>Ga0181612_173699_pt1 | contig 24374 bp, 10 predicted proteins | sample HoacroProtozoa21_FD_119630 | JGI IMG/M metagenome (GOLD analysis project Ga0181612, IMG submission 119630) | Hoatzin crop microbial communities from Cojedes, Venezuel. Combined Assembly of Gp0051906, Gp0051904, Gp0051908
ATGTTAAGAAATCAGGAGTTACCACTCAAAGCAGCATGGTATTTTAAGTAATTATAATTGGTTTTCCATTCTGCTTGCCCATTGAACCACTGCGTACACCCAAGTTACATTTTCAAAATTTTCTTCGTATCTGAGAAGTGGCAAACTCGCACTACTTTAACTGAAAGCAGCAATTGTTAGATTCTTAGATGTTTTAACTCTGGGTGCTGGACCTTAAGAAAAACCTCAAATATACTAGACTTAAAATGAATTAATGGGAGTGGAAGATGTTGCTGTAAAAACACTGCACAGTTCATCTTTCCATGCCCTTAAAAAGAATGGATCAACAGTAACAGTGGACAATCAGATATTTACTACATGAAGATTAAATTAGTGTTTGTCTTAGATCGGTCATTTTAATCTCATTGCTAGTAGTAAACAGAGACGCCTTGTCTCTCTCATCATTACATTCACTGGGCGAGACTTGGCTGTGGTAGTTTGGAGAGGGAATGGGAAATCCTGACATCCACTTTTCAGCAGCTTGGTTTTATGTTGAGTACAAACTCAAATTCCCTGTGCCCTACCTCCTGAAAAAGAAGCTTACCAGTGAGGACGAAACTCAGCTTACTGCCTTAAAGAGAAGAGGTCGTGCTTCCAAGTAGAATATTAAAGACATCCAGCTGGTACAAACACTTCTTTCCCAAAGTGGTAATAGAACAGGGCTGGCTCTGACCACAGTGAGCTGTCAGAAATGATGTAAGAACATTTCCAAGACTCTTGGGAAACACGGGAGTCCTGTCTCACTGAACTGAGTTATTTGATTTTGGGTTTTGAGATATGCTGATTGTGCAATGTTGCAGAGTGTTCTTTGTGTTGCTTGTTATTTGATTTTAATCCAGGTCCCTTAGAGACTATTGTCTCGGTTGTGTTTATATTTGAATGTGTGCTTTATGGAAGCAAGAGGTTTGCCTCTTTAAAAGCAAAACGTTTAGCCATCAAAGGGGTTTTTCAGGGTTTCATTTCCCTAGATGATGGTGTGCAACTGTTGCAGATCGCTCTGGGACACCCTTTACGCTGTAAGGACGTGTGTGTATGTGTGCACACGTGTGTGCATGTGGGTGGGTAAGTGTGTGTGCGTGTAGTGATCTGGCACCTTGCATCGCCTTCACAGCCCAGAGTTCACCAGTGGGTCAGCCAGCTCCTACTGACATCATTACACTTGTTTACTGCTCCCACAGAGGAAGTGCGATGCTGATGGGTTTGACCACTGTCATCTTATTTTAGTCCAGCATATTTGCAAAATCAGAAACTTAGAAAAGCATCTGACTTCTATAAAGTGATTCTAGTTTCTCTTCCTGACTCAATTAAAAGGGAAAATAAAAGACAGAAAATTCTTAGCCATTGAAATTAAATTACAAGGACAGTACTTCATGTTGTCATTGAAATGGTTACTACAACTAAAGATCCATCTCAACGGGAGTCAGTGTGCTTGGGGTGAACTACTCTGCCATACATGAAGTCAGAAAGGCTTCTTTACCCACGAAGATTACTAAAAACAGTTAAAATGCTTATGGTTTGCTTTTGAGTCACATATTTAGGTCAAGTCGTGTTATTTGTTTCAGGATCTAAGCCTCTAAGAGCAATTTCAGTTAAGACAATACATTACAGATTTCCCACTGATGCACATGGAGATTGCTGTCAGTCAGCCCTCCTGCACATCATGTCAGTCAGTTCAATTATCTTAGTCTTTTTGTGTACCTGTAAATATTTTTCAGTGGAAGTAAAGATTGTTCCACAGTGAATGTGAGTCAACCAAAAATAGGCCCGTTTTTTAGGTCTAAATTTCACACACTTCACAGAAGTAGTTTACAGATCCCCAGTGCTCTGCATTCTGCTGGTAGGTAGAAAACCCTATGGCTAGAGCCGTGCTTGTTTCCGACTTTGAACACAGTAAGAAATTATTGTGCCTCAATATTATATTACTGTCCCCTCAGCTAAATCTCAGATACTGACCAGGTAGTTTATATAATTGATATTACTCGAAAGCAAAGCTTATCTCATGTTCTGTGATAGCTTAATTGATTTTATGTTCATGTTGAGGTGAATTAACTTCGTTTTGTATTGCAGTGGCCTAAAAAGTATGTGTGGCATAGGCAATGACATCCAAAGCATGGCAACTTCCAGGGAGCTGGAACGTATTAATATGCTAGAGCTTGATGTGTGATTGCCTGACCAGCCCCTCTAGTTTACATAAAGTGTCACTGTAGCAGAACCTGATTAGAATTGTTTTGATCATTTCTGGACAAAAGTTATTATCATAAATTTTGTTTCTACATTTAGATATTTTATTTAGCTAGACCTGTGCTGGTTTTCACATTTTTTATAAGTAGGGTAGCTACTTCCTTTTAATAGCATGTTGAGAAAAAAAATGTATAATCCGTGAAAGACCCTTTTTAGCCAAGCTGTACCCCTTTAGGAGGTGCATGCTCTGGGAGTTTACAATCCTCCGATTCCCGCCCTCCTCCTTTGACATAATAGGCTGAGAGAGTTAAGTATGGCCTGAAAACTGTCATTTGTACAACAGATGAATAGATTTTAGAAATTCTGCCCTGTTGCATAGCAACAGCCACCATTAAAAAAATAACATTTTGAAATGTACATAAAAAGATAGGAAACCAGTTAAGCATTTAAATATTGAAGCTTTCTTCTAAGCACTATCCTTTATTTCTTTGACTAAAATACTTATAAGAAAAGCTCCTTTTGACAGTTCTTAGATGGTTTTAAAAGGGGAGCAATTCTCTTTTTCTGGAGGCAAAGAAAGGACGCTTGTAGGGGAGCTTGTCTGGAGCTGTTGCTAGCATTCAATTTATATGCGAATTTAGTGTAGGCTATTTTAACTCCTAGTACTTCTCCAGTAGCCTCATGGGAGAAATTATTTTTTTCAGTCAAGAGCTGCATCATATTATGCACCTGGCTGATCTGGAGCATATTTTAGGCCTTTCTGGAGGGCAGTTTATAATGACAGAGTTTGAAATGTTGTTCTTCCTTATCTTTCCATGTCTGTTTTTGTTGTAAGCCTTCTTCCAGTTTAACAAATTTAAACACTCCCCCTAGTCTTCCTTTTCTGTGATGTTCCTGCAAGAGCTGGGGTTGTCTGTCTGCCTGTGTCTTCCTTGGGCTTGTAAAGGTTCCTTGTGGCATTCTGCATTCATCAGGGCTTCTAATGCATTTACCGTTTTGTCCACCTTATTCCTGTATTCTGCCAATGTGACAGTGCAGCAAAATGCCAAGTCCCCTGGACTGGTAACAGGACTATCGTGGCCTATCACAGGTCTATGTAAGAATGTGGAGTAAACTTAGCTCCAGTTCACATAGCAGTGATCATAGCTTACTGCCAAAGTTCAGAACCAGTCCAGCATCAGAGGGCTAATTAAGTTTCCTTTGGAGTATAGCATCTAATTGATAAAATGGTATTTATTATTTTTTACAGAACTTGTAGTGGGATTGCATATAGTCCCCCAAATAAGTAGAGTTGCTGATGAAATACTCATGATGATTTAGCTTAAAGCAGGGGGCCAGCCTTCTCCACAGGAAGGTAAAACTGCTCAGCATTTCAAGATTAGGCACTCTGTTACACAAATAATCACATACGTATAAAGACAAACTCTAAAAAATAATCCAGTTCTATTGGGACCCAGTTTGTAGCTTTTGAATTCTTCTTTTCCATACATTTATGTTTGGTCTGATTTTTCCAATTTGTTAGTTAAGAAGTAGGAGACTTGTCAGTTAACTGTTGGTTGAACCAGGCAATTTTAGGAGTTACTTTCACCAGGTCAGGTGATGGAAATAATACTGCGTTGGATCCATGTTTTTAATTTCATATGTCCTTTACTTCTAACGTTGCCCTGTAATCTAAACTTTTGATTGTTTTTAGCTTTACAAAACCAAACATTCTTACCATTCAGTGTCAACATAACTTTCTGTCATAGTAAATGTTTAACTATATTATATGAACATTTAGCTTATGACATGTGAAGAACTCTACCCTGAGAGGTATATGCAGTAAGTAAAAATAATAATGCAGCATTTTGGAAGGAAAACGTGTGAACAGTAAACCTTCAGCTACATTGAGTGCCCTGTCGGCTCATGGCATTTTTGTTGGACAGATCCAGTAATTTTTTTTTCCTGTGCGATGTTACTTACTGACTTTCAATCCCTTCATCCTGTCTGCTGTGCTTGCAGTACAAAAGGGCTTTCTGCACCTGCGTATCTACCCTCCCCACAATTTCCTGAGATCTCTGTGGACATTTTTATATGAATCTGGATTATAGAGGTGGCATGCCAAGCAAATGGAGGCAGCAGCACACGAGCTACTTTTACGGAATGGAGTATTATATTTCTGTTGGTAGATACCTTCAGAGCCTTACCTCAAACACCCAGCTTTAAAAAACGTACTCCTCTCCCCTCCTCCTCCAGGTATGCCCACTTTGTTCTGCTTTGCAGCCGGAGAGTTTTATTGCTGGATATTTCTTTGTGTGCTTTGGCTCCCTGGAGCCGAGGCCGGTTCTAACACATGGTGTGGCAGACATTCACCATTCAAACGCGGTCGTTTCCCCCCCCAGATGCTTCCCTGGACCTTTGCAGGGTGTCAGCTTGTGGCCACTTGGTGCCTGGGCTGGAACGTGCACTCCGTTTGACCCTGTCCCAGCGTTAATGGGATTGTAAAGGCTGACTCCTGCGTGACCTCTTCTTGCAAACAACCCTAACCCTTCCCCTTCCTCAACTGTTCTGTACAAGAGAGCTGAGAAGTGTTGCTCCCAAGGCAGTCTGGAGGCGCGGTTCGTGTTGCAGACGAAAGCAATTGGAAAAACCACTGGAAAAAAGTCAGCATGGGGCCACCTGCTGTCCTTAAATAGTCCTGACTGTGAGAACAGTAGGCATTTGTTCACTTCTTTAGAAGGAGCTGCTCTTTAATGCCTGTATGCAGACAGAAAATTACAAATTTTCTTTCCAAATAAGGCCTCTATTGAATAGGAGACAGGTGTTTACTCACTTTACGACTTTTTAGGTGCTGTTCTGTTTTCTTCAGAGGGGAAAAAAAGGGTGACTGGAGTACAACTGGAATTGACGGTGGTTTAGGTGAATAATGTTAATCCCATTGAGTGCTAAGTCAACGTATAAAATAATAAAAGTTCTGACTCTAGACTGAAGGAATTGGAATTCACTCTTTCAGTCTCCTTCTGAAGTATCTTTAGACCTAACTTTTAATCTCATTACTGTATATTACTCCTGGCCTTAACTCAAACCAGTTTATAATAAAGTCTGCATTTTGTCTTTACCATGGTGGCAGGATTAACTTTAAATTAGATTCTTAGAGTCTAATGTCTTTAGAACTTCTAAATACTAATCTAGAAAAGGTTTGTGTACAATAGGTAAATGCGCTTACTCTCTCGTGATTACCTGTGATTACCTGTAATCTTTCTTACACCTATCCCTTGCAGCTTTGATATTCACTTTCCACTGTGGGAATTGAGAAAATTTTACCACTGGCCTGCTTTGTTTGCTTACTTTTATACAAGTGTCACTAAGGGGCTGGGTTAAGTATTTTGACCTACTTCAGGCATCAAAAGGTTCTTTTTCCTTTCTGAAGCAAAGATTGGTTTTTCACACTGAACAGCCACACCTTTCACTCTTGCAGTAATCTGTCTTTGGCGTGCCTCTCCCATGGAGAACTCCTGAAAGAACTTGTCTGACTTTGCCCTGGGGGCAAGAGAGGGGAAGGGGTGGAGGAGCAAACCCTTACGCCATGAACGCTTTTGAGGCTGTAGGATTTAGCCTCCAGTTCTCATGATATGCAAAATGCTGCCAGGATTCTGGGATACACTGGAATGCTTTTCTTCGGAGGACCAACTGTGAGTTAGTACTACCAGGCTTTGTAAATATATGGGGATAAGACTGACATACTTCAGTGGATTATCTACACTTTGTACTTCCTAAAAGTATGCAGGAACTTTCAGCATTGGGTGCAGAAAGGCTTTCTCTGTTTGAACAAAGGTAGCAGTCTGTGCAATTACAGATACCAGCTCAAACAGAGCAACTTTTGTTTCACTGGGCTAGGAAGGAGGTTGAAAGGGGGAATGAAATGTGTTGACCTACCAACTACTTCCTATCTGCTGATCTGTGGTGAGGAGTTGTGGTTGATTTGCGGAGGCAGCAATAATGAGATCAGGCAGGAAGGGCACTTTTGTGTGTCTCTGCAGCACTGTAGTCTTTCAGTGTCTTCAAACTGATACAGAGAATTGCTTCATGAATCGTAAACTGCGGAAACTTTTGGAGTGGAAGTTGTATCTGCTGATCACTATGCACATTGATGTGCTGGAAAAGTCTACAAGTGAACAGTTTTGTACAAAAACACGACTCAGGTGATCCAAGGGGAGTGTCAAGAAATGGCACGTGTTAGGTCTCAGAAATGCTTTTGTTGTGGGACACCTTTCCAATACTGGTCTAGTTCACTGGAGCGATAAAAGTCTAGCACAGCGGGTTTGCTGAAGATACAGTGCCGAATTAATTGACAATGTAAAAGGGCAACATCCCTTTGCTGCCGTTCTTGAATTGTGCTAGCAATAAAATTGGACCAAACAAGTTAAATAGCATTGTAAATGATGTAAAATTAGCTCTAACTTCGTCTCCTGCACCAATAATATACTTAAGGCTCTGGAAGCATAGATCATGTGTATAGGCTGTGGTTGACAGCAGCTTCAATCTAGACCAGTTTATATAAATTAGTGGCTTTATCTGATTTTGTGGTGGTCAAAAGCATAACTCTTACTCACACGTGTTACAGTGAAAATCAGGATTTAAACCTGCAGTCAGGTTTGGGGCTTTTGGCAAGTAGCCAGCGCAGGCCTCATTAGAAAGTCTTGCCTTAGTACAACAGCAGCTAAAACCTTCCTTTTGACTCCCCTCCGACCTCAGGGCATGTCTCATTAGCAGATTAAGTCCAGAGTTAAAGGAGTCCTCTGGGAGCAGAGGATGCGGTGTCTACTGAGCCTGCCACTCTAGCTGAAATGATTTTCCTAAGGCCAGATAAGGAGTTCTGTGACTTGCCAGAGGGGAGAAGATCTAGAGATAAGGTTTGTTTTGCAAAAATCTGCTCGTGAATAAATCCTGGGAAAATCTGCACTAAGATGTGATGTCACAGCCCTTACCTACTTTAAAGTTAATTAAGAGGAGGGCTTGTTAAGTTCCTTTAACATCATAAATCTGTTCTTTCGTACGTGCAGTGGTAGGAAGACTCCTCTCCTGCTGCCCAGGCTCTCATCAGCCGGGAGCATAAGCGATCGCTTTGCCATTCCACCTGCCTCCCCGACTGCCAGCCACCGGGGTCACCCAGAGGTAACGCAGGGCCGGGAGCCTCCCGGAGCGGGGATTAACTGCGCGCTGGGCTGTTGCCCTCCACAATTTTCTGGTCAGTAACTTTTTGAAAGGAGAGCGTGTCTAGTTCAGTAGGGAGGAGCAGGCAGGAGAGGATGATGAGAGATGAAGAGGGAGAAGAAATAGGGGCTGGATTCTTTCCAGGACGGAAAACTGTCTGTCCAAGAACTTCTCCAAAATGCAAATTAAATATTCCTCTATCCACCATTAAATTACCGTGAATGAGTGGCTGTGCAACATCCTGACAGGCTGTGTAATAAGGAATGCCGTGTCTCTTTTCTCCTTTATTCCTCTGCATTTTCCTCTGTCCCAGACAGGAACTTCTGTGCCTGTAAGAGTCATTCTCTCCAGGACTGTCTCCAGTTGGGACACACTTATTGCCAATTTAGAATTAAACTTAAAAAGGAAAGGGGGCACAGACCAGACTCTAAGACCCATGTCTACATTTTGAAAATTGTGCTTCCTAATAAAGTGGGCTGTTTCCTAAACTGCAGATCTAGACTCCTCACAAATGCAGAGCCCATCCTAACTGAGGCAGGATAAAGCTACATGATACCTTTCTTGATGTTGACTGAGCAAAGAATAAAATGAGACTTCCTTACATGCTTGCGTATAAAGGAAAGTGAAGTGCCCACTGCACAGCCTTAGGCTAACCAGAGCTCACAGGGCATCAGCAAAGCACAGGCCCAGGCCCACAATCATTCATCAGTTCAACAGCAAGCAAAAGTTTTTGTTCAGGAGCATTGAGAACATGCAGATTGTCCCTGACTCTGGACGTGTCTAGCTGAACGGCTTAGTGAGAATGTTACAGATAACACAACCTTATGAGTGCCAAGCAGCAAATTGTCAAATTGCAGATTTTGCAGAAGGAGGTGAATGTGGGAGAGCAGAGGACTGATGAGTAGGTTTGTAGAAAATCTCAGGAGGTGATTTAATAGAGTAAGGACCTAGAAAAACATTGGTGAAATGGCTGCAAGTGAGAAGAGAGCAGTATTGCCTACACAGAAACACTAAGCCAAAGCCCTCTGAAGGTAGAGTTCAGGAGCAACAGAAGCCTCAGCTATGAGGCTCATGCAGCAACTAAAAGTCCTGTCTCTTTGTAAGATCTGATATCCTAGGAGACTAGAGGGAAGCCTGTGCCAATTTAATTTGGCCAGATGTACGAGAGAAATTGAAAGTCTCATATGATCTTGTAGGAGCAGTCAAGTTTGAATTTGGACCAAAAGCATGTTGTATTGAGTTTTGAGTTTTATCCGTCTGTAAAAAGTAGCAGAAATGATGGCAGGAAACTTCACTTCCCACTGTGTTGTTAGGGAACTTTCACCTCTCACGAAAGAATGGTCTTTTATTTACTGCTTTTCTCTTACGCAGGCTGAAGCCTTCACCTGAGTGTGAACAGTATCAAGGACACGAAAACTTCCATGGAAAAAAATCAGTTCTGAAGTTAATGCTGTCAGCAGGATAACCAGCAATTTCTGTCTTCCCCAGATGGCCCAGATTATAACAGGGTCACCTTGCAAGACTTGCCTGTAGGATATTAAAGGTCCCAAAGTAATTGTTAGGGCATAAAAAATGTTATGTCCAAGAATTGCATCACAGACAGATGTTCCTTTGACAGGTCATCCTTTGCTTAACTGTTCTTCCATGTATGTTTCCTGACATTCAATGCATCAGTGGCAACTCTTGGGAATAGGAGGCTGTATGGATGTTTGAAACAGATTAAAGTGAAGAGTGAGGGATCTACTTTTTATTTTGCAATAGCAGTGTGAAGCCCTGGAGTGCTAGGTATGTGAGATCAGTTTCTTGCCTTACTCCCCTCATCTAACATCTTATTTCTCTTTCTCTCCTCTTCCTCTCCTACTTTCCATCACTCTTCAACTTCTCAGCTGACTTCTTAGTGTCTGCATTTGACTGATCCAGTCCTGCTAAGAGGTTGAAGTTCACACTGATGTAAGCTCTGTGGGCATCAAACTTGATGCTTATGGTTGATGTTTTCTAGTGTTTTTTTCTCCGCTTTCCACAGAGATGTAGGTTGTGAAAGAGAGAGCAAGTAAGTGTGTATGCTTACAGTTGAACAGTATTTTGTAAATATTTCCTGAAAGCTTGTGAAATTTCTCCCATGTTCTTGATTTCCCTTCAAGTCTGCAGAGTAGGCATAAGAAATATCACCCAGTCTCGCTCTGAGTTCAGAGTGAGTACATATCCACCAGTTTTACAGCCTTTGTGTAGATGTTAAAGCCTGGTGGCCAAGGGTGATATGCTGAAACTTTGGAAGATGGGCCAATACACAAGCCACATTTTTAGTTGTATGCTTTCTTACAGTTTTTAAGCCTGGTCACAACTTTTTCCTTGACAATTACTTCCCCTGAGAGAAGATTTCCTATGAAATATCTCTGGCTTATTTATACATGCTCTGAAGTTTCTGGTTAACCAACCCGTTAGTCCTGTGGTGATTTTGAGAATATAGGTCTGCCAGTCTGTGTGTGTTTATGTTCACAGATGTGCCAATGATTTATAAATGGGATTAATTGTAAATTTAATTCATTTAGGAAATGGTTGAGGACCCAAGTACTTCTGCATTTTAGCCTTGCTTAGTTGCTCTGGAAGAGCTCTTTGACCCTGCCAGAGATTAGTTTTAGTACCAGTTATGAGATAAGCTTAACCAGTCCTTAAAAATAAGCATGTTAAAGCTCTCTGCAAGAGATTTGTTGTGGGTCCTAAATTTTTGTGTTTAATTTGTTGTTACAAAGTTAATTGAGTGATAGAATTTAGACTTTTTTCCCTGTTCTTTCAACTTTTTGAAAACTCAAATATTATTGGATCTTTAAAGTTGAAGTGTGCTTTTTTTAACCATTAAAAAAATCAGTTTATCAGTCAGATTCATACTCAATACACAGTGGCATGGGAAGCAACTGTAATCCTGGATCACAGGTGGTAAGGGCACTGCTTGGAAATAGCACCATTCTGAGAGCAACAAAGCTGTTTCCATTTTCAAAGCCCATTTTTCCAGTCCCCTGATCAGCATAAAGCTGCACTGAACTATGCAAATGTCCTCATTTGTTTTGTAGTACTAAATAGTAGTTTTGCATTATTAATGCTCACAATTGCAATTGCAAGCAGTAGCAACCTTTTCTTTCTCTTTTGGATCTGCTGTGTGACTCACAGAGCAGTCAGCTGATGTCGGTAACCTACTCCAGTAATTTATTTTTTGCAGAACGACAAGTGACTCGCCATTCATAACATGATGAATGCTTAGAAGACTTAGCTTGAAGAGCAGAAAGGACAGATAGATTCATATATAGATGTCTTAGGTAACAGGGAGATGAGATTATATTTCGTCCAGTAGCCTTAAAAAGGAATAGAAAATAAGGCTATATACTTGGAAAAAAAATATTCTAGGTAAATCTATTTAGCTGTAGATTGATGTTTGAAACACAGTGGTGGAAGTGCTATCTCATACTTGAGACTAATATTGTTGTCTCACTAGGAAAAATCATATCATACTGGTATGAAGCCCCACAAGGAAAGTGGGGAACCTGGTAACTTTTCAAGTTACTTCTATTTCTGACTTCCATGATGGTGCAGAAATACAGATAAGGTTGCGCTGGTTATGTGTTCATTGTATATCAAATCCATGCTAAGTGATTTTAATGTTTTGTTTCCACGGATATTCAGAATTTTCCTTTGTACAAGAAGTATTGTATCATTTTTACTGTGTTAAATGGGAATGGCAAGTGAAATCTCACATATATTAGTTGCAAAATGTTATGGGTATAATGAATATATTAAATTCATGCTTGAAATTTCTCACACTGAGAAATTTCAAGCATGAATTTAATCTATATATTAGGATGAACCTCTTGTTTGAAATGCACCTAGGACACCAGCCTGCAAACAGCATTGCAAATAGTTGCATATGATATGCTGAAAAAATATGTTTTACTGCAGAGCAGATACTGTCTCCAAATGTAGAACAAGAAGCAGATAACATACCAGATATACAGGAAGGTAGAATAAATTTATCTTTCTCTGCATGTATGTAGCAAAAGCAGGGATAGATTTGAAATTTCACAATACAGAAAATTTGCCAAGGGTTTTGTATATGTGTGATGTTAGGCTAAAGATCTGATTTTTTGTGTTAGCTATTGTGTTGCCTGTAAAGAACCTGTAAATAAATAGATTATCAGCAGTGGGACAGAGCTACCACCATGGTACTCAAGTCCCATCCCAATGTAACAGAAAATCATTGTTAGTCTTAAATGAAACAGTGCAACAGGGCTGGCAGTGAAAACGCATCGAATATATTCATGAAATTGTTGAAGTTAGAAGCATGTTTTGATTATTTTATATTTGAAGCAGAAGTAGTTTGACTCTAACAAAAGATTCTTGCTGCAGATCATCCTGTGGGGTCGAACTGAGAAGTGCCTGAAGGAGACCACAGAGGAAATCAGGATGATGGGGACAGAATGCCATTATTTCATTTGTGATGTAGGAAATCGAGAAGAGGTCTATCGGCAAGCCAAAGCTGTACGGGAAAAGGTTAGTGTCTGAGGAAACACTGTTTGTGGGCAGAATGTAGTAACGAGACTGAGGAAAAAAAATATATTGGCAAATTGGGAAAAACAAAGGCGACCATCCAGATTATGCTGTACAAAGTCTAGCTACCTGTTTTAAGTGATCCAGAAGGATTAGATGGCCTATAGGCAAGAATGTCAAAAGCTATGAAAATAATACTGTATTTAGGCAATAATAGACTTTTAGATATAATGGTGACTGCTGATTCGTGAAGAGAGATATTAGTTGTAACAAGTCATTTGCTTTTTTTGCAGGTGGGTGATATCACTATCCTGGTGAACAATGCTGCTGTGGTCCATGGTAAGAGCCTGATGGACAGCGATGATGATGCACTGCTCAAATCACAACATATAAACACCCTGGGACAGTTCTGGGTAAGATAAGCTCTTGTGCCACATGTATTTAGAATTGGGAATGAGAGTGACAGATTACAGCCGGTAAACACTTGGCTGCTGCTAGGTCTTTCTAAATGATGCTTGGTAAAATCAGTCTGACATGAAAAGGAGACAGAAAAAACAATGTGAGGGACAAAGGCCAGAGGAAAGTAGTCTAAAAAAATACGATTTTTCCAGTAGTGACACAGTATCTGATGCTCTTGTGTCCCAATTCTGTGGTTTCCAGTAAAAGCTTTTGAGAAAGGCTGAGCTCCCTGAGAATAGTTTTCTGTACAGTGATGCACATGGAACATCAGAGGAGCAGGAGACTACATTGTTTTGGGAAGGAAAATAGTGTGAGACTCATTCCATATTGAATTAGATAATAGTAATAAAAAAGAGCTTCTTGTGATTTCATCACTTTGTTGAAGACTTTATCCTCTACAAGAACTTCTAAACATAAAAAGTGTTCTGTTCATGGCCTTTATCTGTGGGTACAGCTTACTTACGTGCTAGAAAAATATTTTGTTTTGTTTCTACACAAACTTTGTCTGTTGAGAATCTTTCAGAAAATGGCAAAGCAGCAAGGTACTCTCCCGCTCCTTTCCTAGCATAATGAACAACACAGTGTGGCTTGTTGTAGCTGTGTCACCTTATTCTTTTCAGTAACTACAGTTTTTATTGTATCTCTGCTGAGCAAACCTTTTTTCTTTTTTTCTTACTCTGTTGTTCTTCAGACCACCAAAGCATTCCTGCCAAGGATGCTGGAGTTGCAGAATGGACACATTGTTTGCCTGAACTCTGTCCTGGCCTTGTCAGCCATCCCTGGTGCCATTGACTATTGCACCTCCAAAGCCTCGTCCTTCGCCTTTATGGAGAGCCTGACCCTGGGGCTGCTAGACTGTCCTGGAGTGAATGCCACAACAGTCCTGCCCTTCCACACCAGCACAGAGATGTTTCAGGGCATGAGAATCAGGTCAGTCCAGGGGAACTAGAATAAAGCATCTCATTTTAAATGAATCATCAGAATATACTCCTAATTAATGCTTCATTTAGTTAAGAGAATTTGATGTCTCATTTGGCTGCCTGGGAACAGAGGGTCACTCTAGGCCACCTGGGACTCATCAGACTGGTTCCCTCAGTTTGCTGGCATATTCATATAGCCTGCCTGCCCGGAGTGAGACATTTGCTTCTACACAGAAAACTGAAAGCTATTTTTCTCTGACTGTATTTCGGCCATATGCAGCCACCAGAGAGGGAGGGAAGGCAATCTGAAAATTGAGGTCATTTAAAAGGAGCAGTCTACAAATTACTTAAGAATGAACAGTACAAATTCCTTCTTTATTCATTGAAATACTTAATTATTTCCCAATGAAAGGAATGACAGCCACTTACTGAAGTAAGGCTATCAGTACCTCCTTTTTACCTGTATCTGAGAGAACAAGCTGAATTCAAAGACTAATGGCTGACCAAATTAAGCTTTTACAATGGACAAAATAGCCTATTAATATAGTTTGTGCTCTCTTAGTCAAGAAAATATGCAGTGTTGCTGGAGCTGGGAAAAGCCTTATGTTTGTTATTAAAAGCAATGGGGGAAAATATTTGTCTTTTACTTGTCAGAATTTGAATCAAGCAAAGAGCAACAGAGAGGAAGAGGAAAAACACCAACGCTCAACAAACAGCATTTTGGTATTGGTTTGCATACAATGTAAGAAAATCCCTGAATCAAGGTTCCGAGTACACTCTGCCACTTCACCCTGAAGGGACCAGCATGTACACTCTTAACCATTTAACTAACTCAGTAGTACTGGTTGGAACGGGGCTTTCTGCTTTCCAGCTTTCTGGCTGGAACAGGAACTTTCTGCTCCTCCCGGCCTGCTTTGGCACATGTTTGAATGCCAGTAACCAGTGATAGCTTAGTAAATAACAGGACTTGGCCAGTTATATCTTAAAGAAGGAGTTTGGTTAACAAATAATTATTTTATTTTTTACTTTATTTATTCAGGTTCCCTAATCTTTTTCCTCCTCTCAAGCCAGAGACAGTGGCTAGGAGGACAGTAGAAGCCGTTCAGATGAATCAAGCCTTCCTGCTCCTTCCGTGGACAATGCATGTTCTTGTCATCCTAAAGAGGTAAATATTTCCTTTGCCCAGCAATAGCCTAGCCAGTTAGGCCAGACTGGCTTACAGTCCTCTGTGTCTGTCCACCAAGGCAAGCCGCAGGTTGACTGTAACCCAATATCTAGGTTCAGATTGGTTCATCCCTTCCCATGGAAGACAGTCATAGAAGCAAAAGGGAGAAAGCTTTCTGAGATCCCCTTTGTAGATCTTTTCCCTGGGTATAACCCCTTTATGAAACCAGTTTCACTCCCAAAATTTGCATTCCTGAGGTCCCAACTGGTATTTGTCTCTAGGAAATTTCTTAACAACTAACATATGCGTGTAGTTGATTTTGATGTAGTAAGCCACTCTTTGGACTCCAGGCTTTATAATGTAAAGGATTTCTGTACAATTTGGTATGTACCTCATAGCTGTATTTAGAGAGCATTGCTTGTGTTAAAGCAGTTAAACTATTAAATATTTTTGTGTATGATTAGGACAGGAATTTTAATGTCGCTAAGGAAAGTAAGCCATAACTTCATATCCTGAAACAACTGAAAATACATTTAAAATTGTGTTTCCATGAGAGTTTGAACTAAAGCCTTTGGAAAACCTGCTTCAGTCAGGAACATAAACAAGGCCATGAGATTTCTGTGGAAAATAATTACAATATTGCTTTTCAAACAAGAACAAATAATTCACAATAAATGCTTTGCTCTGAATGTAAAATTTGGGATACTGAAAAGTTCCCAGAAATTCTGCAGACTGAAAAAGGGCTGTTCTCCTTCTCCTGTATTGTAAGAATTAATAATTTATTTTCCATTACAGTAGCTGTCAAGAAATTAGATCTATATCCATACCTTATGATAAGGAGGCCATGTGCCTAGCACAAATAGATGCCAAGTTAACCAACGAACTCAGTTTAAATTTGTGTATTTCGCAGTGCAAGATTCTGCACAACATTTGGGAGGACTAAAACATGATGGTATTGTCCAAGTTACAGTTTTTACAGGCCTTTTTGGATAAATATTTCTGTAGAGAAAGAGTGACTTGATATAACTTTCTCCTTTTAGGCCTACTCACAGCAGGATACTGACACTTGTTTTGTCTGTGTGCTCTCACTAGCTGATTTTTGAGAATACGTGTATGTATGTGTGTACATAAACGCATATTTACACATCCTCTTATTAGAATAGACTAAGATGTTTGTTTGGTCTGCTGATTTTCTTTCTGCTTCTCCTGCAGCATTCTCCCTCAGGCAGCACTTGAAGAAATCCACAAGTTTTCTGGGAGCTACACCTGCATGAACACTTTTAAAGGACGAACATAGACTAGAAGGTGCAAGGACTGTTCTCCAGTGAAAGCAACACAAGCATGAAAATCCTGACAAGACTGTGAATCCAGCAGTCTTGGCTTTTAGCCCGCTCATGTGACTTGTGCTGCTCTGAGGCAACACATTTCTTGCAGGTCATATCCATAGTAACATGACCTTTGCACAGGATTGAATGACTACACTATGGACCCTTGGAAAGAAAAACAAAAAGTGTGAAATGTTTATATGTGGTTTAATTCTTTAGAGTTCAATTGTTAAATCTACTCATAGGTTTAAGATGTAATTTTTGTTTCTAAAGTGTCTGTAGGCTGTCTCAGCTGAGAGGCAGCACATCACACCCCATACTTTATCCTCTCGCTTCAGAGGAACTGCAATTACAAACTGCTACTGGTTTCATTTCAGCTTTTTGAATGGGGAACTTAAAAAATACATTGAAGAACAAAAAGTTGTGGACATTTAACGGAAGCTTCCTTTCCTTCCTTCACTTCACATCCGTTGATGAAGCTGTTCCCAACTCACATCAGGGAAGGAGCTAACTGCGGAGCAATGTTTTCTTTGTTGAAGGCCACCCAGGACTTCTGTCTGGAAGGACTGTGCTGGGCCAAAGAAAGCTGTCTTACTTCACCTGTGAAGGCTGCCTGTGAAGGCTGGAGGGGAATGCTCAGTCAGAGGAGCAGACAGTTTGAATAGTGGAAGATTGTTTTCTGTCACTGAACTCATATATGAAATCTAATTGTCTTTCTGAATATTTTTGTTCATTTATGATAAAATATATATATTTTTAGCATTAATCCCACATTGCCAGGCATGCAGGCAGCATCACACTAGGGGTGAACTAAATCTAGAACTAAAACTAGAGCCTGCTTGTACAAACATGCATTCACTGACATAATCCATGCAGAGGAAGATCCATTGTATCAATCTGCAGAATGAAATAAGTGGAATCATGCTAATAGAAGAGACAGTACTTTAATGCTCATGAAATGTGAAGTTTGGAAGCACAGCTAGCAAAGACCTGATTAAATGCACATTGAATTGAACTGGGAATATACCCATTGTTTTTTAGGGGCATTGAATCAGGCACTGATCAGCCAAAAGTGATAAATACTGCTTGGACTGAAATGCCAGAAGCAGCTAGACATTATTTATTTTTGTAATGATGTATTCTCTTTGACAGCCTAGTAAGAGCAACACTGCATTCCTATGCCAGATGCAGCCTGCAGCACTAGGCATAGTAATGTAGTTGAAACATATTGGAACACTGCTGAAAGAGGAATTAATATTAATTGCAATACAGGAAAGTAGCAAGCCTAACTGGAGAACACCTGAATGAAGCGCCTCAAGGAAGGCTGTGTGGTTAAAGGAACGGAGTCAATTTAGGGCTACTGACTTGAATTTCAAGCTTTTCCATAGACGTCCTGTGTGACCTGGGACAAGATGTATAATTTCAAGGTGCACCCTGACCCGAAAAGCAGATATTTCTAGTGTTTCACTACCTCAAAAGTTGTAAGTCTGACTACCTAAATGTTTGTTGAAAGCTCAGCAAATTCAAATGGAACATGCCATAGAAAGGAAAAGTAGTATTTATTCATAAACCAAGAGGTTCTACACAAAAATTCAGAATGTGAAAAAACCCATAAACCCAAATATATAATTTCCTAGAATAGATCTGTATTACAGCAGAAAAGTTGTGAGCTGTAGTTGAGAGATTCCTTTGGTTCTACCGTGTAGAATGGAGGCCAACTACTTAGACGCAATGATGTGAATGTTGAAATCTGAAGGGCTGAACCTTACTGCAGATCAGTAGATGGATCTTCTCTTGAGCAGTTCAGGAGGAAGATACTGCCAAAAGTGCCACTGATGCAAGCCCCTCTGCCTGCAAGCCCCTCTGCCTGCACGGATATTTTGAGGAGCTCTCCTATCTGGGTCAGTGCTTCCCTTCCGAGTGCAGAACATAGAGGCTGTAGCACTGTGCCAGCTTTGAAAAGGTTTCTTACAATGGAGTTTTATTTTCAGTTCCTAGATGTCTGAGGGTCTCTGGAGAGGATGAAAAGAAACTTTGATCTCTGTGATTTTAATAGATGTTTTCAGCTTTATTTTTTGGCAATTTTTTGAGAAGAAACACAGTTCATTGAAAACACAAATGCAATGAGGGGAGAACCCTTCCAGGATCTGCCAGGAATGTTGAAGGTACAATATATATCAAGAGACACTTGGGAGGGGAAGGGATGGCTATACCTGTCTCCCCTTATGCAGTCTAATCCTTTCCAATTTCTCATTAATCAGTCAGGCACGCCAGGCTTGTAGGTGCAAGAGCAAACAGAACTGGTGAAAGAGGTGGTGTTCCCCTTAAATTAAGCCTTTGTGCTGAGATTCTATTCACTGATGACATCCTAATGCAAAAGTGAGGCAAAAAGTAGTACAAACATTGAAATTAACTCCTCACTCATCCACAAATCCTGTCCCTTAGTCTGCTCTTTTCCTGCACTGCATGAAAGATGTTCCCTATCTTCAGAGGTGGCCTTGCATACTAAATGCTGTTGATTTCTTTCTAATGAACATAAACAAGTCAGAACATAGCTGAGACTCTCCTCATCTTACTCCTCTCACACACATACACACAAACCTCCCTCTCTCTTTCCCTCGGGGTCTCTGAGCGGACAGCAGGTCAAATAGCAGTCACAGTGGGGGAGAGGTATGCAGCAAACACAAAATAATGAGGAAAACATTGACTTTGCTTTTCAGATAGTAAGGAAGAGTTGGGTAAGAGACTTTATTCTCTTGTGAGTGTTGCAAGATAGAATGCTCTACATCCAGTGAGTTACTTGCAAATTTGGATGGATACATTTGAAGACATTTTTAATAGAAAGGCTTCTGTGGAATGCTGAGGTCTACTGTCCCTTTTCACATAAGGTTAGTATTGGGTAATCTTGAAGTGCTGCAAATGTGGACAAGCTTTGTTGAAGCCTAAGGCCTTCTCAAAGGAATTTCCGCCCTTTGACTTACTTTAATTTTGGTTTTCCCTGCTCTCTCCACTGCCTCGTGCTTTCCACTGCACAATTATTTTTTTTTCCTTCTGTTTTCCTATGTCATTACTGCACTTTTCAGTGCCACCATCTTGAAGCCAGATGTCATACAAAGAGTCTGGAGTAAATTTAAATCAGGGTATGTATTTATTATCCTGCTGGAGGAATCTAGGTGAAGTTGTAGAAGCAGATCACAGAAGTTTCACATGAAATTAGCTAAGCTCTTCCAGTTTTACTTGCTCCAATCTGAAGAAGACCCCTTACTATAGTTTTTATACAGGAGATTACTGCTGTTTTAAATTGGAATGATTGAGAAATGTTAGCCGTTTTGGGACATGTGTTCTCCCGACGTAAAAAGACCCTATTTAAATAGGAAGATTTTTCCATTCCAGGTGTTTTCAGAGGCTGGTGTTTGTACAAAGTAATTTTCAGAAGTAGCGAGGTGGGTCAGGGAGAGGAGGAGTCCTTTGTAAGTAAATCTGATTCCTCATGTTCATTATTTGATTGTGTATTTTGTTTTTGATGAGAAAAAAAAAAAAATCACATTCCCTCATGCAGTTTTGGTCAACTTTAAAAAGGTCCATCCATCTGTATCCCTGCTGATGGCATGTTTTTAGCAGGATGAAGAAAAGGAGTGAGCCCTGAAAGTGGAAACTGTACCCTACCTACTCATTCATTGTTCTGTTGAGGTGAAAAAATGACAGAGTCCGACCCTATAGTTCTTCTAGAACTTCAGTGAAAGTGCCTGGGCAAGCAATTCTGATGTTTGCAAGAAGAAAACTTGTACTTTTATGTAATGTGTTAATTAGCGTGGGTGGATATGATCAGATCTGGTCTTGCAAGCCTTTCAGACAACTCCCTGAACACTCCCGTCTTCAGATATTAACAGATTTCACTGCACTTGCCAAAGCTCATAAAAACCCAGTAACAGACTTAATGCAGGCAGAGAGCATTAAGTGGGTGCATTTATTTCGAAGAGAACACATCTGTTTGTAGCAAACGTTAATTTGACCTTGTGTTTTCCTCTAGCTGAAATTCAACTGTTGAGAAAAGAATACAGGGTGACCTTGGATCATCTATTTTGGTTTAACTTCTTTGTGTGGCTTTACTAAACTTAATCTGGGTGACAGCCACTTTTTTGACAGCACTTATTCATAAGTTTGGGGGTAAAGCAAGATTATGTCAAATACAATCTTTTGCATTTTTCACCAAACAACCAACAGCCCTGAGAATCAGAGTTTTTGTCTTTGTAGCTCTTACCTTCTCGATGCTACGATCCTTCAATCTGGAATTGCTTCTCAGACTGCTGGAGTTTGGAGACTGAGCAAAACCTGTCAGTCACAAGCAGCAGTTACATTCTCTAGTGAACAGAATCCTCTTTAAGAGTGCTTTTCTGAAGGAGATTTTGAGATGTGAATAGTGGCAGGCACCTCTCACAGGTTTCAGCAACTAACTTAGAGAAAGAGGTGAAGAAAACCAGGACTTCACCTTCTTCCTGCTACTTATTCTCTTTTATGCAACGTTTGTTATGGGAGGCTGATGGATAAACTGCCCCTCTTTTCACCCGCTATTCTACTAAGATCACCTCAGTACCTTTCTTCGGTACCTTCAGAGAGTTGACAGCTTCAACAGAAAGAACCCTTTCTGTATTATTGAGGAGAGTCAGATCAGCAAGGTAATGTGTTTAGAGAGAACAACAGACTCTGTTCTGATGGGTCTGAGGTACCCCAGCCTGTAGACTACAGCACACAGGACACAACTTGAATGTTGCCAGCACCGTAGAAGGTGGTGAGTTCCCCTTGCGCCCATCATCTTTTCTTGAAACATAACGCCCTTTTGTTTCTATAATAGAACCCTCAAGCTGATGCTTTAGCAAAAACGTACTGATCCAGCCTGCGTGTACTGGATACAACTGAAAAGAATAGACCTTTGAGGAGACAATTCACATCTTCATACCTTCCCAGAGAGTCCAACCTTCCTAATTCCTTATGCTCACTTTTGCTATGGGCATCGTCACATATTAATGGCGAAAAAAAATCAAGGCAAATACATATGCTGATTTTTCTGCATAAATCTAGAAATGAGGGAAGAAAGCACTCTGATTTGAGCTTGCGAGTGACCAAAGAGTAAGTGTAAGAGAAAAGAAAATAGAGGATAGATGCAATCCTAGGGGGAGTGTGGTGGCCCTAAACAGACAGAGGCAAGGCACCACCTTGTATTCCTGAAGTTATGTAATAATAGGGGCATGTGATTTCCATCCAGATACAGAGTCTATAAAAGAAGCGTATTGTTACTCCTGCTCATTCCTGCAGGTCACCATGCCCTAAAAACCAGTCCATTAACTTTGTAGCTTGCTGGCTCGGAACACCCCAATAGGCCAGTTACTGTTTGCTATCTCTTGTTTTTTTGAGAAAGGGAAAGCAACCCATACATGTAAAAACAAGGAAGGGTCGGTTTGACTCGCCAGTCACTTTTTCCTAGCCAGCTGCAAAGGTCATCCGTCATGCCTAGGTATTAGAATGACATGTGGTTCTCTGAATTGTATTTGTCGGAAAGAGTTGCCTCTGTATTGTACAGGCTTTTCATAGACAGCCATCCTAGGCATGAAATTTCCCTGTCTATGTTAGTTGAATTATAATGAAAAGAATTCAAAAGAGAAAAGCTGCTCTTTGACATCTTCCCTAAGCAGCTTCTTTCCCAAGCAACGTGGAATTAATGTAGAGGTATGCTGTTGGAATATCGGTACCTTAAATCTGGACTGTCACAAGCCTACTGGCTTCTGTGTGAAAATGACCCTGGCTTCCCAAATTGACTTCCTACGTGTCTTCTGAGGCAGTTTGCCACTGAGACTAGTTACCTGAGCAATATGCTGTTACGGTGCACTAGTGCAGAGGAAAACCTCATGGAAAGCTGTGGTACATGTGATCAATGAACAAATTGATTTAAACGTCTGTCCCGCCAGACACTTTTGAAAAGAAGAAGAGATGACACATGATAGAAAGTACAAAACCAAGTACTGCAGTGAGGTCTCTAGTTGCCCTTAGGTGCCCAAGAGTAGCCTACATGAGTCCCACAAGTCCTGCCTTAGATTTGAGCCCGACTGGTTCCTTCGCTTGAACCACCACGTGCAAACATCAGGCATTGTGACCACATTAACTGAAACGCTTCTTCATCTTCCTTTTTTAGCATTAGGCACTTTGGAGCACAGCCACCAGCTGCTGCTGCTGCTTCTGCTGTGGGTGTTGCTATTGATCTGATGAGTGTTCCCAGATACTGTTCTGGCACATTACAGTATTACCATTAGCTGTAAGAAAAGGAGGCAAACCGTTGCTGTCTTATCCAGGAAAGTCAACTATTAGAGCCTTTATGCAGAGAGAGGACTGAGATAAATGCAGGAGTGATATGGTTTCTGGAATATTTTGGCTATATGAAAAATACTGTCATATGGAATAAGGTTTTAGAATAATAAGGATTCATCTCAGAAGAATGTTAACAGAAGACGGAAATGGTCATAATGGAAAACAAGTGATACCCAAACACACAGTTCCTCTTCCTGGAGCCTGCTGGGGATGCTGATTTCATGCAGACATGCCATAATGAAGTCAGTTCACTTGCATGGTCATTATACCCCCTGCAACTTTGCCTGTTACAAGTAATAGCAGAGGTGACAAGCTCATTGTCTCTGTTCTCTCAGCTGTTGAATGTAGAGAAATAAGTGGGTTTTTCTTTTTTACAAATCCATCCAAAAGAGAGCAAAGCAATTCTTTGGGTTAGTGTCATCCTTCGATAATGGAGAAGACTCTCTCAGGTACCAGAAAGAGAAGCCACAGCATCTCCTAGCTGATTCCCTGAGGTCTTGGGCCATATTTCCCCTTATTAGTAATGATCGATTCAAATCAGCAACCGGATTAAACAGAATCACAAATCAGTTTGTGAGCTATTGCTTGGCTTTGTTTTCCCCAGCAATAAAATACCTTGTGGTCCCTTCTGGACTCCCATCAGGGCTGTAAATTCATGGACAATATTTGCAGAGCTGGGCAAGATTTTGTTACTGTTCTAAGGGCTATGCAAACAACAGTAGAGAGAGACACCAGCAAGCAATATTCTGTGTGCTTTAGTGGCTGAATCGTCTGTCACTTTTAATAATCTAATATTGTTGAATATTCAGTATTAGCGATCTGACATGTTTCTCAGCTGTCTGCTACTGCCAAAAAACCTTCTTCACCCACATCAGCTAATACTGAGCTCTAAAATACATTCAGCTTCTCTGTTGTCTTGTTGATATAGCTGAGGTTTAAGTATGTTAATCAAATGAAATATGGCCTTGAATTTCTTTAGAAAGGATCTGATGCTGACACAGAAAAATAATTTTAAAAAGTGTTGATGTCCTGCAGCAAAAGTTGCTACATATGTTAAAAATCAAAGAAGTCATGTACAAACAGCTACATTTAATCGCTCAATAGAATGCTCTGCTTCCATCGTTACAGGGTCATAGCATTGAGCCTTCTGACCTCATGCTGATTGTTTTAAAGATGCAGAGTCAATGCATCTTTATTCCAGTTTTAAAAATAGGTTTCCTGAAACACACCCCCTCTGTTCAAAGAAATTACAGAATTGTAAGTTTTCTTATGTAAAAACTGTAATTTGTTTTTTTAATTCAGACAAGCACTCCTCACAGCTCTCATTCCCTGCATCAATTAAGAAAATAATCTTAATTCTTTCCAAGTCTTAAGCCCAGTATTTAGGAGCACTGACACTTTCTGGCTGGAGATGTTATGTTTCCTGTGATGCAGTCTGCTAGGGAGTGTTGCCATCTTCAGTACTTCCCCTGAAAAACCTCTTCATATTGTCAGTCAGATTTGCCAATGTTTCCTAATCACACAAATAGAGGAAGTTATATTCTATTTTACGGTGAACAGAGTTCTTGCAAATGAGTTCTCAGAGAAGACCTTCTTTTGAGTGAGCCACGGGAGCCATGCTGAGTTCATTTTAGTTGGGTTTAGATTAGGTCTGATTTTTGCTGATCCCTTCAATTTTTCATCATTTTGGCTGTCTCTTCCAGTTGTTCCTGTTGGGGAGGACTGTGTTTGGAGAGTTTCTGAGCCAGAATGCTGTGCATGCAGACCATTGATGGCTGCGCCTTCCCTTCAGGCAGTCTCTCACCTGTGCACACCTGTGTCCACACCTTCTTATGCATTAACACTGCAAACTGCCCTAAATATCTTCCAGATTAGCTTCCTTTAAAGCATTAAGTGTACCAAAAGCCCAGAGAGCTAGCGTTGCTTCTGCCGAACGAGTTGATAATGGCATATTCTTTTTAACACCTACAGGATTTGAATTTGAACTGGGAAGGACTGTCAAGTAGTGGTTGGCCAGAATGTCACTTTACAGTTAAAGGGGGGAATCAAGCTCAAAGTCAAGGAACGAAAGAAGGAAGGTTTGCATGAAAAGTCCAGAGAGTGCAAATGGTATATTTAGGAGCAAGATCCCTGCTTTCTGGGACAAAGAATTGAACTGTAGATCTAGTGGTGTTTATAGATCAGTACTGAAGTAGA
>Ga0181612_163395_pt1 | contig 24369 bp, 19 predicted proteins | sample HoacroProtozoa21_FD_119630 | JGI IMG/M metagenome (GOLD analysis project Ga0181612, IMG submission 119630) | Hoatzin crop microbial communities from Cojedes, Venezuel. Combined Assembly of Gp0051906, Gp0051904, Gp0051908
ATCCCCCGTGCATCCGACGTCGCAATAAACAACGCCTGCCTTTTAACACTACATTGGTGTTACGAGGTTTATTCCCGGATTTTCGGTGACAATAACACAGCCTCCAGAATCTGCCACAAGAGCAACATATACACAACTCTCAACAGTTCTGTGAGGCTATAGGTATCGATTTTTGCACCTGAAGTGTTCGTGCATGTGTCAAACTGTAGCAGTAGGTACAGCAAGTCCCTGGCTGGAGCTCTCACCTACAGGAGCAGCCAGTCCAATTCGAAAGAATCTGCAAGGAAATACGTTGCTTTGCTCACAGGGCTTTGACTGTTCACCCTCACAATAAGCTCAGACTGCTTTTCGTGCACTGGGGTGTGTAGCGCATCTCTGGAAGCCCTTGGCACAGGATGCCTCAGGTGCTAAAAAGGGACCTAAAGATGGTTATACAAATTCGTGAAGGTAACAATCCACCGATGGCTGTTAAACATGGACATCCCTCTGTAACAAGTGATCCCTGAGCTGTGAATTGTTGGAGATTGTAAAATAATTCTGGGGAAATACATTTGTTCTATTCACAGACTCTTCTCCTATCATACTTAGGATCTCCTCCATGGGTCCAACCCTTCTCAGTGACCACTGCCTGGTTGACTGTGGAATAGGATGTCCACCAGTTCAGTCACAGGAACAGAAAATTAGCAGCCTTTCTTAGCATGTTCTCAAATTGCTGGGTTGTCATGAGTTTAAATGAGGATATTTGAAATATATTACAGCTCTGTTGCTCACAATTGTGAGTCCTGAGCTGTCACTCCTCCTCCCTGCTCAGTTCCCCATCCCCAGAGCCTGATCAGGGCACTTCATTCAGAAACAGCTTGGGGTGGGCACAGGAGAGATTTGCAACTGCTCACAGCATGCTGCATGATCCTTACTAAAACACCTGCCCCAGCTTAGTGCTGGAAACGGTATCAGCTTCTGGGTCGTCCTAAGTCATCCACCTCCTTGTTGCTCTCGCCTCCTCTGTGCAATGTAGACTGCTCCCAGTCCCAGGACAGCCGAGGACATACGTATCTCAGCTTCCATTTCACTACTGTGAGGCCAGTGGTCAGAAGAGCAAGAAGGAGAGCCCTTCACATGCACAACAGGTCAAGCCAGCAGAACTGCTCCTTCAGCTCACCAGAGCACTTACTGTAATGCCTACAGCCCCGCAGCAATTCAATGGCATTTTAGATACAGCAGAAGCTTTAGAAGAGGGAGATCTATTGCACTGCAGTAGAGTCTGCCGGCTCCTTCCACTCGGGAGCTGAGGAAGCCACATCATATGCGTCATTTAAAAGCAGACTGGAAGCAAAAGGCACTTGAAAACTCCCATGGGGAACAATTGTGCACTGCTTTAGGGCAGTAAATAACTGACTTTGTCGTGTTCATCTCATATTTTATTGCCTCTGCTGTTTGTACAGCATTTCACGGGTGAAAGCGAGCTAACAGAGCAGAAAGCCTGCTCACCACTTGCCTGCCACCTCCCCTGTGGAGGCATCATCTCCCCTCCTGTGCTCATCTCTTCTCCACAGTCCCATTAGACGGCAGCTTTGGATGTGGCACCACGACACTGTAGTCATGCAGCACTGTCAACAAGGGCTTGCAGGAGAAGAAGCAGTGCCAGAGTCACAGGAGGGTTTCAGGAGCCTCACCGGACTCCCTCCACTTTGCCCAGGGTTAGGGCTTGCACCTTCCTCCCTCCTAGTCAGTCTGGTCCCTGGTCAATGAGCAAGCTGTGGTCTGGGGAAAGGCATCTCAGAGCAGGGCCTCCCTCCTTTGCATATGCCATGGGGTTAGCATGCCCCATACAGCCACCCATTCCCTTATGCTAGTGGTTCCTGGAAATCTAGGACACGAACAACGTCCCCTGAACTCACAAGACCTCCCTTAAGCCCAGACGGTCAATCACTGTGGAAGAAGGAAAGGGAAAATCTTAAGACTGACAATTTTGTGGTATATGTCATGTTTATTGTATGTAGCCACAGGGTGGTACAGGGGGAGATAGATGCCTAGCTTCATACTAATCTTCTTAGGCTGCAGCATGTGTTTGTTCAAGAGCTTTAGATAAGTTCTGGTTAGTTGTTATTTCTGTCATACAATTACCCCATGGTTTTTTGGACCCTGACTTGTTTGGAAGCATTGCCAAAATAATCCATCACAAATGCCTTGCACCCGTAAGCAACAGCCTGATGGAAAGATGACCTGCCCTGACCAGCATCTGTGCAGAGTGAGATGGGAGCTAGCAGTGACAAAAACATGTTTTGTTCTAGGTAGTCGGCACCAAGAAAAAAAACATGTTCGTAATTTGCATTTGTTGATTCACACTTGCTAACAGGATAACAAGACCAGTCAATACGGAGAAACAGAGGTTACTAAATCATAATCACCTTTAAGTTCTCAACAGACTGACCCTAGTCTGTAGCCCAGGGTCAAAGCCTAAAGTGTTCTGTCTACATGTCTACATTAGCTAACTCATAAGAGAGAACATAAAACTCATCTGTTCTTGGAATGATGATATATGCTTTGACAAAAGCAGCTCCAATGCCTGTGAATTTCTCCCTGTCTGCTGACAACCCAGAACCTGGAAGGAACTGCAGATCCTACAGAAGTGTCCTACAGCATCAGCTGGTGCGTTGATTTGGACGATCATAAGTCAAATATATAACGAAGATCGTGCTCCCACGCCCAGCATCCCACCCAACCAGCTGTCTGTCTGAAAGGAGCACATCCCTCCCCAGATGCTGTCACCACTTGCTGTAGCACTCAGCTTTAATCAGAGGTTCCCCTTCCAAGCACTGACCCATCCTGCCGGATCAGTCCTGCTTAGCTTTCAGCAGCTGATAGGATCATAAGCCGAGACAAACGTAAGCAAAGGATAGAAACAGTGGATAGAGATCTAGAATAGGCAGTTACACATACAGCAATGTTGTGTTATGCACAAAGGTGCATGAAATATGCTTGAGAAGGGAAAAAAAATATCTACATAGCCAGGAGAGTTGCTCAGAGTCCAAGATACTATCAGATCTGGAAAAACGCCATGTGAATGAGTCACTGGAGCATCAGTCAATGGTTGTGTACAGAAAATACCACAAAAATTGGCTGTTGTATTCCCTCTCCAGCATTCATACAGTATAATTTCATGGTTTCCATAAATGATTGACTAAAATGTGCCATGGACGTTATAGTTATCTGCCCCACTACCCTGTTCCAGTCCAATCCCTACTAACACCCTCCTCCCTTTTAATAGAATTTGTTATAATAAAACATCTTTTTCAAATCATCACTGGAGAGCAAAGGAAGGCCCTTTGAAAAGTGTTTTGCATATTCCTTCCGCAGCAGATCTCCAACTAACCCACTGGCACCGTTGTGGGGTAGCCTGACGCCAAGGAGGGACACCAAATGTGGCTGATCCAGCAAATTTATATATGCCTCAGCTTCAGGAGCTGCAGCAGAGTATCTCAGCTCCCCAGAATTTAGGACTAGCACAGCTGAATAGCTGGAGATCTGCAGATCCAGACAGAAGTCCTGCTGCTAGCAACAGGTCCAGGGCACAGAGTGTTTGCAAATCAGAGATGGTGTCTTCAGCCCCAGGTAGAAGCCAACAGCTGTACTGCAGAGATCCTGCGGCATCGGTATCGTGTGTCGTATGTGCAACAGCTCAACACACAGCGCTTGGCTGCCCCTCTACCGCAGGGTCCCTGCTCTGAGCTTTGTCCTGGGCTGCTCTCAGGCAGGCAAGGACCTTCACAGAGGGGTAGATTTTAGCTCAGCTCCCGTTTCAACCATCCCAAATGGGCAGGGGTGAACAAAGGAGGCTAGGACAGAAAAAGGGAAGCCAAGAGGGAAAGGCTGGGAAGCAGGAGGTCCCTGTGCCCAGACTCCCTTTGGTACCGCTCATGCAGAAGGGCCATGGGAGGCAAAAGCACAGGGCCACACACGGGGGCTTCCAGACCCTCTGCCCTGCACTGGGAGCTGTAGGTCATACCAGACTGCTTTTGCTTTGAGTCTCACAGGAAGAGAGGTGGGAAGAGTCAACAGGAAGGTGTGCTGCCTGCTGCTGTCACACTTTGGGTGGCATAGGTGAGGTGATGGCTCCTATGCTGCCCCTCAGAATTGCTGTTTCCACCATGTGTGGATTTGGGTGGGCCCAGGACAGAGCCCATGCTTCTACAGGTGCCCAGGAGCAGTCCCACTCTAGGAGAGGCAGCAAAGGCAGGTCTGTTCACCCAGGCTGCATGCAGCAACCTCTCAGAGAACTGGAGGTGCACTCGTCCATCAGTATGCAGGATCTTCTGGCCAGTGTAGCAGGGAAGACGAGCTCCTGGCCAAGGTCCTGGCTCCAGAGAGAAGTGCCCAGTGTCAGCATGATTCCATACTGCGTTTATTTACCAGTCAGCCACCTGAATGGCTTTAAATGACTGCAGAACAGCCAGTTTCACATGCTAAAGTGAATATGGGCAATGTAAATGCCAACGTATCCAGCCCTAAATTTCAAACCCCCTTGTGCCATGGGGACTTGGCCACTCAGTCACCACCATCCACCCTGACCGCTGTTAATCAGACCAAAGCATGCCTCATTAGCCTTGTGCCATGGCAGCTTCCCAGCCCAAGACCTGCACCATGTACGTCAGACACTGACTGGGAAACCAGACCATGTCCAGAGGCAAAGATGGAGATGACATTTCATGTACACAAGTGAGCTGCAAAGACCGCCTCACCATTGGCGAGGCACAACCGGTCTGCTGGCACTACGTGCAAACCTTAGACAAGTTTGACTGGAAAGTGCCGTGGTGTTATTTGCACAGATTTCCTGCGTATTTTGTGTCTGAGTCTGAGCCACAAAAAGAAACACACACAAAGTAGACATGTTTATACACACAAACGCAGTGCAGTGAAAGAGCAGTCACTCTGTAACTGAGATACTTTTACCTGCCTGAATAGTAAATACATCCTTTATTCTCTCTACTACTGTAAAAGCAGTGATGGAGAGTCCATACCTGAACAGAGGATCTGCCTGCTACCTCCACATCACCCTTTTCAGATTGGTTGTAATAAGCTCTCTGGAACAAGGACTGACTTTCTGAAAGCATTTGTGTAGGTCTGGCACAGTCAGGCAGAGCCTAGAGGTACTGCTGTAACAGCAATCTGTGCCGGCATGAATTGTAGCAAGGAGGATGTACAAAGAGATTTTTGCATCTGTTACAAACCGGTGAGCATGCACCCCATGAACTCTGTGTGTTAGCACGCTGGAGGAGCCACAGTAGACCCTAGGAAACATTTTTTGCTGCTGCAGCTTTGGGTGCTGGAGGAGGACCCCCATGTGGCTTTCTTTCCTGGCGTGTAAGGTCCACTTGAAGTGCTGCTGCGTAACCCCGTAAGGTGACGCCCATCAACTGTGGTCTCCAGACTCCAGCCAAGTGCCAGCCCAGATCTCACTGAGCCCAGCTCAGATCAGCTTTGGCCACTTGTTAGTCAGAGTGTGCCATGTCCATTACCAGCTCCAAGCCTTGCACAGCTGATGAGCAGGGCCACTCACCTTGCTTTGTGTTTGCACTACCATCTATTTATGATTAGGAAAGGCAGATCAACCCTACATGTCATGTGGGATTGTCCAGGAAATGAATCCATGCTGGGCTCCTACAGGACTCCCCACCTTGTCACTCGGTCCCCATGCTTTAATCCTGGGAGCACTCGGAGACTGGGGTGTACCAGGACCTTCTCTATCTGTCCAGCCCAGATGAATGCCAAATAAACAAGACTCACAAAATGAGCCAGACCCCATGTTGCCCACCTACTCCTGTTCTGTCCCAGTGAAAGTTAGATCCTCTACTCCTTATTCACCAGAATTTCCCACAAATTAATATCCCAGCTGTGCATGTTTCCAGGCCATTCCTGAGATTCATGAGATGTTCCTGAGTTCATGAGATTGATCTGGTTGGGTTGGGATGGGATTAAATAGTTCAGTAGGGAGTGGATCAGCAAAATCATGGACAGCTCCATGACCTTCAAAGCTGGTGGTGACCTGAACAGGAAAGATCAGAAGCCTATCTGGCTGGCCAAGGAGAGACCCACAGTACAGAGAGTACTGAAGAGAGGTTGGGAAACCAGCTCTTCAGTTCCATCTGGGTCTGTCAGATTGTCCTCTTAACAACCAGGAAAGCAGATGATTCTGGAGATCTCTTGACTATTGAATGTGCTCTTGTGCACCCCTGAGCTGTCTTCAGGAGATTTCCAGCATGGTTTGCTGGTTTTGTCAGTGCTGTGTTGTCAGACCCTATCGCCTACTGCTACATATTGCAGTGAACCATCGCCTTCTGTTGCTGGACTGATCACAGAGACTCAAGTATTAACTCAAACTGTGAGAAGGTCACCTATACTCCTTGTTGAGTCTGAGGCCAGTGCCTCCAAATCTGACTTCTGTTCTTTCCAGTTCGGAAACTGCCACTAGCATTTGCTGCTGCTCACAGCTGGAGCAGGCAATGTGCTAGTGAGGGAAGGAGCCTTCCCATCACTGCCTCAAATGTACTGCTCTGAGCCATTGTTCCAAAATAACTCAATGCTTAAATGGGAATGGACATGCTTGACCCTGGTAGGCTCCCTCTGAAGCCTGGGCTCCTAGGAGCAACAGCATCAGCTGCCACCACGTTCCCAGAGAGCAGCAAACCACATTTTCTCCCTGCTTTCAAAGGTCTTGGCAGCAGGAGCCCAAACTATTTAAAAGAGCCTGTGGCATCAGGAGCAAGGCTGGCCTCGACAGCGTCTCTCCTTTGGCTCCTTTGCGCTGTAGCGAACTGGGTCCCTCTGTGTAGGAGGAAGAGTCTGTGTGGGACCAGCCACATGCTGTGAAGCAAAATTTCCCCAGAACTAAAAGCCATCTTTTAAACCTCTCTACCTTCTGGTCTACCTCCACGAGCATAAAAGGAGAGCTCTACTTGTGCATCCGCATGTGCATTTCTGTGGAAAAGCAAGGGAGAGACTGACTCGGTGCAATGAGAGTTTAAAACAAAACAATTTAATTACACATATTTTCCCCCCCGTAGCAGGGTGAAAATTAAACATGTAACAGCTGTTGCTTAATGCATTCCTAGATAGCACACAGAGATTATGCCGATAAGCACCACTTAAGAACCAAGATAGCAAAGGAGAGGCAGAGAAGTGATGATGTTAGTTACACAGAGAGCAGGTCAGATCTTAGTTTGACTTTAACACAACCTGGTTTCCATCCCTCCATTTGATGGAGCATTTACGGTAATGCATATAGCAGTGAAGCATTTCAATGGCATTTTAGAGGCAATAAAAGCTTCAGAAAGGTGACATTCTTTGCACTGATATACAGCCTCTTCTGGAAACTACACAGCGGCACATCACGTGCACCCTTTAAAATCTGACTTGGAAAAAAACCCTTTGAAAAAGCAAATGTTGGTAAGGATCCTGTGCTGACTGAGGGTCTGGATGAGAGCAAGGAACTGACACCTGTTTCAGATCCTTGGCTTTCACCAGAGCACAGCTTGACAGGGGAAAAGCACCAGCAAAAGGAAGAAGTGACCGTACAGAGCTTCCCACAGGCTGGCCTCTTCCAGTGCACGACGACAATGCCTCCCACGCTGGGCTCATCCCTTGTTCCCAGCTCCAAGAGGTGGCAGCAGCACCCCTGCCTTTGGGAAGCTGCTCCTGGGTGGGACTGACACGCTCTCCTGCTCTGGGAACAGGAGGACGGACACCCTGACACCCTGTGACACCTGCACACTGACCCACTCGGACACCCTCAGCATCTCTAGGACAGACCACCAGCTGCAGTGGGCCTAGCACTGTAGGCAAGCATAGTAGAAGGCATAGGGAAGGTGTAAAACAAAACAAAACAAAACAAAACACAACTTTATTTACATGTGGCTTATTTTTTCATGTTAATAGAGGGGGGAAAATTCCTTCTGGGATTGAGATGAGCCCAGAGTCTCTGCTCATCATTCCCAAGGGGAAGCTTGCCAGCACTACTGATTAAAAGCACCTCTGCGGAAATATCAGCTGCATGGATTCTCTCCGGACATCTCTGAGACTGAACGTTGAAGACAAAGTCGTAAACGTATTTCAGAGAAAGAAGAAAGAAAATAGAAAGGTATATAGTCCTTGTCCCAAAGACAGTACAACATCAACAGACCAAACATGTAATGGGAAAGAAAATGAAGAGAACCAGGAATAGACAAAATCTCCTTGCATTCTGTGACAAAAACTGTCCCACCAGTTCTCAGTACAACCCTGTAGTGGTGTGACTTTCACCTGAGAAAATTAGCAACAATGTGCCAGTCATGAGTGACACCGCTGACGGCTTCATTACGCTGCTGGGATGAGTGAGCAGGAGCAACACTGACATGACCGTTTATGAACACAGTTCTCATAGACTCACCAGGCAGGGTGCTGTGGTCTCTGACCATGACAGCTTGTCATGTTTGGGGATATCCTCTTTCAGCCATAGGATACAACAGTATTTGAGGGTCTGTATCTGTCAAGGTACTGAAGTAGCCCAGTAAACATAGTTTTTGAAATTGTTAGTGAAAGATGCAGGCTTTGACATCTCAGGACCTGAGCTGGTGTTAGTTTAACGATAGCTAGTGGTCAAGTAACTTCTATATAACCTGTTCCAGCTTTATCTCTGTGGTACCATATATGACAAAACGTCTGACAAACGTAGATAGTCACTGCATGACAGGAAATAGCCCTTTATGTTAACTGAGGCTGGGGGAAGCTTTTGAGCAACTTTCAAACTTTACCTGGAAACCACCAAGGAGTAAAGACAGTGTGAAGAAAAAACCCATAAAAGTAGCCCCAAGCAGACTCCAGGCCTGAGGAGAAAGAAACCTCCACCATGAACATTGTGCTTCTCCCGGTTAAGAACTCAGGACACTGATGACTCACAGAGACAGCCCACCACCTCTGCTTGAGAAGGCTGGTGCCACCAACCACAAGACTCAGAGGGACATCTGAAGGTGAGGATAGCATTGAAGAAGAGGGCTAGCTGTTAGTAAGTTTTCTGTTGTAACAGTTTTAAGAGTATTGTTATTAATGAGGCTTTTCTGTATTATAAGTGTTAGTATTATGGCAATTGGACTAACAACAAGTTTATTGTGTCTTGAATAGATTAAGATTTTAATTAAGCTTTTGGCTGCACATTAATATAGCAAGTTCCTCTTTGCCCATAACGATATTTTGAGCATAGTATGAAAGAAGCTGTCGGAAATCCAAGGTTCATTGCCAGACAGTTGCATTGCTGAGAAAGCCTCTCCAGACAGTGACTTCAAACACATGAGTGAACTCTGCACAGATCCTTCCCTGGAAATCTGTCCTGCCGGTTTACCTGTTTGAGGATGCACAGGACAACTGTTACTCTCACAACAGCCACCAGCCTCCAGGTACTTGATGGCATTCAGAAGGCAAAATCTAGTTGAAGTCAGCATAGGTAGTAAGGTGTGCAGTTATTCAAAATGCTCCTGCTGGGCCTTTTCCGGTCGTTGTCGTAAACAAATGTATCACCTACTGTCAGCTTGTACCTACACACACACACATACCCCCGTTACTTCTTTGGCTGCCATTTTAGCCCTTAATTTATCCAAATTAATCTTTCTCACTAACTGTTATACCTCTCAAAGACCTGTGAGCTGAAATAGCTGGTGAGGGAGAGATAGCTTACACCAAGGGCAGTACACAGGCTGGCTCTCTTTGACCCACCTACAGTTGGTTCATGTTTAGAGTACTGATTTGAGAAGGTAATTCTGACCAAAGAACTTCAGCTGCAGCTGAGAATAACTCTCCAACAGGAGCCACAGCTTAGAAAAAATGAAACATGTTTCTCACTACCATGCTCATCACATTATCCTCAGATGTTTCCTGATCAACCTCTGCTTTAACTCTGCAACCTCTCCGTCTGTGCAAGGGTCAGGCTGAGCCTCATTGAAAGCACCTGAAAAGCCCAAAAAGTGTCACAGAAACCTCCTCATCTCCCAAAACTAGAGGCAGAGGTAGAAATTCCAGTGACATGTCATCCGTGCAAGAAGTACCCAGCTGATAAGTAGCAACAGAGACAAGAACAGGTTGAAATTATTCTTGTGAGAAGCTGTGGAGGCTAAATGGACCCAGATTTTACTGTCAAGCTGACCCAACAAAGTTCCTTAGTTTAAATTTCTCTACACCAAACTTCCGCTGAAATAAATTTTTTCCCAAGAAAAATGTTCTTTCTGAAGAGCATTTCACTTTCTGACAGGAAAGTGTAGTGTGGGAATTCAAAATTTTTCAACCACTCTGGCCTTAAAAACACAATTTTCATCTTTCTCCTCCAGTCTTCACAAAGTCGTTCACCACTGTTCATAGAGTACTTTGTTCTTCACTGAGACATGCTCACAGTAGCCAGCTGAGTGTTTACTCATTTTAAGACAGTATTCAAGAATGGAAAGTGTCACTTGGGTTGGAGTTTACTCATCCTATGACTTCTGGTCAACTCTACCATATGTTACAGCCTCCAAAGACTATTCCGAGTTTCCCAAGGACTAAAAGAAAACAATTCCAGCCTCTCCTTTCTAAAATAGGCAGAGGAGAATGGGAATATGAGAAAGCAAAAGTGGGAGAGGTAGCTTTGTTAGAGGCCCAGCACAGACAGGCTGCACAGGCAGTCCTGCTGGTTTCATACTCATCTTAGGCATAGGGGAAGGGAACCATGTTAAGTCAAGACAGACTTAAAAGCCCATACATTTCTATCTATTTCCACAAATCAGATTTAAAGGAACAGATTTTAAAAAAACTTAACTTGCAGCAAAGTCATGAGATTTGGTCAAACAATACTCTGCCCCCACTTGATCAGTTGGGTTTTGATGGTTTCCAAGGTCTCTCACAACCGTACGTTGTGACTTGAGATACACTCTGAAGGTTTTCTGTAAATATTCCTTCATCCCCATCACATATTCTAGCAAGCAGCCCCAGAGGAAGTCTCTTTTGGTCAGCAGATGCATCAAAACCTATTTTATTTGCTTAAGGTGAAGACTGTGTAAACCAGAAAGCAACACAGCAAGACTTTCTGCAGGAAAAGAAGACTCATCTCCTGCTTTACTAGCTACAACTGATAGCAATATGACCCCTCCCCTCTGGATGTACATTCAACTCCTAGTACTGTCCTCTTACCTTTATGTCCTGCCCATGACTTCCCACAGTCTGATCCCCAGTGGCCAACAGACCTGAGGAATGCAAAGCAAGTTCACCTGCGATGTGGTGAAAACAGCCGTATGCCTTCTGCTGACACACTGCACTGTGCCCTCAATAGGAAATAAGTGGAATCTCCCAAGGCTGTGCAGCAACGTCTGGGTAGACCAAAATGAAGCAAATAAAGGAAAATAATTTCCCAACTGCCCAGTATCCAGAGCTGGAGAAGATTTCTCAAACTGATCAATTGCCATTCAGGCACAAAAGACGCAGTCAGATATTCAAAGCAGCTCAGCATCCGATGCCAAGAAGGGTCACAATGTTAGCGTTTCAAAAGGTGTCCGCTTTTCTCTTGCTAATCTTCTGGTTTTCCACCCATCTCCCAGTTTGCAGTGCATGTGGACAAGCGGTGATTCCAATGGGAGCCAGAGATGATAACAAAAGGAGGTGGGCGATCAGCTCCAGTAGTGGAAGGGACAATTACAGCATCTCTGTGGAAGCCAGCTTCCTCCCCTGTCTCCACTCCTCCTATAAATTCCTTACAGCTCACATCAAGCAGCAGCTTCTATATGTTTTTTTATGGCTTTTCTCTGTGGTCTGTCACCGCTTTTGGCACCGTGCTGCATGTACCAAATGCAGCGTCAAAGAATCCAGAGCTGACAGAGCTACTAAAGACATGGGAATGTTGCCTAGAAAGCGAGAAGAAAAGGAAACTCTTTCTAGCCTTATGGCTTATGGTTGTTCTGTGACTGATGGAGTTAAATGTGCTTACCTACAGTTGCCCCTCCAGTCTCCTCCACCACGATACTCTCAGCTCCTTCCAGAATCTGCTACTAGTTTGGCTGGAGATCTGAGTCCTGTGATGCGGCTGGCTGGCATGGAGCTATACCTGCATTGCTTCGTTAGCCAGGATGGAAGCGATCCTTGGCGAAGAGGGAGATGCACTGCAGGGTATGTGTTGTATATTGTGCTGAACTCTGCCATCAGCATGCGGGGACGGAGCAGGGAGCAGCAGTAATGTGGATTCTTCTGCTCTATCCGGATGCCAATTTTCACAAAACTGTGAGCAAATTCATATCGTGGAGATCTTTTACCAGATGATAAATAAGGTAGTAATCATACTATGGGTTCAAAAGCTTTTTAGAGGCATAGTGGGGCAGGGGGAAACAAATAGAGGGGAAAGAGAGAACACAAAGCTTCATTTCCCTGGGAAATTAGGTTTAAAATACTGGCAAATGGCACTACCATGGACTTTACACAGTAATTTAGCACAGGATAGCCTGCAGATATCGATAGGAATCCATTACAGATACAGTGGAAGTGTGAAGTCACACTTGCTGCAACCTATAGCAGATCTGCTGGGCCCATGAAAATCCCTTTCAAGCTAATTTCAAGGAAGTGTGAGTAATTATCAGAAAGGCCAAAGATGGAGGGGCAGAAAAAAAAAGAAATACAGTAATAAAATCTAGGCTGAAAGATGACCTCTAACCAGCTGCTAAATTGTGTGCGCTCCTACGCAGGAAAAGGACATGGCTGAGAGAAATGGGAATCCCCCTTGCTCATGAGTAACTGAGAGGGCATGGTGTTGGGGAGTTTATCTCCACAAGGGGCGAAGAGATTGCAGCCTCACTGGAGATGCAGTGTGACCCCCTTCAAGAGCTCACCTGGTCCCCCGGGAACTCTGGCTTTCCTGGCTGACAACCTGCTTGAGAAGCTCCAGAGAAAACAGTGAACCCAGAGGCTCACAACTTGTGGCACTTCAGGAGGGCATGATTTCTGATGATTCCTGAGTTTCCTCCATCTCTGTTTTTCTGGGATACTATGGTTTTCCCTGAAGGTGTTGAACATTGGTCTTTTGAAAATCCACTCTGTGAAGTGTTGGAAGAGGAGACAGCCAAAATCATTTTAGAAAGCTCCACTCTCCACATCTGCTGCCGTTACCATTACAGTCTTTTGCTGCTTTAATCCAGGGCACAGTAAAAAGAGAAGAATAAGAATAGGGAAGAGAGCTTTAGCACCCCTAGTCATCAAGATTTGTCAGCTGACTAGTCCTGTCTGCCAGGATGATTTTTTTTTTTGAAGTTTTGACTTTTTTTTCCAGGTCTATGTCATGCATTCACCCCTGCTAATGAATTTTACTCTGGTTATTTTACTCATTTTCATTTTTGTTACTGAGGACTGTTTACATAATAACTAGGAGGTGAACAGTCCAGTTCAGGGCATCAAAAGCTCGGTTTCTTTCTTTTAAGATCCCTGTGGGCCTCCTGTCCTGATGAAGACCTCCAGCCTTTATTGAAACCCAAAAATTGAAATGCAGAGGGAGGAGGTGAATCTGCTGCCAACCGATGTCATCCCAGAGAATCCTCCTTGAAAAAGCTGTACTCCTTGTTGCAATCAGTTAAACACCACATGGGTAGGGAGGTGATTGTACAAAACAGGCCGAGAAACAGAGGGATGAACCTTCCCATAGAGTTGCCAGCAGTAACAAAGAAAAGCATCTTTTCAGGAAAAAAAAAAAAAAAAAACCAAACTGTTTTTCTCTTCCCTGTTTCTCTTAGAGATATCCTGTGCATTATTTCCCTACGTTGAGCTGCCAGTCAGCTCTCATTTCAACTGGAAACCCTACATCAACATAACTGCCTGGATTTTAAACCAGCCCTCCTCGCTCTGGCTCTTTCCCATGGGTTGTGTTGAGGCACCAAATTGCTGAAAAGCTGAGCTGTTGTGGCTTTGGAGGTTTTGTGGTAGTGCAGCGCAGCCACAGAAGGTTTGCTCCAGAGCTGGGACTGCGGCAGCAGGATCTCTAAATGCAGGGGAAGGAAGAGCCTGTGCCAGAAATAGCTGCAGTGCTCCAGCACACCCCACAGACCACCAGGCAGACGCCATCTTCCAATAAATTACAGAAAAGGGAGCGCTGAGCAGTTCTTCATGTGCCCCAGATGGGCTGTGGAGAGAGGAACTGCCACAACCGTGGTGGAAGGGTGGGTGGAGGTACGGAAGGGGATGGATATGTACTGGGAATGTGCTTTACAGAGCCCAGTAACTTCTGATCTCCCGTCAGTCCTTCCCCTTGTCCTCCTCAGGACTTTCCTGAAGAGCGTGGGAGTCACCATCCTGTGGGACAGACGCCTGGGTGACCATCCTGGTTGCTTAACTGGCCATGAAACACCAGGAGCAAGAATAATTGTTCATGAAAATGGGTGAGAAAGACATATGCAAGATGCACAATCTGGGTCTGGTCCAAACTGGCTGGGTTTTCTGCAGGGACCAAACTTCAGCCACCTGGATTAAAACCAGAAGTTTGCATAACTATCTGTCTTGGCTTACGCTTTAACCTGTCCCACCAGGCAGTGTGAACAGAGCCCACAGTCAGGAGTTTCTACACAAAACTGGAGGGAAGAGAAGCTGGAAATGGGGAATGAGGTTGGTTAATGACTTGGTAACACTTGAATGAGGTTATTTAATGACCAGGTCTGCCTCTATTGTACAGTGCTTTTATATTTCCTGTAGGTCTTCAGTGTCCTAAGCACCATGTGCTTTCAGTCTGGGGCCATTCATGGCACATGGTACTTGTTAGTGTTTTGGCAGCTTTTAGCAAGTCTGGTGTATAATTTGCATTATGCTTAATTCCAGTAATCTGAAAAATCTCGTAATACTATAATGAATTTCTTACGGCACCTCTCTTGTCATGATGCAAATACTTAGGATCTCAGCTCCCATTTTGGAAAAAATAATTTCCCACACTCGTGTCTGCAAATTTCTTGAGTGAAGCATAAAAATTTGAGACCACAAGGCATGTAAATCAAGCCACAGCTACAGTCTTAGACCAAGGAGACTGAGTCACACTTCTCAAAACATTCTGGCCAGGAATGCTGTGTGTCAGGCCACTGTCACTGTCTGTGAGTACTCATCCATGGACTGAGAAACACAGCAAAGAATAAGCAAGGGGGGAAATAACCAATTAAAACATCTTAAATCCATCGTGTTACAGACACATTGTAAGGGAACATAACTACATACTGAACGCCTAAGTTCTTAAGCATACTCTCAGCCTTGCAATGATGCTGTAGATTAGCATTCTGCAACACTCTTTATATTTTCCTGGAGTTGTAACCTCTCAGCTCACTTCAACCTGCACAGAGTCGAATACCTGAAACCAGCTAGTCTTTTGGACATCAGCTCCAATAGTGTTCATGTTTTTCTTTGGCAAGCCACGCCATCCCAGGAGGTCTCTAGCAGAAGCCTGCTTGGAAAACTTGTGCTATGATCTGATATTCCCTACCTGATTCTTCTGGAGCAGAAAATCTGAATTTGTCACTGCAGCAACACAGGCTTCTGGGCAGGAGGCCCAAGAGCTTGTTCCCTGGAGACGAAATCAGACATGAGGTGTGACCCTGGGAGGCAGTGAACTGCGGAAAGAAACTTTCCCTTCCTCTGATCTGCAACATCCTAGAACAGAACAACTGTCTCTAGTGGCAGCAATGAAGTATCCAGTCCCACCACTGATACATGCTTCAGTTCTCATCCTAATAACTGAGAAGTCTTAGAGGTATGGTTGCTTGGAGTGATTTGTTAGCTGATTCCAAGATAGTTGCAGGGGTGAATTTTATTTTCATTTGCTCATCTGCATGAGAACTCCAATGAGTCTGAACAAGACGGTCTACCACAGTTTGCAAATATATAGGGAGGGAGAGATGCTTCTTCCATATGGCAGCGACAGAGATGGGGAGCAAGAGCTGTTCTTCACAATCTACAATCCAGAGAAAAGAAAATATGTGAAGGTTTGACAACAACAGGTTTTGACCCAGTAGAGAAGTCCAAGGAGTTAGGAGATGAGACCATTGTGGCACAAGGTTAGCCTGTTCCTTTGGGCTGCAGAGCATTTCTTCTCTGTGCTCCACAGCTTTGAGGTAAAATGTGTTCTCCAAGCAAAAGACAGGATCCTGGGATGGGATTCTCTGCACTTAGCATTGTGTGTCTACAATGGAGTTGCTTCTGTCAGTGGTGGGCCTCTCAGTACAAGTGGGAACCTGCAGTGTGATTAGAACTGGTCAACCTGATCTCCAAAGGCTGTATTGACTCAGTCACCCCAGGAGTTTGATGACATGCTCAGATGGAGACATATACACATTGCAGAAGCCCACATTTGGTCAGAGGGCCCCAGTCCTGCTATACTTTCCTCAAAGAAGCAGGAAAAATTATTTGTTCTCTGGTATGCAGCAGGACACATGTCCTTCCTGTCTGCAAGAAAGATCGCTTGTTCACTCACTGTTTGTCTTCATTTTGCCTTTGAAGAAATGTAATCCCCAAAATACCTACTGGACCTGCTGGCCCAGGGTGATGGACAAATTTTCTTACAAGAGCCCTGGTCATTATATAAAACAAACACAGCAACAACTTTGCATTTCTTTGCCAGGCCATGCTCTGGCCAGATAAACTGTGTCCCAGTGTCCTGAGTTCCTGGTATGATCACAACTGCTGGGGGCAGGAACAAATAGTGGAAGCAAAAACCATTCCCAGCTCCAGATATGCTAGGAAGAAGGAGCCAAGGAGTTTTAGTAGCTGATAGAAAGTGCCTTGCATGGTGTGTGGCTGCACAGAGACACAGCCCCTTCTTCCCAGTTCCTCCTGCCCTGCCTCACCCACAGAGCTCAGGGCTGTGTCCACCAAATGACAGCTTAAATTCTCACCTTCCCTCACCCTACAAAATCACCACCCTGTTGGGCAAAATTCCTGCACGTCCATCTCCGTTTATGAGATCACCAGTAGGTTTCTGGCTGCCACCAGGCTTTCTGAATGGCTCAGCATTTGGGAAAGAACTGAAACTTCAAAGCAGAGAGAGAGAATGGCAGGACCTGGCTTATTTTCCGCTGTCTGGGGAAGGAAGACAATGATCTGAGTTCTCTTTTCCATGTGAAGGGGGAGATCAAAGCTGTTGTTGACATGGTCAGTACTGTGGGTAAGAAAGGCTGCATCCGGCCATCCAGGGCTGTGAGCGTCTGTATCTCATATGCCTGGTACTTGAAGTGTCTGCAAGATCTAAGGGAGGATCTGGTATTTACATGTCTGCGTGTGTGCATCTGTGTGGGAGTGGGGTTTGTATATATTATACGCAGAAACTGCAGATGGAAACAACCCAGTTTGGTGTCTAAGGCCTGGTTCAAAGCCCATTAAAGTCAACAGGAGTCATTCTGTTTACTGTGATGAGTTTTGGCCATATCTCTCCTTGCCCCTCCCTGACATGCCTATGAGGTCAGGGCTGCTCCCTAGTACATATCCACAGTTCAACCCTGTGAGCAATGGGGCTTCCCATCTTCACCACTGTGGCTGTTTTACAGGGAATCACTGGATATGCCCTCTCCTCTGGTGTTCACACCCTGCATATACCTAGGGGCAAGTGTTGCTCATTCGTCACACCTAGTTCAAGATACCAGGATCCCATTGTTTGATTTGGCTTTCTAAATTGGCTCCACCAGTTTGTTTTATGTCTTTTGTGTTGCTTTCATCTGAACACACTCCAGCATCATCTCACTCCCCAGGAGCCAGATTTGGGACAAGAAGGGCTCATCATCGCATCACCTTCCTCCATATCCTGGTCTATCACATTTCTACCAGCTCTGCCTGAACTGCCTATAACCTGTGTGCAACTAAAGCATCCATTTCTGAAAGACCTTCATGCTGGATTTGCAGACATCAAAAGCTGATGACCCCCATGCTCTAATGGCTGCAGTCGGCGCACGGTGACGATGTGACTTTTTCTCCTTTGGATTGATCAAGTTTCTGCTGTGCTCTCATGTACAAAAGAGCCCTTTAAGTTCTTATCATTTCCACAGAAGTGTGTTTATAGCCAGTAAATAAGCCAACTCTCTATCTTCCTTGCAGTAATATCACAGGTTTATGCTCCTGAAGACTTTCACTGCAAGGCATTTTATTTCACCTGTTCTATTTTGAATAGCCTTTAAAAATGTGGATGCTGGAACAGGACCAAGCACCAGTGTATCAGCTGTAAAGATGCAGGGTTGCTTCCACTCATCACTCCCCCATTTATAGAGCCACAGTTTGCAACAGCTTTTTTTGCCACAACATGAGTTAGAGGTCAAAACTGAGCTGCTTCTGCTCTCTGCACCACAAACCCTTGTCAGAAACATTGCTGTCTGCTCTCCTTCTTCTTGTCTTCCCCTGAATACCATGCCAGCACTATGGCTCTCCAGATTTGTCTCACCGAAGTCTTGACCAGGCTGAACAAACCCATGTAGCTTTTCCGTCCCGATAATATCACAGGTCAAAGCGGAACAGAAAGTGAAGGGTTGAGCCATCGAAGCGGATCGAGATCTGCCATTGGGGTGCCACAGACAGTAATTTAATGTTCTGCATGAACGTGCAGGAGATGTGTTCATGGATAATGTACTTGTATAGATAGAGAATTTTTTTAATTCCAGGGAGTTATCAGATCTGGAAAAATGCTGAATGAGTGGGTCGCTGCAGTATCAGTCTTTTGCTACACCATGAAGGGGGAGCTGTATTCCCTCTCCAACGTCCAACACTGTAATTGCACAGCCTCTGCAAATAATTAACTGAGCCTAACCAGACTCTTTTCCCTGCATTAAATCTATATTATTAGTTCAATCCCCACCCCAAAAATTAATTTTCACTCTCAGACCCACGCCCCTTTTATTATAATAGATAAAGTGAAATTCTCTCCCAAATAATTTGGTGGGAATATCAGGAAGAAAGGAGTTTCAGCCTGTTTGAGTAGAAGAGAAAGTCTGGAGGAGACAGAAATTACAGGAACATTCAGTCCCCATGCTGCAAGTTAAAAGCTGGGCACATATATGTTCATACGTACATATGTAGGCGTAGTCATCTCACTACTGCCACCCATTATGGTCTGGTCTCAGCAGTCAAGGCTTTCTACAGTGTTTTGTCCCACAGCATTGAACTAGGAGATAAAATTGCATTGCTTGATCACTGTAACCCCATGCCCAAAACACTGCTCACTTGCACTGTGAGACAGGGCTATTAAGAACAGACACAACCATGCACTTTGCTTAATAATCCTGTAGTCTGCTCCAAAAATGGGCCACTCGTGTGGGAACAGATGCATAGTGAAACGTTGAAGTTTGCTAACACCCCTCCTACGTTCTACACCTCAGCATCTCCCAGAGCTCCCACTGCTTTATCCTTCTGCCCACAGCTCATACTACCTCCGAGGTACAGCGATGCTGCCTGGCGTACTGTTTTTTGTTCAATGCCTTTGTGTGGGACCAACCTGACGAGACCCACTAGGGCAAGCTGTGGCTGGAGCAGAATAGCCAGGTGGTGGTGAATGTAGAAAAGGGAAGGCTGTACCAGCTGCAGATGTAGTTTTGCCAACAGAAAGGAAATAGGAATTGAGCTAAAGCTTCCTATTACTTGGACTCCCAGTGGTCTGTCACCACAGAAAACTGCCTATTTTATGAAATAAAACCTTCCTAAGGTAAACATTTATTTCAGACAATTGTGAAACCGAAGGTAGAATGGGAGAATGTCAAGTAAGGTAAGAAGAAAAAACACGAGGAGAAAGGCTATCTTGCCAGGAGCAGTTTGCTTGTAGCAAAGGGTTGCTGACTCTCCTCTGAAATACAGACTACTTCAGGGCTGCCCAGACACCACAAGTAGCCCTTGGAGATGAGGAACTCCTACCAGGAACAAATGGCACACAAGGGAGGGAAAAAGGGGCAAGTTACCTCTAACCAGAGTGAACCTCTCAGGAACTCATCTCCAGTCCTTTTCAGAGTCTGGAGAAGTGGCTTTGAAACTTATCCCTTATCTTGAGACAGTGGATGTAGACTCTAAGGCTGTCTTGAAAGCTGCTGTTGCCTGTGCAGTGTATGGGCACCTCATGAAGTCTCCCCTGGTGCCAGTGTGGACAAAGCACTCAGAGAATGTAACACAAAACCAGCCACAATTAAACCTATGCAGCTTTAAATCTGATTATATCAATGAGGAGACAGAAGTGTAAGTACTGTCTTTATTCTGTGAAATTACAAAAGAACAAGAGCTAAACAAACTCCCCACACAGGAGAAGCCACAGCAAACAGGACACAGTGCAAACCACATCTGGACTTTGTTGTGGGCTTTGCTTAACCCTGTACTAGAGAGAGTCAGAAAAGTACCTTCTCCAGGATGAATCCTGACAGTACAGGGAGGAAGAGGACATCTGGAGGGGCAAACCCAGAAGTCACTCTGGCCAAAACAGAAGCTGGTTTGCATTGGAACCGTCTTAACTTTATGTCCATCATCCCCAGATTGTTTTTTCCATCTCCTACAATATTGCATTCAGAAATGGTAGTGCAACCCTTCATGGCAGCTTTCAGAGACAGTCCACCTACACAGGAGAAGAAGTACATACCATGCATCAGGGGAACCAGTTTCCATAGCTATTCCCTCCCTGGCCAAAGAGGTCCCCATTTCCACTCCAAGAACTGTCCATTCCTTACGTCCTGTTGGCTCCAAACTCCCCAACCCATTCCTGTCTGTTCCCATCCCTTGAAACAATTTGAAGAAGCGGCAAGGTCACCTTGGTTGACTTGAAATACAAAAGGTTTAGGGTTTGTCCTTTATTCCTTTTTGCTGAATAAAGATTCTTCTTTTAAATCTAAACATTTTACATTTAAAAATTGAAAAGCTTTTAAATATTTTTTTTTCTCTCATTCAAAGATTCTTCTGTTCAAACCTTGCCTAGCTTCCTAAAGAAACTGGGGCTCTGAGACAGTATTCCGGGTGTTCACTGTCTCCTTCTCTCTGTGACCTTCTCATGACATTTGAACTGGATGACTGTCTCTCAGCCAAATTTGACATGCGGGTGAGAAATCTCAAAGACATTGTAGGCTGAGTCATTTATTCAGATAAGTCCATTCTCTAAGGCCTTACGGGGTTTAGCCAAACCAACAGAGAAACCCTGCTCATATGTCTACTGAGTGGGAGCCTGAAACTTGAACTTGGCCTTTACCAACACTGGAGCATCTACCTGAGAAGGAGACCTGAGAAAGTGCTGGGTGCCTAACTCCCCATTCAGATATATTTCTTCCTGTTGCTTGCTTTTGCTTCCACTGCTCATGTTTCTCTGCTGCAGATGCTATGGAATTCTGGAATATTCTGATGGACTTCCTTAACTCAAATACAAATAATGTATAAGGGCACGCCACTAGTTCCTCACCTTCCTTTGCTCCCCTACATCACTGTTTCCTCTGCACAGCTCACTGCACTGCACAGGTCTCCTCTATTAATAGTGGCCGATAATCAAGTCAAGACAAGTTAGGAGCATTTTTTATTTCAATGATACACTGAATTAATTCCACCACACTACTTCCATTGCTGCGACTAAGAAAACTCTTGTTTTCCTTCATGTTGCTCTATGAAACACTTTCTAATTCAGGGTTTGAACAACACATCTATAAAGTGTGTAGCAAAGACCTTCAGGCTGGCAATATTATCAACCCAGAGAAACTTCATCCATAACCATACACAAGAGAATTTTTTTCCAGACTGCTTCTACAGCAGGTGCCGCTGCTCTTAATTTCCATGTTACTTTTCCTGCCTGCTGCAGCAGAAGTGGGACTGTCGTAAAATATGGAAGTCTTTTACTTGCGGAAGGGGAGGAAAGGGCAGTGACCAGGGAGCTTGCAGTCTATTTTTCTCTCTCTAATTTCAGCTCATGAGTTGAGAAAAAGATTTCTGAAGGAGAGTGTTACATGCTGCTCATGATCACAGCCATTCAAAGGCTGGAGTTACCTCGATGGTAAGACCTTTGTGTACCCCAAAGGCTCAACTGCAGTGTTAATGGGGAGAGAGAGATGTGTCCGTGGTTCTCTAGGAGCATAGGCACCACTATGACAAACAGTGTCCTCTCTCCAGTGGCCAGAGTCACCTCATGAGAGAGCCAACGGTTCTGTATTAACTTCACCTGAACCTCCACAAAGTAGGCAACTGGCTTACAACCAGATGCATCCTCATGCATCCTAGCTAGGGCCAGCAGGTTCAGGGTTTTGGTCAGATTTGTTACATGCCCATGTATCAGATTGCTTCAGGAGTCCAGTTCTGCTCTTGACCTCAGTTATGCCATGTTATGAGGAATCCCAACAGCTATACATGCATGACGGGGAAGGAGGAAGAAAAAAAGCACACCCTTTTATCAGCTTTAAGCATGTGCCCTTTCAGTTCCATGTCTCTTCCTTTTTTTTAACTTCACAATTTTTGCCCATTTTTATTTCTCTGTGATGCTTCACCTTAGACTGGTTTCACCCATTTAACCAAAGAGATGAAAGACAGCCCCAAATAATAGGCAGTTACCAGAATTCATTAACCCAGCAAGGTCAACACACTGGGTTTCATATCCAGTGCAGTTCACGGTTTCGTTACCACACTGGAAGGAGTCCACGCTGTAGCAGGCGGGACACTGGTATCCATTAGGTATGTTGTCCTCTGGTGGCACTGGAAAGAAAGAGATGGGCCATAATTAGTTTTAATGAGGGAACAGGAGGAATGAGCCAGGTGATGGTTTAGCCTGGAAGGCCTCACCTCAGGACGGGGCAGATAGTGAGGGTCGATATATAAGGGAAAAGAGAGCTTACATGAGACAGAGATCGTTCGACAGTCAGCACCTGTGCAGCAAGCCAAGTGGCTCCTTGCTTTTACCTTGCCGTAGTTCATGGTGATAGGGCCAATCTGGCAAATGCTGGACGGCAGGCAGGTTTTGATGGACGAAGGGATTGCCATCCCCCCTGCAACAAAGTGGAAGGCAGCACCAAGTTGTTAACCACAAGGTAGCTCTCTTCTTCTCCTATTAGTTCCTACAGCAGCAACTGCTAAGCAGCTGCACTGGAGCCTGAGAAGGGTGTGGGGACAGCAGAGCCACTCCAAAAGCAGCATGGGTGATCCTGGTGGTGCGCTCAGAGGAAAGAGGGTACCGTCACATCTGAGACAGTAGTGAGGAATTTCTCCTTCTCCGCACTGTGCTTAAAGGCAGGAGGAGAGCACAGCTCCTCACAGCCAACTGGCCTCGTTGCAGATGTTCACCTTAGCCAGAATTCCCCAGTCACAGAGCTTTTGGGGTGACCCATGCGCATCTGACCCACAGCCCATGTTTCTTCATGCACAGTCTGCACACCACACAGTCAATCACAGCCACAAGCATTCTGACACAGGCAAGTCTAGTTTTTCCCTTGAACCAAACCCAAAAAGGGTAACAAGCGGCCGATCAGTTACAGTGCAGACTACTGAGGCCCCACCAGTGATGTGAGGAGAAAGTGTGGCTTTGCAAAACTAGAGGGAAGACACGCAGTGCAGCTGCCAGCACCAAAACTGGAAGGATAAGAGATCACTTCCGGTCTAAAAGCCAACAGTCACATTACTGAAGCTGGGCGATGACCGAGGCCGTGCCACTAACACAACCAAGCACGCAATTGTGTCAAGGCTCAGAACCCATTTTTGGCTTGTCAGCCATCGGGTCATGGTGATAGCTCAGCCCTGGTGGTGCTACCAGGTTGCGTGGTGTCCCCTTCCCTGCTCGAGGAAGAAAGTCAGATGCAGGCCAGTTTCTCCCTCCACCCATGGCAAGTGTACCCTTGGTGCTAGATACCAGCAGACTAGAGTCCCTCATGGTCCAGCCTCCCGACCCTGCTACTCACCTTGGCCAGAATTAAAAGCTATTGTCTCCTCGCAGTACACTGCCTCAGTCCTCCCCTCCACAACTAAGAACACAGCCCTCCCAGCAGGAAACTGCTGCTCGAGATAAAGGAATAGAGAACTTTTCCCAACCCATCTCTGGGTCCTCTGTCAGTGAAAAGGAAAATGAACAGCTTATCCAAGGACTTACCATAAGGGCAGTAACAGATGTGAGGAGAGACACGCATCCCCCAGCCCCACCCCAAAAGCCATGCTGCCACACAGTGACCATAGTGGATGTCTCACCTACCCATCATGACCTCGTGCAGAATAACACCACAGGTATCTTCACTGCCACTACAGGTTTTCATGGGGCCAGAGCAACTTTTTCCTATGCTGTGACAAACCTCACACTGAAGAGAGGTCCCTGGTGAAAGAAGGAAGACACAACCTTGGGCAGCAGTCACAGAATCACAGAATCACAGTATCACAGAATGGTTGGGGTTGGATGGGACCTCCGCG
>Ga0181612_151443_pt1 | contig 24364 bp, 18 predicted proteins | sample HoacroProtozoa21_FD_119630 | JGI IMG/M metagenome (GOLD analysis project Ga0181612, IMG submission 119630) | Hoatzin crop microbial communities from Cojedes, Venezuel. Combined Assembly of Gp0051906, Gp0051904, Gp0051908
AACCTTGATAACCTGAAGGTTAAATACCTTAACCCTCTCATTACCCATGTGACCTGCCATACGCATTCCGGGGAATACACGTGAAGGCCATGAAGATGCGCCCATAGAACCAGGGTGACGAAGGCGGTTGTGCTGACCATGAGTCTGGCCACCTACACCGGCAAAGCCGTGGCGGTGTACAACGCCCTGGAAACCCTTACCTTTAGAAGTGCCGACTACATCAACGAAAGCTACATCCTCGGTGAAGATGTCAGCCACGGTGAGTGTGTCGCCCAATTTAAGATCCTGCGCAAAGTCTGCCTTGAACTCGGCGAGCTTGCGGCGAGGGGTAACACCCGCTTTTGCGAAATGCCCCTTCAGCGGATCGCTGGCGTGCTTTTCTGTGGTTTCGTCATAGGCAAGCTGCACAGCCTCGTATTTGTCCTTTTCGAGTGTGCGAATTTGCGTGACAACGCACGGACCAGCCTCGATAACAGTGCATGGAAGATTCTTTCCATCAGCACTGAAAACGGAAGTCATTCCGATTTTTTTTCCAATTAATCCAGGCATTGGTTTGATAATTAATTGTTAATAAAATTAAAGCCCCTATTTTTAGGGGCTGCAAAGATACAATTATTTTTCAAAATAACAAACACAATTTTTCAATACCTCATATTCCCACATCGGAGGAACTAACATAACGATAAATTCCGAAATCTACCTTTTTTGGGCACATTTCGGGAATTATCCTACCACAATTAACTGACAATTACAGCTGCGCCTCTTCGCCTGGGGTGAACTTATCGAAGAACATTACGTAGTATATGGGCATGTAGGTAACGCCGTCCACAGTTTTGACATCTCTATTGTTTGATAAGACGATTGCTAAATCAATATTGTAGTCGGGCGTTGATAGCATGCCGTCCAAGGCGCTGTGAATCTGAAAATCACGGCCTGACTTCACCTCAATAGGGAGAACGCTTCCATCTCGAATATCATCTATCAAGAAGTCAACTTCTCCCTTCTTGCGGTTGTCATAATAATAGAGTTTGTGCCCGTGCGCTTTGAGTTCGCTTGCCACCGCACTTTCGTACAGCGCTCCGAGGTTAACGCTGCGGACATCTTCCAGAATCGGCCGGATATTGGCACTGAACAACTTGTTGGTCAGAAGCCCGACGTCGTTCAAATAAAGCTTGACAAGGTTTTTCCTTGCTGATTGGGCCAAAGGGAAGACGGGGTTTGCTACCGCATTGACATTGAGGGCTATTCCAGATGAGATAAGATACTCAAACTCATCTGTATACCAGTCTAATCTGTCGCCCTTCTTATCTTGAATGTCCTTGGCTACTATCCTCTTTTTATGATTTTCCATTTGAGAAGGAATCATCTCGTAGATTCTTCGAATCGAAAGCTTCCTTTTATTATCCTTATCATATTTTGTTGCATCCTCCATATAAAGGTCGCTGATGGCAGCCTGCATCTCCCCAATCTTGACGATGTTCCTCGTTTCCAGGTAGATGTTTACAGCGTCTGGAAGGCCACCGGTAATCAAATATCTCCGGAAAAGGTCCATTATATAGTTGTGGGTCTCTTCCGACAGGCTTTCTTTGGCAAGAAAAGACTTCCTCATATTGTCAATTGCAGCCTTTCCCACATTGTTTGCTATCAGAAACTCCTCAAAATCAAGCTGATACATCTGCTTGCGGATTATACTGCCGACTGGAATGGAGGTCGTCTGCCTCAATTTCGGGCCTAGCAAACTGCCGCTTGCGATATAACGGAACTTGCCCTCGTTGCCCAGAAACTTTAGCATCGTGAGAAATTGAGGATAATGCTGAATCTCATCGAGAAAAACCAAGGTATCCGAAGCATCTCCCATCCGATCTCCCGCTATTGTACTAAGGACTAGATAAAAATCCTCAGTCTTGTGGATATTCCTGAAGAGACCATCGCCTTCATCGTCCTTGACAAAATCGATTTCTATGAAATTCTTAAACAGACTCTTGCCAACCTCCCTTATTATGTAAGATTTACCTATTTGACGAGCACCCTCTATAACGAGTATCTTTTGGGAGCTCGATTTTAGATGGTCCTCAATATACGTTCTAATCTTCCTGAATAGCATATTTTACACTTTTCAATATAATTTCACCGTGCAAAATTACACTTTTCAATATAAAAACGCAAGGATATTTTACACTTTTCAAATTTTTGGAAATTCTATCTATACTCCTCCAGTTCGGGAAGATTGAGCTCGGAGATGGTGTCTTGGAGCATTTTGTCGTCGCGGGGGCAGATGAGAAGCACATCCTCGGTATCCACCACAATGAAGTTCTCCAGGCCCCTTATAACGCTAAGCTTTCGGGGCTGGTCGCTATAGAAGATATCGCCCTTATTGTCTTTTTGAATCAGCGGGCCGACGTGCTCGGAAACATTTTCCTTGGTGGAATGGCGCCTCTGGTGCTCGTAGAAAGAGTTCCAAGTGCCCACATCGTTCCAACGGAAGTTCGAGGGCAGAATCCACACCTTGTCGGACTTCTCCATAACGGCGTAATCAATTGATGTTCTGGGACATCCCGAGTAAAAATGCTCCACATCCGCAGTGGATGTGCCGCTCCAAAGACGGGCTATTTCGGGGCAGCATCGTTGCATTTCCGAGATAATCACACTTCCCTTCCAAATAAAGATACCGCTATTCCAAAGGAATTCGCCGCTATCCACAAACACCTGCGCAAGGTCCTTGTCGGGCTTTTCGGTAAAAGTTTTGGCCTTGATGGGTTCGTCAACTCCTTCCTCTGCTCTACCGCCTGTTACCTGGATATAACCAAAGTTGGTGTCAGGGCGAGTGGGCACAATCCCAAGAGTTACAAGCGCATCGTGCCCTTGGGCGTAGGCAATAGCCCTATTTATGGCAGAATCAAAGCGGTCCAGCTCGCTTATTATATGGTCCGAAGGTGTTACCACCGTAACGGCCTCGGGGTCCTTTTCAAGCAGTACCTGAGTTGCCAGAAAAACAGTAGGGGCGGTATTACGGTTATAGGGTTCTAGAATAATTCTATCCTGCTGAACATCAGGAAGTTGCTCTATTACAAGGTCTTGATATTTGGCTTGGGTGGACACATATATATTCTCGGGGGATACGACCCTACACATCCTCTCGTAGGTATGCTGAAGCAGGGTTTTGCCGCTATTGTCCACGCTTAGGAACTGCTTGGGCTTTGCCTCTCGGCTCATGGGCCAGAACCTGGTTCCTACGCCGCCGGCGAGGATTATACAATAATTGTGGTTGCTCATATTGGTTTTAGTTGTATGTGGTTTATTCAAAATTTACAATCGTAACGCCGCTGCCTCCCTGTCGAACATCCTCATCACTTACCTTGCTCACCCCCGGCACGGTCTTAAGGTATTTTTGCACCTCGTCGTGCAACACCCCGGTGCCTTTGCCCGTAATGATTCGCACACTCGGGATACCCACCATCTGGGCATCATCGATATAGTGCATCACAATATCCATAGCGTCGTTCAACCTCTCGCCCCTAATGTCCAACTCAGGAGAGAACCGCAATTTTCGTTCCGCAATTGCGGTATCGTAACGCTGCAGGGGCCTGGTGAATGTCTTTTTTGTAGCCTCTTTATATTCGTTGGACGAAATCCTCTCCACCATCTCGGGAGCCATGGTGCTAACAAGGTTTCCAATAATCACTTTTACCGATTTGGAGCCCACCTTTGAGACTTCGCCGACCATGCCGCTCTCAATGACCCGCACCTTTTCGCCAACCTTGAGGGGCTCATTTCTTTTTACGGCTTCGGGGGCCTTGGAAGGGGCTTTTTTTACCTTGCTTAGCTTGCGCTCTATGTACTCGTCCTGTGTCTTTTTCTGCGAAAGAGCCTCGATGAAACCTTGCAGCTCGGCCCTTGCCGCCTTGGTTTTGGTCTTGTCGGCCTTGGATTCCTTGATTTCGCGGATGGTCTTCTCGACCTGCCGCCCCGCATCCTTCACAATGCCCTCTGCCTCTTTTTTGGCACTCTCCAAAATCTGCTGCTTCTGCTCCTTAATATCTTCGAGCTCCTTGCGATATTTCTCCTGCAAGCCTTCGAGGGTCTTATCGGCATTCTTCACCTTCTTAAGCCGCTCATCCAGGGCCCTACGGTTGCGGGCAATCTTACGCAGATTGCGCTCTATGCCCACAAATTCTTCCCCTGCACGAGTCTCGGCATCCTTTACTATAGCTTCGGGAAGGCCCATCTTTCGGGCCAACTCAAAGGCAAAGGAATTGCCTGGAAGCCCGATTTCGAGCTGGAACATGGGTTCAATCTTGGCTCCGTCAAACATCATTGAGCCATTCTGAACCCCAGTATTCGCCCCCGATGCATACAGTTTAAGATTGGTATAGTGGGTGGTGATTACCCCGTATACTCCCCTAGAGTCAAGTTCACTAAGCACAGCTTCCGCAATGGCTCCTCCCGCCGCAGGCTCGGTGCCCGACCCAAACTCATCTATCAGCACCAGTGTCTTGGAGTCTGCCTCCTTAAGCATTTTCTTCATATCCAGCAGGGCGGAAGAATAGGTGCTGAGGTCATTTTCCAGGCTCTGATCATCTCCGATACTCACCATAATGCGGTCAAACACAGGGAGTTCGCTGCTTTCGGAGGTGGGAATCAACATCCCCCACTGAAACATATATTGAAGCAATCCAACGGTCTTTAGGCAAACGGACTTTCCGCCGGCGTTAGGGCCTGAAATCAGCAGAATGTGCTTTTCGGGACTCAAAAAAACGGTAAGCGGCACCATCGCCTTGCCCTCTTTTTTTAGGGCCTTTTCGAGCAGAGGATGACGGGCCTTGCGAAGCCTCATATTGCCATCGTCCGAAATTATTGGCATGCCGGCAATATATTCAAGAGCGACCCTAGCCTTCGCCATCAAAAAATCAAACTCCCCACAGAGCACCGCAGAATCTATCAATTCGGGGATATAAGGCCTTAGAAACTCGCTGAATTCTATTAAAATCCGCTCGATTTCCCTCTGTTCGGCAAAGTGCAATTGGGTAAGGTCGTTGCCGATTTCAACCAACTCGGCGGGCTCCACAAATGTGGTTTTCCCGCTGGCGGATTCCCCATATACAAAGCCGGGAAGTTTGCGTTTGGATGCGGTGGAAACGGGAATTAGGAACTTTCCACCCCTAACGGATACTCCCGCATCGGCATCACTGATGCCCTCGGCCTGGGCAGATGCCAGAATGGCCGATGCCCTTTTGGAAAGGGAGGCTTCCTTGCTGCGGATACTCTTTCTAATCTCGAAGAGTTCGGCGGATGCACTGTCCTTTATTTCTCCGCTCTTGTCCAGAATCCCCTCTATTCGGCGCTGCACCTCGGGAAAATGGTGCACGTGCTTGGTCATTGCCTTTAGATTGGGATAAACCCCATCCTTTATGCTCCCAAAGAAATTGAGAATATGGCGAGTGGTGTCCAGAACCGTCTTGAGCTTGCCAAGGCTCAGAACATCAATATGATAGGCACTGTCTTCGAGGGGTTTTAGAAAGGGGATGGCATCTATATAGCCCGATGTTGGGAAGCTCTCCTCGAACATCATGATGAGCCTCATTTCATCGGTACATAGCAGTCTGTGGCGGATTTGGGCGGGGTCGGTGCAAAATTCCTCCGAGGAGACCCTCTCTACGGCATAATTGGTGCTACAGCGGTCGGCTATTGCCGCCCGAACCTTGTCAAAACCCAGCTTTTCCTCAATTCTGTGCATCCGTATCCTTGGCCTTTTGCTCCAGTTTCAGTCGAAGTTCGTTAATATTGTCTATTGGATATATTTGTCCATCGCTCACGAAGGAGATGGTTCCCCTCTGCTCACTCACCACAATCACATCGGCATCGCTCTGCTCGGTCATACCCACAGCGGACTTATGACGCATGCCATATTTGGCGGGCAGCCCGCTCTGCTCGGTCATAGGCAGGGTGCAACGAGCCGCTATAATTCGGTTGTTTCCAATTACCATCGCCCCATCGTGCAAGGGAGAATCCTTATAAAAGATATTCTCGATTAGACGTGTACGAATGTCGGCGTCAATGGTATCGCCCGTGTCTATCACGTCCCTAAGCTCGTCGTTTCGCAGCAACACAATAAGGGCACCTGTTTTGGTTGCGGCCATATCCTTACATGCGTCAATAAGCTCGGTGATGGAGTTGTTGGTGAGGTCCCTACCCTTGTTTTTTAAGAGCGAACTAAAGAGTCCCTTGCTCTTGGATATACCCGTCTGGCGGCCCATTTTTGTAAGAAAATGGCGAATTTCCGGTTGAAAGATGACTATCAGGGCAATGGCACCAATATCCACCACCGTTCCCATCAGGGAGGAGAGCATCTTCATGTTCAAAAGTTCGGCCACCACCCTAATGGCTAAGAGCATCAAAATGGCAATGAAAATGCTCATGCCCGAAGAGCCCTTGAGCCAACGGAACATGGCATAAATCAATATGGCCACAACCACGATATCGAGGATATCGATGAACGAGAACCGCAAAAATCCCAAAAATTCAAGTACCATAGCCTACAAAAATAATAAAATTATTCGATATTGCGGAGTTTACAGTAGCAACTGTGCCATTCGAATGTAATTATCTACGGCTGTCTCAAGTTCGGAGAGGCTCACTTGCTCGTCGCTGCGATGCGCAAATCGGATGCTTCCGGGGCCGCATATAATTTTATGGGTGAAGTTGCTTAGGTGCGGGGCATCGCTGCCAAAAGCCGCAGGGGCCGAGTCGAAGCCCGGGAGGGTGAAGTACTCCGCAGGGGCGTCGCCGCCGATCGAACGCACTTGGCCACGCTCGAGCATCGGCAAGGCCGATGCATCATCTCTTACTTGGCCACGCACAGCCATTGCATCATATTCCTCTTCGTTGCAGGGGCCCCCGAACAGGTCGGGGGTGACGTTCCCGTCATGCCCGCCCCTCGCTCCGTCATCCCCGGCTTGACCGGGGATCTCGAACATCGAAGCAACGCTGCTATCAGTTACAAAGGTCGTCCTAAAGTACAACCGGCAGGTGAGTTCGGGACTAAGCACATTCTGGGCATTGTCGCTGCAGAGCTTCCCTATATTCCAAGTGGTTGGGCCAAGCACCGGGTCAAGTTCGAAATCAATTGAGCGTAAGGCATTAACAAAGTCCACAAAATCATCTATGGCACTATGACCGAACTGCGGATACCCCGAATGAAAGGCTTCTCCCCTGAAGGTAAGTTCAAAAGCCTTGGTCCCCTTGGAGGCGCTTATCATCTTGTTTTCCGTAGGCTCCCCTATTATTAGATACTCGGCCTTAAAATCCGTTTTGGCAAAGGCCTTGGCACCCCAGCTCCCCGTTTCTTCGCCCGTGAGAAGCAGCAAGCCAAAATCGCTAAAACCTTGAGCCTCAAGCTGTTTGCACGCAGTATAAAGCGAAATAATCTGCCCCTTGGCATCGCATGCTCCCCTACCGTAAATCACTTGTGGCGTGGCTTTGCTTCCATCGCTCGAAGTGGCGGTATTCCCGTCAAGCGAGCATCTCCCAAAATTTTTAGCGAGCGGGCGGGAATATTCGACATTCCCGAAATTTGGAGCGATATACGGCGGCACGGTATCCTGATGAGTGCAGAATACAAGTTTTGGGGTGCCCCAACTCAGCAGCAGATTCTGCGTCCCATCTCCCACATCCAGCAACTCCTTGCGGGGAGCCTCCAGATGTTCGTACAGAAACGCCGTCAATTCCTGCTCTCGGCCCGATGTCGAGTCGATTTCTAGTAACCACTTAAATAATTGTAAGTCAATCATTTACTAAAAGTAAGGGTAGCGAGCTCGGTGCCCTTGGTTTTTATAAAACGTTAGCTATCAGGGTTTTAGGTGACCACGTTTCAGCATCAATTCTGCAATCTGCACCGCATTTGTGGCGGCTCCCTTGCGGATATTGTCGCTAACGCACCAGAAGTTAAACCCGTTCTCTATTGTAAAATCCCTGCGGATACGCCCTACAAACACCTCGTCCTTGCCCCAAGACTTGAGCGGGGTTGGATAAAGATTCTTGGACGGATCGTCCTGAACCACAACCCCAGGCTCCGAAGCCATCAGGGAACGAATTTGGTCGAGGTCAAAAGGCTTTTTGGTCTCAACATTAATGCTTTCGGAATGCCCGCCTTGCACAGGAACTCGTACCGTAGTGGCGGTAACGGCGATGGAGTCGTCCCGCAGAATCTTCTTGGTTTCGTTCACCATCTTCATCTCTTCCTTGGTATATCCGTTATCCATGAAGGCATCGATATGCGGCAGCACGTTTTGGTCAATCGGGCAAGGATAAACGGCGGGATAGGTTCCCCAAACCGCACCTCCCCTTTCGAGGTTCATCTGGGCAATAGCCTTATAGCCGGTGCCGGTTACACTCTGGTAGGTAGATACCACTATCCTCTTGATACCCAGCTCTTTATGAATAGGAGCAAGGGGCAACACCATTTGAATTGTGGAGCAGTTGGGATTAGCTATGATGTTATCCTCGTCGGTAAGCACATCGCCGTTGATTTCGGGAACCACCAACTTTTTGCTGGGGTCCATTCGCCAGAAGGACGAATTGTCCACAACCTTACATCCAACCTCTGCAAACTTAGGGGCAAGTTCACCGGAGACACTACCACCTGCGCTAAAAAGAGCCAATGCAGGCCTTGCCGCAATGGCCTCTTCGGCACTTACAACAGTCCAATGCCTCCCTTTGAATTCCACCGTACGCCCTATGGATTTTACGGAAGCCACCGGCAGAAGTTCATCCACCGGGAAGTTTCTTTCTTCCAAGACCTGGAGCATTCTTGTGCCCACCAAACCTGTGGCACCAACTACAGCTACTTTCATCTTAAAATATCGTTTAAAACACTTGACGCAGCCTGTTTTGCACCCTCACCAGCACCTTCAATCACAAGTGGATAGGGGTGAAAAGCGCTGCGAATAATAATTGCATTTTCGGTGCCTGTAAGCCAGTAGGCCGGGTGTTTTTCATCCACCAGACGCACTTGAATTCCGGCTTTATAGCCCAGGCGAGACTCGGGGTCCTTAACCAGCGAGGCCACAAAACGTTGATGGCAATGCTTCTCGTCGGCATAATCTTCGGAAGCGGCGAACTGTGGCTCTATCTCCAGCAGCTTACGATAAAAGTCTTCCAAAGGCAATTTAAGTATGTCCCAAGACACTATTGGCTTGACTGTAACATCCGCCTCCTCAAGGGGCACCCCCGCCTGACGCGCCATGATAAGGAGCTTTCGAAGGGCGTCGCCTCCAGCTAGGTCAATTCTAGGGTCAGCCTCTGTAAGTCCCTCTTTCTGAGCCTTTTGCAAGAGTTCGGCAAAACTCCCTGGAACATTGTCATAATCGCTCAGAATCTTATTTAGAGTGCAGGAAACCACAGCTTCAATCGAGATAATCTCGTCGCAGGTATTGGCACTTCGGGAGATACTGTCAAGCACAGGCAGGGCCGAGCCAACGGTAGTTTCATAACGAAGGAAAACCCCGTTCTCCTGAGCTGCCACATTCATTGCGGCGTACTCCACGTATGGCACGGCAAAGGAACGGCGATTGGATGAAACAATGTTTAACCCCTCTCGAAGCAGGCCCTCGAATTCCTTGTAAATATTCTCATCGTCGGTACAATCCACAAACACGCTCTTTCGGGGAGCCACCTTTTTAACCTCATCGTAAAAGGCTCCATTGTATGCGCTCTCACCACTCTGAAGCAGACGCTCCACCGAATCGGGAGCAATTCCTTGATTATCAATAATATATCTTTTGCTATTAGATACTCCCGCGATTCTCAGGGTCTTACCGGTTCGCTCGGCAACGGTTCGGGCGCTGCTGCCAATCAGCTCAATCAGGGCCTTGCCAACATTGCCGTAACCTGCGATATAAAGGTCAATAGTGCTTAGGGGCACACTCTCAAAATACTCACGGTGAATGGCGTTCAGGGCTGCTGGAGCAACCGATAGCCGCACCGTTGAGTAAACGTTCGTACCATCGGAAGAAGTTCCCAATGAACTGATTCCCACCTTCTTAAGGCAGTCCTCAACCCTCCTGCAGGCAGCCTGCCCGTTGATTGGACCATCGCTAACAAGGCAGATTAGGCTCTCGCCCCTTGCCTTATCGTCGGTGCTAGTAACACCCACCCAACTTGCCACCTCTTTAGCCGGCAGAGCCGATACAACCGTGCCAGGATGCTCGGGGTCAAATGTGTTGCGAATATTTATTGCTATCCCCGAATCCATTGCGGGCTGCACGGTGGGAGCATAAAGCACCTTGGCACCATGCTCGGCCATATCCAGAGCTGCCTGATAAGACATCTCTGGAATTGTAAGCGCCGTGGGAACTACCTTTGGATTAGCAGTCATAATCCCAGGCACATCAGTCCAAATTTCAAGTTTATCGGCCTTTAGGGCGGCGGCATAAATAGCGGCACTGAAATCAGACCCTCCGCGCCCCAAGGTGGTTACCTTGCCATCGTACTCACTGGCAATAAAACCCGGAGCCACAAAAACCTCTACCTCGGGTTCAAGAGCCACCGCTGTGGATATATTATTGACAGTCAGCTCTTTATTGCCCTTTATAACCAAAATTCTGGAATCCAACCATTTGGTCTTCACCCCGTCGCAGGCGAGTTTGCGGGCTATTATTTTGGTGGAGAAAATCTCGCCGAAAGTTACCATCTCGTCGGCGGGAGCCGCTGCAAGTGAGGCAAAAAGGCGTTCACATTCCCCACGGGCATTCTCTTTTTCGGCTCCCGTAAAGAGCCTATCTATAATTGCAAAATGCCGTTTTTGCAGAATTTCGAAAGTGGAGCTCCACTCTTCGCTCCCCTTCTCGAAGAGCGACAAATCCAGCAGCGCATCGGTGCAACCGCTTATGGCAGAGCAAATTAGCACCACACGGGATTTCGCCCTGGCAGTATCTACTATATCCAGAACCCTAGAGATATTGGTGGCATTGGCCACCGAAGTTCCACCGAATTTAAGTACTTGCAGCATAGGCACTTATTTAATGCTGTTAATATCTATGAGGTTATTAAGTATGGCATAAACGGTAAGACCCGCCACGGTTTTAATACCGGTCTTGCGAGTGATATTTTTGCGGTGGGTGATTACCGTGTTAATGGAGATTTTGTGCTTGTCGGCGATTTCCTTGTTCAGTAGTCCCTCGGCAACACTCACCAAAATCTCTTTCTCTCGGTCCGATAGTGCGTTGCGGTCATCCTCGGTAGCCTCTTCCTCACGGGAGCTTGCGCTATAATGACGATTGGGGTTCTCCAGGAGCCGCACCATGGGCACCAGAATATCGTCCTCTATATGAGTGTGGCGGTCTAGGTCATGCCCCAGAGCAAAAAGATAATTTAGCAGCCGCACTCTTAAAGTATCGTCGCACTCATGGGGCATCGACTTGAGTATCAAGCTTTTAAGGTCAGAAAGCTTCTCTTCTATATTGGAGTGGTTTTCCTCAAAGCGGTCAATGCTGAACCCAAGACTGCGCTTGCCCAAAAGCAGATTCTGCACGTAGGGAATAACCTCGCCCTCCTCATATTCGAAGTGTTTTTCCAGCTCTCCCTTATAATCCGAGAAGAACTTCCAAATCACCTGCTGCTGGGTCTGCGAGCAGGGTTTTATCAAATCTTCGATGCTGGAGGCTATCAGCACCAGGGCGTTGTTGATGTAATAATCATGGCTTTGATGCAGATAACGCAGAATATCGTCGATGCTGCCATCGCGAAGAATCTCCTCGCTGGGAGTGTATTCCTTGCGGGAATATACACTGCAAATCAGCAGAAAGGTATCTGGGTCGAGACGATTCTTCTCGCAGATTTCTCGAACCGTATGCTCCCCGAAGCCACCTTCGATGCCAAGGCGGGAGAGCACCGAGAGCAGATGATAGTTAGCCTCTATCAACTCTGCCATCTTCATATTGGGATTCAAAGCCATCATAACTAAAAACGGAATTCGGCGCCAACATTCACCGCAAAGTTAGGGGTGCGCATGCGCTGCCTTACCCTATCTTCGAGGGGCACATCGGGATTGGACTCATAAACATAGTTGGAATCCCTATGGGTTGCCCTCCAGAAAAAGTCGACACGGATAAACTTAAGTATATTGCTAATGCCCGCTCCAACCTCAACGTAGGGCACATTTCCAAGTCTGTGCATACCGGTGGGGAAAAGCAGCGGAGCCTGAATGTCTGCAAGCGCAAGTTCAGTGGCATCTCCATTATTCTTGTCGGAAAGATGCCCCCAAGTGGCCTTCAGGGTCAATTCCTCTCGCCATCCAAGGCGTCTAATCAGCGGAATCTTACCTAGGAAGAAGCCATTTAAGCAGTGGTTCCAGAACAGGGTGGCCCAAGAGTCAGACACAAATTCAAGGGCATTCATACAAGAGAAGGATGCCTTATTGTAAATGTAGGTATTGTTACCCTCGTGTACATGCAGCAGGGAATAAGGCACACTACCCATAACATGCCCCGCATTGATGGTTATTCGGGATGAACCGAAGGGAGGAATATGCGGATTCCATTGAATGAGAATCTCGGGTCTGAAGTAAGAATAATCATCATGCCTGATACCTCCGATGGAACCCACCAGATTAACTGTAATAATAGGATACTTGGAATAGATATATCTCTTTGTGAAGTACCCGCGATTGACAGTCTCTTGCCAAGAGAAACGCCACTGCATGTACATCTCGTTAAAGGCTGTGCTATGCACCGAAACTCCCTCGGGGGTAATCATCTCAACTCCCGGAGTGGGGAAATATCGCCTAAAGTCAAAGCCTACGGCGGCAGTTACATTGGGAGAAAATTCATGAGAGTAGTTGCCCGAATAATCCGAAGCCATGCAGAATTTAAAGGAGTTGCTACCGCCCAGAAGCGAAGTGAAGAAGTTTGCTTCCACCTCCATATTGATGGGGCTGCCCAGCTGATGCACATCGTACCCCGCATGCAAGAACATCTTGCGCTGAGGCTCCCTTGACCACTGATGTTCCCAGGTTACTCCGCCTTTGAACTTCTTGTCCTTAAAACCGTAAGCCCCGTATACGCTATAGCGGTCTATCCTACTGAAATCCTTGGTGGTTCGGAAGCCAATTTGCGGCCTAAATCCCTCCAAGTTATTGAAACTTATCATTTTATGGATAGGGCCAACTCCCACGTTCTTAAAGTCGAAGTAGCCGTTGATTAGGGAATAGGCGATATAATAGGCATCTTTGTAGATAGGAACATCCTGCACTCTATCCACCATCTCATAAACACCCTGTTCTTTCTCGGAAAGCGGAGCTGGGCGAGCCTCCTGCCAATATTGCTCGTCCTTATGATTCGCCTGCTTATCCACCTTTACAAGCCCGTGCGAGGGCGAAATTTTATCTTCCAGCTTGAACACGGGGTTGGAATAGGTTACATCCCTTCTGCCTATAAACGAAAGCATCCGGGAAGAATCCCGTATAGACATGGCCAGGTCCACATAGTAATTGTCGCTCTTGTAGAACCATGTGGAATCGGGCTGACGCTCATATTCGGCCTCTATTACAAGGTCCTTAAGCCAATTGACATTGGTGGTGTTCTTCATATTGGCATGAATGGAGCGAATGGCATAATCCTCAGCGTCAATTCTCATTTCTCCATCGAAGGTGGGGGTAGAAACCAGCTTTTTGGGATGATAGCGTACAAGGTAGGTCTTTCTACCATCAACTTGCAGAGAATCAATGATATAGTAATTATAGTAGAGCATTCCCGAGGCCTGGATTGGCGAGGGAAACTCCACATTGAAGGCATTGATGAAGTTCTTATAGAAGTTCACCTTCAGGTGCATGCTACCGGTGAACTGGCTAAGCAGATTCATATCGGGGTTAATACCCGAAATCCTGTTGGCAACGATGGTTTCGTCGTTAAGTTCGGGGTTGGAAGAGTGGCGCCTCTTAGCCACAGTCTCCGATATCATAACCGGCAGATAAGGTACGCCGGATACCACCGAAGTATCGATATATTCGTCTATAAAGCCGAAGTCTTTGCGGAATTTCTTGGAGGTAAGAAGCTCCTGCGGGTGCGAGAGGTCAAGTTCCATCTTATTGTAAATCTCGCACTCAAACTCAGGGTGATTATCGGGATCATTCTTATCCCGATGCGCCTGAATATTGGCTAGCAGGCGCTTGGCCTTGCGATTGTCGGCCTTCACGGTGGCGCCGCTAAGGCGATTGTCGGTAAGCTTTAGAGTAAAGTTGACGGTGGAAAAGCGCCCAGGGTTAATTTCGGCCTTCTCGGTATCGTAACCCAGGAGTTGAGCCGTTAGCACCTTTAGGCTAAAGTCCTTGGTTTCAAGGGAATAATATCCATCAAGATCGGTTGTGATACCGATGGTGGAATTCTCGAAATATACGCCCACAAAGGGGATTCCTTCGCCCTCGGTATCAACCACACGCCCTCTCACCTTGGTGGTTTGGCCAAGGCAATACACTGACACTAAACTCAGAGCGAATATCAACAAAAACTTCTTCACGCTTCAAATATACCAAAAACCGCCGAACCTGACCCACTCATAGAAGCATAAATGGCTCCTTGTTCGTACATTTTTTCTTTTAACGCAGCTATTTCGGGGTGTGCGGGGAATACGCTCCTTTCGAAATCATTAACCAGGTACTCACGCCATTCGGTGATGGGGAGGGCGAGGGCACTGGCGAGATCCCCGAACGGGGTCGGGGATGACGGGGCTCCTTCCGTCATGCCCGACGGCATTCGGGCATCCCCTCCGTCAAGGCCGGCATACGCCTCCTTCGTGCTAACATGCGAATTATCAGGCACTTGCACCTCAATTCTATATGGGCTCAAATCAATCTCGTACGCTTCCAGAATCTCTCCCCTACCAGTAGCAAACATCGGGGTATTGTAGATAAAGAAAGCACAATCCGACCCAAGCTCGGCCGCAATCGAAGCTAAGCTCTTATCGGCAATATTCATCCCGAACATATCACGCAGCATCAGCAGGGTAAAAGCGGCATCGGCGCTACCACCCCCAAGCCCGGCCCCAACGGGAGAGGTTTTGGTAAGCCTGATTTCAACCTCGGGCATCCCATAGCGGGCGTGCATCAAGCGCCAGGCCTTGGCGCAAAGGTCTTGGGTAGGGTCCCACCCCATATAGCAAGGGCCGTCAATTTCAATGGAAAACTCCCTAGAAGGCTCAATACTAAGGGTATCGGCAAATCCAAAGTAAGGCACAAATAAGGTCTCAATGTTATGGAAGCCGTCTTCTCGGCGCCCCAGAACCCTGAGTCCCAGATTGAGTTTTACGTTTGGATGAGTTATCATATCTTGGCTAATACAAAATTCTTGGTTCCCTCGGGCATGCGAGCCAGCACGGGCGAGAGGAACGATATCATTTGCAAGCGCTTGGCCTCCGCTTCGGGAATGCCACGGCTTCGCATGTAAAACTGCTCATCCACATTGAGATAGCCTGTGGTCGCACCGTGCGAACACTCCACATCATCAGCGTAAATTTCCAGTTGAGGAGATGTCCGCACCCGACTTTCGTCACTAAGCAAAATGGTATGATTCTCAAGATAGGCCTTTGTCTTTTGGGCATCGTGCTCCACATAAATCATCCCATTGAAATCCACCTTGGAGCGGCCTCCAATTATACCCTTGAATATTTGATGCGAAGTGCTGCCTCCGCAAAGATGGCGTACGTTAAGGTCAAATTTCACTCTCTCGGCTCGGGGACAAATGTAAACTCCCGCTATGTCAATGTTGGCATCGGGGCGCATGATATCCAGCCTCAAAGGAATCTCCCCACTGTAGCCCGGAGGCACCACAATGGTCAGCCGCAGCTCATCTATGTCCCTGAGAGTCAAGCGAGTAGGTATCTCGTCGAGCCCTGCGATGTAGATTTTTTCCATACGCCTAAATACTGTCGTAACCTTCGTTTTCTATCTTTTCAACCAAAGAGAAATCCCCCGTGGCAACGATTTTCCCAGCCTTGAGCACATGCACCACATCGGGCTTAATCAGCTCCAGCAGGCGCTTGTAGTGGGTAATTACGATGTAGCTCTTCTCGGGTGTGCGCAGGGCATTAACCCCATCGGACACTATCTTCAGGGCATCCACATCCAGCCCACTGTCGGTTTCGTCAAGAATACTGAAACTCGGGTCCAGCATCGCCATCTGGAAGATTTCATTACGCTTCTTCTCGCCGCCGCTAAAACCAACATTCACCTCTCTCTTTGCAAAGGAAGGGTCCATCCGAAGAAAAGCCATCTTTTCCTTCAGCATCTTTAGATATTCAGCCGGCTTAACCTCATCTCTACCTTCATTACGCCTTTTGGCGTTCACGGCAGCCTTCATAAAGTTGCTGATGCTCACCCCGGGGATTTCTATGGGGTACTGAAATGAGAGGAAAATCCCCGCCCAAGCCCTCTGCTCGGGGGTCATTTCCAGTAGATTCTGCCCTTTGTAAAGAATCTCGCCCTCGGTCACAACATAGCCGGGACGGCCCGTAAGCACAGCGCTAAGGGTACTTTTACCAGCACCGTTCGGGCCCATCAAGGCATGCACTTCCCCACGGCCGATACTCAGGTTTACCCCCGACAGTATCTCCTTGCCTTCGATTCCCGCATGTAGATTTTTTATTTCTAGTATTTTTTCCATTATCCTATTGATCCTTCGAGATTTACAGAAAGTAGTTTTTGAGCCTCCACCGCAAATTCCATGGGAAGACGCGAGAGTACCTCTTTGGCATAACCATTTACTATCAGCCCAACCGCCTCTTCGGGCGAAATCCCCCTTTGGGTGCAGTAGAAGAGCTGATCTTCCGAGATTTTTGAGGTGGTGGCCTCATGCTCCACTATTGAATTAGGGTTGGAATTCTGAATCACAGGGAAGGTGTGTGCCCCGCATTTGTCGCCAAGCAGCAGGCTATCGCACTGGGTGTAGTTTCGGCAGCCATCGGCCCCTGGGTTCACCCTAACCAATCCTCGGTAAGAATTCTCGCTATGCCCGGCGGAAATGCCCTTGGAGATGATTCTACTGCGGGTATTGCGCCCTATATGAATCATCTTGGTGCCCGTGTCTGCCTGCTGATAATTGTTGGTAAGGGCAACCGAATAGAACTCAGAAGTGCTATTATCACCCTGAAGTATGGTGGAAGGGTATTTCCAAGTGATGGCAGAGCCCGTTTCCACCTGAGTCCAACTTAGGTGGGCCCCCTCCTTGCAAATTCCCCTCTTGGTAACAAGGTTTAGAATGCCCCCTCGCCCCTGTGCGTCGCCAGGATACCAGTTCTGCACGGTGCTATAGCGCACATCAGCACCCTTTTCAACGATTATCTCCACCACAGCGGCATGGAGCTGATTCTCATCTCGCATAGGAGCGGTGCAGCCCTCCATATAGCTAAGGCTGGAGCCTTCGTCGGCAATAATCAAAGTACGCTCAAACTGCCCTGTGCCACTGGCATTTATGCGAAAGTAGCTACTTAGGTCCATGGGACATTTAACCCCTTTTGGTATATAGCAGAACGAGCCGTCCGAGAACACCGCCGAATTTAGGGCCGCATAGAAATTATCCCCCACGGGCACCACCGAAGCCAGATACTTGCGCACCAGGTCGGGGTGCTGCTTCACAGCCTCGCTAAAGGAGCAGAAAATTATGCCTTTTTCGGCGAGAGATGCCCTAAAGGTGGTGGATACACTGACACTGTCGAACACGGCATCCACCGCAACCCCCTCGGTATCTCGCCCAAAATCCCTCTTGTCCTTTATTCCAGCCAGATATTCTCTCTCCTTAAGGGGAATCCCGAGTTTGTCGAAAGTCTGCTCAAGCGCAGGGTCTATCTCCGTTGGACGGTCCTTGTTGGATTTTGGTGCGGCATAATAGATTATATCCTGAAAGTCTATCTCGGGTAAACGGCTAAGATGCCCCCAGTGCGGTGGGGTCATGCCCCTCCAACGCTCAAAGGCCGCTAGACGAAAGTCCAGCAGCCACTGTGGTTCATCCTTTATTTGCGAAATGCGACGGATTATATCCTCGTTCAAGCCCTTGGGTACAAACTCCTGCTCGATTTGCGTTACGAACCCCTCTTTGTACTCTTGGCTGGTAACTTCCTGTATTATATCGCGTTCTTCCGTCATAACCTGCAAAGATACAAAAAAGCTTAGAAATCCAGACCCACACTCAGCCCGACCGCCACCTCATGCGAGAGGTTGGAAGACGCCACCTGAAGTCTAATGGGCCCTACAGGGGTCTTGAGGGCATATTCCAGACCTACACCAACTCCCTGAAGCACAGCTCCATCCTTGAAATTCTCCACAGAACGAACCCCATTTGCGATGGCCGAAACATAATGAATCTTGCCAATGCGATAGCGAAGGTCGAGCCTAGCGACACCCATATATTGATATGCCCCAGAAACTCCGGTAACACCCACAAAGGCCAGCTGTTGGTCTAGGTAGCGCCCAAACATCATTCCACCCAGAACATTGTTGTAAGGAATGGGAATGTTCGTTCCAGTAACGATTCTGGTCATTACGCTGGGCATAATTGTAAAGCGCTCACTAGCAGGAATAGCCAAAGTTGCCGATGCGGCTATGGTATGGTCCGGGATGGTCTTCTCCTTACTTGCCAGATTCTTGAAAACAAACTGATAATCAGCCGATAACCTATATCCGCTTGTGGGGAAATAGGCATCGTCGAAGGTCTCCCTTCCCACATTGGCAAAGAGCGAAAGATAGTTCATCCTCTGGTTCTCCACATAAAAATTATTATCCAAATCATAATTGGACCTAAAGGCGCTTACAATGTAGTAATCGTCCCTAATACCGGCAGAATAGCGAATGGGCGAGCCCACATTCTGGGATACATACGCCTGGAGCCTGTAATTTCTGTAAGAGAAAGCCAGTTTTGTATATTTTGCGGTAAAATATTTACCCATGTTCACCCACTTACCGGAAGCCTCAACATTGAAGATAGGCCCGGTTATAGGCTTGTAGGAGTATCTTAACTTTAGATAAGGGTTAAGTCCAATCTTGCCAATCATTCTAAAGCTAGACCCCGAAATGGCACGGGTACCACGGCCATAATTGAAAATCAAGGCCATAATTTCCTCATTATCACCCCTTAAACCTACTCCAATCTGATTGGCAGGGCCCCTTTGGCAATTCAGCGAGAGTTTATAGGGAGCCTCGGTTCCCAAAAGTTCGTAATTGACATAATTGAAGGCTCTGGTACTGTAGATTCTGGAAGATAGGTCATCAAGTTCATGCATTCCTACCATGCTGCCAGGCACAATGTCATGTTTCTTTGCCAGCTTTTCCACCTGCTCACGCGCCTTGCCATCAAGGCCAATCACCTCAATAGAATCTATTTGCACCTTGCCCGAGAAAACCTCCTCTGCGGGCTTGCATTGGTATACCAGTGTGTCAGAGCCTATTTTCTGCTTGAGGGCACGGAACTCGGCATCGTACTTGCGAGCTTCTATCTGGCCTCTTTGTAGCAGGGTATCAATACTTTCCCTATCAAAACTCAACATCCCGAACCCATCTATATTAGGCTGGATTACAATGTCGGGAATGCTGTAATTATCTTTAACCTTGTTTGCCCAACCCATGGTAAACAGCCTGAATCCAAAGTTACCAACCGACTTTAGATTATAGTCGGAATTAGCTTTCTTAAGGTCTCCAAGACTTACGCAGATGATATAGTCGGCCCCAAGGTCCCTAGCCACATCGGCGGGCATATTGTTGAGCATACCGCCATCGAGCAGCAGCATGTCGTCCACCTCAACGGGAGCGAACACACCAGGGATAGCCATGGTGGAGCGCATCGCTTGGGTAATCTTGCCTCCGTACCAAGCCTTTTCCTTGCCTGTTACCACATCCGAAGCCATGCAAACGAAGGGGATAGGGAGTTTGGCAAAACTCGTAGAGTCTTGATAACCAACGCTTAAGGTACTGAATATATTGTTCACCTGCATGCCATAGACCCTACCAAGCTGAAGGTCGGTCAGCAGGCTCTTATCGAACATCAGATTGAATAGATAGGTGTTTCGGCTATCCTTATCGGCGTATGATCGATACCGATAAGGTATTCGGTCATTCATAACCAATGCCCAATCCACATCCCCAAATAGCTGGGCGATGTCCTTGGGCTTGTGCCCCATCGAATATAGGGCACCCATGAGGCCTCCCATACTTGTTCCCAGCACAAGGTCCACCGGGATTCCGTACTTTTCGAGCTCTTCGAGCACACCCATGTGGGCAGCACCCTTAGCTCCACCTCCCGATAGCACTACAGCCACCGTAGGACGGGTTTTCTTGATTTCTTTCAGGTGATTTACAATCTCTTCCCTACAAGCCTCGTCGTATGGAGAGAGAATACGAATCGTGGTGTCCTCGGGCACTTGAGCAAGTGCCGAGAAACAAATCAACATCATCAGTGATGCCAGAGCGAATCTTAACTTAGCCATTATAATAAATCGGTTAGAACTATTGCCGTCATTGCCTCTACAATCACGGGAGTGCGAAGCGCAAAGCACACGTCGTGGCGACCCTTGATTGTGAGAATATCTTCCTTATCTTTATTGAAATTCCAGGTTTTTTGGGGCTGAGCTATGCTGGAAGTGGGTTTTACCGCCACCCTGAACACTATCGGGGCCCCATTGGTAAGCCCTCCGTTGATGCCACCGGCACCGTTTTTTACGGGTCCATCGGGTCCAAAGGGGTCATTATGCTCGGAACCCTTCATTCTGCTGGCCGCAAAACCATCGCCAAACTCTATTCCCCTGATTCCCGGGATTGCAAAGATGGCATGAGAAATCATGGACTCCACACTATCCCAGAACGGCATGCCTATGCCAACGCCTAGGCCAGTTACCCTACACTCTATTATGCCGCCGAGGGAATCTCCCTGGGATGCGGTTTTCTTAAGCAGGGCATCCCATTTGCTCTTGTCGGTCTCGCCCCCAATTTCCAGAAGCTCGGCGTTTATTTTCACATTTAGCTGCTCCTTATTTCCTTCTGTATCAAGATATTCGGCGTTTAGAATCTTCTTTGCCACAACCCCTGCGGCAACTATTGGAAGAGTCAAGCGCCCACTGAAATGCCCTCCACCTCTGGGGTCGTTAGAGAATTTGTATTTGATATTTGCAACAAAGTCGGCATGCCCGGGGCGAGGGATAGCATCGAATTGAATGTAATCCTCGCCACGTACGTTTGAATTCCAGAAAATTATGGTAAGGGGCGCACCCGTGGTATAGCCACCCAGCACCCCGCTTAGAATCTTGGGTTTGTCGGCCTCATGGCGTGGGGTTGTACCTACGGCTCCCGACGCTCTGCGGGCAATATCGACAGTGAAATCTTCCTCGCTTAGAGGGATATTCCCTGGCACCCCGTCAAGCACCACCCCAATTGCGGGGCCGTGGGATTCTCCAAAAATAGAGACCTTGAAGTATTCTCCAAAAGTATTCATATCTCGTTAATTATCAAACATTTCCCAAAAAGCGGGGAAGGATTTGGCAGCGCATGAGCAGTCATCTATCTCAATGGGCGACTCTGCCCCGATGGAAGCTATTTTGAGGGCCATTGCCATGCGATGGTCGTGGGATGAGGTATATTTTCCTCCCTTTAAGAGCTTGCCGTTTTGAATGCGGGAGACTAGGGTTTGCCCGTCAATAAGCATCTCATCGCCCTCGATTCTAGCCTCCACTCCCATTTGAAGCAGCATCTCCAATATGGCCTCTGCCCGGTTGCTCTCTTTCCCTATCAATCTGTTTACGCCGTAAATATGGCTCTGTCCATCGCAGAATGCGGCAAAAATGGAAACTATGGGGAAAATATCGGGGGAATTGTTAAGGTCGGCGTCAAAGGCTTCCAGCGGAGCCTTGGACACACAAATCACATCGTCAAGTTCACTTACTATGGCACCCGCCTGCACTAGTATTGAGGCTATCGCAAGGTCGGCCTGAAGGCTCTTGGTGTCCAGCCCCGACACTTCGGCCTTGCCAAATATGGCCCCGGCGACCAAGAAGTTGGCCGCACTGCTCCAATCTCCTTCAATCTCAAAATTAGCCGCCTTATACCGCTGCGGGGCCTTGATTTTGAAACTTACCTGAGTGCAGGCGTTCCAATCCTGTTCCTCCACTAGAGGGGCATCTCCCTCCATCTCGGCGGCAATCTTCACCCCGAATTTTTTGAGAACATCGCAGGTTATAAACATGTACGGCAGGCTCTTTGGCTCTTCTATGTAGAGGTTGGAAGGCTTGTCGCAAAGGGGCAGAGCCATAAGCAGGCCGCTGATTAGCTGAGAGCCGTCCTTTCCTGAGATTTCGGCATTTCCAGGCATCAAAGGGCCCTCCACATTGATGGGAACCTTATCTTCCTTTATTAACACTCCCAGCGAAGCCATAATGTCGCTTACCCCCTTTAGAGGCCTTTGGGTGAGGGTTTTTTCGCCCGTTATGCGCACGGGGCCATCGTTAAGGGCAGCCATGAGCGGGATGCAAAGGCGGGTTAAAAGCCCGGATTCTCCGGTGTGAAGCTCCTGTAGTGCCGTGCGAGCGGAGTTGGTGCCCTCTATAGTGAGGGTGGTTTCATCTTTTCGCACCTTTGCCCCTAGGGCCCTAGCCACAGCAATTGCTGCCTCGCTATCATCGCAAGGAGAGTAATTATACAGATGGCTCCTGCCCTGCGAAAGAGCCGCCGCGATAATGGCTCTTTGTGCAAAACTCTTGGACGCAGGCATTTGTAGACTGTTACGGAAGAATCCCTTAAAATCGCCATAAACGGCCTTATACATCTGATTCAGAGGCCATTGCCCCGCAGCTGTGGCTTCATCTTCACTAAGGGCGGCGTAGGTGAAAGGGGCGCCTAGCTTTAGGCAATCCAGTCTTGAAGACTTTCCCTGCGGCCCCATCGCAAAGGCAATAAGGCCCTTATTTTGCCGCTTTTGGTAAAGAGAAAGCACCGTAGCGACCTCTTCTTGGGTGGATGCGGTGGTAACCACCTTGGCAATCTCAGCCCCATAGCGATAGCAACGCCCCAGAATTTGCTCCAGCATTTGAGCATCGGGAGTGCCGTTATAATCATGGTATGAGCGGATGATTTCGGTGCCGCATTCTTCGCAGAGATTGCGGAAATTCTTGCTCATTGCGGCGCTTGCTTCCAACTCAAGGTCGGCAAACCTTGCCCCCGCTTCAATTGCTAGCTGTAGACGCCTGTAAGCCTCTTTTTCACCCAGTTTATCGATACGGCAGGTCGCCACAAGCGGGGTGTCGGAACTTGCAAAAAGGTCTTCTATCTCCTCGTCGGAGAGAGTGCAAAGGTCCAGGCGAATCTCGGCAAGTTCTACCCAGGGATTGTCCAGAATGTCCAGAATCTGTTCGTATGTCTTATGTTGTAAGCTCGTGCAAATCATTCTACAAAAATACACATTTTTAAATTGTTTCGTATATTTGTAAGGTTTTATATTTATCGCAATGCAGCAATTTACTGACAATTACGGGGTTAAGTTCACTCAAGATGGCAAGGTTTTGCTATCGGCCCCTTCATCAATCACCGAGTATTCAATCCCCGAGGGGGTCGAAGAAATCGCCCCCGAGGCCTTCTATTTCTGCCAAAAGCTAAGTAAATTGACCTTTCCCGAGGGCCTGAAAAATATTGGGGCCTACGCCTTTTACTTTTGCGAGGAACTAGGCGATATTTCCCTTCCCTCTTCGCTTGAATATATTGGGGATTATGCCTTTTACTACTGCCTTGCGGTAAAAAATATTGGGCGGGGGCTGCATGCTTCGATTATTGGCCCCTACGCTTTTGCCTTTTGTTCGATAAGGGATGTGGCTTTGGTTGGTGCTCTAAAGAGCATTAGTCCCTACTGCTTCTACAAATGCCCTTATCTTGGCGAAGTTTCCTTCCCCGAGGGATTGGAAAACGTTGGCAATCATGCCTTTGATTCATGCACATATCTTCGTACGATAGAGCTGCCCGCCAGTGTGCAATCCGTTGACACTTACGCCTTTAACGAGTGTTACTCGCTTTCTCTGCTAAGGCTTCCCGCCGCTGCGATGCTAGACCATGAAGCCCTGCACCACTGCCTAATGGCAAAGGTGGAGAGGGTGTAGTGTTCGGGGAGTGCGACATGCCCGACGACTGCCGCTCCGGTGGATTTATTTTTGGTGCAGTAGCTCCAAAAACCAAATCCACACGTCGCTCCACAAGGCCATCGCTCTCCCCGTCACCCCCGACCTGTTCGGGCATCTCAGTGCGTTAACCCGACGCTCGCCAAAATTATTTTTTGCGACGGTGCGCAAAGCCGACGCAGTTCTGGAGAGCAATCAAGCTTGCTTGAATTGCCGAGGGAACCAGGAGGAAAAGCTC
>Ga0181612_101468_pt1 | contig 24363 bp, 14 predicted proteins | sample HoacroProtozoa21_FD_119630 | JGI IMG/M metagenome (GOLD analysis project Ga0181612, IMG submission 119630) | Hoatzin crop microbial communities from Cojedes, Venezuel. Combined Assembly of Gp0051906, Gp0051904, Gp0051908
AATTTTTAAGTCTTTTTTTTTTTTTTTTTGTTTAAACATCTGAGGTTACACCAGTTTTACATCTTTGTCAAGAGTGAACCTTACCTTCAACAGAAGTTGTCTCGAAAGTCGTTCAGTCAAAAGGTTTCAAAAAGTCACCAAGTTCTCAATGCTGAACAGCTAAGCTTTCTCTAAAGAAAGGCTGTTTAGCATCAAGTTTTGGATTGAAAGTATTGTTCTGTCTGCTGATACATCCCCAGAATTTCCCTCCTCTTGCTTTCACCTCTGTTTTGTAGTTAGTGCCTGAAATGCAGTGGAGTGAAAGTCACAGTCTGTACTTTGCTATATGTGTGAGACATGGGAAAGACAGGCAAACATAGTAGTGGGGTGGTACAGCTGCTGTTATAAATGTAAGGGATAGAAAATGCTTCTGAGGGATGGAACAGGGCTTTGACTCTACATACCTAATGCAGAAATATCCACTTTCTGCTGTTGTTGATCATTCAAGTTAAGAAGCAATGAGGTGGGCTTTCACAAGTCTGTGCCTTCCACTGTTGGAAAGTTTGTGGGCTTTCACCTCAGATGTCTTTTCGCTCTGTCAGCTTTAAGCCAAAAATACCTCTTTACATTTTCATTCATTTCAGATTGACACATGCACCAGTGGCTATTCAAGAGGAGCAAGAGATGTGTGGGGAATATAGGCACTTGTCCATTTCAACCTCCGTTAGTCCATCTCTTTTTTTTCCATCAGCCATAATGGCTGTTTTTTTCCTTACTGGATTAATGGACCCTCAATAGCTATGTGGCCTAGAAACCTAGACAAGTAGTCTGTTTCTTTTGATCCCTGAACTCCTAAAAGCCTGATTCTGACTCTGCTTAAGTGGTGTTGATGTGCCCACATGCACAGTAGTAGTTGGTGCAGAATAGCAAATGTCACTACTTGACATTTCGTTCATAACAGTAGTATTTAAAGGAAAAGCTTTAACTTGATGATTCACCAGTGGCCAGTGTCAAATGATCTGGGATGGTCTTCATGTTACAAGTGTCAATCACCAAATGGATTACTCTGGAGATAATTTAATCGGAGCCCATCAGTGAACGAGCTTAAAAAAATCCCCTTGCTTCTAGATTATTGCCGCAGCCTTATTGCATATGAGACAAGCATAGTCTTGATAGAAGAGTGGTTACAACTTCTGTAGCCCATCTAACAAACCCATTTCTTTGAGGATGGAGTTGCAAGTCCTTCAGGTGCATCAGTTATGTAGTTAAATACAGAACTTGAGGTTCCACGACTGCTGAGCTGGAAGCTCCTGCTCAGAACAAAATTTGTTAAACACAAACCAATCTAAATATATAGATATCTCGGCCCCCTCCAACTCCTAGTGCTGCTGTACTCCGCTTTATTTTACAGTACAGCTTTTCCTTCACAAACTCCTCATGTGATGAGACACTTATTTCAGCTGTTGACCCTATCAATGACCCCTCACTGGGAGATCAGGTGTAGAGAACCAGGCTATTATCTGCCTTCCACTCACACATTTCTAATCAAAGCAGCCAATTTTGCAAACGCCTACAGCTGAAGTCACAGTGAGGGAGAGCTGGCTGAGTACAGAGAAAACAAGTGCTTGGAATGGCAGAGCTAGGGGAAAGAATCCTAAGGGTAAGGCTAAAAAAGAAAAGTCAAGCTGGGAGAAAAGATGAACAAGTAAAGCAGGCAGAAATTCTAAATTCCAGTTTCATATTTAATATAAGAAATCATGAGAATCAGTCAGTATAGTGAAGTAAAGCATCTCTACACCCTCCATGCATCTCTCCATGCTCCTTTAGCTTTCTTACTCCAATGAACATTGGTAGCACAGTAGTATTGTATTCTGTTTTCAGTGTGTGTGCTTAAGACAAAATGGGGTTTCAAAAAAAATTAAATAAAATCCAAAGCAGCTCTGAGAGGACGATATCCCTTCAGATGTTCTAAAGGTTAATGTTTACTCCAGTTATGACATCTGTTGATTCTGTCTGTTCTCTCTGTTGATTTTTGTATAGACTCAGAGAACTCTAAAAAGTTTGAGCCCATGTGCACTGGGTTCAGAAGAAAAAATAAGCAGGATTGCTGTGTGGCACCTCCTGCTTTGGTCTTTAAAAGCTACAGTCCAGGCTACTATCTATCACTGTTGTCATTACCTGTAAGCAGAGAAATCTTGTTAAATAAGGCAGTAATCCTTGATGATGTGTCAAACATCTGTGCTGTTCCCTCCCTTGGAGCACTAGTTTCACCTGATAACCATGCCACTTGCTTACTTTCCAACATGATATAGAGGTGTCAGTTTATCATATATGAACGTTTTAACGACACTTCCATAATAGGTAAATGATAGCAGTATCTTATAACCTGGTGGAGCAGGCTGTCAATAGTTTATAGTCACAAATGATGGGCTGGCACATCAGGCTGGATACTGAGGCACTGCCTTTAGCTGCCTTTGATTTTCATTTTTTGTTCCTAGTTGAAAGGTCCTGTAGGCTGTAATTGCTTTTAGGGACTGATAACATTGTGTTGTTAGCTTTAGATTTGAGAGCAGCTGTTGTTTCAGTTCGTGTATGTTTTACTGTCTGCTTTATAATTATAGTCTATAAATTGTGTTAGGATTTTTGGTAACAACATGTGTACTGAAAATGAGATTCTTTTCAGTATTTGTGTCAATTTACAGAAGACAGAGAAAGAAAAGAAACATTGTCAAATTATGTGTGTGCTGCTTTTCTCATCTTCCTGGGTTTTTGATGTGAGTGAGAGTTTGTCTGGCATTTTTTCCGGGATTGCAGTCGGATGTTCACCCAGTGCCACTTGGATTTGAAGCATGAACTTTCAGAGCCACCACAGTGTAGAAGCTTCTTATCCGTAGGAGACTGATATTAGCATCTTTTCCACTGCACGACCTGATTCCTCATTTGTAATTCTCTGCAGTAGACTTAATGGAAGATGCTCTAAGCAAAGTCCTGGGTCTCTGTGTGTAAACAAAACAACACTGAGAAACCCCCTGAGGACCAAGTTGGTTTTTTTCTTATGCTGTATAACTTTCCAGTTATGTGAATAGCGATGTGAATATTTTGGTTGGTTTTCCTTACTACCCTAGTGTATAGTGTTTTTTTTCCTTGCTTTACTCCTATACAGAGTTGGATACTAATTTCTTTTCAGTACAGATTCTGTCTCTTTGTCTTCCACTTTTGCCCTTTCTTTCTCTGTATATGTCTCTCTCTCACCATGCAGTTCTGCTTCTGTGTTTTGTCTGTTGTTCTCCCACTCTTCTTTGTTTATTTTTGTTTTGGTAATCCACTGGGATTATATAAAGATCCTGTTTAGTGTGATGTGAACAAAGGACCATTGAAGCTCTAGAGCACCCTGTGTCATTACAGGTGGTGGGATCATTCAGAGCTCTGTTTATCGTTATTTCTTGTTAGTAGAAAAACTGTTTGAAAATTATTGATTTTGACGGGTGGGTTCAAAGTACTGTAATTTAGAGAGGTCAGTTTCCACACAGCAGACAGAAAAGCTTAGAAGTTTATCTAGCTGTTCTTATGTAGATAGAGTAATATATAGATCTGGTATCCAAGACTGTAGAAGTTATTTAGGATATTATGAGTTTTAGGAGATGTAGTATTGGTTGAAAAGGTGTGTCCTTAGTGTTAGCTATTTTAAGTGCAGCATATTGTGATGTGCAATACGTCATCTTTTTCTTTCTGCCACCTCTCTATGTTGCTCTGCTAATGTACCCCAATACTGACCTGTGGACACAGTTGTGTCATTGTGGAATCCATCCATGCTGTCATCTGAGGAAACTCCAGCCTAGCATTTCTCCTGCATTTGTAAAATAATTCTTCCTCTTCAATAAAATGGGCAATATCATATTCCTTAAGTAGCTTTGCTCCCCGTTGGCCTGCGCTATTACAGTATTTTTCCCTATTACTTATGTAGAGCTGTTTTATATTAAATAATAGGGAGTGTTAAACGGTCTCATTATTAGCGTTCAGAAACCTTTAGTGTAGCTTAAACTCTCCTCAGATGTGGAGCAAGCTCAAATCCCATTAAGAAGATTCCTGGGTTTATATTTTTCAAACCATAGCTTTCATTTCTATGGCAATTTCCCTTCATCACCAAGAACAAGTAGTGCTTGTAAATTCTCTGGCTAATAACTTGGTGATTACATTATTAATGATGTATTGTGCAAAACAGGTGTGTAGGGGGAAGAATTAGAAGAGAAGAGCCACTGTTGACCTTGAAAATGGCAGCAAATTTCTTTGTTTCTCCTCCTTGAAAATTGTTTGGCTAAGTGAAGTGAGATTGGGTTTGATCATTTGTTTTAAACATCTTGTTACCAATAATCCATTTATCTGTGGGATACATGGAAGAGCCCCTGGATTCCATGACGTACTGTAAACATCTCTGGGGTTGCACTCTCAGAATCTGCATTTGATGTCACTCATCCTCAATAACTAAAATGTACCCCAGCAGGGTAGGAAAAGAACTTGAAATCATTTTAAAGCCATGTGGTGTTTTTTATTTAGATAAAATTAACTAGTATGTGCTTTTTTTTTTTCAGTTTTGTGATATGAATATGAATAAAATATTTGTCTGTGTGGAGCTGATTGTAATGTAACGTTCCTGTTGCTTTCAGTAGGGATTCAGGAAGGGAGTTGCTTTTCTATAGTCATACCTGGACATAAAAAAGATACATGTCCAGTAGGGAAAAGAAGTGTTCATATGCAATTTCTGGATTTTTTTCTCTTTTTTTCTTTTTTTTTCAGTTTTCTGCCACAGGCTTGCTAGTAGGTACAGTTGAGAGGAAGATCATCTTATTTACTTAAAATGACCCGTGGTATATCTGTGGTGCATCCAGGTATATGAAGGTCATTGATGGATCAACCCACTGAAGATAAGGGTTCTTTTTTTTCCCTTCTTTTTTTTTTTTCTTTCTTGAACACTGTTTTTCACTATTTGTAACCATTTTACCACTGCAGCTTTGAAGTGTAACAAAGACGTTTACAGTCTATAGAAAGAAAGCATCTTTTCTTTTATACTATAGAATGTAATAGATGTTAGAAGGAAGGTAGAAAGGCATAGTAAATAATTGACAGGTATCACATGGCAATCCTGGTCCAATGAGACAAAACCTGACATTTGTCATCATCATAGTCCCTAGGTGACACCAAGTGTCAATACTGAGTTCTGAGCATGCCATTATAATGGCAAAGGGTAATAAGGAATGACTTTCTTTTTCATCTGTTTTCTGAGGTAATCTTGTGCCCAGGAACAGAAGGAATAAGTAGTATTACGAGTTTGTTCTGAAGAGTTTATTTTCATGTGTTCCTGTTATTAATAATTATTTTTAATTATGTGTAGCATAATACACCAAATTCTAACAGTGATATATTTGACATCAGAGTTGGGGCCTATGAATGTCCTAAAAATGTGTGTTCTGCTGGCTAGTCATACAAAATAGGAAAACAGTGGTTTGACTAATTTTCTTATTTCCTCTGTTTCAGGAAATGGTAAATAGATTTCTAGATGACCTTCTGAGTAGCCTTCTGTGAAGGGTTTCTGCAGCCTTTAGCATGAAGGGCACATTGGTCAACATAGGGACCTAACTTATGCTTGGATTCTGTTTTCCTACATTGCAGTGTGGATTCACAATTGCTCTGCTGGAATAGGTGAAGTTACTTTGCAGTCTGTCAGTATAACTGGGAACATAACCTAACTGAGATGTGTAAATTGTTCCTGTTTTCTTTCTTACCCACCTGTCTTAAGAACAAACTGTCAACTTTATCTGTCAACCAATCAGAATCTGGCAGTGAAACATGTGGCTAAAACATCTGGTGGCAGAGGAAATTCAATTTGCATCTCTGCCAACTAGTAGCAAACACTGTATATTTAGGGTTGCGATGGCAAGGAAACTCCATTTCTTTTGTGAACAGCTAAAGGAAGATATGCACTGATGCTCCTTGCCATTGCAACACTTTCTAGGACCTGATGTGTATATGTACATGCACACTTTTAGAGAATATATATTGACTGTGCAGGAAACCTGGATAGGTATTCATTGAAAATATAAGTCTCGGTTTCAGCCATAAACACAAAGTGCAGCTTCTCCAAGTGTTGCATAGATATTTCCTGTGTGGACATTCTGGGCTGAGTGTGAAACATGGATAAGCGATCAGGTTAATGGAGCAGTGAAGGCATATTTGCAGTTGCAAGCAGAGAGCTAAATAATAATAATAAATCAGTAAGTAAATAAATAAAAGTCAAGCAGCTCTGTTCTCTGAATACAGTGAAGGGGCAGTGTCCATTCAATCAGCGTAGTGACTTTGCATTTGATGAAATCCTGAGAAGTGGATGTAAATAATACCTTGAGAATATAGGTGGCTCAAATGTCCATTTGCAATGATGGGAAGCACGTTTTGGAATGAACTTTAACTCAACTCACTGAATCAGAGCACCCAGGGAAGTGGTTCTTTCCTTCAAGGCTCTCAAGTTACTTTACACATATGGAAATAAAAAATATGTCCATCCATCTGTCCTAAGCTTTATTCTTGACAATTCCTCTGCTTCAGGAGGATTTCCTCACCTGTAAGAAATATGATTTGACTGAATTGATTCCTTTTGTTATTTTGTTCAAGTGGCGTCTGCCAAACTACTACTGCAGCAAGATTCTTCTTGGTGCTTAAGGGAGAGCTTCTGTCAATAACAAACAGTGGGATCATTGTTGCACCTCCACTGTCTTTAAAAGCTTTCTATCCTTGAGATTTTTTGAGAGATACAAGTATAAATTATAGCTGAATTTGTGATGGATGCAAACTAATTTACCTTGGAACTTGCTCCAAAGCATTGTCATTCCTTCAAATGATGTCCCTGCTGAGATGGTAGATGGTGAGTGGAAGTTGGCAAAGGGAAAAGCAAGAAAGAGAAGACCCCCTGAGGCAGTCCAGTTGAAACAATGATGTAATCTGTCACTGAATTGTGCGAGAAACTGTTAGGCAACTTGCTATGGACCACAACAGACCATCCATGGAGAACCCTATAGGATGAACAAAAGTAGCTGTGAAGGAATATCGTGAAAGCCCAAAGCTGTCACTGTCTGTGAGGCTGAGTGGCTTTGTGCATGTATTGTACTGACCCTGTTAGATGAGCAAGACCTGATGATTATTTGTTCTCTGGAGTGAGGCAATAGTGTGAGGCTTTATTAGAGTAAACATGGTTCTTGGAATAAATGGTGACAGCAAATCAGTCACTGACTACTGACTCATCCTGTTCCATTTGTAGGCCAACAGCAGAGATCTTTAAATTACGTTAATTCCTGCTTGTACTCTTCCTCTTCCAAAGAAAAAATTTAAACTGTATGTCAGAGGATCACCCTAGCATGGAAGAAAAACCACCTATGTCCTTTCAGTATCCATATTGGTTGTTCTTTGTGATAGACTAAAAGGCCATCTGAGGAGAGTGGGGTTGAACTCTGATGTCTTTCTGCCAATTCAAGATAGTGAGCTCTGCCCAAAGGGTAGTGCCAGTAGCATAAGTTAGGCCAGCCCTGTGGCATCCTGTTCTCTTCTCGTTGCCAGGCCAAACATCCACTTTGGCAGTGCTGGGCCCAAGTCCTCCCATTCCAGCAACTCTGTGGTGTCAATGATAAACAGTCTGCTCATAATGACAGGGTTTGGCATTCTTTTTCCAACTGTTGCAGCAGTAGGCAATACATCTTTTATTATGTGTGCCAACAGCGCGTGATAACATTAAAACTCTTTCCAAGTGGAACTCTGTCTTGGTGGTTTACTGATAGACAGGTAAAGCAACAGACCTATAAGAGGCAGAAAGGAAACCTGCAGCTCCTCACATCTCTCATCTTTATCCACAAAAGGCATCTTGGCTTATTTAATGTCTTAAAGTTACTTGAACAACAGCTTCTAGCAGAGCAGGCTGATCTTCTGTTGGAGCTTTACACTTAGAACAAACTGAAGGAGGCACTTGCAGAGGACAGTTGGTAGACATCTTTGTCTTGTCTTTGATGATGTGACAACTTTCAATGTGCTGTGTTTTTGGTTTTTTTTTTTTTAAAGGCTTGATTAATTCATGGTGTGGTGAAGAGATGGTCTTCTCTACATAAGAATGAAATGTGGAATTCCCGAGCAGCATTGGAAGCTCAAAAGGAAACACTGCAGTGGGGATATATACTCTGTTGGTTTGTTGTTGCCTATAAGGTCCATTTTGAGTCTCAATACCTTGTTGTCTGTACAGTGGGCTATTTCTGTGGTGTTTAAAATATTGTTTGCTTTTCTGTACAACTCCTGAACTTGTAGGTCCAGAGAGACTTTGCAGCTGATGGGAGTCAGCTTGAGAGATGAGTAACTGAAGGTTAAATGATATTCACTGGGAGTCTGTGGATCTGTTACTGATGTGAATGTATCTAAATATCAAATGGGCTTGATGGGGGATCAAAGAAAGGAAAATGGGATAGCCAGATGCCACAGGTGAAATAAAATTATCAAATACGTGACGGTTTGAATATATGTTAAGCACCAATTAGTCCTTTTAACTCAATGTCTTCTGATGGAAGTATCTTTGGCTTATATCAGCTGAAGGAGACCTGTGCTTCCACCTGCCAGAGGATGTATTCAGAAGTGTTCACCAACATGGAATATCTACTGTATAACTTTAATATTGAGGACGACATAAGTTTGTGGGTTTGGATGTAAACTACCATGCTGTTAATTCATCCTTAGCATCTGTGAGCCATCCGACGCAGTATTTCTTTTGGATGGCAACCAGTACTGTATGGTACAGAAGACACAAAAAACCTCCTTACAGACAAATGTGAGGAAAAGACACCATCCCTACATTTAATCACTGGAAAATGGCTCAGAACTGGTTTTATATTTCCTCTGAAATGCTCCTACTTAGAAATTTAGTAATTCTTTGGCTATTGGAAGACTTTAAATTTAGGTCACCTAATCAAGTCTCCCTATCTGATGGTGTAATATCATGTTCTGTAATTTCTTCCAGGCCAGTCATATTCACCTGACTGATCTGGGAAGTGCTAGACTGAAACCACACTAAGCAATTTTAACCCATTTCAACACCTGCAAAATTTGTGTTTTACTGATGTTTACACACAATTGCAGTTACTGTCTTTCTGCTAGACAGCAGCTGGGGGCTGATGGCAGGCCAGCTGCAGCCTGCCACAGCCACCGCTGGAGTGCCTTCGTGTATAAAAATGATAAAACAACCAGCCCTAATTGCAGCTGGGATTTTGCAGCTGTGGAATCACACCATGAGAAATACATTCAATGCTGCAATTCAGTGAGCGTGCTTTTCATGCCAACAAATTTGCCTTGTGAGCTGAAGAGAAGTAAGCTCTGTAGACCTCATTCTTTTTTTTTCTTTTCCTGGTTGCAATCCCTTTTTGCTCTCTGTCACTGGTAATTTTCACTACTCGGGAATAGAGATAAGCATCCTTCATGTCATCAACCTTTGAGGACCACTAAGTAATTGCTTTCTTGGCTGCGAACAACTTAAGAAAAAAAGATTATGAATGTTTTGCTCTCTTTGAATCATCATTTTTCCACTTTCATCAAATGTTTACTGTGCAATACCAGACAAATCATTAAACTGCTTTGTAGTTACTTTACCCATCTGTACAGTGATGGCAGTAATACCTTAAAGGACCTCTTTGGACTTAATTTAATGATAACATAATTATTAATAATGTTGGAGTGTTTATTTGAAAAAAGACGGTCCTGTCAAAATAGAGATTTCACATTAAAAGTACATTTGCCATACTCTACAGGAGGGTAAGGATAACGAATTTATTTTTTTTTTTTAAAGGTAGATGTTTATTTTGGACATCCAAAAATGGCAACAACTACAACTGGTTTGATATACCTTTTTGCCTAACTCACTGATAATTTTTGGTGATCAAACTTGCCAGCTGCCCAGAAAATCAGAACAAAAACTTTATCATCAGCATTCTGGAAAATGCTGTGTATTTCTCTCTGACTTTTTTTGGAGAGGGGTTGTAGATGTTGTTACATCTTAACAAAAATTACAACTTTTAAGCATTTTACAACACCATATAGCATTATTAATTACACAACATTATCTGAATTAAGCTGATCAAGAAGGGTAGAAGACTGGTTGAAGTTTTAGCTAGGTCTTGTCCTGTAGGCAGCAAGTTACTTCACTTGCTTATAAATATTTTAAACAGAGAAGAAAAACCATCAAGCTGAAGCTGAGAAAGCACTGATTTACCTAAATACAGACCATGACAACTGAACTATGTTGCCTATATATAGGAAGAAGACAACTTTGATCTTGAGATTTTTCCTATGCCATTCTTTATTACTCAGTGTTTTCACAGTCTTGGTCAAAATAATTGGCGACTTTGTGCAACCTTTGTGTCAGCTGATCAGAATGGCCTACTTGAATTTGCACATTGATTTTTGTAGGGGATATTTCTGTGAGTATATCTGTATCGAATAAGTGTTATGCAACTCAGTCTTTAATCTGTCTTGGGTCTGTGAGTGGTAGGATAGCTCAAAGAACAAGGAGTCCTGAAGATATTAAAAAAGGAAAAACACTGTTGTGTGTCATCAGAAATATTCTAGAAACTTGTAAGGCCTCTTGCCTTTTGTTAGGATTCTAAGCAAGCACCATGCTTGTTGCTCTTTCACATGTCTTTGAATGGAGAATATTTTATTCTTCTGTGCTTTCTTTCCATGCCTTTCTACTGAGACACACACTATAGCTACATCTCCACTGAAAACAGTCTTGAAGTTGTATCTAGGGTTGTTTCTTAGCAGTGACAGACTGCCGTTCTTCTCTTTGGAAAACAAAACAAGTTTGAAAACCTCTTGGTTCAAAGTTGGAGCTTAGCATAGTTTCTCCTTAGAGGTCAATGTCGTATTGCCCTGTATGATGGACTTTGCAGTACATCAGTGCTGTCGTTGACCTGGTGAGTCTGAATATGTATTAACAGTTAAAACATGTTCAGGTCTTTTATACAGGTACGTGAGATCTTCTTTCCCCATGAGAAGGTCAATAAGAGTTTGCTATTTAGACAGAGAAAAAATGTAGCCCTCAGTTTTTGATTTCTGTAAAGATGGACTACATGGTTCTATTCTTTGGTTACCATCTAAGTGTGCTGAGTTAGATCAGTCAGTAGATATAAATTGCTTTCAATGGCACTGTGTCAATTTTTACTCATGGACCTTCTAAGTAGAAGAGCTATGGCTGCAAATTACCCTTCTATATGTCTTACAATAAGTGATGGAGAGGTGGTATTAGAGATCTCTTCTTTTGTCCTTTTCTCCACGTCTAAATAAGGGACTTTGTCAGCCTGATACTTTGTCATCTACTTTCCTATGAAATATTTCAACTTTTGATCAGAACCTGATATTCTTAACTCACTGAAAAAGGACAGTTGTTCTTATCTGAAAGATTTTTAAACACTTTGGTATTAAGATTGGATGGCAATCATTGATTTTCTTCGTGAGTATCTTCATGCTTACTCATCAATTCCAAAATAGTCACAATTCATTCCCCTTGAAGAGATTATTCCTCTATTATATTACATTAAAAACTAGTGTATGCAGGGGGTGATGGGGAAGAGCTAAGGGAAAAAAGCCTCACATGTCTGGATAAAACACTGTATCCTCAATTCTGGAATATTGCTGATAAACTGAGTCAAGAAGTTTGAAGCATCAGAAGCTAAGAACAGAGTTAAAAATGAACAGTAAGAACTATAAATTATTTGCCCCAATTCAATTTTTTTATTTTTTATTTTTTTAGGAAGCTAGTTAAGAATTTCCTGACTTTGGAAGATGCTAAGTGCTTGCAACTCTATTGAACTTCAATAGGCAGTGATGAGTAGCTCCATGTTTTGAAAAATCAGGTCATTTATTTCAGTATTCAAGTAACTTCACTTTACAAATCTGTTTCAAGAGGGAATTTTTTGATCGTGCTAGTCCCTAATTAAAATTTGTCAATTGCTGTGCAAAAACAGCTTAGATTTTTTGCTCACATAAGTATATATGAACCACTTTCATATGTTTGTTCCTATCTAGTGTCCTAATTCTTCTTTCATAGAAACTTTCAGCAAGACTTCTACAGCTAATATGTTCAGCATGGTATCTGTTGCAAGTCTTCCAGATCCCTTGAGATTCTAATAGCACCTGTTAGGAATCTTAAATCTCTCTATGCACCCTGAATCTTCAGTGACAGCTTTCCTTAGCACTTCAATGAACTCTCTGAAACCTTTGTCCAATTCTTGGTAGGGATTGTGAGCTTTCTGGAGAATTTGGTTGAGTTTTTTGGTTTTACAGTAATTCTATTCATTACTGCTTGTTATAGGTGTATATTTTTAATTTTTTCTGAATATTTTACAGGGCTCTGCAAGCCCATCAGGTTTCTCTAGTGGATGCTTTATTTTAATAAGTGTGTATTGAATGCTTCGTTTAACTGTACTATTGTGAAGTGCCCAGAGACACCGTGCTTGGATGAGCAGTTATGCAAGTAGGATTTGTTGTTTTTTAGTATCAGAATTAACATTCAGCTGAGGTTTGAAGGCTGATAGTGCATGTGCATAGGGGAAAGTAAACAAATAAAAAAGAGCTTAGTACATCTACAGACATAACCCCAAAATGCTTTCCTTCTCCGTGACAGCTCGCTCTACTCACTGGCAGATCAGCCCCCCAAATGCCCCTCTAGCAATGCTGGAGTGGCTGTTGCCTGATCTCTGAGGACATGCTGAAGGATTAGCTTCATGCTAGCAGGGGACTGAAATTGTTTTGCTGAGAATTGAAGGAATGCAGAAGTGTTATCTCTTTGTTTCTCCCCCGTTTATCATTATTAAATCAATATTGTTTGACATGCCAGTCCTGGTGAACGGGTGCTTTATTGGTGAAACCTTGTTGTCTACAGGCTGGATGTGGCCTAGGTAGTAGTTGCTAGGTTTCTAACAGGGACCACTCAAATTCACGATTTGTGTGGTAGTCCTAAGACACATAGTTTTTCTGGCCTGGGCACTGGAAGAATTCAATCTTTCCTCTCTCAACCTGAGATGCTTACAGAAAGGATGTAGTAGGGGAGATGGTACACACGTTTGTGAGCAGAAATGTCTGTGAGAGAGTGAGTGGCATTCTGGGATGCTTTTTTATATTTTAGTAACTGGAATGACTTAACTATTTGCCAGTTACTAGCGATTACATGAAGTGACCTTCAGTTACTGGCAGTGAAGGTATTTCTAATTCATTGCTCAAGTCTTCCAAAGCCTTAATGGTCTCGCTGAATACATGGGAAAACCATGCAAAGTGTTAGCCAAGCGTTCACAACACTGGAGAAAGGTATGATGTAGGGGTAGAACATCTATGAGGAAGATACCATGTGTTGGTGGAGAAAGAATGAACGAATAAATGTCTGGTTAAATGGAAAATAGCCACTTCCCTTCAAAGTCAGGTGGAATGTATAACAGGAAAATAAGAGAAGGTGGTTTTAGTTGGGTTTTTATGGGGGCTTGGTTTTGGTTGTTGGTGGTGTGTTATGGGGTTTCTTTTTATTTCTGTTTTGATTTGGAAGCTGTATTGCAAACATGTCTGATCCATAAATACAGTTCATCTCCACAGAAGGGAACATTTATTGCAAAGAAAGCAAACAATGTTTTGTAGGAACTCCTGACTCCTTGGTGGAATTCACAGGCAGAGTTAGGAATCCCGTGCCAGAAAGTAGAAATACAACAAGCCTGGATTCATATGTATCATTGCTAAGTAACCTGTAAGGAAATATTACTTTATTGCAGAGATATTACTTTACTTGCCATGCAAATAGCCTATAAAGGTAGTAGAGGTCAAGTCCCATAACACCATAGCCCACTATAGTGGGAATTTCCAGTAATGTAAATTCCAGTAATGCGGTTGTAGATATTAGCAGTAATATGTTCATAATCATATTGGGTTTACAACATGACTAGAAAAAAAAGGGTGAGGAGGAGACTGGGGAGAAAAGAGGAAAATGCTCTATGGTGAGCAACTAACAATTTGGTGTTACCTTGTTAGCTAGTCTGCATCTGCCTTTCAAAGGAAAGGAGTTGGAAAACTATGTACTTGGTTTTGTGTGATTTTGTAAGCTACCATTCAGCATATTTCAGTTAATGCTGCTTTGTCAAAACTATAATTTACTAATGGAGGAAGTGTAGTGTGTCTTCATATATGTCAGCTGGTGGCCAGTTCAACTATAAATCACATCACGGACTCATGTACAGTGAGGCCCCTTTTTGTGCTGCTACGCTCAGCTGAGCAACTTGGTGACAAAATAAACCTGTCCTGTGCCAGTTCTGTTTTAGAGAAGAAAAACGGCACCTTTTCTGAGCAATGGGAATTAATACTGAAGGATGAACGTGTGAGCCTACTCAGCGTTATAGTGGGACAACCAACTCTGCCTAATCTAGAGCAGCCGTTTTTAAATATTTTTTTAAGTTTATTATTAACTTCTCTTAAAAAAAAACAAAACAAAAAAAACCACCAGAACAAGCTTGGCAGATCAATGTTCAACCCTCCTACAGGGCTGAAAATACTTGCTCAAAAGTATCTTATTTTGAAATACCGCCACCTCATTGTCATGCAGGTGTGACTTGCAGAGACTTATCCCTGCTGCTTTTTCTTGTTGAGGAAGACAGCTGAGGTGGTGGAGAATGGGGAAGTAATGCACTTCAGCTTGGGGGGAGTGACTTCAGTCACTTCAGTTGTTGTATTAGTCCGGTTATTTTGTAATTTATTAGAAAAACATTTGTAGTAATCTTAACTTTCAGATTCACAGCTACTGCTTTGAGAGTTTTCCCTTCATTCTAGTTAACTCTTTAGTTCCACAGGAGTAGAGGACATTGAGAAGGAGTACTGTCTCCTAGACTTCTTGGCTAAGGAAGGGTTCTAAGAAAAGCTAAGAGATCTCAAGTCATAGCTGGACATTTTTTTGAGTAGGAGATGGGTGGGGGGGCTTCACACACCGCTTTGATTGTGATTGTCGGTCTTAATCTATGATGCCACACTTTGCCCTTCTGCATTATTTATTTTAGTTGAAGTTCTAAAACAATCATCTGCAAATTGCAATTCTTAGTACTCATTTGTATGCAGAAATTGCACCGATTTAACTTACAGGTTTTTAAATCAACGCAGTTAATTCAATGCAATCCATATGTGAGCAATTAGCTTAAGTCAGTGAAGAATATTCTTCAGCTATATGGATATAAACCACATTTAAAATAAGAAAATCAGAATACAGGAATTAGAATCAGGCTAAAGGACATTAACTTAAAAGTAAAGTTTTAGCTAATTTGGTATGCTTTCATCAGATCTTAGGTTCTATTCCTAGTTTTTCGCTGATTTACTGCTTTGTTGCATATGTAGCTTCACTTTTCAATATCCCTGCCTGCAAAATTAGGATTTGCTGACATCGCTTGTAGGAGGATGTAAATAGGGCTGTTTGGGAAAACATGTTTTTCCCGCTATGGAAATCTTAAGCTTTTCTATGAATAATGGATAGTCAAAACCAGAGCCAAATGTTCCCATTTAAAACAGTATTTCCATTTGGAAGTCTCATTGTGGTGTCATTTGGAAGCTGTTTGCCTGCCCTGTTGTCCTGGCTCCCCCAGCTCCCATGCTGCATTGTACTTCTGCATCTCGCTGAACTGCTTTCATAGAGTCTTGATGTTGCATTAGGGAACAAGTGGCCCAGCCAAATGGATGGGTAGGAATGGGTGCCTAAGACCCATCAAATGCATAATTTTTAACATGCTGAGACATCTCTCTTAAACAGTTCTGATATTTTGGATGGTACCATTTGTAGTTTTGACTGAAAAGTCAAAGTTTTGAGGGGAATAGGGTGTTTGATTGGTGAGGAAAAGATAACGCTTCCTGCAGAAAGTTGATTCTTGTTACAAGAAACTTCTTGAGCTGAAAATTGACTTTTCTATCCAAAACCAGTGATTGAAAATGCTGGTTTAAGGCTTTTTTTTTTTATCAATGATATACTCTAGGATCATAGAGTAATTTGGGTTGGAAGGGACCTTTAGATGCCGTCTAGTCCAACCGCCCTGCAATGAGCAGGGACATCTTCAACCAGATCAGGTTGCTCAGAGCCCTGTCCAGCCTGGCCTTGAATGTTTCCAGGGATGGGGCATCTACCACCTCTTTTGGCAGCCTGTTCCAGTGTTTCATCACCCTCAGTGTAAAAACTTTCTTCCTGATGCCCAGTCTAAATCTAGTCTCTTTTCGTTTAAAACCGCTACCCCTTGTCTTATAACAGTAGGCCCTACTAAAAAGTTTGTCCTCACCTTTCTTGTAGGCCCACTTGAAGGAATGAAAGGCAGCTATAAGGTCTCCCAGGACCCTTCTCTTCTCCAGGCTAAACAACCCAATCCTCTCAGCACGTAGAGCAGTTCCACTGTTATCCACCATGTAAACCACAGGACGTCTGTGCTTCTCTCATGTATTTGTATGGACAGTTACTGTGGTTTTACACGTGAGATTATAAAACCACACTGAAGACGGCTCTGTTAGTATGTAGGAAAAAATTAACATTGGGAATCATTTGTGTGTTATCTACCTTGTCAGTGACGTGCTCCGGATCTTTAAAAGCAGATCAGAACATTTCCTTTCTCCTATATTTTTGATACTGCCAACTCTGATTCTTTTCTTCTGCTGCAAGCTGTGGTTTTGATCGTAAATTTGCTTACCAGTTTTTCTTCCTGCAACCATTTCCGTACAGGATTTTTTCAGTAAAGGGGAAATCATCCTCAGCTATTGAAATGTTGTGAACATTTACTGAGCACCATTTTACTCTGTTGAAATGTACTGTGCTATTTGATGCTCATTTTTAGTTTCATCCATTATTTTTCACTTCTTTTAGCAATCACAGTGATTTATGTTTTCCTTCTGGTTTCCAAATGCTTGTTTAGAGACAGATTTTATTATGAATATGTTTAAGTGCTTAAACTTACGGGAACATATCATATCAGGGCTATTTTGTACACTCCATTTTTCTGGGGAAAGGCAGAATATTTAACCTATCATTACTCTTCAATTACTACAGAATTAATGCACTTCGTGCATTTTGGTGATACTTAGAGACTCTACCATGCATCAGAGCCCAAGATGTTTTGACTTTCATTTTTATGAAATAAGGTTTCTGAGCATCCAATCTTTTAAGTCAATTTTTTTAACCTTTTGTGGGCTACTTTGGAAACTGCACAGCTTCTAAAATCAGGTCCAGTGCAGAGCCAAGCAGCTCCAGAGGGACCACAAGGAGGGGTTACTCTGTAAGAGAGCACTGCAGGGATGCTCAGATGGCTTGAGAGCACCATCAAGGAGAAAAGACTCCCAAAACTAGAGATGTTTTTTCTAAGTGACAGTAAAAGAGAGACGCAGTAGGACTTTTCAAATATGTGGAATGTTGTTTCAAGATCTAAAGCAATGAGTTATATTTCATGTGCACTGGCATACGAAATAAGAGTTAACGACCTGAAATTGTACCAAGGGAGATCAGTTTAGATAGTCAGAAAGCTTGTCTAGTGCAAGGGGTGTTAAGAACTGGAATGGGTTACTCATGGAGGTTGTGGGACTATCCTCACTGGAGGCTTTTTAGCGCAAGTTATATTAAACTTTGTCAGACGTGGTTTTCATAGGTTGTTAATGCCATAGGGTTGTGAGGTGGTCCTATACAAGAAAGAGGCTGAAACAGATCAATTATCAGGGGCAAATACTTCTCAGGTACTGAAGCCAGCAGCGCATATGCCAGTCTCAGTGTATGGAGTGAGTGGGCGTATGGCATTTGTACTGGCCTATTACAAATGAAAGTCAGTCAAACACATATATAACTACAAAGCCAAGTGACGAAAAGGATTTTTTGAATACCCATTTTGTTTCTGCAATTCCTGTAGATATAACTCGGTAAGTACAAAAATGTGTGTACAAAGTGTTCATTTAGCTGTAGCCTCAGTTTGTATAATCTGGACAGAGACAACAGACCAGCATAGTTTATATTCACTCATGATCTGAGTAGATGAAGTAAAAGCTATTAAAGCAAAGATGATGAGGGAAGGTATAGCTATATATATATATTAGCCAATCCGACAGTTGCTTGTAGTGGTAAAAAAGTGTATGCTTTTATTTTTTCACATTTTGAGAGATTTGTTGAGTTGCAAAGCTTAACAGGTCTCTTCTTCTCAAATTAGTTGTTAATATAGTGAAAATCAAATTTAAAATTCACAAAAGTATTAATGACTAATTGAGGGCTACTGAGAGATGAAAATGTCCTAGATGGTTGCAAACTGTTCCAGTGCCACTGTCTACTACTTTGCTCCAATGCTTTGAAATGAGTCAGTAGTCAGCTTTAATTTGTTCAGTTTAATTAAATTCCACCTGAATAAATATGTGTTGCACAAAGCTGAAGGAGATGCTGAAATTTCCTGGAAGATGTATGCAACTGAGATCTAATTTGATAGTATGTAGCCTTAGATTGTAAGCTACTCTCCTCCACAAAAGTGAGCACCATATAAATACTTAAATAATAATTTAGATGAAATTGTAAGGAATATTATATAAAGAAAGCAAAACAAAATTTCACACAGAAGAATATTTTTGAGTATGTCATCATTATTCTTAGAATAACAAAAGTCATCAGTAGATCAGAAGTACATTTCACTTTCAAAACACAGTCCCATTAAGATTAGCAGCCTGTTTACTTAGCCTGATACTGTCCTGTCTATTCATTATACTAATTAAACAACTACTACTGTAATCAGATAGCACAGTATTTTCTGCTAAGATGTCTTGCCTTTGGTAGAATGACATTTATGAATTATGTTTGCGTATATGATCTGTGATGTGACGAATTCAAATAAATGCCGGGTCATTGTTCTTCTCTGTCTCACTCAGTGTAAAATGGACAAAAAATTATACCCCTCTCCCAAACCTCCTGGACCACAGCTAACTCATGAGCTGTGAGATTAATAAACAAACAAACAAACAAAAAACCCACAAGTAAATTAGATGATTTGTTTAGTTTGGCCAGAATTAGGTCAGTACATCCTCAAACCACGTGTAAACCTAGCAGTCTAAAACTCTATTCAGTTCACAATCTTAACTGTGTTCTGGCAGGTAACTCTCTTCTCCGAAGGTGGCAATCAAAATGAGAATAAATTCCTTATAAAATCTTTTCTGAGAGAGTTTGATTTACTTGCCTGAGATGATGCTGACTGACTAGAGTAAAAGAATGGTGTGCCTACATTTTGGATCACAAACAGTGCAAACAGTATAAAAAGCGTGTGTATAGTTCATAATGAATAAGCATATTAACCTTACTGAATCTGCTCAACAGTCCATCCAAAGTAGGGGGCACAGAACGATTCCACAAGACTAAGCCTAACTGACTTATGGAAGCATGTTGCCCTGTATATCACACCTGCTTAGGCAATGAAGAAGCATGGTTCCACATCATTCAGGTAACCAGTGCCCTCAAAGGCAAGGAGCGAAACGTCCTTTCATGAAAGGAAATAGATTATTCAGAAATTCCTCTTCTCTTGTACTTTATTTAACAATAGTAACTCTCCTTCAGGATCTGCATAAAGTTCATTCTTTTGTATGGTTTTTACAATACTTTTTTGTAACTTCTAAATCAGTGTAATTGTCTAAGCCCTTCCTTGCAGGGAAATTCACATGGACACCATTTCCTCTCTACATGCTGCTAAGGTAATATTCCTTGTTACTTCATGTAATTTCACTGACTACTATGTTCAGATCTATAGCTCTCTTTCTTCTGAATCCTTGCTTTGCAAGATCTAATTATTCTAGGACAGTCTTCCAAAGAATTCACTTTGTTGCTGGAAAGTTTGAAAGCATAGTTGACCAAAAGTAGTGGCAGATAACTCAGTAATGATTTAAGAGATTACTCTACTCCCACTGTATATATTTTTCTGAATTCCTGTAGGTAAGAAATTTCTGTACTGATGTAGACATAAATAATCATTTGTTATATTTTCTCATCATGGTGATATTTTCATTATAATGTGAAGTCAAAACTTGCCCATAATTTTACTTAAATTTAAAGGTAGTCACAACTGTTTTCATATTTATAAAATTTTAAAAAATTATCACCTGTTGCTTTTGTTAGTACAAGAGATGTCCTAGACAATCAAAATTTTTCCACTTTCTGACACAGAAGAAGGAGCCTGAGATCTGAAAACTGATTGTGTTCCTATAGCATCCCATATGTATTTACATAAAGATAGTAGTTGTGAATTTAATTTTCCTCTAATTTTCTAGATTATTTTAATTTGTGAGAGGCTTTGGAAATCATGATTGTTATAATCACATAAAATTTCATACAAGTCTTTATTCGCACGTTGCAAATAAAGTCCAAATTACTGAGTCTAAGATTTAGAAGAATTTGGTCTAAAGACAAGCAACAAACAAGAGTCTCAAAATAGACAGCAACTTCTTGTAACAAGCAAAGAGCCTGGCTGAAGAAGGGTTTAGGTTACTCACAGATAAGCACTGCAATATCTTACAGATCCTGCTCTGGCATCCAGTGCCTTTAATATGGTATGAAGATGTGAGAAAGAAAGAGCTCAGAATACCAAATCAGAACAAGCTGAGCAGAGACACACCTACAGCCAGCCGACAGCAGCAGTAAGCGCTCTGATATAGCTCAAAACCCACCCTACTTTAGTCTACCCTTTGGGCTGCTGGAAGGTGACTCCATCCAGGTGGGATCCAAAGCAAAAATCTCCTAAAGCCAGAAACCCTCAGCCGTTTTTTGAAAGAATTTAACATGCATTCACTTTCCATTTCAGTAGAGACCAAAAGAAGTATTAGTTTTGATAATGTTCCCAGAGATTAGCAAACACTCTTGGGAATCCACAGATTTATATTTGAAGGCTCTAATCTGCAGATCATGTCTCCCAGGAAATTTTCCTCACTGTAGGTTTACTCAGTGAGTTCCCCCTCAAGCTCTCTTTAGCTTTCTGAACTTTGCATTTCCTTCCATGTAAATGCCATTCAGCATACGGTGACACTTGTAGGTGCAATAGGAAGCTTAAAAGAAAAGAGTGACTCCTCCTGGAGTGCTCCAGACTGATAGCAACTCAGAGGGGAGGAGTCTACTCTCAGTGTGCATGCAGAGAGGGGGAAATCAATAAAAAAAAGGGCTAGTGGGCAAGCCCGAAATGTGTTCATTTTTCATTTTAAGTTTGGACATATTTGGGGCATTTCTGTTACAAACACAACAACAATGGTATTATAAAACAGAGGCTGTTGTATTATTAAAAAGGTATGAAACTTAGGAAAATAAGTATGTCTGGGGCTAAGCAAAGCCCTCCCTCTTTTCTCCAGTGCAAGACTTTGCAGCCTTTGGGTGTCAAAATCCTAGATTTGAAAAGTTCAGGAAAATTTGTTTATGAAGTTTCCTCAGGCAATATGGACTCTGTCTTTTGCCCTGCTACAGATGGGAAAGACTGGAATGGCAAATGGAGCAGCTAGTGAAGCAAGAAGTGGCTCACTGAAGCAGATGATGGGTATAATACTGGCTAGCCTTGCTATTTAGTTGGATAGGCAATACAGCCCTATGATTTGATAACCACAATTTGCAGGTTGATATTACAAGAGGAGGTCGGAAAGTAGCAAGTGCTCTTAACAGTTGTTTCACCATGGAAACAGCAGAAGGACTTTAAAATATTATTATACTTTGTGTAGAGAATAATTGATTGATTTCATTGCTAGTAACAGAGACCAAATTCAATTCCTAGAATGAAGTAATGAATATTAGGTTTAGACATTATTCAGAGATCAGTGAAAATTAAATTGTATGGGTACTCAGAGAGCTCCATTTTTCAGCATTTCCTCCCCAAAGGGCTGCAGGCTTTTGCATTGGATTAAGGTAGCCACTCAATCTGAGTAATGTTTAGTTGTCTTGCTCAGGCGACTGTATTTCTTCTCACTGAGTTACATATTCTTCCCTATTTTGAGACATGACTGTTTTGCTCTTTATAGAACTACTCACAAAAATGAGAAAGAATATATTACTCTGTTCATCTTCTTATTTATACTTTGTTCCCCACCTTCAGTACAGTTTTTTTTGAGTCATTTCATTCATTCTTTGAGGAGTAGGGAGAAAGGAGTTCACTCCGTGCATCTGCTTTACTAACTGGTGTGGGGTTTGATTTTATTTCATCTGTCATGTCACCAAACTGTGTCCACATGGTGTTCTATCAGCATGAATCTCACAGTAGTTTCCTTTCTGAGATGCACTGGGCATGCTTAGAGAGCCATCTGCTTCACGTTTCTTTTTTCCACCAGGAGGGAAAGGACTTGGAGTGAGCAGCGTTACGCTTGAGAGAATGTCATGGGACACCAAGTATGGACTCAAGACAACCTCTTTCTTGAAGAACCCATTCAGCAAACTAAATTAGTGATGTAGCTGTAGCCACTGAGCTCACAAGCAGCTTAATTTCATTTTCCTGGATTTTTGGTTGGTGGATTATTACAGTGTTTATTCGTGGTTTCTGGAAACTGAAGATTACCATTGTTACTGCCCGTCAAAGCCTGACAAAAGAGTTACACTTGTTTGTAATGAGGTGGTCAAGTTCAGCTGGGTGTATTTGGCACTAATAAAGCCAAAGATGGTAACCAGCTCAGGACAGAATATGTGGAAAGGATAAAGGCAAACATTGAGGTACCTGTAGAAATGACATGGGTGTCAAAACAAAAGATAGGACAGGGGCTTCATCAGAGGCCAGAAGGATGTCTTGAAGTTAGCAGCAGCTAAGGTCTGGCATAAGGACTGGATAAGGACGAAGCATGGGAGTAAGTGTTTCTTGCTGACCAAGCTGTATTTTCTCTCAGCTGTCTACTCTTTTTTTGTTTTCTAATACTTGACATAGCAGACTTCACTTGCGATGTGCAGTAGTTAGTATAATACCATACACCTGTACCATGCTGCTGTTCTGATACTTGGTGTATTTTGGAAGCTTTCGAGAGTCATTTTCTCAGTATGGTACTGTTGTGGTTTTTCCCTCCCTCCTCACAGTATCTCTTAAGGATTGTTGAAATAAATTTAGAATATAAGGATTCAACAGTGAAGTCTATCAAAGTGTAGTTCTCTGCAATTTGTGCCTGGTTACTGCAGCTGTCCGCTGTTCCAGCAGGTGAAAGGCTGAAGAGACATTCTCACAGTAAAAGAAGTTGAGGGTTGCACAACTGGACCTCCTGGCTGTTGGGAAGGAGAGATTTAAGTTTCATTCTCCTAATTTTTTCCCCAGTCATTGCATAAGGCCCTGACTGAGCTGAAAACACACAGAAGAGTTGGTGTTTTGAGACATGTACCTCTTAATTCCCCTGTCGAACCCACCTCGAGACCTCCCAGCATGTTCAGCTAGTACAGCTGTGCATCGTGCTGCCTGCCTGCATCCGACGTACCTCTGAGTGCAGAGAAGTTCGGTCCTCTGCCAGCGCTTTGCTGGATGTCACTGGACAGGGGCACACATAGCTTGAGGAAGGAGTCCGTGGCATGCCCCCTCCACACATCGTGGGTGTGATGTGGGACAGGGTAGGGAGAAGTGGGCAGAGGGGACACACGGTGGGACCAGCCTTGCAGGGCAGCACAGAAGAGTCTCAGGAGTTCAAGGATATTGCAAGAGAATCATTACCAGCTAATTTTAGTAAACATCAGTGTCTTGTATGTTTATGCCAGTATAAATATAAGTCATTAACACTCACTACTGAAGAGAGAAGTATAATAATGTTCCAATTCTCTAATTAAGAAAGTAATTTTCTAGCAATACTTAAAAAACTTCTTTACTTTCCTTTCTTTGTAGTCAGTTAATAATTGTGACATTTTTCTTGGCTTTTAACTGTGTGTCCCTGAAGGCATGTTAAAGACCCCCTGTGACTAAAATAGTGGGAATCATGTTGCTGCAGTGACATTAACAGAGATACTTATTAAAATGTGACCCCTGCTGTTTGTGGTTTCTCAAGACTATACTTCTTCAGCAAATTTTAAAAGAGAAATACATGATACCTGCCAACTAGAAACTATGCTATAGCCCAAATGTTAAGTGAGGATTAGAGAAGTAATTATGGACATTCATAACACCTGGAAACAGAAGCGACAGTAGATTGTTTAACACTGAGTTTAACAGCTCATTGATTTTGTTGCTGATGCAAAGCAGATCTCTCGGCATGCAGTGATCGTACACAAAATGATCGCATGGCCTACTATGCTGTTTTAATGTTTGTAAGGCATTTGCAGTTTATCGGCTGTTCCCAAGACTGGTGGAAATAAGATGCAACTTCCTTTGAGCCTAT
>Ga0181612_176605_pt1 | contig 24363 bp, 10 predicted proteins | sample HoacroProtozoa21_FD_119630 | JGI IMG/M metagenome (GOLD analysis project Ga0181612, IMG submission 119630) | Hoatzin crop microbial communities from Cojedes, Venezuel. Combined Assembly of Gp0051906, Gp0051904, Gp0051908
CTTCACCTTTGCGCCTTTCCAAATTCCCCAATGGTTTTTTCCCCCTGGGTTTGGGTTTTTTTTTGTTTTTTTGGTTTTTTTTGGGGGGGGTTTTTTTTGTTTTTTTTTTTTTTTTTTTTTTTTTTTTTGGTGAAGAGAGACCTTTCCTCCCGCATGGAAATTAGAGGTCTGTGCTCTCCTCCAGTGGGTGAACACCCAAGCATACCTGCTTCCCTGGATGCTCTCGGTCACCACCAAAGCCACCCTTTCCCCCAGAAGTCTACACATCCCAATGCCAATCCAGCACACACCCACCTTCTCACCAACAGCCTTCCAGCATGACAGCCCTCCCAACTCAGTACATACACATATACCCCACTACTACAACCCACCACTCTTCTGCCTACTCCTACTCTTGTTCAACAGGAGCCCGCTCTTCTCCCCATAAATGCTGCACCACCTACTCATTCCTGCTGCTTTCTGAGCCCCAAAATCAGGTTTCACCCTCACAGCTCATCAATCATAGCTCCCTCTCCTTTCTCTACATCAGAATAATAACCCAGAAGCTGACGGTTTGCATTTTAGCCACATTAGCTCTGACCGGGCAGCCTGATGGACAGGGTTCCCTTTTATAATTGATTTAAGGCATTTATGTGTTTGAAACCTTTGGAAATTCATTAAAAATACAACAAAGAAGAAAAAAAACCTTTCTAAATTGACCAAATTCCCTAGGAGTCACCTTGTTCCACCCCCTCCCAGTACCTATTACAATTTGTCTTTGGCTGTCTGAGACGAGATGATTGCATGAGCATGCAGCGGCTGGTGGACCATCTAATGGGCTGGGAATAAAACCACATCAAAATAAACAGCAGCTGAGGCTGCCTACAATTGGGCTGTCAGTCTACAGGCACATGTCCCAGATGGGCCAGCGTCCCTTGCAGGCAGGCGGGCAAAGGAAGGACTCCATCTGCTCAGGGCTCCTGGTACTTCATTCCTGCCACAGACACCCTGAATCGGCTCAGGTGCATAGAGTAACCTTTTCAAGCTCCATAAAACCCTTCACAAATTACTCTTTAGAAAGCAGGAAAGGCATTCAGACCCCTGTATCCCCTCCGGGTGGAGGGAAGGGAGAGGTCTTGGCCTTCCCCCAGATTGCAGAGAGAGCCAGACGAAAGGTTAACGGCACGATGTAGTCACAAGGTAAAAGCGCAGGGCAGGAGTGGGGGAAATGATTTCCTGTTGGATTGTGGCTGCTGTTATTCCCAGAGAAAAGCAGCAGGTATTCAGGAGCTTCTCATTAGTCAGCATGATTTCCATTAGGCTGTCTATTAACATTTTGTGGCAGTAATAAACACCTACATAATTAACACAAAAAGGAGCCCTCTCTAGGCTAACAGCAGTGGCCAGAACAAGCTGGAAATAGCACAGGCAGGCCGGTTCCTGCCTTGAAATTTCTGCCTGTAAAGGAATTGCTCCTTCCATCATCCTGGGACATATTCCCTTGCGAAGAGCTAAGTTTTAATGTTTCTGTCTCCTGGCTCAGTCTAGGAGGACATCTACCTCTACTTTGCAGGCAGAAAAAAATATTACAGAGCAGGGTAGAAATTGTCCCTGCAAGTCCCCCAGGGGTGATTCAGGACACCCCCGTATTCCCTAGCCCTCTGCCATAGCTCTGAGGAGCCTTTTCCTCCTAAAAACTGACAAGGCAAGAAATCCCTCTGGAACATACGCACGATCCCAGATAGTAGACAAGCCGCAAGAGCTCACACAAAGTCCCTGTGGAAAGACGATGGGGCTTATTATAACTTGGGCTTGTTTACAACCATGGAGTACTCTGGCACCTCAGGTCCACTGAGAACCAATGAAGGATGGGGAAAACAGACACAGAGGTAAAACACAACCTTCCCATTGCTTCAGTCATGGGCTTTCCATGCCTTCTCCATCCTGCTAAGGGCATGAACAGCATTTCTAAGTATGGTACTCAGGGAAAGCTTACAGGTAGCTGTGGCTCCTCCACAGCCCTTGCCCTCCTCCCCACCAATTGCCAAAGGTGCAGCTGCTAAGCCTGTGCACAGGAGATTGAGGACATGTCATTTTGACTGGGCTGACTGTCCTCCCCCCTCCCCATTTCAGACTCCTGCTGCTAAGAATATACGTGCCCTTTATCATAGCTTTGAAATAGAGAGAGACACTTTGGAATTCAATTAGTCAAACAGTTGCCACAGCAACAAAAACATATAAACTTAAATGATTTATACTCACAGACACCACTTCAAATAGGAATAAATTTAATACAGCAGCTGGGAATGAAATGCATTGTACAATAAGAAAATTGTATTTTTTCTCTCCCTGATGATAGGCCTCAAGGTCTTAATGCAATATAGATGAAAAAAGATATTTGGGCAGAAGGAAGTGGAATACAGTGTGCTGTACCTACAATGCCTGCTTGGAGAGTACAACACGTAATGAGCATGTACATCTAATCACAAAGCTGCGATTCTGTTTGCAGACAGCCACAGATCAAAGATCGCAGCTAGCAAATTCACTGCTTGGTTTCACTTTCTTTCTTCGGCTCTCCTTCATCTCATCAAACTTTTCCTGTCGGCCCCCACCCAGGAGACAAACAGATCTACCCTAATTTCAGCAACTTTCCCATCCACTACAGAGCCAGGTCTCAACCTAGTAAAGTGAGATTTGTGTTTTTTTTTCTAGCAGAAATACTTTGATTCAAACATAGTTCTAGGACTCAAAGTAGAAATTAATTCCATGAAATGTGCAGGAAAATTTTTCCTCTGCAGGGAAATTGCAAAATCCTGCAAGGAAATCTAGAAGTCACTCAAAGCAACAGTCACCTGCAGTATTTTTACCTCTGAAAGGCTGAACACGCAGTGAATGCCACCCTCCCTACAGCTCTGCTTTGACCCCGAGATTCCCTGGAGAGAACTACAGGTACACAGGCTGTGAGAATTGCACAGAAGATAACACGTGTACAGACCACTGGCATTAGCACATCTTCAGTGCATCCTCAGTCCAGAACATACAAACACATCTTCTTTCAACCAGAAAATGTTACATGAATGAATGACGTAGGGGCTCAGAGGAGCCTTACGGTTAGTTTCCAGTAAACAGGAATTGCAGAAACTGCCTCCTTCCTCTCTAAAGGCACAACAGCTGGTTTAACCCAGAACTGTGGAAGGTTGTGTACTTGCAGCTCATCTGCCTCTTTGTTGAAGTGCCAAAGCCAGCTCCTGTCAGATCTTGGCAGTACCTATACCAGAAACAGCCAAGCAGTGCCTAGAGTGGAAAAAAGTGGAGCTCCAACCACTCGCTCTTCATTTTCCCCTAAGTGGAAGTTACCCTGTCTTCCTAGGAGGCATTTGGAAAGTCATCACCTGCACCCACAACACCTGATCAACATGGGCGCCCACTGCTGTCAGTGTGAGCTCAGACCGCTAACACCCTTGGAGGGCTAATACAGTGCTATGAGCAACTGTATGACCTCAAATTGTAAATTGCTCAAATAGCATTTATAGTGGGAATAAGATCTTTATTTCCTGTCCAGATCATGCTTGTAGCACCTTCCCTTGCACTTCGCAAGAACTTAGACAAGATGAATCCCATGTACTTTGGGACCCTTTGTGCAAAGGCACCTTCTCTGGCTTAGACTGTGTATTGAGTAAACATTACAGGTCTGAGTACAAGAGGGAAAAGACAGAGCAGTACCTTTGAGAAAAACTGAATACTTTTTTTAAAAGTAAAAACAAACAAAAACACAGGCCATGGCTCTAACAGAAGTTACGGGGTCCTCAATGTAAAAAGTTATTGGGGTGAGTTCTTATGGTTTGCTTTAGGTAAGAGGTCCAAAGTGCTGCTCATTATTAGAGTTGGCAGGTAGGGTAGAGAGTTCAGGGTGCTTTCGGCATAAATCGCGATTGACACCTGCAATTCTCTTTGGCAGCTTTGGAAAGCAAAGCACACAGATGCAGAACAACAACTAAACAAAGCTAATAATGAAATCATATTTATGTAGGCAGGAAGGAAGCTCAATTGCCAGGAGAGTACTAAAGTCTACAAGTGTAAATACATACCAAATAAGTCAGCTTGACGAGATGCCAAGTTTGTTCAGCAGAGTATGGCACTTTACTGCTGAAGTGCTCCTGCAGGAGGGAAACCAGGAAAATGTCAAAAAGGTCATTGGGTGAAATGTGTATCTCCATCAGGAAACTATGCAAACAAGCTCATGTCAGTAGGATTTACCACTGTCTTTCAAAGTGCCTGTTGGTCCTGTCACATTAAAGCATTTTGCTCCAGAGTTCTGTGTGTTACTGATCTAGAGCTCACTGCTTTCTTCACATGGCAGAGCAGAAAGGCCCACAATTCAGAAATTCAGGAGCTGATGTACCAAATTTGCCCACTTGAAGGCTCTGGATTTCAAGCACAAACTTAGAGAAACAGAATTCTGTCACCTGCAATACTGACATCATGAAAGATGTGATGGGGCAAACATGAGGAATTCTAGGACTTGTATGGCTGACATTTGAATATGAGGAATCCAAGGCAGTACAGCAAATGAGTAGCTTTACAACATCACTGAGCCTCACTCTCAGACCAGACTATTCATAGACTCTGAGTCAAGGGGAAAAAAACCCCACAAAACAACAACAAATAGTACAAAGTACCTCTTGAGATGTTCAGAGTGGAAATCAGAGCCATCACAATATTTAGACCCTAGATCAATCTTCCACAGAGGTTGAAAAAGCAAGATCCGAAACAGCTGAAAAATTGAGCTGGGCCAAAAGTATTCAGACTGTGACAGCAAAAGTCTTGACTCAGCTGGGAAGTCCCCTTCATCTCCCTGCTCCTATGAAGGCAACATCTGTTCTACTCTTTCCCTGCTCCATCCCTCTTTGGTACAATATCACGGAGAACAGCAGGCTGGCATGTCCATCCCTGCTCTGCTCTTTCTGGATTAAGGGATGGAGCTGTTCAGCAGTCAGCTTCCCAAGTCACAAACTACATATATCATCATCTTTACACGCCTTTACACAGCTGGCTCTCCTGATGATAATGTGTTCTACAGTTTCCCTTGCTGGCGTGGCTTATGTTAATACTCCACTAACATTGCTAATCAGAGACAGACTTCTGGCAGCATCTCCACGGGATGAGCAAATGTTGTCCTATGCCTTTCAGTTTAGGAGATCAGACTTTCCCATTCCCAACATCTCTGATTTCAGCAATTAAATGAAGCTGCAACATCTGGGAGCTGTTCAATGCTGGATGCATGTGGTTCCTACTGCTCAAAAATAAGTCCTTTTAAACCCCCTTTTACGCCAATCCTCAGATATATGACATTTGGAACTTTAATTCACTTGGGAAATCAAAGGCTGCTATAAAGACAAGATGGAATCAAATCAAAGAGAAAAGGTACAAAAGGTCCTGAAGGTCTAAAAGTGCAGGTGGCTTCATCCCAAGAGATGAAAACCTCAGTATGGCAAGCCTTAGTCACAAGGGGTGAAAATCAAGACATGTGATGCACATCATACATAGAGCCTCTAGCAGGTTTGCAGGATTCCTTCTAATTGCAGTGTGGCTACTGTGTTTTTTATTCCCCTGAAGTCCTGCCTTCTGGAGAAGCCTCTGGAAGGAGACCAGCTGCCAGTTTTTGAGGTGACCCCACTGCCTTTTGGCACTGCTGCTTTGCTTCCTCCCCCTTCTCCAGCACATTCCCAATTCAACCTACCTCATCCAGAAATCTAGGTTTTAGTTTCATCTCTTCCTCCTTACATTTCAAGAATACTTCCAAATGCCCTTTAGATTTACAAAAGGAGTCTACTTTTGTTTGAATTAAGTAGAATCAGGCACCGTGCTATACCTGGTCTCAAGAAACTGTCTGGAAGTTCTAGCTGCATAGGTAAAAGAAAGGCAACTACTCATTAATGCAATTTTCAAGTCACCTCAGATTTCAGGTGGACTGCCATTATCCACAGGATTCAGCGAGAATGTAAAATTAATGTTTGTTAAACAGAGAAAGCAAAAGCAAAAGCCTACACAGTGGAAATAACTATTTCAAAGGAAAATATCATAAATGGGGCAGAATGAAATACAAATATTGAAAGGAGATGTAACGCCTGTAAACCTCCCCAACTCCCTCAGCAACATGCAACAGCTGAGCAGGAGGAGGATGGTGCCGTTAAACTAGTGAAATAGTGAGTCTGAACAGCAGATTTATGCTCTCATTCAAACAAATACAGAAATCCATTTACCAGCCAAAATTAGGACATGCTTCCTCTCTACTTTTCCCTTTCCTCTCCGTCTCCCTACACCTCATGACTTCTTGTCTTACATGGAAGGCACTTCCATCGCAGGAAACATTGCTTACTGGCGATTCTCAGTGATACAGATACAAGGAAGAACAGCTTGGTTTTAACTAGGAGCTGCAGACCAGTTACATCTCACAGAAAAGCCAACACTTGCTTTTCCAAAAAAAAAGCCAACTCAATTTACAGAAAAAGGGGTAGAACTCACAAACAAACAATCTTCATCAGTATCTAAATGATTAAGTGGTATATGACTCATATCCATTTGGAAAGGCTTCTCAAAAGCCCCAGAGGCCTCACCAAAACATATTTAGATGCGCAGCTCAGACATGCAGGAGCTGCAGGTTTATTTCAAACACTTCAGGAGTATGGTTTCTATGCCCACTCATTTGAAAGGTCTGAATTCCAATTTCAGCTAAGGACATACCATGTTTACTGAAGATGGGGAAAACTGTGTGTGTATATGCAAGGTCCATGGCACATCGATATGACCTTCAGTCACTGGTTTGAAGTGACTTCTAATACATCAGCTCATTGCTATAGTAATGTGCTTTGGATTCATTAATTAACTTGCTGCTCTCTGAGGAAACACTCGTTCCCTCCCATCATTCATGTCTACTTAGAAGAACTGCAAACCCACAAAAGCTATGTGTGAACGCGTGAGATTTCTGTGGGATGTAGCTGAGCAGATTGTGGGCAGGTGCTACGAAAACTTCCTCATACAAACCTTCAGTAAGGCTCCATTGCATCTTATGGCACAAGGCCAATGCTGCCAGAGCAACACCCTCTTGCTCTGCCTGACTTAGTTCAACTGCTTGCCCCCAAAACCACTTCCACTAGGACATCCCAAATCTCAGGTCCACGGTCTTTGGCTCTCCAGCCTCACATCCTACCTTAGTGGAAAATACCAGTTAAGGGAAGATGAATAAAGGCGTAGTGAAAAAATTTGCCCGTTCCTCCTTGACATTAATTGTCCTCTCTCTGCTATTTATTCATTATTCAAATGTTGTCAACTAGCTTGTTTATGAATTTTTACTTCTTGGACTGGAGCTTCTTTGCAAGTGGTTTATTACATGTCCTCCATATTCAGCTAGTTCATAGATATTCTGCCCTGGCTTGGTGAGGGTTAACTGCCGAGCGAGGACTGAGACCCAAAAACTAAAGATGATGTGTGCCTCCTATGCTGTTCTGCAGTATTAACTATTCTGCAATTTACTTCTGTTTTGTTTCAGCAGCTTCCCTCACTGAATCATCAGAGAGCAAAATTGCTTCAAAATAATAACTAGCTACGGAGGGTTATTTGGAGAGGGAAAGAACAGAGTTTTACTCTAGATTTACATAACTCTCAACTCACACATTTCACTTACAAAATAAAGTGTGCCTACACCTCCTTCTTCAGAGCCAGCACCTTGGGAGCCCACCCTCTCATCCTGACGTCTTTATGTATGAAACACCCTCCCTTATGTAACACAGATACCACTTCTGCAAAGACTATCAGCTCAGCAAGGGAATTTTTCCAGGTTAGGAACCATAATGAATAGATTTTAGGCAAACTTCGGTCCCACATACCTCACCTAATATTGTGGGGCTGCTGCAGGTTAGTACTTCTGAAACCCATAATAGACTAGTCCTGTCAGAGCGTATAAGATCTCTGGCTTTGACTCACATCACTGCACACTCCGAAGCAGCTCTGTACAGTGGATAGAAAGTACATTTGTAAGATTTCCATTGCATTTGTCTTCCTCTTTCACACACACAAACGAATCCTAAAGTACAGATTAATATTTAAATAATCAGGGCTACAAATATCTTCCAACCTTCCTGGACAAGAAGGTACTGTGTGGAAAAACACAGTGGGGAAAATGCACAGGGGAAAAAAACCTCTTTTCAAATAGGAATTTACTTTTCATTTCCGCTCCCTTTGATATAACCAGGATTAACTGCATTTCATCCCCTTCTAAAGGACACGTTGGGTCCCCAGCTGTTTTTCCACTATCAATCACTGGAGGACAAAGCTTAAGAAGTTAAATGAGTTTGGGAATCTCATCTTCGCTTTTAATTAATTTGAAATGAATGTATGCTAATGACAGCACCACAGCAAGATTGCCAAAAGTTTCCTGGTCTGCATTAGGAAGTGGTGAACACCGAAGAGCTTGGGATCTCACCAACAGCTTTAACCCTTACTTGCTGCAGCTACAGCCAAAACCTTAGGGTGGAAAACGGTCTGAAGGGTTCAGCAGTTGTCATCTCCATACACCCCGTAGAGACACCCTGACTACCTCCATTCCAAGCAGAGAAGGGAGCTAACCCTCTAAGCCCTGTCCTGCCAGCTCTCATGGTCCCTGCAAGAAGAACGACAATTAGAAATGCATCTTGCTGGGCTCTGAACTGCTGTTTCGCTATTTAGAGCCACACTTCCAGCTCTTCCTCTTTGTTTTACATGAATTATAAAACTAGAAATGCAATTCAAGTCCCTCATGTGGAAAAAATGACAGAAAACAGCCTGGTGATCTTATTCTCCTACCATTAGCCTCACTTGTGGGTGGCAGCACTGGTGACAGAAGATTACTGCTTTGTTCATTTTTAAAGGCAGAGAGTGGGGTCAGATTGAGACAATGAGATGAGTGTTAAGTTGCTTCTGATGCTGACTAGGTGAGCTACGGCAGGAACGAGTGTTGGGCCAGGGATACTGAAAATCTGTGTCTGGAACTGGAGGCTGCTAAATCTGAGACCAGCTAACACCGATTTTGGCAGAGTGCTTACAGGTGTTAGGGAAGCCATTCTGCAGAGACCATAACCCTAGCTGTCAGAAGTAATAAAAGCTCAGCTCAAACCGCAGTACAAAAATTGTTGAAGGAAAGGATAAGCAGGAAAGTGGACTGCATTTGCTGATCTTACAAGGAGATTCACTTATAGTCACTCCTGGTAAATAGAAAATAGAATGGGGAGCCAGATCTGTACTAGAAATTAAGCCAAATGAGAAGAGAGGGCAATGTGAGAGAAAGGATTTGTACACATCAATCTATGTTAAGGGTCTTCAGGAGAGACCTTAAGGACACTGTGGAGGGGAAGAACAAGCTTAAACTGCCCTAATTCTCAGGCAACTGTTCATCCATCACAGCTCTGGTTGGCCTCTCTCGTTCTAAGCCTACAGCTTTGCAGGAATTAGGCTCAGGACATTTGTCCCAGCAGTGTCTCCTTGCTTCCCTGCAGAGCCTCTGCTTCCAGCCTCCTCCAGACCCCCAGTTTGTCCATCCTCTCCATGCAAGTGTAAATACAGAGCATGCCTTGCTGCCCTTACAGAGGAAGGTGCTTGCTGCAAAATGACAAGGTTCAGCACAGGAACATGGGCTGTAGAGGTAAAGATGATCACAGACAGGTAGGTGGAGAACTACTTCATCCAACAAGCTTTGATACCCACCAACTCTGGACCCTGTGTCTGGTTATGCAGTCGAGGAGCCAGATACTTGCAGACATAAATAAGCACAGGTTTATATATATAAACATTTAAAAAGACCATGCCCAGAGGAGGCTTTTGTTCAGTTAAGACCTAAGGCATTAACACCAGCCTGGCTATGATCTGAATTTGTTTGTGCAGATAACCAGCTTGCAAGTCTGAGGTTAACATTAGAGTGCCTTTACAGACACGGAAAGCGATTACCTCATTTAAATTAAACAAGGATTCCTATAGCTGCTGTTGTGCAATTGCTTCCTCTCTGTAATTGAGCACCAGCATATTTACACGGGGGCTTTGTGGTTGGGCGTAAGTTGTTTGCAAGATATTTTTACTGCTTGCAAGGGAATCTGTGAAAAAGGATGAGGCAGAATGTCTTGGAATGCAAAGTACTGAGCTGGATTTTAACCACTGCACAACAGCAAATGGGTTATGCTTGGCTTTTTACTATTCAGCTGGTAGCAATAAAACAGTGCTTGGCTTACTCCTTTACAGAGCCAAGTTCTTTATCTTGAAAGAACAATAGTGAAAAAAGGCCTGTAAAGGAAGGAGGCAGCCTTCTGAAAAGTCCCCTTAAGACTGCCTTAGAGCTGAACATAGGAGACTTAACTCCTACGCCTCCAGCTGCCGCAATGGCAGCTCTCTCCCTGGCTCCTCAATGCACCTAGGGTTAGAAAAGCTGCAGTTCAGCCTTGTCTCTAGTTAGTGAGATAAGCATGAACATGTCATTTACACCTATCCATCCTAAGGGGCCGGGAAGACAACTTCAGCTGCTTCTCAAGGCAGTGCTCACCAATAAAGTGCAGAGGAAAAGCCCTTCCAGGCCATAACGGTGCACAGCTTTGCCTCTGCATTCTGGGAGCTTTCCACTGAAGTCTGCAGAAGTACCTGACTGCATCGTTGGCAGCACTGGTATCTGGAAGGATGATGTTCACCCAGAGGCTCCTAATCTTAGCATCCACTTAAGGCAGACACAGGCCTCAACAGCAATGAATAGAAAAGGCTTCTTAAGTAAGACTGATGGGCACAGACAGATCCTCTGGTGCTCTGCTTCACCAGCTCCCAGATCTGTATCAGCATCACATCCATTATATGTTCTTCTTACTCCTTGGCTAGGGACACAGTCATGGTTTGGTGTTTTAATTAGCCTACTCCAGGCTATCTTGGTCATAAAGGCTCACAGAGAGAAAGACAAACACTATGCAGAAATCATGTTAATTTATAAAATATTCAGTTAAAGAAAACAAACAGTATAAACTAAGATCATCAGAGCTAGATGACGGGGAAAGCATCCTGTTGGGAGTTAGCTGCCTCTGGCCTTGAGCAGGCTAACCACGTTACTCCTCTGGACTTCTTGCACCAGAAGGGGTCAGGGAAAACAGGACCACATGGGAGGTGAAGTTACAGAACAGGTCCCGCAATAAGTGGCTTTGGCAGCTTAGTCCAGGGCCCCTTCATCCCCTCAGAGATCAAAACACTTGGCTTCATCTCAAGTTTTCTTCAAAGTAAGGAGAGGCAGACTCCATCCCAAGTTCATTAACATGCAGCAAAGTTCTGTTTCTTTAATGCCTAGTCCCGCCGTTTGTAGTCCAAATATCTGTAAAGTGCTGAAGTATAAAGCTGACCTTCAGAGGTTTCTCTTGCACCCACACCAAACTGAGACTCCTGCGCCCTGCTGAGGAAGGACTATTTTGTAATACGATGTGTGAAACGGGAGAGAGGATGCCGGGAACAAGAGCAACAGTATGTTCTTCCCCCAGGGTTGGGCACACAGCTGCAGGAGCAGCAACTACTTTCAGGGCTGAATCTCATAAAGGAAATGAGGAGTGAAGGAAATCACAGCATTTAGGGACAGGAAGGTCCATTTGCTCTCTCTCCTAGCCCACCAGTGACAGATCACTCTCCTGTGCTTTGTCCTGTATTTAATGACCCAAGCAATCAGGGCTTCTATTTAGTCTCAGGGAACGACTCTACAGCTTCAGGAATCTCCATGACAGGAAATCTTAGAGGCACAGACTGTGTTTGCCCCAGTTAATTAAACAGGGTGGAAAATGGGGATGAGGGTAAATAATGCCTTTAGCCTGTGCTGTGCCTATGCAGTACTTGGGACAAGCTTGTAACAGACCTCCCACCATCAGTGCTTCAGCAAAGTCCTTCTTGCCAGTGTCAGTCCCAACTGAGAACTCAGCATCTGGTCTATGGGGACTTGCCTCCTTCCCTGCCAGCCTGAGAAACGTGAGTCCCTCTGCATGCACCCCAGGCAGCGACAAAGCAGCAAGCGGAGGAGCTGCCTGTGCCACTGGCCCTTGGCATTTCTTCTGCACCTTTTTCCAGCCTTTTTCCTGCACAGCCAGTGTTGCTTTCAGAGAGGGAAAGGAAGCAGTGACCCTGTGAGTATTACAAACCGCTAAGCCTCCCTGGGGAACGGAGAGAGAGGACCGCTCTGGCCTCAGTAAGTTGCACGTTGTGTTGCTATCTGAGATTCTCATTATCTCCAATGGAAGCCGTGATTTGTTTCTCAGTTCTTGTTTCTCTTTGCACACAGTTGCCTCTCCTTTTAAAGGCAGCTTTTCCTAGGAACTCTGGCCTCAAAGGTTCCTTCTTCTTCATGTGTGAATTACAGATGTCACAAACACCTCCGACATGGTGCATGATTCCTCATTCAAATGCAGACTAGCTGGGGGGAAAACAAGTCTTTAGATCTATAGCATCCCCTGGGGATATCAGCGTAGGACACACACGTGTGCCAGTGATAAGCCCAGCTAGACACTGGATGTCACCAGCACTCCACTGGAAACACAGAGGAGGGAGCAGGTATCTGGCAGTAAGAACCTCCACTCTTAAAGCAAGCAGTCTGGTTAGCTGAAAGAAGAAATGTTGGCTGGGCATGAATTAACAAGGATCATCTAATGTACCCTAGAACCAGAATACATCCAGCAAAGGAGAGCCAGGTGAGGAGGTGAAGTAAAGGGTAAAAGACTGCTGTCCTAGCTTGGAGGGAAAAGCAAGACCAAGGATGGTGTAAGAATCTCCCAGATATCCAACAGTCCATAGGCCTTAACAAAGGAAAATACATGGTGGGATGGAGGAGGCCACCCCTCCCCCTGCAAATCCTGTGTACCAACATGCCTTAAGGGCTCTCCAGAAGGGCCCTGCTTGTCAGTACAAATGAGAAATACCTGCGACCATGATCTGACATCTCTCGGTGAAGAAAGCCTACCAATGCACACGAGTACCTTGACTTCCATGCTCATAGAAGTGTTTCACTTCCCCCTTACCAAGCACTCTTCTACCCCAGGGCCCTATGCCAGTGTAATGAAAGAGCAACCTTGACAAAATCTCAACCTGGCTGCTACTCAGATCCCAGCATGGAAGAAGAGGAGGAAAAGACTTTGGGCAATGCTCCAGCTCACTCAATGAGATCCATGTGCTGAGGGACACAGAGAGGCAAGGTGCTCGAGGAGGAGAGGGGTTACTACAGACATAGCCTGTATATACCAGACCAGCTGTTCAATCCACCGTAGCACATTCACACTATGTCTGATGTTTTCTGGAAGGGTCCCCACCTCATAAACACATGTTGCACTGTTGATCAGGTTGCTTCCTGCAGAAACGGCTAGGATTACAGCAGCTTGGGTAGACAAGATCCGCACTGGGCTGCCAGACATGTGGACCTCCTGGACAGGTACAAAAGTGTGGATCTCCTCAAAGTGCTGTTAGACTGCAGGTAGATTCCTCTGATCGGAGATGCTGGAGAGTTTAGTTTCCCAAAATGCCATGTGAAAACAGGGATTCACACCTTTATGTGTGTGCATTGACAGCATTTCCTTCTGGATGGAAAGAAGCAGCTCAACTGCCTGTTGTAGACTCAGCCCTGCCAACAACCAGAGTGGAGTCCTTCGTGAGCGGGCTGTGTTTTGGCAGCAAAAGGTGAGATTTTGATGCACATTTCCCTCCCAGCTCTGCAGCAAACATTTGGGGGGGCAGGGGCTGTCAAATACACTGCAAAGCTCAGGACAGCCATGGCGTTACTCCAGTTCGGGAGGTGAAGGCTCCCACCACACTTTTCCTAACATGAAGGGCCTCCTACCTGGCTGCATAATTATGTTTCCACATCCAGCTACTTTGTTTGGTTGCTTGTCTTAAGTTCTCCTCTGTTTAATACTGGCTTTGCTGGAGCACCAAGGGAGACAGGCACTTGAACTGACTGCTACCATGTTTTCTCTCTCCACAAACGAAATCATTGGAGTGCTTCACTGACCTTCTAAATACAGAGGCTTTAAATTAAATTATAACATTGCTGATAATGAGCAGGCCATGGATAAAACTGATTCGGGCCCTACCAGACCAGATTTAGCTTTCATTAAGTTCTGCCCAGAAATCAGGATTGCCTGTACCCTTGTTCTCGAAGTTATAATGTGCGTACATGCACAGAGGGAGAGCAAAACCCAAAGTACATTACTGTTCAAAATTCTAATCCTTTCAAGGTCCAGAAATACCTGGGGTCTAGCTATCATGCTGTCTATCCAACATCTGCTGTTAGAAGTAAAAACCTGAAAGCAAGTCATTTACATGAGGGTTTAAGAGGGATGCAGAGAAACTACAAGCGCAGGGATGTAATCAGTAGCACAGAGAAAGTCTGAAAGGAGCTTGTCGATCCCTATGAAATAGAGCAAGAGGCTTATTTAATTTTTTTCCTTGTGTGTGTAAATTTCCTAAACAGCTGACCTAAATGAGTTCTTACCACGATCAGATAGCCTAGGACAACAGAGTAATCCTTCTAATAGGATTACAGGCTGTGCTAAAGGAGACTTCAGGCTTTTCTCCTCTGTATTGTAACATGTACACATACATACGCACATATTTGTGCCTGGTACCTGCAAACCTGGCATTTTCGCCATTCCCCACTTTTCCCTCCGATTACCCAGCCTTTCTCACCCCACTTCTTGTTTTCTCCACAATTGCTATAGCCACCAATCTGGGACTGAGAAAGGAGGAAGGAATAAATCACTGAAATCATAAAACTTGACAGACGGAAGTGTGGGTAAATCAGCACCCGAAAAGGCCGGTTTCAGTGGGGTTACAGGGGTACAGGTATTGCCCGATGCCAGTCAGTCTTTCCAGTGCTGTTCAGCAAGGCAGCACAAAATCCCTGCCACTAAGATTTGCAGGCAACACAAAAGGTGGCGGAGCAGCATATAGCAATTCAGCAGGAGGTCCCACAGAGCTTTGCAGACCTCCTGGTATGCTGGACCTGCGCAAACCAAACACAGAGGTATGCATCAGGGAACAAACAAACCTACCAGTTGTGGGTGGAAAGCTGCAGGGAAGTGTGAGGGAGTCTCTGTGCAGTGAGAACAAGAATGCACACACGTACAAAAAGAGGAGTTCTTTCCTGATAAAAAGAAACTGACTGTGAGCTCCCATAGAAGCATATAGTCAGTAGTGTCTAATACAGTCTGTAGTTGCATGCAAAGGGATGGAGAAGGTGGCTTGTAACTTCAGACTGCACGAATAAGACCGATGCTAGTGTGCTGATAACAGCTTTCACAAATACGTTTTTCAAACGTTGCTAAGAAGCATTTAGAGATGGTGCTGGAGAGAATTACAAAAACCACCAGATGCAGTAGGGAAAACGCCTTGCTGTGAGGGACTAAGAGGAGCTCAATTCACTTTATCAGAAATGATAGTTGTGGAGAATACCAACTTAGCAACTTCCAGCAGCAACGACCTCAAATATTAGAGAGCTATCTGCGTACACACAGAAAGGCATAGTGAGAACCAACAGCAACTGAAAGATAAAGCCAGATGAACCCAAATGGGAAATCAAGCATACATTTGCAACAAAGAGGAACTGGAAGAAAGCACAGGTGGGTATATTTTGTGGGCTGTTTTTTTCTTTTTGATGCCTTCGACTTCATACTTGGAAGACACTTGGAATTTTCCCTGGGAGGCATCCTTTAACCAAACACATTCCTGCATTCAATGCAGGAGAAAGCAAATAAAATACAGTGCCCTGCAGCATTTCAGAGTGTGGCCTAGATCAGGTTGTGGATTGCAGACAGGTCTCTGCTGCCAGATGACTCCATCCTATCTGCCTTTCCCTGGGGATACCAGGAGCAGCTAATCCACCAGTCCAAAAAGCCCAGCAAAACACCCTACTAAAACAAGTGTCTCCTCTTGTGTTCATGCAGGGACAGACACAGAGTAGTCCAGCCTCTTTGGAAGAGCCCATCTCTTTTGAACATGTTCAGATCTGCATCTGAGAATGTGGCCCTTGGCACACACAGTAGCTCTCATGTTTATAGCTTAGAGCAAGTGTCTAGTTGAAGTCCTGAAGGAGTACTGAAGTGATGACGCTTCACAGTGCCGAAGACTCACTTGAAGATCTGTAAGAGTTCAATACAGTGCTCCTTGTTTTGGGCTCTCTCTGGCACGATACACATCAGTCTTCCCAGAACATACACTCATCAACCACATCATCTCCAAACGACGCTCTGCCCAGCTCCCAGACACCACCACTTCACCCAAGGACAGAAGAGCTGAGCTCCTCCACCTGTTACCTACCTACCAAAACTGGTTCTACAGAGAGGCTTATTTTTATTTATTCGTTTTTAAAACAAGAATTGATGAAAAGCACAAGAACAGACACTGCAATTCTTTTGGCATCATGGAGTTCACTTACCAGGAATAAAAACAAGATCTTGCAGCAAAGAGCTGTCAGATAAGATAATCCCCACACCAACGGGAAAGGGAAAGTGGTTTGAAAGGTTTAGAAGTGACTTGTTGCTTGACCTGGAAAGAAGATGCTGGAGCCCTGGGTCAGCAGCTCTCTTATGCCTGTGATTAAGTAGGTGATATAATATAGATGACTGTGGCTGCAAATTAATTGATGTTACATCTCTTATAAGTCTGAACTACCTGGCGTAACCATAATGCTCTCAGACTGACTGAGAACAGCTGAAATATTTATAAGAATGAGATATTACTTTGGACTAGCTGAATTGAATCCATCACTCCCTCCTCTCTCCTCCATTCCCCCTAAAACATGAAAGCTGCCTCAAAAGAAAAACGCAAAACTTTTCCCTTTCCACTTTAACAAAATGTTATTTTGAAATCAGAATTAATTTCACTTTTTTGAGTATGAAATCCCTGCGGTCTTCATAGCTTCATAGGTGTGCCTGCAATATATAACACAACTGATACATAGGCTAGCAACCCTCAGCTCCCCCAAAGAACCACAGACCCCTGCAGTAGCAGGGCCGTACTAACGGAATTACTTTCGAAGGGGAAAACAAGATGAAGGCATGGGATCCCTTTTCAGATGCTGCAATAAACCATTAAACACACTCACATGGTTGAGGTTTACTCTAAAAACTATTGCATACACAGCAGTGGAAAACTTGGCCCTGAAGCTGATCTCTCCTTTAGGAAGGGGAAATGAAGCAAGAGGAGATCCATTGCTGCCAACAGAAGAAAGCACTGCAGGAGTCCTGTCCTTTCCACAGCCCATCTCCTAGGTGAACCGAGGGTCTAAACAAAGATGAAACTAGCACAGAAATCCCTGCAGGGCTCTGGGCCTTTCTTGTACAGATCTTCATGATGGGAGGGGAGAGGCTAGGGAAGCTGCAGTGATAACTAATCTGTGGAAGAGGAAATGAGGAGAGAGGAAATGAAGAGAGAAGAAAATGGGTGACATGCTCAATGAAGAAAACCCAGGCAGGAGGAGGAGCCTGCTTGTGTGCACTTAGTGTGTTCCAGCATCTTAACCCACACTTCCCCAAGCTGGTCCCCACCTAATGGGCCTCCTTTGCACAACAGACCTGAAGTCTCCATCCATCTATTCCCTGTCCAACCAGCCAGGCACCCCCATGCTTAGCAGCACCTACTTGCTCACACAAGCCATCTTTCTCTGAGGTCTCTAGTTATGAAAATGCCTACACATGATATTATTTGTAAGATATTTTATGATTATGTTAATAATGAAAAAGGAATCTCATCCATCTTCTTCCAGCTACCCTGCTCGTCCCAGCACAGCCACGGGCTGCCTTGCGTTGGGCATGTATGGAGCATCACGGAGGCTGGCTGAAGGTCACCAGCTCCCACTTCACTGGTGTGTGTGAAACCTGGCAAGACAGCATCTCCCTCACCTTAGAGCTTGCTTGCTTCTCAAGTGCCGTTTTTCACACTTTAGACACTGCAGCCAAGTTCTTCACCAGTTGCCTTATAGCTATGGCAGGGTATGGGTATAGGGGATATTTGCTCATGGGCCAGGGGCAAAGCAACAAGAGTAATTGTCTATGGTCTAATACACAGCTGGGTCCCCACACCAGGCTGCATGAAATGCCTGCATCCATCACCTACATGGTAGTAACAGCTGTGATAAGTGCACTCAGGAATAATGCCCCAGTCTTAGCTCTAACTTATCCCACCAGCTCTTGGCATCATGAGCCATCACTTTGAGCTTAATGAAGATTTAGCCTATGCTTGTTAACAGGCCCAAGGTTTGAGAATGATCCCACTACCTCCTCATCAATGGCAATGGCTAAACTCAGCACAAGGAAAAGCCAGATCTCATTTCTTTGATGGCCCATTTCGGTAACTGGGGAAGATCCAGTACCCTCTCATCTGCACAATCAATATTAATTCATTCCAAGCCCAGATCTGCCCCTCTTCCTCATTCCTCAGCTTCTTCCACCCCCAGCCAAGCATCATTTCCAATGAGCAGCAGTTGCTGTGCAACCATGATCCAGGACAAACCTGGTCCTTTTCCAGCCCGAAGCCCCAAGGGCCCTTCCTGGCAGTTCCCATCAGCAGCAGATCGATGGCCGAAAGGGTTATTATTAAAACATCCTTTTCTCCATTGTCTGGGGCTCTACCACAGCTCTGAGCCACACAAAAGCTGCTGGCTGCAAGAATGACAGCACTAGGTGAAAAGCTCTCCTCTCTGCACTGTGTGATGGGTCGCGCGTCCGGCAGAATGAGCACTTCAATAGCAAGGCAGAGAATTTTTTAAGGCATTTGTTTATCACGGCCATGTGCCACCATTTGATTGCCTGAAAAGCCCAGGAGGGCACCTAAACACAATATCTCCCAGAGAGTGACAGTCAGGGCAGTCATCACTTGGTATTAAAGAGGCACCTTCAATACAGATGGAAAAGACTACAAAAGAAGCATTAAAACAGCAGTTACATCCCTCTCTTACCCCTGGTGCCTCTTTCAACTGTTCAGCCTGTCATTAGGGGCTGCCATAGGGAACTGTATCACAAACGAGCAGCATGAACAAACACAGGCAGGGAGCTGCTCCCTTTCCCCCGGCACGCTGCCACGAGAAAAGCCTCCACAGCAGCACAGAGCAATGGGGTACAGCTACTGGTACCCCTGCACCAGCCAGAGACCTCCCTTTTTCCCTAAATGTGATGCTAAAACATGGGGAAGGCGGTTTCTCAGTGCAACAGAGGAAGAGAATTATTGTAAGATTGCTTTTGGATTTCTTGTACAGTTCTGCAAACGCACCAGTTCCCAGTTGTTCATGCTGGGAAAGACAGCATAACAGTCTTACCTTCCACGGGCTTGCTTCCAACTATGGCTTTTAAAACTTGTAGAAATTTTTTAAAGCCCATCCTGCCTCTGCAGGCAGCTGTCCACCCACCCCACCCCAACATGTTGGTGTTGTTTTCCAAGAGAAACCAGAGACAGAAAAATTATTTCATACTAAGTTTGAGGTTTTTTCTTCCTCCTCTACGGCTTGGATAAGCAAAGCCCAGAAAATTCTGAACTGTCCAAATAAAAAACATATTCCTCATATGAACAGTTTGGCATGGTTTAAAATGATGAAAAATTCTTTCTCTTCAAAATCTGCAGACTGTCAAAACTCCGCACAGAGCCATTTTGACAAGCTCAAACTATACACCCTGTAAGGTTCACTGCCCATTAATATTCTTGGATGATTCCTTCCTCTATTTGATTGTCACCAAATGCAAACATCAGTTCTTCCAGACATTCTCTTGTCTTGTAATGAACAAAAAAGTAAGGAAGTCAGGAAAATAATCTGAATATGCAAGATCTTGCAAACGAGCACTCAGTCTACCTATAACTAGATTGCCTGAGTTCATCATCCTTCCTGACAACTCTGTACAGGTAAACAAAACGTATTTTCACTCTGTCTTGCACAACCAATTTTGCACACTGTGAAACAGAGCTTATGAGGGCATCCCCCTCCAGCTTTCAGAATTACACACCTAGGCTTGTCCAACCAAAATGGACAGGGAACTAATATCTGTGCAGCATAGTCGCAGGGATCTCCCCTAGGGATCTTCAGAGCCAGGCTGGCTCGGTAAGGCAATATCAGGAACATCCAGCAAGTCCTACCAGCTGATCTGATCCCACGAGCACTCCTGGAAGGAGCCTACATGCACCACTTTATGCACAGCCCTGTTATATCACCTGGAAATATTTACGGAGAAGAACAGCACTTTTTCCACATGCCGTGAAGATCTATGCTTTGCACTTGTAAGTATTTTTAGGCAGTGTGGATGGCTGCAAGATGGACCAGAAGTACCACATGTCCCTCCTTATCCAATGCTCTGTGCTTCACAGTGAGATTTGGTTGACAGCATTAGACAACAGCATAGATCAGCAGGGCTCTGCACTCCTGTGAAACTACATCAATAAATGTACAGCCGAGACAAGGGAGTGCAGGGACATAAATATATATGATTAGATTCCCATTGGCTTGAAAGTTTCCCTGCACTGTCTGCCTCTGGGCTGCATCTTCCTAGCTAAGTTGAAGCAACAGATATATACTCTGTCAGGGCTTTGATATATTAAAAAAGGGAGGTGTCTGAGTCCACTCTAATCCTCTTCATGTGGCTCATTTTTAACCAAGCTTTCTCATCAGAGCCATCCCAAGGACACCTCCTCCAGCTGAGTAGGGGGACCAGCATGTCCGCAATGCACCAACAGCTGAAAAGCAAGGGAATTGTGCAAAAAAAAGCCTTTTTCTCTCTCTCCTCTCCCAAACACCGAGCATGACTGACTGCTGCCACTGCAGTTCCAATCCAACTGTGCAAACACCAGTTCCTGTGCTAGCTGGGGAGAGTCACTGCCTGGGTGCTGCAGGAACAAATGGAAATTTCACTGGAAGAGAAGTGCATAAATAAAACCGATAAAAAGTTTTAGGACTCATGGAACGTGCATAATACACCTTATCAGAGATATCAGCCCCTATGCTTAAACACGACCAGTGGCTGCCAGGGAAAGAAAAATAAAAGGTCTCTTATAAAATTATTACCCTGTCACTTAAGTCAACAACAGTGATACCGTGATAGAAGCCAGCAGTTATGTCACATTGTTTTATCACTATAATTACATCAAGAACACAGTAACTGTCTGTGAAAGATAAGATGAGGGAAGCAGCTCTTCTGAAGCTTCCTGTTCACAGCACTGGGATTTGCAGACGGGTTTGGACATTACATTCAATTACTGTCCTTGAGCTCTGAAGAGCCATGCCATGGAAAAAACACAAACAGAGGGCTCCCCTGACTTCTCCTGCTGCAGGTGGGTTTGCAGGAGTTATCAAGGTCAGTCCACAAGGTCACAAAGGACCGCATTAATGGAAATTGGCCTCTGGAGGCTCTCTGGGCTTCACAGGCAGCCCAGGCTCCTGAATAGCAGGGTGACATGAACATTCCCACAAGGTGGTGAAGAGCAGCATGTAGCCACATTGGCTGAGCAGGAACTGACCTCTCCCCAGGCAGAAGAGACAGACACCTGGGACCACATCCATTCTGCAGGCCAAGAAAGGACTTAGCACAAAAGAGAAAAACAATACTGTGCATCTCATGGACTCACAAGGAAAGGCACTGAAAGTTCTTGTCCTGACCCCAAAATGACCTGCAGTCCTGTATCTTACACACATGCACCCAAACCTTTCTTACACTGCCCCATGCAGATCCACAGTGGCATAATCCCTGCAGACTCCATTAAGTCCCCAAACATCCTGATGTCCTCCAAATGCTTCCTTCAAGTGGGTAAATCTCTAACACATCATGAGGTTGTCACTATTTGCTGTTTTCTTATCCCATCTTTCCCCTTTGTTTGGGAATTCATTGCAATGAGGTTCCTTCAGAAACCTAGAAAACTCCCTGCTCCTATATCATGCTGACAGCTCATTTGTTTTTATCCCTCTTTCCCATGGATCCCTCTATTTATTGTAAATTGTTCCAAGGCACTATGGCATACAGTATGCAGTACAATTGAGCCTGGAAAGCTGCAATTGCTACAGCTTTTAGTTGTCAAGTGAGACTGTGAAAACAAATAGTAAAAATGAGTTTCAGAGAGTAAGTAGTTGTTAGGGTTTTTTTTTTAAATAGCGAAAGACAAGATAGGTCACAGACTATTGTAAAAAGAGAGAAGCTGCCAGACAGGGCCAAAACTTCTGTTTCTACCACCCCCCTTACTCAGAAATTCATTGAATCATACATTATTAGGCCTTCCCACACTTGACAAACAGGATTCAGGCAACGAGTACATACAAGACTCTCCTTTGGCATTCTTATCAGCAAGTGTGTTTTGATTGCAATTTGCTGTGCTCTGCTTATAGCAAGGAAAAACATCACAACAGTATTACCGCTTTCATCCCAGAGTCACCGCTTTTCAGGGTTGGGTGGAGGTCGTCCTGCAGAGTCCAACACAGGCTCCGACACCATCATCAGCATGGTGGGCACATGCCTATGAGGACTAGGGTGACACTAAATTCACCACCTACAGAAGATGCTGTCCACCATTCAGTACTTCATTAGTGTTATTCTAGGCTGCAGGGAAGTCCCAAGGGAACCTCAGTGCTGTGGAAGACAGACACAGAGACCATCTTCTCCGCCAGACATACGCAGAGGAAGACGGTGCTGGGGAAAACAAACCTGTTTACTGCTTACCGCCCTTTCCACAAAAGTTTGAAATAAAATACCCTCTTGTCTGAAGTCAAGAGCAACAGTGCTGTTAAGGATGATCCGTCAAGCCACAGAACTTTATCACAGTAATTACATCAGGAACAAGTTCACTGTTTGAAAAAAAGAGAAAGATTACAAGAAGCAATCCACCAAAACAGCAGCAGTGTCACAGCCGAGAGATATGCAGAGAAGAGAAATGCATTACATGGGAGCAGCTGAGAACAAATTCAATGTGGAAAGGGCTACATGTTGCTAGATTGTGTTTAGAGCACTGGTGAGCATGTCTGCTTACAAGCATGCAGTCCATCGTTCTGCAAGCACAAGAATTCCATTTGCATCCACATGTGCACTTTTGCTAGCTACACAAATGGATTTCCAGAGGGCCTTCAGAAAAATACAAAAGCACCCAGAGATTTTTCCAGATTCCCAAAGAAATTAGCCAAATCAAAATCCCTGACGGCTACACAGGCTGGAACTGTCATGCATCAAGAAAGGATTGTGCTTGCATGCCCCTTGACATCTCACATTAACAGCAGAACCATCAGACTGAATGCTTGACCTATCAATGCAGCTGCATGCAGCTCAGGGAAGGGACCTCTGTGGTGTTAAAGCCTTGTGGCAGCACACGGGGGATGCTGAAGTGGGATCTTGTAATAAGCCTGTTCCCAGTATAGCAGGAGCAGACACCAGCGAGACAACATACTTTCTTGCCTGCAGAGCAAGGGTTGTGTGTCACGGAAACAAAATTATCCTTTTATTTTTTTTCCTCTTTCTCGTTGACTCAGCAAATTCTTGAGGGGGAGCATCACAAAGCCCTTCAGAGATAAAATGAAGGTCATTACAGCCAATCCAGTGGTAAGCTCCCAGCAGCAATATCATTTAAGGCTATTTGCTCTGCTCTGGAGTCACCCTGTATCTTGCTCATCACAGCAGACTTCCCTAATCACCTTGTGTGACCTGCCAGGCATGTGCTAAAGGAGGCATATGTGGGAGAGATATTTGGAGGGAATGCCTAGCAGGAAAAACCACATGGATGACGATGATCCAGAGGAGATGTACAGCAGGGAATGCAGAAGGAACATTCAAGGCAGCACAGCTTGCTACAGGCTGATGCAGGCACTAAGGCTTTCCATTCGGCAAAGTCAGGCTCTGCAAAACCTCTGCATGCTGCAAAGTGCTTGACAGACCTGGGTATTTCCACACCACTTTCACTAAGACCTAGCCCTGGTGTGTCTTAGGAGGTCACCAAGCACAACTGAGCAAGAGAGCAGGATGTGAGAGCATGAATCACTGCCCTCACAAGGAGCTACCCATCCATACAGGTCATGAGTTTGACAGTCATTTACAGGCCATGCTCTGCAGCTGTGCCCTCACCTTCCTTGGGCAGGAAACACAGGATGAAGACCTGAATGAAACAAGTTATTGGCTTTTTCCAGTGCTGGAGCAAATTATCAAACAGCCTATAACAAATAATCAGCCCAATAATAAAAATTCCCCTCTCCTCCCTATGCCAGACCCTGATCTTACTCTTCCAAGCAACTCTAAACAGCACACCTCAGTCAGCAGGCTCCAGTCTCACCTGCTGGCTGCTGTGACCCTGGATCCTTTCCAGACCAGCTCCAGGCCATAGCACAATACACAGAAAACACCCACTGCTGGGGAA
>Ga0181612_157990_pt1 | contig 24355 bp, 14 predicted proteins | sample HoacroProtozoa21_FD_119630 | JGI IMG/M metagenome (GOLD analysis project Ga0181612, IMG submission 119630) | Hoatzin crop microbial communities from Cojedes, Venezuel. Combined Assembly of Gp0051906, Gp0051904, Gp0051908
CGGCCGTAGCGGCCGGGAGTGACGCCCGGGGAGCGGGGACGGCTTTCAGGCGCTGGAGCGGGAGAGGGGAGGCTGCGGAGCTGCGCTGCCTGCGGGGATGCCCCGGCCGGGGCTGCTCCGCCTGGTCCCGAACCCAGGCTTCCCCCTTGGCGTTTGGATGTGCGGCTCTCCGGGCTTCGAAGCCGCGCCGGAGAGGTTGAGACTTCCACGCACTCGTTCAGAGGAGCACCCGAGCCTCTTGCTTTGCACCCGCATCCATGGTAAAGGCTATTTATGAGTACAGTGTATAAATTATATACACATAATCTAATAGCGCACCTAATCACCACAGATTATACGCAACACATATGTTGCCCTGTGCAGTCTGACATCTATTTGATGGTATATGATACTGGCTGATAAAAATTGTGACAGCAGGGTTCCCCAAAGTTGAAGTAGCTTCCCAGCCTTAAGGTGTCCAGATACTGAGTTTTGTCATTTAATACTGGTCAGTGCTTAGCATTTGTTGAGAACTTTTAAATTGTTTATATTAAGGGCACAGATTCAGGCCTTTTATATTTCATCAGGATAATATTATAAACTGAAATTTTTACATGCCTATATATACTTAGAGGTCTCGGGCCTTTTTAAGATGAGGCAGCTATTAAAAGTATTTTTTAAAGCTAAGCAATGTGCTCACTGAGTCCACACCTGGGAATAAAGGCTGAGGAAAGGAAAGAAATGTATGCTAACAGTAATAACAATAAATGCAAAACCTCTGAGATGACCCATATACAAATAAAAAGGAAATCAAAAGCAGACTTTTTCCTCTTTCAGTGTCATTTATATTAAATGCCCTAGAGGGGTTTTTAGTTATTAGCTGCAAAAGCAAAATTATATATTCCTGTAACTGCTATTGTTTGAAAAAAAAAAAAAACCCAAGCCAACATTTGTGATGGTTTATAATGAGCAAGGTTTCTGTCAGATGGGGTCTTAACCTGAGCCCTGGGAGCTGTACACGGAGGTGTACAGTTTGGTAGGCCAGCATGGACAGTGGAATTAAAGCCAGCTCCAGAGCTGGAAGAAGCAAGGGCATATATATTTAGTTAAAGGATGCAGATCAGATAATAACTGAATTAAGAGGAAAAGAAAGAAGCCTCTTCCCCTTCTCACACAGTTTATCTGCAGGGAACACTTTCCTGCTTCCCTACAACCGTCCATGAAACTTGATGCCAGGAACATGCTCTTCTGTTATGGCGTTGGGAATATCCGAGTTCCCAGGGTCACAGAGAGGTGGGGAGACAAGGAAAAAGCCTCATTCTAAAATTCAGGATAAAAATAACATCTCAAAGAAAATGACCTTTGTCAGAACAGGAGGGTGAGATCCTGTCTTTGAGAGCCCTGCCCTGGTCAGTGTGGATGTGTGATTCCCTTGATACCCCGTTAACCTTCATGTAGCTAATACTGGAGGCAGCAGGACTCTGGTCCAACCACGCTCTCTGCCAGGCCCAGATTCTCACCATTGCACAGGAGTGGAGGATCAGCTGACCCTTCCTTCCTTTTCCCCAGCTTCCCTGAGCCCCCAGGAGTCAGAGCACATTTCTTCTCATAGGTAGCACGTTCTCCCCCATCTCATGGAAACATCATAAAAATTATGAGAAGCAACTGCTGACTAGTTACCTTATTATTTTATGGAGTTCAAGCTGCGAATGAGAAGCCATCTGGGAAAGGTGGATTGGGCCTGAAGAATTCACCTAGCTGATACCCAAGCGCTGTAGAGGGCTTTAGCAGAGTGATTATTGCGTGCAGGCTCCCTCTGAGAAATCAAAGGGGTGTCGGAGCATGCAGTATTTATGAGACTAACATCTTCTCTTGTCTCGGTAGAGTGAAATATGTTTTGGAAATACAGTTTAAGCTAAATCAACTTCTTCGTAAAAAATAGAAATAGCCTTGCTGAATCTTTACACAAACTCAGTAATTGCTTAAGCCTTGTAGGGAAAGGTGTTTCGTTTCTTCAAGGCAGAGCCCTGCTTAGTTTAAGCAGCTCCATTGACTGCCGAGGTACCCGCAGGAGTGTAGAGAAAAGGATCACACCCTAAAATAAGGCAAATTTTAGGAAAAGAATCAATTGCTGGAATGACAGAGAAAACACATAGAATGAAAACTTGTTATCACAGCAATGGAGAGGGCGAATGGGCTAGAGAGAAGAGAAGGGAGAGAGTAGGATGGAAGGGAGACAGCGTGGCGGGCTGGCGTGTAGTTCTGATGGTGGGGTAAGGGAACGAGACAGGATTGTCTTTGTCGTTAGGCTTTCATTCACAAAATGGATTTTTAATGGATCATATCCTGTTGGCATGCAGAGGTGAACATACTGTATGAGATCCTTCTGCTCTGGTTGACGCTACCATGCTCCTACGTGGAGCACTCCAATGGAGTGTTTTTGTTTGAGAAGTGGATTTGATGAGGTGTGGGTGCTAAACCATTTGGGATTCTGCTCACCAGGACCACAAAGAGAACTTTTGCTGACAAGAAGGAGGAAAAAATAATAGAGGAGGAGGATGCAATAATAAAATATCTAAGAAGTATGTGGTTATGGAAGAATCTGCTCCTACAGAAAAATGCTGGAAGTTACAGCAGTCAGGGAGCAGCTGGAGAGAGCAACAGCCAGCACAAGCAAGAGAGCACGTGGGGACCAGGGGGATATGAAGCATGAAGAGGAAGAATTAAAATCAAGTGAAAAGCAAAAAGCCAGTGCCACTAGAGCTGTCAGTTTAGAGTCAGTATTCTGGATTTACCCTTCTCTTTGGCTATTTTTTTTTATTGGTCCCTAACCAGAGGCCGGTCATTCAGCTGTACTCACTTCTGTGATCTGCCTTTGCTTGCCTGTTGGTATCCCTGAATAAGAGATGTAGGGGGATGAGACAGGAGTCGGGGCTGGGATAAACTGCTTTCATTTTCCTGTAAAATATCTATTTTAATGCCTTGCAACCAAAAAATAAACTTGGTGTCAGGCAAACTGGATTGAGGAAAAAGATGTTAATGGACAATATTTTATTGATCAGGTTAAGCTTAACAGTATCAGAAGAAATTACAACTAGCTTGGCATTGGCCTGCAATTCTGCAATCTCGTGTACCTCTTCACAAATTAGTGCCAAGTGAAATGGAGAAAGGTTGAAGGGTCAGCGCAGGGATATCTGACTGTCACAGAAGTTGTTTGCAGGCTTCCACTGATTTGTTGTCCATCAGTAATTCCACTTTCCCTAGTCAGCGGGAACAGAATTATTAGATTAAGCTACAAGTCTTTTAATGCCCCTCGATGCAAACTACAGTCAAGTAATAAAGTATTTTTACTGTGTAAATGAAAATAATTAGTGGTAAAAATAGGCCTAATTTTTTGTAGGTAATAAAAATTCTGCAAATCCTGCTGTCATTAGAAGTCGCTTACAAAGCTGTGCCTACAAACAGTAGCTATATGAGTAAAGTGATGAGTATCTTGCCTGTGCTCCTTATTTGACAGGGCCAAAAATATACACTTAAAAATACACTCTTTGAATATAGGTTTCAGTCCTTTAAACTGGTGTGTAGAAGATGACCCATCCTACAGAGATGCTAATTCGAGAGCTGATTGGTTTTAATTACAGAAGCAATACACATATTGTTTGGTGGTTCATTTGGGTTTTTTAATTAAAAGATTTTTTTTTTTAATGAAAAGAATATTAATACCAGATTCTGAGGCATTCTTAGTATGAAATATTTAACAGGCATCCTCCAAAGGTAGGAAATTCAAAATGAAAGGTGGAAATTCTGCCGTAAAGTTTTGTCTGTCGAAGGGAAGTTGATAGAGTTACTCTAGCAACCCTCTCGCTTGAGAAGAACTCTGCCTTGGAAATGACTGTGTTTCTTATAAAAGTCTGGAATTGTGTCACCTCAGCAGTGGCCCAGCCAGGGAGCCGACCCGCACTGGGTGCTGCGGGAAGCCGCTCGCTGGTGGGTTTTCTCTGGTGCTCGAGCCCCTGGTCCGCGGAACCGGCAGTGGGTTCCGCGGGTCTCGGGCACTAGAGGGCACAGCCGCAGCTTCGCTTTGCGCTGGACAGGGTGTTTGTTTGTTGGGTTTTTTTTAATAATTTCCCCCTTTATCATCATCGGGTTTTCTTTAGACGTTTGTCCCTTTTTATCTCTGCGGCCCAGTATTAGTTTCTAAATAAAATTTTCCTGTGCTGGTGTATAATTAGTCCAGTTTTCCAATTTGTTTTTTTTTTTCGCTCACATCACGAGAATAAACTTCAGTGGTTTCTGCCCTGGACAAGCCCACAGCTGCAGCCCTTGAAGGGAAATCCTGTCCTCCCGTGGGGACAGACAGATTGACGAGCCTGTTACGGGATGGCATTTCCTATTTTACTGCGATATGACTGCATATAGCCATATTACTATGGATAAAATGTTGGTCACCTCGGTAGAAACAGGGGTTTTAATGGCAGAAAATGTAATTAAAAGGCATCTTAAAGGAAAAGGTTCTAAGCTTTGAATTTTAATATACGCAAAAATCAGAAAAAGAGAACATTATAAATTTTCTCTGGATGGAATTATGGTCTCAGTTTTGAGAAGTACCTGACCATTCCTTTTCTCATTTCGGTTACTGAGGATGACTGCATAACCCATTTTACAAACCCAGCGTTGTTGTATCAGGACTAAGTAATACAGCCAAAAGATACAGCTATTCTGTCGTGGTTAGAGCAGTGCTTTATTTTGGTAGCCAAACTGGAAGCATTGACTGGAGAAGAGTTATTATTGTGCCGCCTGGTTTTCTTGCTGCTGTGCAATTGACAAAGCATCATTTACCATGCTTTGCATTCCAATTTTTCTTTGCATGTTTTCCAGCTCATCATAACATAATTATGTTTCTGTTTCTTCCAGCCAGGGGCTGATACTTTCTTTTACTAAGACAACAGCTGCACTGCACAACCTTGATGAATCCCCATAAGGGTAAAATGTGTCTGTGGTGCTGGTTTCTGCCTTGGCAACCCAAATGTTCAAGCTCTTTTTTATGACAAATGCTGTTCTAAAATGCACCCAACCCTGATGCTTTCATAGCATTTCTCAAAATGAGGTTTTATGTTGTAATTTAGACTTGAAATATTAAACATGCTGGCTGGTTTGTAATTTTAAAGGCTTCTTTTGTAACATTTCTTCTTGTAGTGTTGATAGGTTCGTGAACACTGAGATGGAATTTTAGAGGGCCATAGTTACTGATGTGCAATTTATTTTTTTAACTGAATTGATTTTATGCATGAAAATCAGCACAATCTGGAGGTCTGCTTTGTGCTCCTAAAATGCATCTTAAGGGAGCTTCCGTGGTACAGGTGAATCATTTCCTTGCTTGGCCTCAGCTGGTCCAGCCACACTGCAATGTAAAGGTAATTATACCATCCTCATCTATGAAGTACATTAACTGCTAGTGATGGAAAACACTGTAAGAGACATGCAGTATTTTTATTATTACTTACTAAGATATTTTATTTAACTCTAATTTAGTACTTTGAACCTGAGATTTCAAAGTACTTTGGAAAGGAAGGATGAAATCTTTATTTTATTGGCAGGGAATCAGAGCAGAGAAAATTAAGGCTGCATGTTGGAGTCAAGCTGAGGGCAGAATCCATGCTTAATGCTCCAGATTTTGTTTACCCAATTATACCATTACTAACTCCCATCTCATCTAAAAATCTATCCATCAGAGCACTGTGAACAACGGAAGCAGTAACTTTTTCAGTCGTTCAAGATTACCCAGATTTGCTGTGTCCTGGACAACCCCACAACCTGGATAACTACATTCTTCGCGGCAAAATTGTCCCTACAATTTTGCTTTCTGTCCTAATCGCCTGGATGTTATTACCACTGCCACCATCATCTGAAAATTGGTTGTATTTATACATAAATATTACAATAATTCTGTGTACAGCGGCCAGAGTTTTAACTCCTAGGATCAGTTCTCTTTACACCTATGTGTGCCAGGATCTAAGGATACTTTGGGATATTTGAGCATGAGAGTGTACGTAGCAACATTTTAGTTCTGTCCACTGCGTTGGTTACTGTGATTGCCTGAAAGGCTCTTAGGTGTCGATGGAAAGGGTACCTGTCCAGCTAGGGCTGACTTCATCTTCTACCCGTGAATGGTGAGTACAATTCTCCTGTTGCTAGAAAACATAGCAGGCTTGTAGTTTTGGATATACAGTGAACATACGGCTCCTGAGAAGAGCTTGCCTTGTGCTGTTTCTTCCTCATAACCCCATGGCAAGTGCTGGCAGATTCTGCTCAGATACATTTTAGCTTTTTTCATATGTATCTTTGGTTTCTCTGCTCGGTCCACTCACACATTTGGTGTAAGATGTGCATTTTCTTTCTGATTCATGTACAGTAATTACTTCCTAACATCTGCCTAACAGATTTTGTAAGAAAAGTAACTCTGCAAATATTAAGAAAAAAATTAATGTATGAAATCTTTGAAATCTCTGTTACTGAGGTTTGTTATCCACAGCTGACTGGATGCATTCCCAGCCAGGAAGCTGGTTCAGCAAAACAGCTGCATTAGTTATTTAACTGGAGGCCTGATTCTGCTCTTGCTCACATTGATGTAAATCAAGAGTAGTACTAGAGAAAAAAAAAAGAATATCCCTAGTGCAAAATGCATGTTGGAGAAAAAGTAAGTGTTATGGTATGAAACAACAAGAGAATTCTAGCAGATACTCTGCCATCCTGGTATGGGTGTTAGGCAGTATCTTAATGTCTTACAGAAACCTTATTCCAAACACAGTGCTCACTCCTAGGAGCATTCTCCTGTATATGTACTGTGGTAGCACCAAGTGGCCTATAAAATTAAGGCCCAGTTGTGCTCAGTGTTGCACCGTAGTACCATGAAGTCACATGTGACTTATTCTGTACTAAGCACCACATTCATTGCTGTTTGCATCTGGTTCATAATTGTTCCCTCTCAGTTATTTAATTTTTATGGTATCTGCTGCAATTTACTTTATACCTTCTAGGGCAGGAAAACACACTCACTGGTTTTCCTCCTAGGCTGAATGAATGCATGTAATAATTAATCCAGAAGTACACTTGGAGAAAGGGGATGTCAAATGAGGAGCATTATAGTGAAAAAGGGGACAAAGCATCCATAGGCAAAGTATTTCCCATATAAGATGACAATGCTGTATCTCAGGACAACAAAGGATTGTTACCAGAGCCTTGTATGCTTTAGAGATGGACATCTTCAATCCTCAAGGCCATTAACACCCTTCCTATTTGATCTTATTGTAAATTAGCAGCATGTGCTCTTACGGTACATCAAAAGTTACGGTATCTGACAGTTCACCCCCCCAACCCTCATCCTGTTTCCTCCAGCACAAGATATGGATTATATCTTGGCTACAGTCATGGATTCTGATGTAGCAAAGGTATCTGTGGTTTTGTTTGTGCTTTGGAGTCACGAGCATCTGTGGTTTCTGTGAGCTGGTGATGTCAGTTCAGATTCCTGTTACAGACCTGTTGGTGAGGCTTCCCAAACCCCTGCGCATAGGAACCTTCCAGTTCACAGTGCTGTTCTTTGATACCAGCATGTGTTGATTATTTTTACTTGTTGACTTCTCCTAGTACATTACTGAATCTTCTCTGGAATTACTGTAGCTTTTAAAATGGAAATCTAAGGTTTGGAGATGTTACCCTTTCAGGCACAAGAGGAAACACTCAACTCATGGATGTAGATATTGCACGAAACTCCAGCCCTTGGGAGGTTTTGAGGAAGAGGACAGCAGAGGGAAGGTCGCAACATTCAGCACCTGAGCCAGAGAGCACAAAGCATCTCACTCCCTCCTGTGCTGTGACATGTGTATGAGACCTGCTGAGCGACGCGTGTGTCCTCAGTCCCAGCCCGAGACCTGTGCCCATCTCCTCAGCACCTCCAGGGATGGGATGACAGCAGCATCTATGCTTTGGTTTAAAACAAGGATAAACTCCTAGCCTTTGATTTTGTGGGGCTCAGTCTCAAATGAGACAGGGGTGAAACCAATCCAGCAATGTCTGCCTGAGTCTGAAACCTCCCTCTGCGGTCCAGTTCAGACACGTACCCCAGCCTGCACCCTGGCACTATAGCTCCTGCCATGGAGCTGCCCCTGGTTTCAGATCTCTGCAGCAATACGTTCTGCAACAAACAAGGATCTCTGGGGCAACTTCAGTAAGATCAGAAAGATACCTTTCTGCTGCTTTGAAATCTGTGAGTGTGAACGATTCATTCAGCACAGCACCCCTCAGCCATTCACATCTATCTGATGATCAAATATATTTTTAATTATCTATCTGAGGTGATTTTTTTTCTCACTAGACAATACCCAACTGTATTGTAAGAGCTGTTGGGATTGAGCCAGAGAATTTGGCAGCAAGATATGGAACATTTGGGCTTTTGACACTTAGGAACATATGGAAAGAGGTTTGGAAGATTGCCACTTGGGGTGTAACTTGGAAGATGCTACATTTCTTCATCCTTTTTTTTTGTGGATAGAAGTAGAAGAAATGTTACTTTGTTGAAGGATCCTAATTCCTGTTCATTTTCTATGATGTACTGCTGCTCTAGTATAAACCACTACGCTCAGTTGCAAGGTTTGAACAAATTCTGCTGCATGTTTATGAGCAACTGTAGATGGACAATGAAAAGGGTAGCAGTACTGCAGATCTTTCCAAGTTTTTACCTCCTAATTCATGAGATCCCTCACAGATGAACTCAAAAAGCTACAGTCTGGTGACTCAGATCATGGGGTGAAAGAGGGTATCTGGTGCCTGGCCTGAGTTAGGATGTGTCCCTTTTACCAAGGTCTTTGACGATGAGGCCCTGCTAGGTATCCTGGCTCCCCGTGACCATCTCTCTCCCCATCACCTTGACACCTGTGGATGGGTGGACAGCTGAGGCTGTCTGTCTGCATTTGGGACCTAGTTTCAGCATAAGGGCTGGAGCTCCAGCACTACGCTACAAGCGCCAGCCATATTTGGGGCAGCAGAGCATGGGAGAGAGGAGCCACCTCCAGCTCCGTACTCAGGACTGAGCATGTACAAATCAGCATTGTCTTCGTATCACTTTAGGGACAGATGCCTCACGCCCGTGGTGGGAGAAGTCCGTGTCTCTCAGAGTTATTGCCTCTGCATGTCAGAAAAGCGATGTGTAGTTTGCCTCATATTTGATAATCCATTCACCACAACCACTGTGTAACAAAGGGGTTTTTTAATGCATTTTTTTGTGGCACAGCTGTGCACCACGTTGGGGGGCTGCAGCAAATGAAGAATTTATTGGTATACACAAACCTGGATATCCTTCTTAATTGGCACCACTGGCACACAGGCCCTGCAGCTTAGTGAATACTAATTCATCTCTCTGACTGGTAGGAACACATCATCATCCTGGTTTAGTGATGAGGGACAAAGACCAAAGAGAGTTGCAGGGGCTTGTACAGAGTGACAGATAAGGTCACAGCAGCCAGAATTACGGTCTTCTTTGGTGTCCTGAATAGTAAATCACCCAAGTTTGACAAGGCTCCATCTGAACAGCAGGATGGAGGCACTTTGGAGCTTTTCCCTCAATCCTTGTCCCCGATAACTGAGTTCAGGGCAGCCTGCAGCTCTCATCCCGCCCGAGTGCTCAGGTTTCCTTTCCTCAAGAAGGCATAAGAGCGATGGGGAGGAGGCGTACACCAGCTCTGCCTTCAGCAGGGAGCTGGAAACCAGCCTGGGTAGGCATTCACTTCTGGGAATTGGGAAGCACTCTCAGACCCTCCGTTTTGGTTACCGTCTGAGTATTTCTTGCTCACAAACTCGCTGTGGCTTTTTTACTTGCATTTTCATGTGACAGTTTGTTTCAACACACGCAGCCAAATAATGACTAGAAAGGGCAAGTTGCTGTTACTTCTTTGCTAATGGCATGCCAGGGGTCACTATGGTATCTCTGGGTTATGGAAGGGATAAGCAAAGGCAAAGAAGGTGACATCCAGGAACAGGAACTGAGCATGGAGGAACTGGTGACCACAGCAAAGTAGAGAGCATCTCCCCCGAAGACATTCAAAGCCCTGTGGCAATAGCTCTTGGAGACTGACTATGTAGGTCAGGAGAGCAAAAAAAGATAGGTAAATGCCAAATAATTTGAATGGGATTTATTTTACAATGAAACCTCTGCCTTTCTGAATAAAACCTGGGAAAGATGGAGTGAGTCTGGAGCATTTTTTAGCCTTATGTCCTGTGGCTGCAGTATTTCTGAGCCAGCTAAAATCTGATTTAAAATGTTTTTAATATTTTGCTTGTTCTCACAGAACGTAGCCTGAGAAACATTACAGTTATTTCTACTTTTCGTGGCCAGAGTGGCCCCAAGTTCTGCTATTCTGAGTAAACACTTCCCTTCCTGAGTTTCTGTATTGGTCTTCGTTTAGAAGTCTTTTTGACCCTAACACTGTTGTACCTATAATTTTCTTACAGACATTAAAAGCGCTAAAACTAATGTACAGAACAGCATTTCCACAAACCCCATCCAGTTACATGCTTCTTTGCATCTCCATTCCCATCTCTGCTGATCTAAAAGGAGAAAAAAATGCTCTCCTATCAGTCCATTCCTTCTGTCTGATTAACTGGCGGCTATCACAGGTCTTCCTTCACGCTATTACAGTTTCATTTCCAGAGGAAAAAAAAAAAAACCCTGGTGGATGTTGAGCTCCTGGTTTGTGGCACCACTGCAAAAAAATAAAGGTTTCTGTTTATACCAGCAGTCCACCAGTACCTCCTTCACCAGGCTGTGTGTTCATTTGGAATCAGCAGATATTTTGCCTAAAAGCATGCGGCAGTGCAATACAACTCCGTAATAACTGCTTGGCAGGGGATCAGGAGGGAAACCCCAGAAGAAAGACTATAGGTGCAGTTAGAAGCACTGGTGAGTAGTTGACTTTTGGGGCCTTTTTTTTTTTTAATATTGCCTGAAGTTGATGGAGGCTCTTTCATTTAAAGAGAGAAAGACCTACAAATTAAGCAACATCTAGCTCCTAATGTGTGAAACTGCAATTTGCATACAGCATGGCAGCTGCTGCGTCGGTCCTTATTACCTCTGCTGGAGTGTTAATTTAGCCACAACTTTCTCATTTATTTAAATGAAAAAGCAGCGGGTGGCTGGCATGCCACATTATCTGTCAGGCAACCTGGGAATCAGGTTGACAGAGCCGGAAAGAGATTTCAATTCAGAGGGACTGCAGGGTGCTGCCCCCGGACCTGTGGTCACAGGCGAGCTCCGGATTGCCCTTGGCCTGCTCTAAAGGTCAACACTTACCCTAAGAAAAAAAAACAATCCATTTGTATCTGGACTGACATAAGAGAATAGAAAATAGGATTAAACTGGAAATCTCTCTGTTTCTGTTTTTTCCTCTGCCTGTGTATCCAAACTGGCACTGTATATACGGATATGATAACCAAAATATCATGACTGGTTCGAACATAATACAAGCGGAACAATCGCCATTTGTAGAGTGTGGAGTGTGTGCTGTGGTCCAAACGCACCATCAGGGCCCCGGCTCTCTGCCCAGGCAGAGGATGCCCAAGCTGTCCACGTGGGACTTGCCGTGCTGGGAGGAGGAGGAGGAGGAGGAGGAGGCTCCTGTGGCCGCACGCGGTGCCGGTGCTATCACCCTGCAGCCGCACACGGCTGATGCCAAGGGGGTGAGTGCACAGCCCAGAACTACTCATGTGTGGGAATTAAAGCAAACGTGAGGGGCTGGTCCCCCCGTCAGAGGCTGCCTCGCTCTCCAGAAGGGGCTGAGGAGCCCCGGGGAGGAGTGAAGAGCAGTGCCTACGCTGGGGAGTCACACGTGGGCACGGAGTCAAGCAGGAGGCTCTCCTCTTCCAAGACACAAAGTTGTGCCACCGTTTAATGACACGTCTGTGTAAAACTATGGATTTGTCAGTGGGAAATGCATCAGAGCAAAACAGCAGAACCGCGGCACGCATGGCAGAGGAGATGAGTTTAGTTCAGCACGTCGGTTGCAATGTTTCAGTGGCAGCGAAGAAAACCCACGTCCTGATACCACCCAGAGTATAACTGAGCTGCTGTAGGTCTCTTCCAAAGTTCAGCTGTAACTGACTGTGGCTTGCGGGTCTGCTCATTGCAAGCCGTGGCATAGCCTCACCTACGGGCTATTTGCACTCCCCCACCCAGCAAACCAGGCTTTCTTCTTTTGGATGAACTGTAAATGTTGCATATTTGTTCCCAAAGGCTTTACTCTGAAAAACACACTCTTGGAGACTGGACAGACTTTTGCCTGAAAAGGGGGTGTTTTTCCAATAGGTCAATGACTTGCAGTTGAGATTTGGAAGGGAATTTCCTTGTTCACACAACACCAGAAGTTACTGTATAACAGGTGCCATGCAAAAATTGTTCTAAAACATTAAATTCAACACATATTTCCTAAACACTGAAATATTCACATCAAATGTGTCTCTTCTGTCTCTGACACCTACTTCTTATCATTGTTTTAAAATACACTGTGTTAAAAGATCAGGCATCTGTTGTACTACCACAGATATTTTTCCCTTTGCCATTAATTTAACAAAGTTCAGCAAAAACTTTTGTGTTCGCCCACTTCTCAGCCATTTATTTTTATAATTAAAATCACCATGACAACAGATAATGATATCAGAATGAAAGGATTACGATTTAATTGCATGAAGAAGGTGAAAAGAGGGTTGGCTTACAGAAGAGAAAGCTTTTAATTCTAGCAAAAATATCGGGGGCCTGACTGACTGCAGAGTTACTACATGTGTGTGATGACGCAGCGCTGCTGAGAGCCGCCCCGCGGCTGCCCCGCTGCAGGATGGGGTGTCCCGGTTAATTCAGCGAAGCGCAAGCAAAATATTCAGAATTTCAGGAGCGATAACAAGGAATTTGTCTTAAAAGCCCTAGTTAGTATTTGTGTGAAACAGGCTCTTTATAGAAATTAACTGAAAAAACGCATCCATAAAGGAAACATGATTATTACTACAGTAGCAGAGTTGTTTCATATCAATAAAATTAACTACGTAAACACTCCATGTTAACCATCACGACACTATAAATCGTTCCTTGTAACAGCAGAACAGGGCAGTTTAGGGGTATGGTCCATTTTTATCACAGCTGTGGCATTTTATCAGTTCACCATTCCATCTTGGTTTCTGTGAAAACTATAGTATCAGATTGGGTATTTTTATTTCTAAGATACAGATGAACTTTTAATAAGAGCAATCTGGGAGTTTAGACAATATATATCTTTGTAATCTGATCTATCAAATTTTCTGACATGAGTAAACTTTAATCACTGATTTTTTTTCCTAGTTTTGTTTACAAATGTTATGAAATATACTTTTTAAAATTTTATACATCTTATTTATTCCCCTAAAAACAAAAAACCAAAGTTAACAGTTGAACATTCCTAAACACTCCCTCCATGGCTTTTGGAAAAACTCTGTAATAAAACCATCAAACTAGAAATCCATATAAGGAAATACATTTAATTTTCAATTTTCTCAGAAGCTATTGTGATCAATCAACCAATTAGTATAGTGAATAAATGAATTAATGCCATTGAAAAAAGACCATTCTGAAAACCCCTTAATGTCTTTCTCGACTAAAAGTATAGGCTCGACATTAATCAATTTTATAACCCTAATTTTTGCTTAATCTTTTTTCCATTTTTGCTTAAGCATATGGAGATATAAACAGTGTATTATAGCCATTTCTGTTCCTCTTTAGATTACAAAGTAGAAGATCTGCAGCTGATGTAAATCAGTGCGACCCCACTATTCTGGACCAATTTCGCAGATCTGTTGCTGATTTACATCAATGCAAACAAGCACAAAGTCAGGCCTTATGTCTGATTAAAAATATACAGATAACACTTAGATTCGGTCAGAAATCCTTATTTTACACACAACTTCAGCTCTTAGTGATCTAGCAAGGGCAGAAGAAACAGTCTGGGGAAATTCCTCTCAGCTGTAGAGGCAGTGACCTTGGTTTTAAGAGAGACTTGGACAGGGTCAATGAGTAGCAGCATCTCCTCTGGTACCCAAACTCAGTGGTAGGTGGGAGTCGGTCTGGTCATTGCCTACACGGGAACTACTCCAGCCATCCAGAAACAACTGTGACACAGAGGTCTGCCCAGCTGTGTGCCAGTGGCAAGGTCTGGAGGGGGGGGAAATGTAATTCTTTAGGTGGGCCACCGACACCAGCTCCTCCAGAGAGGAGCCCACTGCTTTTTAGCACTGAGTCAGGCAGGCAGCAGACGGGCAGAGGGAAGGAGAGCAGCACAGCTGCCAGTCATCTGAGTCCTAATGTGCCCCATGCATGACATTAAAGCAGCTCCTCATCCCAGCCAGGAGCCCAGCACAGGCTATTTATAGCCCTGGTACCTTGCTGCTTCTCAGAAGCTCTGTGCTGCTGGTTGTGATCTCTGTTTCTCTCTCCCACGTGCTGCCACAGACACCTGCTGCTCCCAGCATCGGAAAGGTACATTTAAACTCTTTCCCCACTCAGAGCAGGAAAGAGAAGGGACTTTGGCACTGAGACGGATGGGCAATGTGGAAATATCAGGGCCAGGTTGCTGGGTCTGTAGGAAATTTGTGAGCAGGGGTACTTGAATGTATGCCTTGGGGAACCCTTAAAGATGCTGCAGAGGGGGACGATCCACAGTGGTGTGGGGTCAGCCACAAGGCAGCTATATGGTGGGGAGGCTGTAGGACCTGTTGTTGGTGCCAGACTTGAAGCCCTCTCAGTTTTTATGGCACCCGCTCTTCAGTTTAAAAAGGAAATGTAAGAGATTAATTACAAACAAAGTTAGGATGGGAACCTCCAAACAATATTGAACTTGGGGTTTGTTTGCAGCTATGTGGGGTTTGCCAGCAGTGTGGAAATAGGATCAGCCTGCAGATGCAGAAATTTCAGCGTCTGAGGGCTGTGCTGGTGGGGGCTTTGCGTACTCCACAACCCTGCAAACATGTAGATTTGCTTCCAGTGAGGAAGCTCAGAGAAACTCTTGCTTCTCCCATCGAGGTATCTATCTATATGTGCCTGGGACTGATCCTTACCATCAAGAGGCTGAACATTTTTAACGTGAGGGTTCAGTGGGGACTGCAGATTTAGTAGGCATGGAACAGAAGTGTTAGTGCAGGTGCCATTTTGGAGGTGGTGCTGTGTTGTTGCCATGGGTGGCTATGAATTTTCTTTTCTGTGGGTATGGACATACCCAGGTATTTGCTTGATAGTGATTGAAATTGAAACTAGGGAAATTTATGGGGAAGGCTGGATTCAAAAAGCAACTAATGCAACACTGATGTCAAGTTCTAAGGGTTTATAACTTGCAATTTATTTAAATTTCACTGCTGGGTGACAGGGATATTAAAGCTTTCACACACTAGCATTTGCTCACCAAATTGATACATTCTTCACACTTTTATGTAGATATTAGCAATTCAAGTTCACAATCTTTTCTGTTGTAAAAATGCAAATAGAACATCGTTTGCACTAAATTATTAAATTACATTTCTTTTAATGTGGTACAGTCCACTTTACACAGTGTGATATAATCGTTCCAGGAACCAAGCCTGTCCTATACTTGCCAGTATGTTTAGATAAATGCAAAAAGAGAAACCTCTAAGACCTTTGCCAGGCTGCTTAAACAGCTACTGAAATAAATTTTAAAACTACACTTTCCTTCTGCTGGCATCTGTCATTGGATATGTAAAAAACTTGTGCATCTTCCGTCAGTGAATGAGCACTTTGCCATTTCAATTAGTTTTGATATGCAAGAAAAATGATCTGCACATGTGAACTGTAAAAGAAATGGGCTCTCTCTATATATATATTTAGCTTCTATTCTTCTCATGCAATTAATGCACATAATTGGCTCAGACTGGGATATTTTTATAGACATTTGTTTGTGAACAGACCCACATCCATTTTCTACTTAAATCATGTGATTCTTTTGACTGACTTCACTGAGCTTTGAATCACAGTAAGATTAAGGTCAGGTGAAGGCATATTTGAAAAGATGGCCCGCAGGGTCTTTCATTTTCAGCTGCTTTGATTTTTTTCATGAATCTATAACAGTTTAAAGGAAAAAAAAAAAAAAGCTTGGTATTTGCTGAGATAGGATCAATATTAATCCAATCCCACATCTAGGCCTCTGTCTTGGCAGTAATCGGAGCTCAAAACTATTAAATCTTTCCAGAATCATAAACTACCCAAAGGCTTTGAAAACTGATCAAAGCATCTTCAGGTCTCTGATGGTCAAACATGCTCACAAACACAGTTTCTGAAGCTTTGCAGGCTGCTTAAAAATCTCACTGTTAGGTGTCAAGCCTCTCCTAGCCCCCAGAGCCTTGTTAAGTCCCATTTTATTTTTGTTCTAAATTAAGAGCAACAAAATGAGAAAGAAAACAAATAAGCTTCTACAGAAAGGACAGGCTGTGTCTGTAGCAGTCTGAATGGAGACAATCCTGGTCTGTGCTGGCGGTGGGATGCTTACAGGAGCAGTGTTGTGGTGATGCACACAGGGGACTCCAGCATTACCACAACTGTCTACACCTGTAGTAGCAGCTTGTGGGTCAGCAGCCTGTCTCTCTGCACTGAGAGCTCCATTCTACACCACTTGTAGGCTGTGACCAGCTAAGAAAGCTCCCATGAGCATGTCTAGCAGCACATGTCCCAGCAGGAGCTGGCCCGTGCCTGGATAGCATGAGACCTCAGACCACCTTGGCTCAGGCTCCTCGGTATCAGATGGCATGTGAAAATAAGCAAGGTGCCACAGGGACTGAGGGAGAAAAACAGTTAAAATCTCTCTCAGAAGGAGTGTCATACTTTATCTTATATAGGCCAATGACACAATTTTATTTGTAGTGTTCACAGTTTCAAAACCTCAAAATTCCTCCTTCCCTTCCAGCAATAAATCAGTTCAGATCACTCGAAACGTACCTGCTGTGGGGCTGATCCTGAGAGATCCACTGGGCTGAGCAAGGAGGGGTCTTTCTCTGACTTCAATGGGAAGGAGATCACGTCATCTGGTAGACCTTTTAAAACTGCCTAAGCAATTGAATGCTGAGGTTTACCTTTAAAAGTGACACAGACACTTCAGTTCCTAAACTGTACAAGGAGCTTAAATAGGACTTGGACTTTTAACTTATTACATGCTTTGAAAACATGAAAATCCTAAAGCTCCATGTAACTACCAATGGACAGAATACAGAAAACTTCAGAAAAGGTACCCTGGCTGCTAGTAGATATGGTGGCACTTGAGACACATCCAAACACTAAATGTCTAGTTGTCGCTGAGAGCTGTTTATTAGAGGCACTTACCTGTATGCCCTTTCAAACCATATAGACGTAAATTTCCGAAAAAGAATTGGATCTTCTCCCACTCAAATGCTCTGCCATGAGTTTGTGTATTTTTAATTCAAGAAATAATATCTAAGTCAAAGCAAGAAAGTAAATGTTCCCTGAAACTGTGAGTGACCTTTTCACCACAGATCTCTAGGCACAGACTAGAAATTCTTCCTAGTCTGACCACCAATAACTATTCTTTGAAACTGTTTTTTTTTTCAGCCAGTCAGGCATCTAACTTATGTTGATTTAGTCTGTTGATTTCATCACAATTTGTTTCTAACAATATTGTGTAGGACCATATCAGTAACTTCACTCAAGACAAAGTATCTAATTTATCCCCTATTATCCCTGAAAAAATGAAGAAAATTAGATTGGATTGACACAATTTGTTCTTGATAAATAGGTGCTATAGCTGCTTTTATCACCTTATCACCCTCTAAATTCTTATAATTCAATCGTGATAATTTCTTCCTTCATCCTTCCAGGTATCAGAATTAGGATAATAGTTCCTATATAGATAATAGCTAATAGATATAGAAACATCTATAACTCCCTGGAAGCTTCCTTTCTATATCTCACTCCTATTATATCTTTTCCTTGTATGAAGATTAGTGTTATTATTTGCCCTTCACAAGCACTACGGGATCTTTTGCATGGTTTAAAATCTTGATCTTAAATGCCAGCACGGCCTTCATAATTAAACCCTGAGATGATAACGTTATTATCATCTGGGTACTGATTTCTGCCTCGCTGTGGCTGTCAGCCAAATGTCATAATGCATACAATTAACAGATTTGCTTCTCAGCTGACTGATAACAAAGGAAGCACAAATAATTCATAGGCAGAGGCACCAATTCTTTGATGTGACTGAACTCTGATCCTTTCAGCACCTGAAGGGAGGCAGGCTGAAGACAGGGCAGCCTCATTAAGGCAGAGAAGGAGAGAAAAAAAAGCGGAGGAGGAGGAGGAGGATGCAGGAGGTGCCCCCCGCGCCGCAGCTCCTGTCTCATGCTGGGTGCTGTGACCTCTTCTGCGCCAGGTCCCGCAGCTCCCACCCTCCCGCCACAGCACGGGTAAGAGCAGATTCCTTGGGACTGGGGGTAAAAAAACCAAGAAAAATCTGTCCCAGACAAAAATACAGACACATAATGTCTCTAATTACAAGGTAGCTTTTGTTTTTTCAGAGGTTAAGGGAAATTCCTGAGGAGATGCTTCCATCTGGTTTACAGTCCCTTTGCGCTGGGGCAGTTCAAAGAGGCTGCAGAGTAACTGAGAATTGAAGACAGCGTTTATTTATAGTTTGATAGCTTCATAAAAGCTGTAGAGCTGAGCTCACAGCAGTGTACTTATTTATGTGTTGAACTGCTCATGCAGCACCCTACTGCCTTGCAAAACGTATGCTGTAGCTCTTGCATAAAATTATATGCGACTCTTCATAAGGTCATGACACAAAGGCAAAAAAAAGGTTAAATTAGACTAACAAAACAGCTGATATAAAAATAAAAGTAGCAGACAGAACTGGAGGAAAATTAACAGCATGGCTCTGAAATAAAATAACATCAAATGAAGATTCGCACCTGAACCCATTTTTCAGAATAGAAGAAAGAAAAATCCTCGAACTCTGAATAAGGCAATAACTCTGATTTCAGCTCCCGGTGACATTACAAAGGATTTGAGCCTTGCACTGGAGGTTTTATAATGACAGCCCAGCCTCTGGCACAATCTCAGTATAGTGTCTCACTGCAAATTATATTTGTATCACATTTATCCTTTCTTTTAATATCAATGTACCATCTTTTTCCTCTGTAACCCAGAGGGGAAAGCAAAGCAGCACTGTTTCATTATTACCCTTTAATAGTCTTAGTCTTTCCAGTGATATAAAGGAGAATATTAATATCCTTCCAATGACCTCACCTAAACACTGCTAAAAGCCAGGAAGGGAGTGACAAGTTTGTAGCTAATGCACAGGGATGAATTTCTGAAGTTAATGAAAGGATTTCACCCCTGGGTTTTAATCCTGTTCTCTTTTTAACCTTTTAGCTTCAGTTTCCGCAGCTGTAGGATGGAGAAGGTAGACATGCATACAGGTTGACAGCAGAATTTTATTGAGTACAGTTCAGTCAGGAGCTTGGTGTGCTATCAAAGCAAGGAGATGTACTGCCTTCTTGAAAGGGTACGGTAATCACGCTCTGCCTGTAGCAGAGAAGTAGCGTTGCTCTGCAGAGCTCGGTGAGGTGGGTGAAGAGGAGTTTGGAGGGTTGCCGGCGATCCTGACTGTAAGGTGGAGGCTCCTCGCACAGTTCTGCCCAAGGATGAGGTGATGGTTGGGTTGGGCCAGTGCCAGGAGAGGGGAGGCCACCGCACCTACTACTCACAGGCTGCACATAGCTCTGCTCCTGGGGAGGATGCCCAAAGCCACCCCACCAGCTTGGCGGGCGGCAGAGGAGATCAACCCGCACTGGGTGCGGGTGGGGAGTGCCCTCCATCTCAGTCATAGGTGTAGGATGTATCCATCAGATAATTAGTGCCGAGTGTAGGACATCATGAGCTACATTGTGCCATGAGATTCCTATTGCTAACATCTTAATGATGAAAGAGAGGAGAAAACGGCTGTGAGGATGTTGCACAGATACCCTAATCGCTGTTAAATGAACACACAAAATTCACAAATCTGCTGAACGGTGTAATTAAAGACAAAATGTTTCTCTCAAGAAAGCAAAATTAACAGTGAAAGAAAACTTAAAGGTGACCAGCAAAGGAAGTGAAATCATAACTGGGTTCTAAGTGCTGCTGCTTCCCGGTCTGTACAAAAAAATGGGAAGGATGATGATGATTAATCATCGCACTTGTTCTTCACATTAGAAATGCACAGTTTATCCATTATGGAAAAGCTGGAGGATGTGTGGAGCTCTGACATCACAAAAGGGAAAGGAGAGAAGTTGATCATTTTGGAGGAAAAACCCTGATTAGTCGGATTACTAAACAGGATTTGGGGCTTGTTGGTAGTTATTAATGCTTTCATGCAGTCGGGGAGTGAACAACCTGGTTAAAGACACTACAGCTCATCTGCTTAAGATACGTGTGCTTATAATATGTGAAATATGCTGTGGTTCTTTTACCAAAATGCAGTGAAGCTCAAATATTACAAGGTAATAAAATAGGACAAAACAATAAACTGGTCGTCTAGTCATCATGTAGGATTAAAAAAAGAGAACATTTTCTGTCTCATAAAAGGCTTCTACTGATTGTAAAGACTGCTCCAGAGGCAGCTGATGCAGGATTAAGACCTATGTTTTCCCAAATGCAGTATTTCTTTTCAATGTAGCTAGAAAAAAAAAGTTCTTGATTTTGGTAATATTATCACGTTATTTTTTGTACTAAACTTACTGCCCTTTGATTGATTTTTTAAAAGTACCATAGGAAGAGCTGAGAGCTTGGCCCACATCCAGATTATGAATTTAGTGTTTTGTCTTCCAAACCCATTTTTAAAATCTGGTGATAATTCAAATTAATTTCTCAGATATGTTGCTTCTAGTTCCAGATTTGGAATACAGAAAGAATCGATAAAACCAATGAAATGCTAGTCTTGAAGCATACCTGGCTTCTAATTTAGCACTTGTAGTGAGGAATCTATATAATTTGCTAAAACAGAATGATGACTACTTCCAAAAACAACTGAACAGCTGAAAGAATAGGTCTGAGCTTGATGATAAAGCTGTAGATATCTTTTTCACCTGGAAATAACGGTAATATTTTTTTTAAAAAATCTAGTTCTGTAGAGACATCTGGACTGTTTGAGAAAATGGCCCTAGGTGGATTTCAAGGAATTCATACACTCATTTTTTATGTTGATACATATTTATTTAATGAAACTAAGACTACTCTTTGTGCTTCTGGGATTTGAGAAAACCAGTTCAATTTGTCGTACAAAACATTGGTCCTGCAAATATTTAAGCTGGTCAGGAATGTTACTCATTTGAACAGCCTCATTAAGCAATAGTAGTGTGTTTACAATGTGTTTCAAACATGGTTATACCAAAACTTTAGGACTTGTCTGTGTCACGATGATTCATGGCATCAGTCCTTGATGCGTTACCACATTAGAGACAAAAACTGTGTTAAGGACTGGTATCCCTCAAGTGATGGGTAAACATCATTCTCCCATTGACAGCTCTACCACTGTATCTCGCATTTGCAGCTTGCTGATCTGAGAGCCTGAGAGGTTCAGCAAAGGGCCTCCCCCAAAAAAACAGAAATGGGACCATGAAGTTCCTTATGTTTTCCCCATAAATAAAACTAGACGGAGTATGTGAATAATTACAAATTAATTAAAAATCCCATTTGAGCTTACAGAGAGGAACCAAAACTCTGTGAATCTGCAGCACTTAAACACCCCACTGAGAAGTAGGAGGAGACCTCAAAAGCTGGCCCCTGTTTACTAATCTTTTATTTATCCCAAAGCAAACCAGTAGCAACTTTGTCGAAACCAATATAACCTACATTTTTGTGTGAAAGAGTAGAGAATCTGGCCAATCAGACTGAGTTGCTTCCTGCCAGTTCTGCCACCATGCTTCAGGTGTGGAAGCTGTCTCTGCCCACAATGTTGTCTTGGCTCTCTCAGCTTGAAGCCTGGGGAGAAAGCTACTGGTAAAGTGGGGCACAATGGGGCAGAGACAAATCCATTGGTAGAGTAATGAGGCAGCAGCTTCCCAACTGCTTTGCAAGGGTGTAAGTACAGAGCTTCTGAATCAAAACTGTTGTGCAAACTGGTAGCCAGGTCTGGTGGTAAGGCAGAGCATCAAACATCCACATGTGCACTACACCTCTGTAAAATGCCAGTGAACCGCAGTTCAGGGGTTGTATTAGTGGCTTTATTTCCCACCTGCTTTGCAGAGGTGTAGAGCACTATAAAAACTAATGAGAGAAGCAAGTCTAATGTTTTTTCCATTGTTTTTAGTCCTGTAAAACCCTTTTCTGAAGTCTCTACTTAGGCATAGTTCCTAGTTTGAGAGGAGCTGTGAGCACTGAAAAGGCACCACTCTGTTCTAGCTGTCTAACCTAAGAGGTTGTTGAACATATAAGGTACTTTCAGCATCTAAGCAAGGACTAATGTCCTTCAGGCACATATGAGAGACAAAACTTGAATAGCCAAGGGGCTAAGGGCCTGAGTTTATTCAAGTCAGGGGAAATCTTTCCCTGGATTTTAATAAGCTCTGGATCGGGATCAGGGAAAGGAGGGAGAAGGCAGCTGGAAAAGACTGTTTTGAAAGGAAGTCTGTAATTTCGTTTAAATAATCACAAAATTTGTGGGGGCTATTGAATATTGAAGATCATTTCAAGTGCTGATTTTATTTTATTTTGTCTGGGAGATCTTGAGCCTGAGATGTCACCATAATTTTACGTACTTTTTTTATGTTGGTGATTTATATCACACCCTGTAGAATAACTATCTTTAGATACTAACAGCAATATTCATTTGCCCAATAATTTGTTCTTACTGGACAATGTTATACCTCTACCTCTAGATACATTCCTGATGAAGACCTTGAATTCTAAAGAGATTTAGAACCAGGAATTTTGGAGATCAGCTATGGATCTTAAGGCTGAGGAGAAAAGAAAGCAGCACCATAGCTTGACTTTATTGGAACAAGTAAAGAGAATGAAAGAATCAACAGAGATAATTGATGTTGTCCTAGTTGCGGAAGGTGAGAATTTTCCCTGCCATAAGGTGGTGCTGGCTGCCTTCAGTCCCTATTTCAAAGCCATGTTTACCTGTGGCTTGGTTGAGTGCACGCAAAGAGAAGTGGTGCTGTACGACATCCCTGCAGAGAGCGTGTCCATAATACTTGATTACATGTACAGTGCAGATTTGCACCTCACTAATCAGAATGTGCAGACTGTTGCGCTTGCTGCGTATTTCATGCAGATTGAAGATGTTTTCAGTATGTGTCAGAAGTACATGATGGATCATATGGATGCTTCCAACTGTGTGGGGATCTACTACTTTGCAAACCACATTGGTGCGGAAGAGTTATCTGATCAAGCAAGGAAATACTTGTATCAGCATTTTGCTGAGGTGAGCTTACAGGAAGAAATATTAGAGATTGAATTCCAGCAGCTGTTGACTCTCATAAAATCGGATGATCTGAATATTTCCAGGGAGGAGAGCATTCTGGACCTTGTCATTAGATGGGTCAAGCACAGCAGAAAGTCACGTGCAGAGCACCTTACTGAGCTCCTGAAGCAAGTGAGACTGGTACTTGTCAGCCCTTCCTTTCTCCTGGAAGCCCGGAAAAGGAACACAATGATCCTGTGCAATTCAGAATGCAATGATATGTTTGAGGAAGCACTGAAAACCATCAAGCTATCCAGCCACCCTTCTCTCAGCCTGCGATACGGCATGGAGACTACTGATCTCTTACTCTGCATCGGCAACAATTCTCTCGGCATTAGGTCAAGACATGGTAGCTATGCAGATGCCAGTTTTTGTTACGCTCCTGCGACACGGAAGACTTACTTCATTTCCTCTCCAAAGTATGGGGAGGGTTTAGGATGTGTTTGCACTGGTGTTGTCACTGAGAATAATGATATTATTGTGGCAGGAGAGGCAAGTGCTGTCAAAATGTCTAGACAAAAGACAAGGAACATCGAAATTTATAGGTGTGTACCCTCTGTTGGAAAATCCCCAATGATTTCAAAATTTTAAATCCAAATAGTGTTTCTGGGGGCAAAAGATGACCATTAGACAAAGTGTTCTTTACTTGAAAGTTTTCCTGGAGATTTTGATCACTCTAATCAATTCGTCACTATTGATCTTTATGGCACAATGAATTATACACATGCAACAAAATCCTGATGCCTTTTCTTCTGAAAGGAGGAGGATTTACTGTAGTGGCATCTCTGTGTAAATGAGCTTGATTAGATCCTATGTTAGTGTATGTGGATTTTATATTCTCCTTA
>Ga0181612_171672_pt1 | contig 24355 bp, 14 predicted proteins | sample HoacroProtozoa21_FD_119630 | JGI IMG/M metagenome (GOLD analysis project Ga0181612, IMG submission 119630) | Hoatzin crop microbial communities from Cojedes, Venezuel. Combined Assembly of Gp0051906, Gp0051904, Gp0051908
TATCATAGTTTTTCTGCTGCACAATGGCTTCCAGCTCCTCCTGTTTGATGCCCATGCTGTGTGCACTGGTGTGGTTGCGTTTCAGCTGGGCTACTGATGCCACTCCCTTCCTGGGGGCAGAAGCCTCAATTGCTATGTGACCATTCTCAGTGCTTCTGTGGTTTCTAACACCTCAATAACCCTTGCGCCTTTGCTGCTGCATGGGTCTCCATCCCCTACCTCCACTGAGACAGCAGACTGAAGGACCTCACCAGCACACCATTCCTTGCACATTGGTGTGCCATTCCCAGGCTTATCTCTAGTGAGCCTTGTTTTATCCCTTTCCCCCTTCAAATCTTATTTAAAGCTCTTTCAATCAGCCCTGCTAACTCCTGCCCAAGAATAATTTTCTTCATGCTCTTGGCTCATGTTTGCTCTGGTTCAAAGCCAAGTTAATTCGATAAAGTGGATTTCAATAGGCTTACTGTCATATCCATTGAAAACTGACCTCTGAAGTCAGAAAGTAAGGATGTAATCCAGTCCATCTAACGTGGCCATCTGCACATTCGATCCTCATATGTCATCAAAGGAGCAAGACATTCATCTCACTGAGACACCTCTGTTGGGTTGGATGAGTTGCTCTAAGATTAATACTTCTTCTTTGACTGGATAGAGTGCAGAAGAATAGCTTAGACTGGATAAACAGCCAAAGACAGAAGGCTTAGAGGCTGTACTAGAAGTTATGGTATGGTGATGTGCTCAGGGTTAGTGCATATCATGGGAAAAATGCATGGTTTGTTAAGGAACAGATCTTAGATGACAGTTCGCTTTTCTGGCTTCACTAGTGTGGTGGATGTGAAGGATGGAGAGAGAAAACATGCCCTACTCATGGCAGAGAACTAGCCAGACTCAGCTCAGGTGAATCTATGGTCCACACAGCTGAAGGCAATTTGAAAATTTGGGTGTTTGATTTTCAAAGAGGCTTTGTCACAAGCAGCAGGGCTAGTTCCAGGAACAATGTTCTGATGGCAGGGCGTGGAGAAGACAATGCCGTTCCCCAGGCTCGCCTCATTATTGTTTTGATTATGCAACATTCCCCTCTGCCCACAACGCTTGGGTCACTGTACCATAACCCGTGAACTGTTTTTCCCTGTGGCTGCATTTTATTGCTGTTATCCCTCGAGCCAGTCAATACCTAATTGAATGTGGGTTTTGTTGTATACTCAATGAATTCCATGTGTTCATCTCTTAGAAGCAATTTGACAACAATGAAGACAAGGAAAATTGCAAAAATATTGAGGAATCCTTTTTAGGGAAAAGCCATTGAAATGATACAAGCCCAAATTCTGAGTGATGCTGAGTTGTACGGTGCCTGACTTGGCTAGTGCAGTGTTGATTACCTAAAACACAGACAAAGACACAATCTTACTAACTTGCGAAGATCAGAAAGGTGTAAGCAAAAGAATTTTATTTATCTCATACGAATTAAGGTGTAACAATAAAAAAACACAATACCAAAGATACCCTGATAAAAAATGGAAATTAAACAACTCACAAAACCATATAGCTGCTTGAGCAGACTGAGGAAATCGTGTGACTTTTATACCATTTATAACATTTCACAAAATACGGGTTTTCCTTAATCTGGGATGTTATATTGAATGGTTGCTGGTCTTGTTTGATCACTAACCAGCTTGTAATACTGAAGGCTAAACACTCACTCGCACACACACAGAACAAACAAACAAACAGACATGGCAGGGGAAGAAATAACCTCAGATCTCGTTGGGGACAGAATACATTTTGCTCTGAAGAAGAATCAGTTTCTCATGTAATGGATGAGAAACTACCAAATTTACTGTTTCTCTCAATTTCGTAATTAATCACGACCAAACACAAGCATTTCATGCCTTTCTTCTCTCTCTGTTCTTTTCCTCTAATAGACGTTTTTCCTAAGGGTGTCTGGTTCATTAGGCGCTCAACAGCCTATTGCACTATGTTAGTCCAGAGCTGTCTGACCATGGACTTTGTGTAGATTTCCAGTTTATCATATTCATCTCCTGTGTCTGCTCTGCTCTGTGCCTGTGCCCCACGCAGTAGCTGTGGTGATAGCCCATTCATTCACATTGTGTTGAAGGGCTGACTTTAAAATTCTTCTTTCTTTCCTCCCCTCCTCTTTTTGCAACTTAATGCCTCCTTTTGCTCTTTGATTCTGGCTGCATTCTTACGGGATTAAGTGTTTTCTGTTTCCTAGAAGGAATAAAATATGTCTATCTGAGCCAGAGGAGTAGGAAATCTCTCTGTAAACTCCTTAATGGGGGTTTTTATGGGATATATTTTCACCTCATTTAGTTTTTGTTTCAGTATGGCTCTTTCATCAGTCTGAGCATCTGAAGGAAATGACAACTTTATGGGAAGGCAAGGAGAAATCGTTGGATTAAAAGAAGATACAAAAACAGAACTCAAAGAATAGAAAGGTTTAGAAAGAATAAAGGCCTAATAGGTGGCTCACTGAAGTCAAAATAAATGTGCTTTTCGTATGGGGAGATTCCTGAGAGACTCCACATTGTGACCAAGAGGCTGTATGTGATGGTCCATAAAAGTGGGTAGATTAGGTTTCTTCACAGGTTTTAAAACCAGTGCAGGGGCTTTGATCTCCCGTACTGCTTTCCTCTCAGCAAGGGCCATGGTCATCCCCATATTAAGATGAATACTTCCTTTAGCCAGGTCATGTCATTGTAGAATATACCTGGCCTTTCAGACTTAATGAGAATTACAAATCTACCACTTTCCTGGGTAAATTGTTTCAGTGATTATCTGAATTTGCTATTAAAAATGTATATTTTATCTCACCTGAATCTAATTTCAAATTACAGCTGGTCAGACATTGCATGCCTTTTGTCTGCTAAGCTGAGCAACTTTTTATTGTCAGAAATATTTTCCATTCCTCAAATCAAGACTGTGATTTCATGGCCTCTCAGCTTTTTCTTAGAGAAGTTAAAGAGGCTGAGCTTCTTAAGTCTTTTGTTTTAAGGCTGATTTCCCAGACATAAAGTCATTGCTGTAGCCTTTTTCTGATCCCTTTCCAGTGTTTCAGCTACCTCCTTGGACTGTAATGTTATTTGAGTAATGGAGTCACCATTACTGTATGCAGAGGTAATAATAACATAACACTTTGGCACAACATGCTCTTCGCATAATCAAGCGTTGTATCTTCTGTTTTACAGGATAGTATACAGGATTTTTGGCAGTGTCTAATTCTGAATATGCTCTAAGAATGACTTTGCCTTAAATGTAGGAATAGTGCATTTCACTTCAGAGTGATGTTCAAAATAACACAATTTACCAAGCTGTGAGCACAGTTGATCCATTCCCGTTATTGTTTAGTGTTCTCCAAGTTTTGTGTCCTCCGAAAACTTCACCATCCTGTCTAACAATGTTGAATAACATTGGACAAAAGGAGATCTCTGTAGAACCCACAGAAAACACCCCCCCCCCCCCCCTTTGATGATGATTCCCCATTAACAATTGCTTTTTAGGAGTAGAACTCTGGAAGAGACCTCCTGGGTCATTGAGTCTAATCCCCAGCTATTTCAAGTAACCACATCATACAGTCACTATTAGAAATCCAGTTCAGTTTTAATCCATTTAATATGTGCCGCATTGGTTTTTGTGTAGTGCTGCTTTTGTAATCCGAATGCCATGTGATAGTAAGTCATTAAGTCATTATTTTATTTCTAGTAATGACAAAAAACAGCTGAAGTGATTTTTATATATTGCAACTTCAGTCTAGAAACAATGAACCAAAAAAAAAGAGCCTGAGGTTTTTCTTCTTTACTTATTTCAAATGAAATGTTTTTTAAAATTAAAATAACAAAGAAGATGACACCAATCATGCACTGAGACGTCCTGCTGAAAAAAACCCACATGAGATGTTTTTAGTAGGGTGGTTCAAGGTTCCAAATGGATTTTTTGCTAAGGATGTTAATTTGCAAGGATGGGAAGATAAAACCTGGACAGCAGAAATAATTGCCTTCCCCAGTATTTCCTTCCTCCCCTCTCCCAGAGATTGCTCCTTTCCTTTATAGGGAAGCTGAATTGCACATGAAGTAACTTTTGGACTACAGCCATTTGTATCTGCTCTGTTAAAATCACCCAGGTTGTAGGCGATGGTTTGGGAACTGCATCACATACCTACAATTTGGCTGTATCTACTGTGGTGCAGCAGCCGCTAGGAAATGGGCAGAACAGGCAGTTGAGAGAGGCACCTCCTCTAACCGCCACTGTTTAACCTGCCTGCTGCTGTGAATGAATAGCCTGGGTCCAGGCTTTTGCTGGGCAGATGATGCTGGAAAAGGCCAGGCAGTCTCTGAAGCAGTGTCCTACAGAAGTTACAATTCGCAAGGATGAGTATCAGATGGCTGATGTCGCCTATTGCTGAGTTCAGCGACAGCTGACGGCACGTAGCACCTCATGGTACTGACATTGTGCTTCCTCCTGGTGTGCAAGTATTACACGCCCGTCAGTGATCAAACAAGACGCCTTTGTGCCTTTGGCAAGGAATTACTACACTGTTCAAGCCAGATGCCTGTGTGTTTTGAGGATTTTGCTCTACAAGTTCCTTACCGTGTGGTAACAGGAAACTAGATGGAGCTTGTTTATTTATATAGATATAGTTTAATCTCTGACTGTCAAAGTGGATTTAGGTAACATGTATATTCGTCTTAAATGTTGCAGGCTGAGCAGTTCTTAGGTCATGTTTGGAAGTAGGGATGGGAAAACTTTTTCAGTGTTTTCAACATAGTAGTTGTGTCAAATTTACCCCAATTTCCAAATGGACCATAACACTGGTGCTAAGGTTTGAATGATTTCCCACTGTATCTGAAGCAAATGTAGCTCTGGACTATTTCTCTGGTGCTATGAACAAGTTGCTGCTTTTAGATGCTTTGGGTTGTTTTTCCATAAGAGATTATGAAGTTCTGTTAGTAAAATTTGCAGGCACAAGGCCTTTGGCAATGTTCCAGAGCACCAAGTCTGAATTGAAACTCATCTCTGTTTGAATTCAGACCCAACTGAATGACTCTTCCTGGGTCTCAGATATATACTCAACCTTGTTTTTTTTGTGAATTAGAGTTCTAGGAACTAGCCCACATTATACAAGATGTCCCTGCCTTACTGTCATATCACACATGCTTAAATAAAAAGCTTTCATGTCAGTGACATGAATCAAAACAAAGAGCAAGGGTTTGGAAGCTGCAAAAGAAGAGTTATTTTCTCCTGCTCAGTAACCTCAGAAATATCAGTCTTGCAACTTCTATAAACGTATTTCATCAGGGACCCGTTCAGGATGGGTGTCTGAGTGGAAAACACTTAGGTATGTGACGGAGCAGAGTTCAGTCACTCAGGTGAGGACAGTTGAGTGCTGGTGTGATGGTGTGGGACAGAAGGCAATGGAGCATAATCGTAACCTCAGAGCATTTTCTCTTCTATTTGATGGGGCTGTTGCTGCTCCTGGGAGACAGAGAGTCTATCACAGTCTTCCCCACTCACCCGGAATGAGTGTCTAAAGACAGAATACACAGAGGCTACTTAGGCAGAATTTAGGACCTGAAGGATCTTTGTGATCTGCATTTTTAGATCAGTATCTTCATCAGCTGCATTTTACTTGAATTCTGATGAATGGCAGGACTTTACCATTTTGGCAGAATGTTCCAAAGTGTGAATATCCCAGGGAATTTAATTTTATTTTAGATAGTTCTCCTTACTCTGTCCAAGGGGACAAGTAGGCTTTCCTATTGACTGGTTAGGAAGCTGTGTAGCTCTGGCTTTTTAAAATACTCTAATGTGGCCAAATGCCTAATTTCTAGGCATTGCAATATCCAACGTGAAGGCAGCTAAGGCACTTTATTGTCCATAGCCTCTCTTGTGCATTAGTTCCCATCTCAGCATTGGGAAAAGCAGCCCATCCTCCCTTCCAAGGATGATGTGAGGACAAATATATTAAAAGAGGTGAAGTGCTCAATTATTATGGTAATAGGAGTCCTATAAATACCTAAGATATATGTGTATATTTGGATTTTAGCAGAACCTAACTTACAACTGCAGCTTAAAAAAACTACCATAAACCGCTATATAAATTCCATCTGTGAATATTTGATCAGATGCTATGTGGGTGGAAAAGTATGTTTCATTGCTATTGTGATTGCTTTCTTTCTTTAGCTTTTCATGAGTAATAAACGTGAAGAATGTCCCAACGCTTTTATGCTCTCCCAGTCAGTAATATTTTCTCTGAACCCATATGCGAATGTTTAATTCATTAAATGGTATCATGCAACTTTATGGTGAAATCATAAATCTGTTCTGTTACATTGCTTATTGGAAAATCTTCAACCCCAAGCAAACCCCCAGCACTATAGCTTGCTTCCCTTGATTACATATGTCTTTTATTGGCTGCTTCCCACTTTCTCTTAGGTTGCTTTCTCCTTCTGCTTCCAAATTCTCCATTCCACTTTACAGTGGTGAATCTCACTGTGCTGAGAAAAGGACTTGCTTTCATGTGCATACTGCTGGTAAAAAGGAAGATACAGTATGTCCTGCATTTTGCTTCATAAGGATTTTGTGCTCAGTACTGCTCAGCTTTTTAGGATGAAGGTCAGTGCAGAGGCACTGAAAAATTCACTGTGGGCATGAGAGATCTGTGACAGTACCCGAGGTTAAAAAAGAAAGGAAGTGTTCTTTTTGCTTTCTTGTTATCTTAAGTTAGCCATTTCCAGTGTTACCAAAACTGTGCGGGACGGTGTGCCACATTCAATATTGTACATTGCTGTCCTTCTCAACATCATGCTTTGCTTTTCCGTTGCTCATGGTCATGAGTAATCCTATAGGGCCTTCAGCAAAAATCTCTGGAGACCTGGAGGTGTGTATCACTGCTCTGAAGTGCTCCTAGGAAAGCAGCTGGAGAGCAAGAACACAGGCTGTGTCAGTCTCTGCAGAACCAGCATGCAGCCTGCACAGCTGATCTACCAGAAGAGTCCAAGCTTTGCTTCTGATTATAGACCAAATACCTGGCCAGATTGATGATAACCAGGCTTCTCTTTCAAGACTTCTCGGGCCTTACTTTTTGCCAGAATTCCAATGAAATTGAGTCAAAACCAGCATGCCTGTGAACAGCCCCCCAAGGGACAGATGAAGATGCTCCCTGCTTGTGCAGCTGGCTTATCTGCAAGATCATCAGCATGAGCAGCTGTGAGTTAAATAGGGCAATCTGCTCAATGCTCAGCAGTCCCAGATTCTGTTAAAAACTACATTTGAATCCTCCTTCCTGAGCTGTGCTGTGATTTTTGCATCTGAGATTGTGGGACAGTAATTATTATTGAAGACTTGTTGGTGGATCTTCGCTGAGTTCTTAGTGGTCAGACGTCTGCATCACAGAAACTGCCCAGGCAGTTGAGGATAGTTGGCAGCTCCTTGGCAGTGTCAGCAGAAACACTGAAAAGAGGACACTAATCCTTAACTTCAAAGCTGGTTCAGGGACCCACAAGTTAGCAGAAAATCGCCCTTCTCTTGCTACATCTACTGCTTGTCCTGTGCCTGCTATTGGCTTGGATCTCATTTGTCGCTATGCTCTGATTTCCTGAGTGATCAGCAGTAAGGTTTCAATCTAACAAGATAAGTTGCCACCATTATGGCATCACTGGGCATAATGGTACAACTCATGCCTGTGCGCAAAAGCAGCTTGTCTATGTGCCTGGATACTACCATGAACAATAGGATACGATAGTGATTAGGCACCTAAATGCATAGAAAATAACCCCCCGTTGTTTCAACAAACTCATAAGCTCATGAATGGTTTTATTAAAACCAAGGAGCTCCTTTTCTTTCAGGCAGGCATGTGCTTAAGTGCTCTGCTCTCTTTTTTTTTAAACTCTCCTGTATTTTAAAAGAATCATTATATTTGTGTCAAGGAGTGTTCTCTGTACAAAGAGTGGGATTCCAGTATATTTTCAGGAAAGTGAACCAGGCAATTATCTTGCAGGACTGGTGCAGATGCCAGAATGAGGAGATGTGGTAAAGGGGAATGCATGATTGATTTCTTTTCTATTCCAGAGCTGGATGAAATGCCTGACACAGCTGTTAGCTCACACTGCTTACAAGAATGAGGAATCAGTCTCACCAGATGTTGTTCATTTCCTCTGTTGCTGTGTGGCCAGCTCTGTTGTACAGAGGATGCAGGGGGTGGAGAGGAGGGAGGGAAGAGAAAGGGGAGAAAATCTCAGTCTAAATTACACAAGAAGGGCCCAGTGTGGGAATTTAATGTAAGCGAGGAACACAAGAACAGGCCATGACTGGGAAAGTGGAAGCTGGAAAGACAGAACCAGCTCATTTGTGAGTCTGATTCATTCGCTGGGGAACAGAGCAGACTCCTGTCCCCTGTGGGTCGATACATGACCATCTCATGTACGAGTTCTCCTGAAAGCTAATGTTTTCCATTAAAAGGATGCAGGAGGTACATGGGGAGGGCTCAGTAGCAAACAAACCAATGATTCAAGGCCACATCTGCCAGCTGCATTGTGCACTGTGTTCGGTGAGTCTGTGGAGCACTTACTCACATGTGTAGGGTCTTTGAGCAACATTCGGGGAAGGGATTGCAGTGACAGTGTGAGTGCTGCTATTGCAAACAACTACCTGGATGCTTGTGGTCCTGTGTATACCAGCACCATTTCAAACTACTCTCTTTCCCAAGGCTGGAACAAGCTCCTGTGCTGGGAGATGCAGCTGGGGAGACCAGTCATGACACAGGAGGCACCTGGTGCTGGGAAGCTACTGAGATGTTACACTGTCTCTTCAAGATTTTTTCACTACAGCAGGTGTCTTCTGCAGATCCCTTAAAGGTCTCTTTGCCTGTGTAACTGGTTGAAAAGGAAACAAGCAAAGAGGCAGAGAAAAGTACCTTCAAATGAGGAGGATAATTTAAGCTAAGGGTAAGTGATTCAGGAAGAGATATGAAATGAGAAAAGTTTGCAGACGAGCTGTAGAGGTGTCACAGGCCAGGAGAGGGCATGGTGATATCTGCTTCCCATGGAGAAAAGCTATTTTAATAAACCAGTTGAACCCTGACTTCATGATTATAATTTGCTCTGGAGTATCTACTTTAAAGGGAATTGATTTCTGCTATATACTTTTTGACACCTTTTTTTTGCACATTCTCCATTTCTCTGCAGTATAGACCAGGTAGGTTCCTGTCTCTGTGGCTCTACCAGCCTTAGCAGGTGTGAGGAGAAGGGGAGAGCTCACAGAGCTGTTACCATGGGAGATTAGACCAAGCCGCTGCCCACAAACAAACTATGGTTTGAGCTGTGTGAGGAAGGGCTAGTGACCTTTCTGCCTAAACCAACTTAAAATAAGCCTATCTCTCTCTGCAGTGTATCATTTAATGCCTTATTGGTAACAAAATCCAAAGACCTAAAAACGAAACAAAAAAAAGAATTGCAAAATAGAAAAAAGCACAAAGCTGTTTTATTTTTGCCTGAAGTGTCTGGCCTACAATAGGGTAAAAACTCTGTGGAAGAAAATAACAAACAATATGTCACTGCTGAAGAGACTCTGGAGAGATACAGTGACAGGATCGTGATGAACTGACATGTTCCACTCTTGAGATACAACAACCGCCACGGAGGAAGAGACAGCCAGCCTCTTGCTCTTGGGCATTAGGATAGGTATATACTTCTTGAGGTGGGAGTAGGGATGGAAACATGACCATAATACTCCAAATATCACTGTTGTGTTGCACGATGTGTGGCCGTGTCTGGCCTGCATTTACGGAGCAAGACGGACCTAATCTAAGATGTCTTCTCAGGAAGTAGTTACTTCTGGGAGACTGGGTTATATGGAGCACTCAGTTCACCTTTGTGCCAGTTTCTGTGGTTTTGGTTAACAACAGGGGTATAAATTAACTGGGGAACAGTTGTGTTGAAGATAATGCAAAGATCCTGTTCTCCAGTTGCAAGGATGCTAAGCTCTGAGTCAATCTGTTGACATCAGTACAGATAATCTAGATTTACATCAGTGTGAAATGTTGTCATTCAGATGGATTAGCTGAATTGATTCCTTAAGGGTGAATAAAATGCGCTCACAGGGCGCCTTAGAGGCTCTGATGAAAGAATTTATTGTACAGTTCCTGGGAATGTGGATAAGACATCCTGATACTCTATAGTTACATTGATCAGATCCTTGCTATTGCTCAAGGCAACCTGAGAATTATTCCTTGAAGTGCCATCTTATTTAATTCCCAATTTCCTGTTTTGTTGCAGTTACCCCCAACTGAATCCTACCTTGCCAAGTTGTTTGAATAGACTGGTCTGAATATCACCTAGCATATCATTTTCTTGCTGTAGTTTGCAAACTCTTTTATGCAATCTATGAGATGTGCCAAGGGGACATGATCCTTTAGTGCCAAAGCTGGCAACTTCTGGTAAGTCCTTCGCTTTATGCAAACCTCACTTTACCACTGTTGAAAGGCAGACAATGCATGTGCAGTTTGAAGTTACGGTTAAAATTACATGGAAAGAAAATGACAGGAGCAGCTGTCATATTTTTAACAAAATTTGGTCACTGCGGATATGAAACCTGAGAACTTGCATAAGAGACCCACTCCACGGAGCGTTGGTTTAGTCCACAGAGCAGCTGCACAAAGGGGGGCAATTCACCACTGCTCTGGAGCTCCTTGCCTGGGGAATTGTGGCTGCAAGTTCCCAAGGGCCCTCTGGTGTTTTGCGCAATCTATCTTTAGAGAACTGCAAGTTCATTTCTAAGAAGGGCACTGGCTTTGAGCAGAGACTACCCCTAAACTGACAAACCACTTCCTGCAATCGTTAACTGAACTAAGAGCTTGCTGTCCCCTTCACTCCCCTGAAAAGACCCCCCTTCCATCCCTTGGCTTGGCATCAAGAAATATTGGTAAAGACAAGAGGGCATGGAGGGTTGAAGTCGTACTAACTCATAGGCCTCCTCCCTGCCAGTTCTACAAAGAGCTCTGATATCAGCCCTGTTGGGTTTCTGCAGGAGCTGAAGCCATGACATTTCCAGAATGTTCTCCAGTCCTGGGAAAGGAGGTGCCTCACATGTCTGTGCATTTGGTGCTTGCTTTGCATTTCTACCAGCATGGCCCTCCTCTGAAACTGATGCAAAAGGATGTTGTAATTTTTGGCCAAATTCTAACAATAGAGCACCTGCAACTCCTGGGACATTATTCCCTGCTAAAAACATCCCAGATCTTGTCTGTATCAGCTTCCATTATAGGATGTGGCAAAATCTTGCAGTTATCAACGTTGACTTCGATGGTATATGCTTGTAGCCATTGAGAAGAACTGCAAAGCAACTCTGAATACTTCCTGTTTGATTTCATACTCGGTGATGGTGCTGGTGGGTCTTTTCGTGTTTTTTGTTCCCAGATTTGTGGTCTTCTAACATCTACTTTACTCAACCTTTGTGTACATGTGTCTCCAAACCCTCTTACTGATGGGTGAGATTTAAAAGTGCTTACTTTTAGTACTCATTCATCTCTCCATAGGTTCCTGGTCCTCCCTCTCTGAAGGTATCCAGGCAGGCTTATTCACTGTGGGACTTAGAGATGCAGACTAGTATTTTGCAAACTGGTGACAGAAATTGAGATATTAGCTAAATAACATTTTTCAAGAACTTTTTAATTATGGGCCAGGCAATTTTTTTGAAGAATGTTTTTCTTGCAGTTTTAAGATTCCAGTATCATTGCAGAAGTCAAATGGTTCTATACACATGGAACACACAGGTGGTTTAAGACTATAAATATACTTTAACACGTGCTTTTCTACTTAATTTCTGTTAAATAAGCTCCATTAAAACATGACCATTGCTTCATAACTTGAAGGGTCATGAAAGATATTCTTCCTTCAGACATGTCTATCTCAAAAAAGAATACAAGGGCTTTGACTGTTTTTGCATACAAACATAAAGTTTGTTTTGCAAATAAATATTTTCTCTCAAAGCAACTCTTTTCCTTCTCCTTTGCCACAGACATGATGCCAACAAGAATTAAGGAAGACCTAAATGGGGAACATCTGCTATATGTTAGTATCCAAAGTCTAGGAAATGCATGGAATAGTGCATAGTGTGAGTAGAAGAAGCCAAAATAAAGAATATACGCAAATCCAGAAGAAGCCACTTGAGTTTCCCACTAAACTTTGAAGGGTACTTATAGGTGTTTACTTCTTGTACTGAAGATATTGACAGAGCTGAAGTCCTATATGTAGAAGACTTTCCAAAATTTACTAACTTCTGTCCCAAAAAGCATCCAGAAAAAGAGCTGGATGCCCCTACTACTACTGTCTGTGCAAGATGAGCAAGAACAAATGACCAGGGCCAGTTCGTCATCCCTCTCCAGCTGGAACGGGGACTCACACTGGTGCATTTTAATGATTTCAGAAGATGGACTGAAGCAGGGTATAATCACTCTAGTATCAGGTGTTTTGATTCAGTATTTCCTGAGTGTGAAGGACACCTGAAGGCAAGATGAACCTTTAAATTAGCTCAAAAGACAGAATCAGTGAAGAATTTTTCAGCAAAACAGTTTTTCTTTAGGAAGTGAGATTTCTTTAAAATAAAAACTTTCCCTGGGAACACACCAGTTGGAACAGTACTTGTCATTGTCATTGCTGACAAAGCTGCAAACTCCAGAGGTTTATAAAAACTGAAACTGCATAGGAAATACATAGAGACACGCAGCTTGAATAGAGTCTACAATATATACACCCCAGGAGGCTGGAGTGTATAGAGGCTTCCACCGAAAGAATTTGGAGTGTTTCCATCTTTCTCAATGGAAGCAAGATCAGGCCCTGAGTATGGAAATGCAAAGAGGCAGATAGCGTGAGCCCAAGGGAGTTGCTCATTTGTTTGGCTATTGATGCGGGTCTGCTGGATACTCACTTCAGCTTCAATATTCGTTGTTTAGTAGGAAGCCATCGATGCCAAGGGTGCAATTTCTTACACCCATGTAAACTGGGGTTCAATCCATAAATGCACTAGAGCCTTCACTGGTCCCTCGGTAAACCTGGGAGTAAGACTCATATCCACTTTCATTGCTGTAAGCAGGATGTAGAAAGCTTTTTGAGATCAGTAGATAAATATACTATGAACACATGCAGGATTGTGTCACTTCATGGTTTGCACAGTCCTTACTGTGGCTGGCTATTGAGCTGTTTCATCAGTTAGTGCCTTTCTAGCACGTAAACTTACGTGAGATCAAACAGCTGTGGCTCACAATCAGTCATGCGCTCTAGGGTATTTGAACCTGCTGTCCTCACATCTCAGCAGAGCATCCTGCCAAGCATGCCTGGAGAGCATTTGCGGCAAGACTGGGCACAAGTTGCATTTTGAATCCATAGCTAAGAGTGGAAGATTCACAGGTCCCTGAGAAGAGCGGGAAGCGTGAGTGAAACTGTGCAGCGCAGTGGCTCTGGCTCTGAGAAGGGAGCCCTGGGCTAGGGGTGGGGAGCCCCTGGTCCATCAGCAGTGTCTGGGCTTAATTCAGTGGCTGCTTGGTGTCACAGATGGAAAGAAACATTGACAGAGATACTGAAAGAAATCAGGCCAAGAACGTGTCTCTGTAAGTACTTTCTGAACCCTACATCTCCAAATTATACATTCATCATCCCTTTTTGACTTTAAATTCTAATTTGCAAATACTCCATTTAATAATAGTGGTTTTCTAATGGTATAATTTTCACCTAAGCACTTAGTCTGTCATCTAATGGAAAGAGAAGTGTATTAAACTGCTCTTACAGCCTCTGACCTAGGACTACAAGCCTCTATCTCAAGAGGCAGACTAAGGTTATACTAAATGCAGACATGCTGATTCCCAGGTCTTAGTACTAACATATTTCTCACCTACCCACTGCCAGAGCCTGCCACTTTGAACTTGATGTGGTTTAAAGGCATTTGACTCCAATTCCTTAACAAAAAATACATGCAGAAGACCTACTAAGACATTCAGACTGCAAGGGAAATCTCAACTACCTATGGTGGGCTTCTCGGAGCCACCACAGCAAGCAAAAGTGACTTTTAAGGAAGGTCCGCAAATCTCATTTAACCTTTTCAAGAAGACAGACATAATTTCCAGCCATCTTGGCCAGAGTTTGTCCCCGCTGCAGCAGAAGTGGTCATCTTACTAAGTTAGGCACCCATCTGGCTTGTACAATCAGCCATTCTTGGTGCTCTTCTTTTTTTGGTTACTCCTCCTTTCTCTCATCCTCTCTGCCCCCATTTCTTTTCTCTTAAGAAAGTTCAGCTTCTCAGTGTAAGGCAACAGAAATCAGGGCCTGAAGGGATTTCGTGGGAGCTGTCTAGCCCATCCTCCTTGCCCACAGAAGTTCAACTATACCTAAATTTGTGTATGAGGAAAAGAAGAAGGGGCAGAGAGCCTGTTGGGCTGCAGGCTACTTTTGGCTTGGCTCTGATTAGCACCAAGCACAGGTGCTAAGCACCTCTTCACTGTCAGATTTTCCACTCCCTGTGTGTCCTTAATACAGGCAGAAACTATTTTTGGGTACAACACAATCAGCTATCTTTATCAAGGGGTTTTCTACAGTGCCCATCTGTATAGCAGCCAAGTACTTCCCAGACAGATTGGGTCTTCATGGCATGAATGAGAAAGCATTTCTCTGACAAATTATTTAAAAATAGTAAGGGTAGATTTATAAACACCTTATAAAAACCTAGGCTGCTGCAGCAAAGTGTAAAGTCAGGCAGCAAAATGGTGGGGTAAAAGCTGATTAAAGTTTTACAAGACGTTTTCTATACATAAAAGATTACTTCTTTCTAAACTGATTTTCTAGAGAAATGTTGCGTTTGAAATGCTTTGTTTGCAATTCACTTATACATCCCAGATACACAACCCACATAATAAACATCTTAAACTTGAGAGTCTCACTTCATTTTACTTGATTACAGTCAGTAATCATGGATACTAAATTTCTGTAAGTAACATCTAAGCTAAGTTTACATTGTCTGTGGAAAGATTTGCACCATTTAAATCAATTTAGAAATCTGTTAAGTAAAACTGATGCAAGTTTAGTTATAGCAAATGTCTCAGCTAATAAATTTCTTGGGACTGGGTTGTATCTTTTCTTCATGCATGGATGAAACTCAAGTGCTCTCAAGGCCTCAGTGAATAAATAATAAATGACGCAAAATAGCTTTTTGATACATAATAATATCATAACTTTTAAATGTGTTTTCCCAGGACTATAAATGAGTACAGTGTGTCCCTCTGGGAAGCTATTAAATACAAAGAAAAAAGAGCTATTTCTAGTGTTGGAAGCTGGTCAATGCATCTCTCACCACACCCTCATTCCTGGCAATCATTTACACCCATCTCTTATGCCCTTTCAAAGGGGCTGTAAATGATTGCCAACTCAGTGTGTTACACTCACCTTATCACAGGTGAAAATAAACTGCAAAGCAATGAAGATTCAGATCTGTGGTATACACTTGCATAGAAAGGCTGCTGCTTTAGCTTATCAGGTACCTTTATTTATCTTCACTCCATCATAACCTTATGTTTAATACTCTTAACCCTCTTCCAGCTGATATTTGATCCTATGTATCAGAGGTCTGTTTCTCTGTTGTTTTGTGTCTGTAAAGCTTTCTTTCAGATTAATCTCTGTTCAGATTAAAAGTGTTTCTCTGCTCACTAAACTGATGTTAGACTAAATGCAAACTGATGTTTAGTGATCCCTTGTGACTGTGTGGCTTGTGCTTAGTGCTGTTGGGATTTTAGGCAATCCAAAGACTGTCCAAAGCTGAAATCACTTACCTGATGTGGTCAAGTGGCATACAGTCAGTGTTACAGGTGAATAAAGTTTCTTAAACTAGTTTCAATCATGTATAAGTAGTTTAAATATTCTTTAAAATGACTTTATCACAACCCTAGATAACCACGTAAAATTGTCCCCCTCTATGATAAGACGAAATGGAAGTTAGAGTTATCCCTCTATTTTCCTTCCAGGCAGGAATTGGAGAGGCTGAGCGCATTATACCTGTTCCTCTCTTTCCCCTTCCATTTGTGGGGGAAATATCCTTCCTTTCAACAAACCTGATGTCCCCCACAGAGCCCCGCTGCAGCAGATACTGCGTAAAGCTCAGAAGCCAGGAGCAGTTTCTTAGCATCAGAGGTCTTGCCCGCTCCCCTGCTGCTAGCCATATCTCAGCTCCTGGGACACTCCTTGCACAAAGCAGCTGCCGGACATCAGCTCTGACAAATGAGACCTGTGACCTCAGGCACAGTAGTTCAGAAATGTTCCTTGCAATATTTGTTAAAACCTTTGAAGCAGTCTCTTTCACAAGCATTGAAAGAAGCCTACCTTGGTGGCAAATATAAGTACTCTCAAATTAGGAGATAAAGAAGACAAAGTTGTCTAGGCAGCCCCAACTTGATCTCTTTGTATGAACAAGTCATCTTTAATAATGTGACCGCAGACCCTTGCAACTCCTGGAGCTCTCACGGACGGTGCTCATCTAATGCTGGGCAGCTCAGCATGGTCAGTGTGAGGCTCATCTTACGTATCCGACCCACACAAACCATCCTCCAAGTGCAGCATCAGGCATTTTCCATGAGCTTTTCTATCATGGTAGCAGTCAAATGCTATGCCATCTCTTAAGAAAATCTTTTCTCACTAATGCCAAAAGATGAAGTTAAGCTATGATTCTCATTTTTGGTGGCAGAGAGAGAGTCAATAGCCACTAATTACAGGCCATGGTGTATCAGAGCCCTTGGTGTATAGTGTGTGCTCAGGGTATGGCTCCCTGCAGCTCCAGTTACAGCCAAGGCAGCAGCAGCTGCAAACCAGTTTTGTCCTGTGCACTGATGAACATGGGAAAAGCAGGCTGAGTATGGCACAAGGTATTTAAAAGTGGATCTATGAAATGTGCAAAAAGCGGCTGGGTATGTGACCTTTATTTCAGCATGTATTTACTAACTTTGTAACCTAAATATTCATTCCTATCTTGAGAGTGTATACACAGTGCAGTTTTAGGTTATATATTCAAAACATTAAAGAATTTGAAAACACGACATGTAACATCACATAGGAATCTGGACTTGGTATCTGCTGGAACAAACACTTTAAACTCACTGTGCAAAGCCCTGCCAAGTGTGTTAACAGGGTAATCCACAGCAGCAGCAGGTCCTCATCTTCCCTAGTGCTTCGAAGGAAATGGAACATGTGGCCCATAAGCATCCCAGATGTTTGTGGAGAGCAGAAGAATGAGGAGATTTGAAAAAGGAGAGGCTTGGACCATGGAGGGGAAGTGGTTTTAGGACAGAACTAAGGAGAATTTGGGGCTGGAGTGTATAACTATGATGATTATTTAATACAACAAAGAAACAGCAAAAAGGCATTTTAGGAAAGAGCTTGGAAGGAAGGACAGGGGATCTTGCATGCTGTTGAAGTCACTGACATCAGTGCTGATTCCCTTGACAGCTGCTTTCAACTCAGACATGCTGGGAGGGACTGTACCATATTTTATCTCAAGCTTCCTAAAGAACCAATTACTCCAAGAACTCATCTTCACTCGGAGGCAAAACAGAGATTTCTAATGAGGCACCACCAGGTATCAACCAGTCTCCGAGCTGATCACCTCTGTGAATGTCTGAAGCATCTCACGAGTGTTAGCTCTGCTTTGTTCAGCCTTGTGCCTTCGCCTGCTTTATCCCTCACTTCTTTTGATTCTGGTTTTGATGTCAAGGGTTCAGAATCATTCTTTTTTTCCCTCTTGCTTTTGTTATGGAAGCTTTAGGGTTGTCTTCCATTAGTAATCACCTCCTGGGAGGGAGGCTACTTCACAAGAGACTATTGTCCTCTGATGAAATGTACTACTCCAGTGTCCTGCGGCCCCATTGAATTCATCTTATCCATGATCATGGTAAATATTCTGGTTTCCTTTTTTGTGAAAATGCCCCAGCATTTAGCATCAGCACCTAAAATAACCTGCCAGTCTGAGCAGAAGTGTTCTCTGCAGGTGGCAGCCCTGTTCAGAGGGTACTGCTCGGAAATTTAGCAGCATCAGCTAAAGCTCCAGATCTGACTCTTCATCTCTTTTAAGCACAATTTTAACAGTATTTTTTTATTGCAGCAATAAAATTTAGCTATCCTAGAGATGAAATAATGCCATTTTTTAAATCAAACTTTTTTGCAAAACAGAGTAATGGCAGTTGCGGTCTGTGACCCGTTATTACTGCAGATGGTACACTGTGGCTCACAAAGAAAGATTTTACACGTGAGATTGGATGTTTAGTGGTTGTATTCTCTAACAATCCTGCTTATGGATAAAAACCATAACAATCTAGGTAGGCTTTTCCCAGCATACACAAATGAACTGATATCAGTCTTGGATCATAGATTGAAAGCTTTTAGAGTTATCATTCTACGCTGCTTCTATTTGACTATTTTGGTCTTTTAAAATGGCCTTTTCTTTACAGCATTACTCAGAACATGTTAGTCTGTATTGTTTTATTTACGGCCTTTCTCTGCCTCCTGGATATTTTGAGTTTTCTTTTGTGATTTCCATATTTTAATCTACTTCTCCTTTCTCCTTATCTCTACTTTTTCGCTTTTTTTAATCCTGTTTCCCTGCAGTCTTCTGATCTGCACTCTCCCAGTGGCAGTCTGCTATGTTTCAGGTGCACCTTCTCACAAAGTAGTTGTAAATCTCATCTTTTAAAGATTTTGCTTTATCTCAACTTATATGCCCTCATAACAGGAATGTTTGTTTTCGTTTGGTTTTCACAGATATGCTTATGATGCACTAAGCAGATTGGATGAATGTTGTTCCCATCCCTGCACCTTTTCCTTCTCCTTTCAATTGGGAGTAACCCAGGGCATCAATGGATACAGAAGCTGTGGTGTTATTGAGAGTGCAGCTGGACCCTGGGAGTTTGAAGCATGTGTTGAGACAGAGATGAGTTTGATTAGGCCTCAGGAATTAACGGAATAAACTCCTTAGAGAGAAGAGGGCACTGGGCAGTGTTTGCTGCCACACAAGTGATCATGCTGGCTGGAAACGAGGATCCCTTGGAAGAGTGGGGCCCATGGTCAGGAGATGGTTGTGTGTAAACTTTGCTCCTTCCATCCTGACTTACCAAGCTGGGTTTTCTTAACTTAAAAAGTGAAGTTTTTACTCAAACTTCCCAGGAAGTGTCTGGGCAGTTCCACCTCTCTAGGCAGATGACCGTCCCATTACATTTACATGCCACGTCTTCAGAAGTGATTTGTCACCTGTACGAGCTGAACATTGGTAGTATCGATTCTGTGTTCACACTCTGTATTGTAAATCAGATATCACACTGATCCGTGCACCCAATCTAAAATTAATACGGGGTCTGCTACTGTGTAAGGTAAATATCTGCTCCATTTAGGTATCACTTAAATCTTTCCCATAATGAACTATAATTGATTGTCTAGAGGTAATGTACTTTACACCCACTTCAGTAAACTCTGCCTTTCCAGCAGGCTTTTGCTAAATTATTTTTCTTGTTACAAAACAGAGCAACTCTTTACAAAGGCTAGATGTAAATTCATTTTGTGCTTTCTTCCACTTTTGTGCAGTTCTTCACGCTCCTTCTTTCAATTTTTGTGCATAGTTTTCCCATTCCTTTCTGAGTTTTTAATTTTCTTCCCATTGCTCCTTTCACCAACTCAATGCTCTGAATGAGGCCTGGCTTCCTTCAGAGCTTTCGATCTGCAAATGATGTTCTCCTTGTATGTTCTAACTGCCTTTTCCAAAGTGAAATCAGAATGTTTTCTGCAATCTTGTTCTTGGTTTTGGGTATCCATTACAACTTTTGCCTCAAATTAAGGATTCCATACAGCCTCCAAGCAACAGTTGCTTCAACAGTTGCAACTCTGTTCTCAAAGCCTCAAAAGCCTTTTTCCCTCTTCTTGAGTTCTCATATGATGTGTTGTCAGACGTCATAAGAGCTCTCTTAAAAGTTTCATTTTATCCAGAACAAAGTTTTTTTTCTGTGTCTTGATACTAATCTCATCACTAGTTTGATCTTCACATACATGCGTATTAGCGAAGAAAGTTTGTGATTCTGTGATGAAAAGGCTGCTTTTAGTCACCTTTTTTGGTATATCTGCTTGCCTTCATGAAGGGACAATATTCTAGCTTGATCCAACTGCTTGCTACGGATTGATGGGTTCAGAGCTGTTTTGGCCTTCTCAGTCTGTGTTCCTCACTCTTTTTTCCCCTTTTGTTTCTAGGTACACTTTACTGTGATTACCTCTACCTCTGGGGCCACGTAGCATTGCAGTTTCAGCATACTGCCAGATTGACCACAGAACTGTCTAAATAAAATTTAGAGTTTACTTAAGTTGGGGTTTTTTATTGCTTTTTTTCTGTGTGTGTGTGGTTTTCCACTCAATATTTGGAAGGTGTTGGTCGGCTTTTCCAGACTTTCACTAGTTTGTCTCTGCATAGAAAAAAATAAGCCTAAATAGTAGAAGTTTTACAAAGGTTATGAGCACCTGAAACAGTTTTTAGAGTGGGTAATATAAAGCGAATAAGATTTGCTTCCAGCCCACCACAAAGGGCACCTGTCCTACAGTAAAAGAGCTTTGGGGCAAAGTGTGCTGCGCATGTTGAAGAGTCAGTAATGAGATAATGACCTGCAATACTTCATCACATACCCAGATTTCTACCTGTGAACTCTTGATCCTCGATCCTACATCCCTGCCTTTGACTGTCACGTGCTCCCACTTTCTGTATCGCGGTATCTGTACTGTAAGTCTGTAAGAAAAGCTGTGCTAGGCTTTACGTGCCTTGTAGTCGAGCGTAGGAATAGGCATCAGGGTGCTTGGTGTTACACCCTTATGGCATCCCTTAGGGCCTGAGCTTACTGCCTACCTTGTGCTGAGCTGAGCTGGGGAAATAAGGGGATACTGACTTAGTCCCACCCCCTGGCTGGTCCTTCTGCAGTCCCTGGATACTGAGGGGCCAAGTAGCTCTGCTAGGGCAAAATTGTCTGAAGGCCATTATCAATTTTTTGTTCACTTGCAGCATTTTAGTGTGCATAGAGCTGTTCTGCTTCTCTATTTTGCTCTGTGCAGGCAGAAGGGGGAGAGAGGAAATGTTCTCAAGCAAATAGCTGTGCAGCAGGGTTAAGGGAGAACACATCCTCAGTGTGAAATGTTGTCAGAGTTCAGACTCATTTTGAGATATAATGCATGCATAATGCATTTCTAATACTGTAAATAGGTAGCAGGTCATAAGAAAAACTCACATGTTTAGAGCTAAACTCGCATGTTTAGAGCTGGCTGAAAGCCAAAGCTGTTGATCATCTACTAGTAAAGTGAGCAAGGGTCACAATTTGTATGCATTAGGATAAATCCAGAGCTGGTTCATTGTGAATCACTGGGCGTTTCTAAATTTGTACAAATCGGATGAAGAAGGCTGTGATTCAATGGCATTTCACTCACTGAAGCTGATGAGCTCTTCCTATCCCCACACTCGCCACAGGGTATCAGGAGATGAGGAGGTGAATCTCAGCCTAAGAAAGGTATGAAATGAAAATGAATTTGTCCAGTGTAACTAAAAGCCAGGACAGAAGCTCCTATTCAGAGTTAAGGTGACTTTACTTCACATTTGTTTGACTAATTCTGAGTGCACTAACCACTGGCACTCCTGTGGGTAGGGACATCCAGGTTCAGCTGTTTCATAAGGAATAAGATGTTGAGGATATGCGGGGTAACTGCAAGTTTCCTTTTAAACAGCTGGAGTTGGACATTAATTACATCTATCCATAAACAAACTTTCTTCATCCTTCAATAAGACCAAAGAACAGCTGTACTGTTGTTAGTTGTAAAGTGAGTATGCACACATCTCTAGAGACTACTCTCTCCCAGGCCTATGTGCTCATCTCTAATCTGACTTTCTGAGACAGTTTGCTCATTTCTTTCACGTCCAAACTTTTTCAGTTTGCTTTATAGATATATGTCTTTACAGGAACAGCAGCAGCGTAAGACTTTTCTAACACAGCTGAGTGGCCAGACCATTCCTTCCATTCTGGTCAGTGTTGAGTTTTTGTAATTCAGTATCAGCAAGGGACAGTGTAAAGAAAATAGTTTCTAGATGAGAATGGCACTTTTACTTCCCACTAGATTCTGGCCACATGAAGTGAGCCATGAGGTTATGCAACTGATTCCTCTTGTCCTCAGCATTTTTCTTTGCACTGTGACAGTGGCTCAATGAAGAATTCTTTTGCCTTGGGCAGATGCTCTCTGAAATTTACCTTAAATTAAATTTATTACTGTTGTCTGTTTCTTACCTTTTACCTGCCGGTCTTAACTTTAACCTCTGCTTGCCGTGACAGACCTCTCTAGCAGATGTCTCTCTGTAACTGTAACTTTGACCCAAGAGAGTTGCTACCTCTGTAGTGAGTGGGAACCAGGCCACTCTTCCTCTCTAGCAATGCTCCAGGAGGCTGGAGGACACAAGTTTAGGAGTTATTACCCAAATGAATGATGGGAACAAGTGCACCCTCAGTAAGTCTGCAGACGACATCACGTTGGGTGGGAGTGTCAATCTGTTTGAGGGTAGGAAAGATCTATAGCGGGATCTGGACAGACTGGATCAATAGGCCAAAGACAATAATACGAGGTTCAGCAAGTCCAAGTGCCGGGTCCTGCACTTGGGTCACAACAACCCCATGCAACGTTACAGGCTTGGAGAAGAGTGGCTGGAAAACTGCCTGGCTGAAAAGGGCCTTGGGGTTCTGGTCGACAGCCGGCTGAACATGAGCCAGCAGTGTGCCCAGGTGGCCAAGAAGGCCAACAGCATCCTGGCTTGTATCAGGAATGGTGTGGCCAGCAGGAGTAGGGAGGGGATCGTGCCCCTGTACTCGGCACTGGTGAGGCTGCACCTCGAGTACTGTGTTCAGTTTTGGGCCCCTCACTACAAGAAGGACATTGAGGGGCTGGAGGATGCTGAATTAGAACATAAAGAAAGTGTCTGTATTGGAATGAAAGCATCGGAAGTAAGTAGAACGGGGGAAAAATTGCAAAGTTGAAAAATTAGTTGGAATATGCAATGAACACTCAAGGGAAGATGGTCCTGGGAACAGGGCACCAGAGCTAGGCCCAGGAGGCTTGATTCCACCATTAGTCTTAAAGGACCCTAGTTTTAGGAAGCATTGAGTATCCAAACTCTGAGAAACAGGGCAACTTAAGGTAATAGGAAATCACAGACCACAGTGGTTGATTTTGGAAGGTCCCCCTCTGCTTATGGGAACAAAATATACCCAAGTTACAGTTCTGAATTCATTTAATTATAATCACTTCCCCCGCTCTGCTTCATGTGCCTCTTTCCCAAGAGGTATATTCATGCATTTCCAAAGCGGCCCTAAGAGAAGCTAGAACGCCAACAGCAGTACTGTAAAGCAAATAATTCATTGAGCTATGCGATCCAACCCTCTACACTCTAACAGTTTTACTTTAGCTGTTGCCAAATTTGCGTCTTTAAATATTGAGGAAAAGTGTGTTTCCCTTCATAGCCGGTCTGTGAGGAGCAAACATTGTTAACTCTATAACTTTTACACTCAGAAAGAAAAACACCAAAGGCATAACTCACCACCACTAAGCTTTACTTCAGGGTTGCTCGGTTGAATCAGTAGGATTACATCAAAATAAAATTGGAGTAACTTAATGATGAATCAAACTCCCAGCCTCTGGAAATCTCAGGTTACTTGTGGCCTGTGAAATGGCAGCCACTTACAAAATCACTGTAGCAATCAATTTTATGATCTTGGTTTCCCTACAATTTACAGCATGAATAGGTTTATAAGAAAGATCACAAGGAAATTTTGGAAAGTATAAATTTAATGGGAACTGAGGATCATGTAGATTAGGTTATGTAAGCAAGCCTACGACTAGGTAATAAAGAACCGATTCTCACAATCCATTAAAAAAAATCATTTTTCTTACTGAGAAGTTTTGAAAATGGTGAGGAAAAATCTTAAAAGCAATGTTAATACCTGATCCACAGTCATATAGGGTTTGCACTTCTGTAATGCCGTAAGTATGTCCCATTTCTAAATGTGGTTTCACACAACAAAATATCAGCATAAATATCTTGGGGAATTTGGGGGTCTTTTTAAGCCAATACAGTCCAGCAATATAAATATTCAATCATCAAAACCTTTTTTTCAACAAAAATATGTATTTTAACATTGGAAAAAAACTAGCCAGAAAAGTAATAGAAACATAGAATTACAGAATGGTTTGGGTTGGAAGGGACCTTACAGCTCATCTCGTTCCAATCCCCCTGCCATGGGCAGGGACATCTTCCA
>Ga0181612_161355_pt1 | contig 24346 bp, 11 predicted proteins | sample HoacroProtozoa21_FD_119630 | JGI IMG/M metagenome (GOLD analysis project Ga0181612, IMG submission 119630) | Hoatzin crop microbial communities from Cojedes, Venezuel. Combined Assembly of Gp0051906, Gp0051904, Gp0051908
AAATGTGAAACTTTTGGTTTCTGTAACATAAATATCATGACTTGAAGAAAGCAATTTCATTCTGTTAGAAGGTGCTATTTTTATAGTCACTTTGAACATGTATTAATTGTGGGCCTCAATATGCCCTACAGAAGTGCTTAGAGGAGCATTTCTTTCTCACTAATGAAGTACATTTCTTACTGCACACACCTAATCTCTCACAGTACAGAAATCATCTTCCTGAAGTACAATACCAGCCAATGGCAACCATTATGGAGGATGCAGTTTAACCATATAATCAGAAAGTTGCATTTGAAGCTCACAGCTTCTCAGATATTTGAATACCTACCAGGTTCTTGATGCAGTCTGAACTGAGCTCCCATGGCATAATGTGAAGTTCGTCACAGTCGGTCTGGTATCCGGCCAAAAATAGTTTGGAGGGTTTTCTTCAGCTAAACATTTTTCTATAAAAATAAAAATACTTCAGTGTTAACAGTAAATTTCTTCATCTAATCATCTTCCATTTCTTGCCCTTAGCTCATCAACCAGCCTACTGCACAAAATTGTCTTCAAATGAAATGTTTGGTTGTTATCTGTAGAGTAGTGGCAATGGAGAGGTGCACAACAGGCAACAACATACACTGCTGCTGCTCAAGGGAAAAAATGAACGTTCATGCTGCATCCACTCGCACTCCACCAGCTCCCACCTCCTCCCTCCCAAGGGAAAGGCAGTCTCTGACTGGAAGAAGTTGAATGGCAAAAGATGAGAGCTAAACAGAGATTGACTAAGGGCAGCAGCTGGCAGGAGCACAAACAACAGGGTAGATGAGAGGGCATGAGGGGCTTTGGAGGTCCAGAGTGTCTCATTATAGCTCTGGCTGTAAATCATACCTCTTTCTCCTCAAACTGCCAGAGGAGCTGTCAGGAATTGTCCCAACCTCTTTGAACCAGACAGCAGAACACTGACTAATGCAATCTGGACAACTGTGTTTGTGTTAAAAGAGGTATCCTGAGCACGGCTCTCTGAGATTAGTGGAACAACGAGGCTTAAAGGGACAATTTAAAATCTGAAACAGTCATACTGTTTGAAAATGTGTGATTATTTTAACACAAAAGATGCTTATTTATGGACAAGCAAACAAAATCTGTTGTGTAACAAAGCTGAAAACTACTTGCCCACTGGATCAACTTCCACGGTATGAAGCTTATATCCTCCTTCTATGGTCCCATTATTACTTATGAGCTTCTGTCGGATGTCTTCCTCTTCTAAATTGATGTTGTTGGTAGAATTATAAACCAGAAGAGCCAAAACCTCAAAACTGCAAGGAAAATTATCCGAGTGTTTGAGTCAGAACAGCAGAGGCCAAATATGTGGAAATAAAAATATATGACAAAGTCTGGTTTTCTGAGTATGGAACAGTGTCACCAAGACAATTTTGCTCGCTATCTGTAGATTATTATTTTTTTATACATAGGGCCACAACAAGAAAGTACTGTTGGTAAATTTCATCCTCTACTTACCATTAAAGAAGCATCTCATCTAAAGAGCTAAGGAATGTTTTCAGAAGATTTAGATTATTTTAAAAGATAGTAAAAGATGAAAGCATAAAGTTGTGAGTTGTGAGTTCTAAATGTGCCTTAATTAAATTTAAAAATCTGGTTGCTGATGGCCTAGGAACTTACGAGCTGATTCATCCTACCTTTCGAAACTTGTCAGAATGGGACAAGTCATCCTCCACAGGGTCTATCTCTCTCCACTGACTACAGAGGAAGGCTACAAGATTAATGAAGAACAGATGCCTGACGATTAAACGTCTAAATTTTGATGTAGTGAAAAACACCCTCACACACTTCTGTAACTTTTAGTCCTAATTAGGAAAGTCTAGTTGCTCAGATGAGTAATTCAAGTTTGAGCAGTAATAGCTGTTGTGTACTGTAGCCCACTGCTACTTTCTTGGGCATGAGAAGTAGTTCAAAGTGCCCAAGTCTCTTTCCTGTGAGAGAAATAAAACAGTCCCCACCCTTGTCCAAAAACATAGCTTTTCTGGAAGGGAAATAATGAACAGAAAAGCAGTTCTAGCAGGACATAGTAAAGAAGCCCAGAGCGGAAGGCTCAGAAATTTCCTCCTGGGACACAGAAAACACACGGTGGAGAAGAGAATATGTGGGTACCCAAGAGCATTGCTTGGCTGTGGCTAGTAGGAGGTGACGCCACTGAAGCATGGAACATTGGATCTCCATGGGAGCCAAAATGTGGAAAAAAGGAAAAAGCAGCCCTGCTTTGGGCTGTCTTCATCTTAGCCTTGCCCTTGGATACCCAGCAGCCTGAATAAAGACAGATCTTTGTGGTGTGTGAGCAGTTCCTAGCAGCCTGGGAAGTGGTAGCATTGCCAGCATACATTGAGTGAGCAGGCCACACACCGAACCGAGCGCCTTTCACCGGCGGCCCCCAGCATGAGAAAGCAGCGGTGAGACGAAGGGTCTTGCAGTCTGCTTAAAGAGAAGAAAAAAACTGTAGGTGTGCTGTATGAGAGAAGGCTAATACGGTTTTCAGGTACCCCTTCCTAGACAGACCAGAGCTTCATTTCCAAAAACCCTCCAGAAAGACATCCCCATGATGACAGCTCAGAGATGCACTTCGCAGAGGTGCCTAGTCTGGTACAGTATAAATCTACAGCTTAGTGTTCCACTTATAGACGGCAGATTTAACCCTTTTTCTGTCAGACATCATTCTGAAAACTAACACCAACCAATAATTCTGAAGTACTCTCCTTAGTGAAATGGCATTCAAAGAATTGGTGTTAGAAAACAACCTCTCAGACTAGGAAAAAATAAAAAAAAGAAAAGCCCAAACCTCATAAAGAAATCACAAATACGAACTAAATGCTCCACACATTTCACTGTTGCAGATGTCAAGAACTAAGTAAATAATATACACAGTCCCTGGTTGGTGGGGTTTTTTGTTAGATTTTTTGCTGAACACCAATAAACTTTTCTTTTTTCTTTCCATACCTGCTGTTCAGTAACATGTTACTGAAGAAGAAGATAAAAAAGTGACTACCTGCTGGTTTGGCTTGTTTTTTCATCAGTGGATGTATCTTAGCAGAGAAAATCCAGCTATCCCTGGCCATGCTGCTCCTGCCCTGCTCCCAGAGACACTGAGTTCCTCCTAACATTCCTTTGGTCTCTGTGGAGTGTTTAACATATGGCAATAGTCTCAGTAGGGTCGATATGCATTAGCAGCCTTTTGCTGTATACCTCAGATATATTAGGAGGCACACGTTTATTATGGCATTTATTTTTAGCAGAAGCATGGAAATTGCCTACGGGATTGCCAGTTCCTTCAGCCCTCCAATACTTCAGCCCCAGAGTCTCCTGGCGCTTAACCATCTTTCCTAAAAGATTCTGGCTTCACTCATCTATTCCCTTTACTTCAGAAGAGGAAAACTTAATATACTGATGCCACTCCCTACCTCAGCACTTTGGCTGTAAAACAGAAGTCGTAAGTGAACAGTCACTGCTACTACCATGCTGACTATTGCAGGACTCCCAACTAAACAAAATGATATTTAGTAGCCGTAACTGTGGGGAGGGATAATGGCAACAAAATGGAAGCAATAATGACAGATGAGGTCAAACTGGTTACAGTTACATTGAACGATTACAGAGAAAAGTATTGATTATGAAGCACCGATAAAAATAATCTGCTAAACCACTTTGTTATTTGTTTTCTGAGAAACTCTTGGAGCACAAGTCATGTATACTGTGTAATGAGAGCCTGTTCCATATTGTGACGAAAACAATTTCTATAAACTTTTCAGAATGACTCATGCTAGCTTCCCAAAGTAAATAAATACCTTTTAACTCAACAGCTGACGCAATATGAAGCTGAGAGCCTCCTTCCACTTTTGTCGCACTCAGATCCCAGAAAGAAAACATTTTAATGGTGAAGAACAAAACTCTCGATTTGGGAAACAGTAGGCCTACACTCAAATAAATGGCAACACTGCCATGCTCTGCTAGTGTCACCGGACTTGCTATACCCAACCTTACGTCTTTTATTGTGTGCCATTTAAAAGCAGATAGATTCTTGCAGCACTAATCAATTACAAATTACCCATGATCTACACTAACCTGTAATCCTAGTATTACTGCTGTCAATATAAAAAAAATGGACTGTGGTGTAGGTAAACACAACAAGGATAAGTATTTATGCCCCTTTCATTTAGACCGGCGTCTACCCCACTTTGTCCTTGTCCGTTAAGCTAAGCTGGCTCAGAGGGAGAGGAGTCTGTGAAGCTGCATCCTCATCAGAGGCACGGGAGGCAGCGGGGGTGCCTGCGCTGCCATGGCGTGTACCACAAAGCCGGCTTTCTTCTCTGGCAGCGTGACTCAGAGCTATTCCAGGACAGTGTGCCTACACAGGGGCTGTGGTCTCACTGCTGCGCGATGCGAGGAGCTCGAAGGAAGGATTAACAAACTATGTGAACTGTGCAATGCAGGCTGTCTGATACCTGAAGATATGTGGTTGATAATTAGCAATGCCTATTTCTCCTCTTGTTTCAGTTGTACTAGACAGACTGAACTAAAGCTGAATTACTGTGGTTGTCAAACTGTTTAACAAATCACTACTAATTTCTTTTGCAGGTGATATTACTTAACTTAAGGTATATAAAAAATCATTTTTAAAGAACCTAAGTACTCAGGGAATCTAAATTTCCACTAAAAGTGACTGGAAATTTAATTCCTAACTATGCTGGCATATTTAAAAAAGTTTTAAGATATCAGCATGAAATTCTTTACCAATCCTGCTGTTATGTTGGCTTTGAAGATAAGCAGAGATCGGTAGCTATAACTCAAGACTGGCAGCACACGTAGGCCCACACAGTCACCTGCAAATACTACTAACTTCTTCACATTAACTGGACAGACAAAAAAAAAGCTGACTATTGCATAAGCCACTCAGTGAAGACAGAACACTAACAGAAGACAAAATGTTAGAGAACACACAGAATGAGACAGAAAGAAACATGAAAATAGAGGGAAATTAAAAGCCTTCCACAAAAGCATCCGAGTTGTGGATAAACTTTTACTTGAGGAAATTTGGGCTGTGATACCACTAAAATGTTCAAAACAGAGAGAAAAGAGTAGGAACTGAACATAACAGACACATTCAAAGTAATGCCAAGGATGAAGAGGTTTCTTTCTCAGCAGAAGGCAATGTTCTAGAAAAAAATATAAAATCTGAGACTTCAGGACATAAAACTAAAAATTGAAGCTACTTTTTTGACTACAAAAAAATAAAAGTACCCAAAGCCTTCCTTTTAAGCTAATGGCCATTGTACCAGAACTTTGCTGCGAGGAGCATGGTCACGCCTCTGTGTCTGTCCTCATGTCTCTGGGCCCTGCTCCTCCTTGCAGATCTGGTGTGGGAATACAAATATCTATGGCCTTTCAACAGAAAGCACTTATAATATGTGATGATTTGGTATGAAGACTATTCATTATTCGAGAACATAGCAGAAAGGGAAAACAGAAAGAGCTGGAATCCCTCACATTTCAACAGCTGGTCTTCGCTGAAAGGAGTTTTTGGTTATGCTTGAAGTATGGGTCAGAACAACAAAGAAAACCCCCATTCCCCACTACATTACTCCCCTAAAAATGTCAACTAACAATGTCAGGCCTACATTAACTCAGGTTAAAGTCAGTGGAAAGACAAAGGAAGTCGTTGGAAGCTGGATCAAAAGCAGGCAGGTTCAGCAGGAGACTAAGAAAGGATCATCCTTCAGTCACTTGGGAGGAATTCCCAAATTTCTCCATCTGTGATGAAGGCTTTCTTTACAGGTCATGGACACAAGATGCCAGCAGGGCACTGTGGAGAAACCTTGGCTCTTTGTTGGCTAGTTTTTCTAGCAGAAATATTACACATAATGTACGCATTAGGTGGCATGTTTAAACTTTGCTCAGCACTGGTCATAGCTGTCCCTTACCGCCTTCGGTAACACCAAACTTGAAGTCAGGGGGAGTAGATAGGCAGAAGTTGTTCCTAAATCCTCAACAGTAGAAACCAGGAAAATTTTTAAAATAGGAATAGGCAGTGCAGATGTGTTCATTTATAACAAGAATAGCATTGTTATTTCATAACAAATAATCTGAAGTAATCTACAAAGAATGGAAAAGCCTAATACTTTACTCAGTAAAGATACTTAGGACTATAAAAGCAAAATTATGCTGCTCTGATGTTACTAACTCCTGTCTAAAACTATTACACAACCTAATTAACTTAAGTTTTATCCAAGTGCATTAAACTTTCCGTTAAGCAACACAGCACCCAAGAACACAGCATGCAGGAGCCTGAATGTGCCTTACAGACACTGGTGGCAAAACTCCCACGAACTTCAAAAAAGCAGGACTAGGCATGGGCAGCTCCGATTTCCTGCTTTCCTCTTTGTTTTTGTTCCTAAGAGAAGGGATTTCTGTTTAAGTTTAGTGGTCTTTACACAGACTGCTATCACTGTGGTTTTTAATTTGGATGAGTTTTTTAACAGTACTAACATTAATGTTGTTTCACAAAGTAAAAGCAATTGAACACAGGAAATAAATAGGCCAAACTATGACTATCAAGTAGTGGAAGTTGGAGCAAGCATAATCTTCTTTGTATGTTAAGTGGAGAAAAGGTTATAAATGAATTGGGGCTTGAATTCTCAAAATTGCTTGCGAAATAAAAGAAGGAATGAGAAGCAGGGGAGCTGAGCTGCTTAATAAAGACCAGTTCTGCTACTGAGGCAGCCCTATAGTCGTCTGACAAGACCTAGGATCACTAAGACCCCTCCAAGCAAAGCAGCAGTCACAGAAAGACTGATAAAGCTGCAGAGTCATAAAAGGCAAAGAATTATTGAAAGAAACACATTTACAATTTATCTACATAAAATGCACAAATCAGCTTCACTTTCAAAGGTTTGTGCAAAATAATGGGGGACAAAGAAACAGCTATGTCCATAGCCCATTCTGAACTCCTTCCTGCATTTATTTTGAACAGCTGCCCTCATTAAGCGATGGAAACGGTACGACCAGAGGATAAGATTAAACACAGACACACAGTCAAGTATAGCTGTGATAAAAATCTGTCTATGAAAGTAGTTAATAATCTACCAAAGTATTAGCTTGATATACTGCTGTCATCCAGAGATCTCACACTATTAAAGATGCTGATAATAATATGCTCTTTTGGACTTGGCACTCTGTCTCTCACCACCACGTACATAAATGCATAATAAGCACAGTGCACTTTGGATTTCTGCAGCTCAGAACACAGCTATGAAAGAATAACAATCCGCTTCCATGTTTTTGTTTTGTTTTGCTCTTCTCCAGAATGCAGTACAGTTTAAAATATTTATTTGGAAAACACCTATTTTTAACGTGTCAGAAAAAGCCAGCTTCCTACCTCCCACTTCCAGCTTCTATTTCTTCTCTGAATCATTCTCTCTCTAACTATCCTTCCTCTTTCACTTGCAAGAAGACTAGGTGGGGAGACTGATAATGGAAGTTCCTTGATAGGGCAGCAGTGTGGCAGATGAGGGTTGAAGCAAAGCAAAATGCATAGAAAATGTTGGGAAAGGTTGTTTGTTTTTTAACTGTTGTTTAAAATGCTAATCCAAAAGGTAAGGAAAAAAGATGCGATCTGAATGATAAGAATATGAATTCATCTAAAGAGAGGGAAAACTTCTCAAAGAGCAATTTAAAGAACTATGGTAGTGCTTTAGAAATAAGCAGGCTATGTTCTCGTGGAAAATTCAGAAAAGAGAGGTAAGATTTAGTGAGTTAGACTAATATGTTCACTTCTGTAAAAGATAAAGTTAAGGCCATAATACTTACGGGTGAGATTGTAAATTTTAACTGTGGAGTGAAATTCTGCTCAGATGAACATGAAGGTAAAATGGAATAAAAAGTATTTAAAATCTAAGGGAAATAGTGGAATGTCTAAAACTGCAAGAGACTTCTTAACTATAAAGAAAGGAGAAATAAGAAAATCTTTGGACAACTATTCACAGATATAATATATATGAATATTGAATTAACACAAACTGTATGACATCACCTTGTGAGCAAGTTACTTACAAAAACTCAGCCATAACATTTCAGTGGAACACCCAAGTAGTGAGAAATTAGCACTACTTCCACCAGGGATTAAAAACTTCCAACTTGTAACCTGCTAATTTTTTACACCCCAAAAATGTTACTCTGGTGTCTTGTAGGATTTCCTTAGGATCCTACCCAGGACAAATCCAAGATAGTGGAAAACCTAACAAAGTATCTTGAAAACAATTATTGGGAAGTAGTAGGAAAAAAGTTTGCTTTCTGGATCTTCAGAAATTCAACAGATTTCTTCCTTGCAAAATCTAGAAACAGGTCTGTGAACCTCAAAGAACTGGAAACCTGGTGACTAAACCCAGGAACACTGAAAACTACTGGGAAGCTAATCCTTCTTTCAGATGTGAAGCAATGTACAATGATAGATATATACACAGAAGACCTAAAGCTGGGAAAACACCAACTTTTCCCAAATGTTTCTACTGTAAGAGATGTGTAAAAATACATGCAACACACGAAAAATACATGTAAAAATAGCAAAAAATCCATGCATATACAATGTATAAAAAGTGTAATTTTTGTTTGTCAGTCACATATCATGTAGCTCTATTAAATTTTTAATTATCCCTATGTTATCCCAACCAGGTTGCTAGGTAGGGCAGAATCTTGACTTCTCTTTTTTGTCTCTTTTCTAAGAAAACATGCACAGCATAATAATCGTGATTATTTGGAGAACACTAACGTTTTGTGTGTCGTCATGATTAGCATTTATACTAAATTATTCAGAACGATGATAAAATGCCATTTGGCCTTGACACAAAATGCACTAAAGCTCATGAGAAGACTAGTTTCTCATTAGACCAGGTCTCCCTTGAAAATCTTTATGGCATACTACGAACCTGTAATTCCATTGCCTCTGAAATTACATCTGATGAGCAAAGTAAATAGGAATGGGGTTGCTTCCCTGTAACAGTGATACATTATTAGAAGTAATTTAGTGCTATATTCACTGTGTGTCAGAATGGGAGTGGAGAGGAGAGGAGAGGAGAGGAGAGGGAAACGGAATTACTAGAATAACTTCTCCCTTTTCACCTCCTCTTTTTTATAGACTGGGAAGAGGAAACAAAATCCAGAGGACAGGATGGCGGGAAGATGAGATGAGAAGAAATCAGGTGTGCAGTCTAGGGGAGAACAAACTGAGCTGCTAGCCTTGTAAAAGATGCAGAAATAAGGATGGGGAAAGCTTTAAATTCCTCAGCTGTCTTGGACTGTTAGTAAGACCTGAGGCATGGTCTCCACTTAAAAGGTTATGCTGGCATAACCATATAATTTAGAACTGTGAAAAAAAATCCCACCCACATCACTACATCCTACTGTAAACGTAGGTCAAGCAGCGAAACAGCCCATTCAGAGACTGCATTTACACTATACCAGTTAAATGGTTTTGGCAATAAAAGCTGTCTTTCTGCTGTGGGTGTGTGGGAAAGAGATAGTACCTCTTACAAATCTTTTCATATCTAGGTAAACTCTGTAGAAAACTAAAAGCATCAGTAAGTAATTCCTGATGGTAAACTGGGAATACTGGGCTATCTCTGAACTTAAAAAGCCCAGCTGTTATCATGGCAGTTCTCAAGAGTCAGCAGTTAAAAGTCCTTTCCTACGGGACTTTTGCCTACACTGCAAATAGATACATCCCTTACCCACTTGTTCCCCCTTCCTCACACCATTAATTAGGTTTTGGTTTCCTCTCCTTAATTTGGTCCTAAGATTCATTCCCTCCCCATATATCCCTCAAAAATCAGTCTGCTTTCAAAGAAATCCCCTGAGGCCCAATTTTCAGGGGTGTGGCCCAGCTAACTTTCTTTGGCTGCCTTTGAGGCCGTCCCAACTCCTGCGCCTCCAAGCCCAGCAGAAGTCAGGAAATGAGAGCATATGGTAAATAGTTTAACTCACACTAGTTTGGCTTTCAATTCTAGCATGATTTTGCAGTGTTTTGCATCTAGTAAGATGTCTGTTAACTCAAAAGGCTCTGGTTCAAGAGAATAAATGCTGTGGCAGGGGATAGATACCAGTGTACCAAAACTTGTTGCTAAAGAAAGCTGTGTGTGCCATACCACGTATATACGATATGTCTATCCAGTTTTGCGACAGATGAAACCTGAGCTCTGAAAAAATGATCAGTTAAGGTTTAAAGCTCAGTAGCTTTAAACCAAAACAAACACGATAACCAGTGTTAGGCTTCTGAGAACATCCAGAGCACTCAGCTAGCCAGCAGTCTTATATTTACAGATTTGCAGCATATGCCCAGCAATAGACAACGAATCCCATAATACACAATAAAGCCTGTTGTAAAGCCACTTGTAATGGCACCTGCTCCTCTATCAGAAAAAAAGGTCTTTAAAAATGTTACCTTTTAATACTTCTTTTTTGTCTTACTGCCTCTTTTAGGGAGCCAGGGTGGATGCTAGAAAAGAAATTAACATTAATTAGGGTAGAATAATTCTCAAAAGGAACATAGCATAAACATCTTCCCCCTTCATTTACCTGATATTGACCACATACACAGTGTAATTCCAGTTCTGGAAAGTACGGTTTAGCTGAAAAACAGGAAGACATTGATCATATGAATGGTGAGATGTTAATGGGGCTCTTTGTTGCTTAAGACAGAGTTAGAATTTCACCCTTCTCCCCCTTGAGAAATCCCTTTCAGTTTTTCAAAGCAAAGAGAACACTTCCATTTCAGTAAGGTGATTGTTTTATTAGGTGTATAACTGGTAGTGAGAGATGTGGGCATTTTTACTAACAGATGGAAATCTCTATTAGGTCATGACACAGTGAATAGGCGAGTGCACGTGATGCTGAACTTTTCACTTTCTCCCTCTCTTTCCTATCTTAAATTCTCAGAAACACTTTGATTAGAAAAGATCCACTGACAAAACTACAGGGTCAATTTTCACCTGAAAGTCTACAACCTTATGATAATCTTTTTTCCAGATCTTTGTATTATTTATTCTGAGTGGACAACGGCTGCTCAGTTTTCCCCTGGGAGACATTTTTGCACATTCTGCTAGGGCCAAGAGACTCCTCTTCAGATTCTTTGGCTCGGAACCTACGTATTTCGCCTGGCTACTGCTGCTAAGAGAACAATCTTGGGGGGCGTGGATGGCTGTATTTCTGGTTTGTAGATGACTATAGGTGGTTTCTCTTCTTTAGCTTCTGAAAGCTGAAGTCTCCAGGTTCATTAACAGAAAAATAAAGCATCAGTGCCATATATTTATGACATCATATTTTCTGTAAGTAGTTGGTATAAAGACTACTTACAGATTGTGTGAGTGCTACTAGATGACCTGTCAAAAAGGACAGAGAATATCTGCATTCACACAGAAGAAACTTTCAGAGGTAGGAACTTCAATAATCCTCCACCCAGAGGGCCCAGGAAGGAGCTTATGTCTGCTAAAATGGGCTGAAAAAACAGGTGTTACTACAAACCCCAACAACTCTGTGGCAGAAGACTTCTAATGTAGAGAATATTAAGGTAAATTGTAAAAGTGTATTGCCTCATACAAATGAACACTGCCTGTTTTATTATTTCTGTCACAAAATAACTTCAAAACAACATTAGTCTTTGGGGAGAAAAATTTCGCTCTGTATAGTGAGGTTGGAACTTAAACATCTACATCTTTCGGTACACAGTTTTGATTTCTCTGTACTTTCCAAAATCTCAGCTGGTATCCTCATTTCTTAAGGAGCTGGCTGGTATAGTGGAGACATTTCAAAATTTTATCCACAGTGCCTAATAACCCCAGCTAGCCTTGAATTCACTATTGTGCAAATAAATAATAGAACACATTAACTTAAGAATTTATTTGGTATTGTCTCTTTTTTTCCCTTTTCAGATTGACAACACCAATGCGGCACATCCATATAGGTAACCATACAGGAAAGAAAACTTAACTTACCCATTCTGCAATGACATCATGTACTTTCACCGCTGGGTTCGAGTTGGAACTAAAGACAATTATAGATATCCTGTAGAACAGCCCACCTGTCCATTAAAAACAGCATTATAATGTTAGAAACTGAGAAAATTTACCTTTTTAATAATAAAACCTTAGTTTCATGATGACTATAAAGATTGGACTAAACCCCAGACAAAACGACACCTCAAGCTCTTGTTGACATTATACAAGTTTGGAGTGAACAAGCCCTGCAGGCTTGGACACATTCTCACTAGTCCTGTTGAATTAGAAAATAATTCCTGCCCCCCTATCCTTTTAGAAACACTTGAAATGTGACATGGAAACTTGCGATGTATGCATAAATAATATTTTGCATATGTCTTCGATGTGGTATGTAAAAGCAAGAACTTGAAAGTGTCATGAATTTAAAAAAGAACCATAACTAATGAAGTCTGTAACATGGATAAATTCTGCTCTCAGTCATATTGTTATAATCCAGAATTCAATCACTGCAAATTAGACTTAAAACTTTGTGACAGCAGATAAGGCTCATCAGTTCAAAGTAACAACATAACTGAGGACAGAATTAGGTGGGAGAAGGGATATCCAGCTCTTGTTTTCACAGCACAGTCTTTGCTCTCAGGCCTGGCGATGGCCAGATAGTAGAAGAGCCCACATTAGCTTCACAAAACCAGCAGCTGAACAAACCATCTTTCAGCCACAAAGTGTGTAGCGCTTGGCTTGGAGCAATTTTATATTCAGTAAAAATGTTTTGAAACGGCACTGGGTAAATATAAATTCTCTTTAAGCTCATGAGTTGGTAGACAGCATTACAAGACTTCACGTCTAATAAATAATATCAAATCATCTCATGGTTATGCTCTGTGTTAAAAGTCTTTACTTTTCACACGTGAAACTTTTTTCATTAAGCCACTGAAAATTCTGTCCAGTCTGGTTGAATAATATTTCTCAGGATGTGGGGGAGGTTTAAGAACTTCTGGATCAATCCACTTGCATGTATGTGCACATGTGGCATTGCTCAGTTCGTGGCTGTTACCAAATGAAGTTGTGGGTCTTGATCACAGATAGATGTATTTATATAAATCTTATGTGCATATTACAGAGACACTACACAGGACAGAACAGGACATGACAACAGTCATACAGAAATCCCTTTCTGTCTCTTGTCTCTTGATTGTAAAGGAACTGCTCTATCTTTCTGAGTCTAAATAAAAGACCCTTTATTCTAGTTATAGACGTGTAGAGCAAATTTTGTCATTTTACAATAGATAATGGTTTTATAAGAGCTTAAAATAAAAGTATCTGGAAAAAAATTGAAGTCAGTACTTTCCAATTTAATTGTGCATATTTGTTACTATCCTAGTCACAAGCTAGGTTGAGTATTGTTCTTTCTTTTCATTATGGAACTGACCCTATGATCACTGAGATTAGTATGAACATTCCTTTGTGACAAAACACTAAACAATCAATTTCTTTCAGGAAGATGGTTTACCGGTTACCTTCTTTGGTAAGCTGTGATTAGATTTTAGATATGAGTAGAATGAACTTGCTTGCTTTTTGGTTTACTGTCTTTTTTTCTTCCCTTAACCCAGCAGACACACAAATTTGGTGTGCAGTTTAATCTGAAAATGTATTTTTATTTGTTATTTTTACTGTGATAGTTTCAAATCAAAAAGAGTAAAAAATAAGTATTTGGAAGTAGAAGATTGGACTTTGGGTTAAGTTGAAAACACTCGCAAGACTTGGATCTCATTTATATGTATATACCTCTATATATACATATATTCAATAATGTACCTTTTATATGTGCTACACATATACACACATACTGAAAGTGTGCATTGTATATATTATTACACATTCATATATAATCATATATATAATTATAGCATCATTTATATAAACATGTATATGGACAAAAACACCCCAGTATAGAAATATGCAAAGTATTTGTAAGACCAAATATAGTAACTACAAACTAGAGTCAACAGCTTCAAGATCTCCACCAGATGGTGACCCAAAGCGTGTTTTAATGAGGTGAAAAAAGAACAAGAACAAAGAACTAATCTACATTTTTAAACACTCTCAGGAGACTGCAGTGGCAGATAGCGAAAACTAAAAATGATTTCTCACTCTCCAAATTAAACAGTGGAAATCCCACCTCAAAATGCTGAATGAAAAAAAAATATTTTTATGGGCAGATAATTGATGAAAAGTAGCCAAAGATAATTTGAAAAAAGAGGAAAAAAGAACCTGAAAAAACAATTCTCCCCACACCCACTCCCAACTACAAAAATACAATGATAAATGAAGTACCAGGATTGGGTTTTGTAATTCTGTTAGACAAATTATCCAAAAATTTCTTTTGGAAAATCTTTGCTTTTTGAAAGTTAAATCCTCAAAAATGTATGAATACTGTAAGTGAAAAACATTCATACAATCTCAAACAGTAAAATGGCATAAAAATATATAAAATACATAGCAACACAATACATTATCCTCACAGTCTCATGAGAGCTGTCTTAGAGAATTATACAAAAATTACAGATCACACACTAATGACATTTACTATCACTAAGATGTTAGAAATTCCCTTCTACTGTAATTAAATTACTATTCTAAAATCTTTTCATATGCGAAATGGATCTATAGCTAAAAGATGAAACATCTACTTCTATGTTCAGTCTACGAACAGAATATCTAATAGATGAGATGATCAGGGTTTTTTCTACATTTGACTTAATGGCTTGACATACTGTAGTTGACCTCAGGTTGACACAGGCAGCCCAGCTCGGAGTAACATAAACAAGATAAAAAAACTGCAGGAGAGCTAGTAAGTTGATTCAGTGGTGGGTAAGGGGTGGTATTTTGGCTCGTCCCAGATGGTGAGTTGGCCAAGGAATGAACAGGTGCCGAAATGGATGACTGATGGTACGTTACAGCAGAAACTGGCATTTTGGACTGCATGAAAGAGTGATGGATGGCTGCTGCAGGTGTTGTCAGAGAGCCCATCAAGATGGTCTCTTTGTGCTGAATAACAACTCCACTATATGAAGGTGGCAAAGGTATCGCATCATTCATTACTGCAGTTCTTGATGACTCCAAAACAGAAGAGACATGTGCAAAATGTCCATAATCCATGTTCTCAAAATCCAAGGCACGAGTACTAACAATATTCAGAGAAGACATTCCTTCACTGTGCTTGCTCAAAGATCCATACATCTCCCCTTTTGAATCGCATTTGGAAAGCCTCAATGTGTTTATTGACGTCAGAACAGCAGAATTCCTTATGTCTTCATTATCAACAATGATTTCTTGTTCTACTGCCCATAGAGAGTACCTAAGACTGTCCCTCTGATTTTCAACAGAGTTTTGTCCTAGAACAGTTAGATGGCTTCTCAGTGTAACTGTTGTTGGCAAGCTTAACTCTGCTACGTCCCACTGAGGGATCAGGCTCGGAGAAATTGTATGAAGTTGGTTCTGAAAACTTTGTCGTAGTGGAGGTGTGGTGTAGCTGTTAGGAGGTACACTGACTCTGAATTTTGAGTTTGAATGAAGAAGGTGCCTTAATTCCAAAGACAATGTCATTGGAAGCAAGTCAGAACTCGTTGAACCGTTGTTTTCTAAAAAAAACCCTGCATCTATTTGAACGCTACTTCCTGCCTTATCAATAGTAGTTGTTACAGCATCTTTTACTGAAAGACTTTGAGTCTGCGGTGATCCATGTGCTCTTGTACTGTTTACCAAACTCTTAACTGGTGTATTGATCAAGAAAGCAGCTTGGCTATCCCTTGAACATGAAGACTGCATTCCTGAATGTGCTGGAAGGACAGAAACAAGCTGCTGCCCATTGTTTAGGAAGGTCATATTGGTTTGATCACTTACTACGTCAGTCCCAATTTCAACGTGCAAACTATCAAATATCATTAGTTTTTCTGTGGAGTTTTCAAGTACCTTATCAAAGGGACTTACCTGTACCCGTACAGAGGGTTGACTCAAAGGTGCTTCCAGGGAAGGAAAAGGAAAATAAAAATAAAATTCAGTGTTGGAAGAGATGGTTAGGTTTGCAAAGTTCATTGCTGACTGTAACTGCGATATTGTCCTGCCATTACTTTCTGAAATTCTCTTTGAAAGACCTAGAATAAATGAACTAAAGATTTGTGTTTCCAAAGCTGATGCACGACTAGAGAAGTTCATTTCTTTGGCCCTGTGACCTAATAACCTAATGGCAGATGTTTGTTTGGAGATACTGTCAGACTTAGTAGGTGAACTAACGGATGGCAACCTCTCTGTTGGGGAAGAAAGCAGTTTATTAAAGGAGAGCCACCAATTTTCTGATGGCTCACCAGAAAACTGAGATGCTTCTTTCAAATGATAGGAAGCAGTCCAGAAACTTGCTGTTAAAGAAGGGGAAATATCTACATATTTTGCTGGAAAATCCAAGTAACCTGAGTCCCAGGAACTGCCAACTCTATTCATGTTCTCTGGCTCTAATATGGAAAAAGTTGACTCTTCATTTTCATTACTATCATGAAATGCTTCTAAATTCTTCTCCAGTACTCCATTTCTGAGGGTCTCACTTGGCTTTTGAAAATACACTGAATGTTTTAAATGATGAGACCAGTAATTGCTGTTAGATGTAAACAGGCTGTCACTTTCCAAATATATGTCAGTCATTGACTTCTGATAAACAGGCAGGGTCGTTACAACAGGCTTAAATGCTGGGCTTGTCCAGCCTGTTACTACCAGAAATGCTGAAAATGTTAGTAGTTCTCTGCTGTGTCCTAGGACTGAAGTGGTCAGTTGGATGTCAGGCATAAATCTTGTGTATGCTTTTTTCATGTTTTGAAAAAAAGTTGTTGGGTTTGCACGTGGAGTCTCCACAGAGGTTAAATTTGTAATGCCACCTGAATGACGTTCCTTAATGTGTGTAGATTTTCTAAGCTGAAATTCACCACTTGCTGCTAACATAGAAATAGGTTCCCTATCAGCATTGCCTTCTACCATTTCCAGGCGAATACTCTCAGGTTCGAAGTCTAGCAAATCTAGCCTGCTTTTTTGGACTGAAGATTTCTCCTCTGTAGGTGATATAGATAAGCTAGAAAGAGAATAATGTCTGTCTTCTTGAATGTCAGAGGTGATATGATGATGAAAGACAGTCTCACTCCACCAACTCACAGGCTCCAAGATGTCGCTTATATGCATGAAATTGTTTGTGATGCTGTGGGAGGACAAAATCCACATGGTTTCTTTTTTGTATTCATAAGCAGTGCTGCTGCTGCTGGTGCTAACAGGAGAGTGGGACGCTGACTCAGAGTCAGAACTATCTAGCCCATTTGCCAAAGTCCACGCTAGCTCTGTGTAAGGACTTCTGTTTTGAAGAAGAGGAACTGCTGCATTCACAGAAGGCTCTGTACCAGCATCTGCTGCATCAGAAGTGCCACGAAATGAACTTCCAGAATCATTCAAAATATTTTCATTTGGTAACTGATTCATCACAGTATTATCTGGGTTGATTTTCTCTGTAAAAGCAGCCAAGCTATCGTTGCCAGTCTCCTCAAAAGCAGCTGATGTGGACACAGTTGGAAGAAACAAGCTGTACGTGTTTTTTCTCTCTGGGTTCTGATCTGCTGAGTTTTTACTGAAACGGAGAGGCCTTTGTTTCACTGGCCAAATAATTGGGGTTGACATGATTCCTATGGTTTTGATCCCTTGTATCTTAGACTCTTGCTGCCTCTGTGGTCGTGAATGGGAAGATTCAGGTGAATTTCTCCTCATTCTGAAGATAACTGTAGCAGGAAGTCTGAATTCCTGCAGGTCTGTGTGTAGCAAGCCACATAGTTAACGGATTCAAGAAAATACATGCAACTTAACTGAACTAATGTTCTTGGCTGGCTGCTCTTTGTCTAAAAATCAACTTACCAAGAGCGGAAAATGATGCGAGTTACTAAAGTAAAAGTTTAATTTGCTTCTACTGTAAATTAATTTGGCATATTTTTCTTAGTCTTTCTACTTTCTCTTGGGAGTTTCGAAGACAAAGAAAGGACTTATTGTCCAGTTTTTATTCACACTAACATTAATAAGGCATTCAGTTCCTTCTGTAGTTACAAAAATCAGAGTCAACTGGTCACAGTGAACATAGTGTGAGTGGCTCCACAAAAAGAAAAAAGCACAACTTGGGAGAAATTTTCAGTATTTTCTTCTTACTTCTACAGCTTAGTAAGTCCAAACAGGCTGAATTCAGATAAATTCTTTCACACTGTCTATTGTACTGCCTGATTGCCAACGTATAAGAAATGATCTGCCAAGAGACAAAATACTCCAGGAATTTTAAATCCTACAGTAACAACTGATGCATTTGGGGAAAAGGAAAAAAAAAAACCCTCTGTGGAACACAGTGAAAAAATAAATCTTTACAAAAAATATCTTTAAGCCTCCAATGAAAATTGCAGAAATCTATCTCTGTGTGGTTAATCATGTTTAACAACTATCTCTAAGAAACTAATAAAAATTTTCGCAGTGCCTCACAAAATGATGCTCAGTCTCTAGGAGACAGTGATATCATAGGATATGAGAAAACCTCAAAAGAAATCCCTGCTTTTTTCCTGTACTAATAATAGTGTCATTTACTACCTTATTTTTTCCCTTAATCTTTCTAAATGAAAAATAAACGATATCTGATACTGTCAACATTTTCCCTAGTAAAGTCTGATCCAGCTCTTCTTGAAGTCAGTGGAAAGATTCCTGTTGACTCAGTGGAAGTGGCTTTGCTCCATAGGAATGATTCCACTTGGCTCCTGCGCTCGACCAGTGAGGAACAGACAATCCCAGCACACTACCACTCTGGCTGCACCGGTGGGAGCTACACAGTGCCTCATAATCTGCAGCCTCAAAACATTTCAAAAGCCTGATTCTTTCTGGACCTTTTTTTTTAAAATACCGCTCCCTTCCCTTGTCTTTTCCATGGGTAAATGCAACGGTAACACAAAGTGAGTCCCTTTCGTACAAGAGTCAGGTAAACATGATATAAATAAACACTGAGTTTGGTTCTGTTCTCATTTACACCATTCCTGAATAGTCCAGTGAAGTCACTCCTGATTTATTTCAATGTAAATGAGATCAGAACTGAGACATGACCCTTAGCATTATGATAGTATGAAAAACACACCTTAAAACACAATAAATTTGCTCTAGACAAAGTACAAGAAAAATGTAACACAGGATTTCTTACCATTGTTTGGCTTATCGTTTCTATTAGTATCGGGCATGTTAGTGGTGACAGTGGGTGGTGTAGGAGTAGTAGCATTTACAGTAGCTGGTAATAAAGACGAGAAAGAGGTGAACTTGAACGAAATATGAATGTTAATGAGGTAAGACAACATGGGAACAACGCATGACAATGTAAAATGAAACCATCTACACACAATGCCATAAATGTTAAACAAACACATTATTTTTTCTGCACAAAGTGATGAATGGATACGAACTGAGGTCCCAACCCTGCAATCTTCACTTTCACTGACTTCAGTAGGAGTTTTGCCAGTGTAAGGGTTGCAAGATCAGTCCTATACTGCTTTCATAAACTCAAAATCCTCTTATGAGAGCTTCAGATCCAAACAGCTGTGCAAAGACTAGAAAATAGATCTTACAAGTTCTAAGATGCATGTACTTAGAATATTGCTTGTGAAAAGAATAATTGTCCGTACTGAGGGACTGAAGATGGCAAACAAATTTGAAACTAAAACATCCATTTAATTATCAAATTAACTCCATTGAACTCTATACAATGAAGAGAACTGAAATTGGACTTGGAATAATTGGAGTAGAATATATATTTTGAAAGGATCTCAGCTGTACTGTTTCCACAGATGCTAATAGGAGTCATCCCACACAACCTTGGCAAATGTTTCCCAGGAGAACTAGCTAGAACACACTTCAAATTCAGAGTGAGGAGCCAAAACTGCAAATTTCCCCCATAGTGGACTGGGAGGGTATACATGCTAGAGGAATTCAAAGGTCATGCAACTAAATTTTCAAAGAATAGTTTGGAAAATAATTTAATTTAATCTCGTAACTCCTAGGGAATGCAAATCCACTCAATAACAGATTTCTTTTTTCCTGAAAACTCTTTTTTTGGTGCGGTATAATTTCGCAGTATTACATATCTTTTGCAGATTTTGACCAAGAACCAACCTGGAAAGGTGAAACAACTGTATTTTTGTCACGAAATATCACTTTTGACTTTTTACGAGGTTGTTTTAGCTAACCATTTCAGCTTGAAATTCATAAACTCAGGTCTTAGGGAGCAGGTTCATATTCAGGTTTCAGTGAAACAAGAAACTTAGGGAAAAAGAAGGAAGAACTGGGGACTGAAGCAAACAGGTTCTAACTGGGAAAGTGAATATATAAAGTGACCTCCTATAATACAACAAAGTTTTCTTGCATGTAACTTCAGGGCTACATTGTCTGAGAGACAGGTTTTAAGGCTTCTTACTGACTGCATCTTCCAGCCAGCACTGAGAAAGGAGGCACCTTCCAATGAATGAAAGTATTTGGTACGCGTAATGGAGAAAATGGCTTTTTTATGAGACTAGCTTACATAATCTGCCATCCACAAAATTTGTTACTGGTGCTATTGCACAACACACAACAAATAAACAAAGAATCCAAACTGGCCTCTCAGTTGAAAATAAGTCTGCGCTGCCCACAGAAACAGACAGACATATTTTTATGATTTTCATTATTATACCAATAATGATGATGATGAGGAACAGGGTAAATCTGATCTGTCACTTCCAAAGTGACAACCACAGAACACTAGTGACACTCTGCCAAACACTTTTCACAGAAGGAAAGAATATTACCTTCATGAAAGTACTCATAGTGTTTCTTGAAGATGTGATGGTCTAAGAAGTTAAGAGAGGCAAGTTTGGAAGGTAGCATCTTTTATTAGAGGCAATGTCTTCTACTAGACATGTTAATAAAGCTGGAAAAAAGGATGAGGCTTTTAGAAACGCAGGCTTGTTTTGCTGAAAGTGTGTCCATTTCTGCAGCCATATTAACTGACCTAATGAAAGATATTCTCTCTCCTTTCACATCATAGCATCGTAATAGAGGAAAACTCTCAGAGTTCTTCCAAGAGAATAGGCAAAGGTCTTTATATAGTGGCTGTACTGCCCTTTATGTATAAAAAGATTAATACTGAATAATTGTTGCTGTCACATTTACCTAGGGTGTTTAAGTAGTAGTATTTAGATCATACTGCGCTTTGTGAATATGATGTCTCAAAATTACTTTTCAAAATCTGATTATGAACATAACTGCCATTTCACTTTCCCTGTGGAGACCAGTACAATATGCTCCAAGACCCTGAACCAAATTTACCTCAAGAAAATCTGGAAGAAGTACACTGAAGCCTGACATGCATCTCCTACTGGCTTCCCAAGCAGAGTGCATTGCCCTTTCCATTTTTAATCTAAATCTGATTTACTTGTAAATGTCGCTTTTGAAAAGAGTTCTGAGACTTCCCCTTTTGTATTTTATTCTCCCCTGTTTGCATCCTCCACCATTCAGTCTGAAAAGAGTTACAGAGCACACATTCTTTCTGGTGCAGCTGCTGCTGTGATTAAAGTTTAACATAGGATGTCACCTCTTCAGCCGGTCTGTGTCCACGAAGGCATTGTGGAAATCAGCCGATGTTGTTCATGTCAAGCATTTTTATACAACTTCAGCCAGAAGCAGAGCGGAAAGAATTAAATGTCCTTGCATGTTCAGCGATTCACATGGCATGGAAATCTTTAGGGTTCACCTATTCCTTGCATTCAACTGAGCTGACCTTTCAAGAGACCTTATGAATTCTTACATGTGGCAATTTTTACAATATTAAACCATCACTAAGTGCTGTAACAAGTGTTTCACTACCTAGCAGCTGCTAGATTTTGCAATTTGATGTTAAATTTTTACCTACTAATCTAAAAATACCTAGCCCCAAAATAGCTTATTGGAAAAAAATGAATAATAGTCAGATCCTTCTTTTACAACTGCTCATTTTTTATTTACAGATATACTCACTTCTTATCGTGGTTAATATTTTACTGTCAAAAGGCGCAGGAGGGAAAGAGGTGGAGAGAGAAATGAAAGCAGTCGATTAATTCAGTTTTGATATAAGGGAGACTATTTGGAAAACGTTTTATCAAGGGAGTGATCACATTTTTTCCACATATTGTACGTACAGGACACCCACACACTTGACGAGACTAAGGAATTCCTTTCCTTGCTATTTTTTATTACAGTTCTCCCTTTTAGAAACAATAATAAAAAAGAAATGGAATAAAAAAATCAAGGACAATAAAGATTTAACAAAGATGAAACTGTGAAAATGACCTGGGCTTCTTACCTTGGCAAAGGCTTCCCAGGTTTGCACAACTGGTTGGTTCAATTCCAGAAAAGGGAATTAGGTAGGAGCCTTTCGAAAAAGAAAGTAAACTAATTAGAAAAGTTTGGCTACTAGGCATAAAACTACCATGTCTCAGAAGACATTATATCTTGCAGTGTCACAGTCCTCTTCCTAATTTCTCTCAGTGGCAAAACTGATATTGCCATTTGCCTATGAGACTTGAGAGTTTTCATTTTCCGTTGGAACTGACGGATCCATGAAAACCCCTCTGACTTGCAAGTTACAGTCACTTACGTATCCTCCCCCGGTTTTCCTAGCTTTCACTAAATAACATCCCATTAAATGAACACAGCTTGCGTGTGCTCTGTGAAATGGCTTTAAGTGGAGGGGTATGTATCGCCATGGGATTTATGCAGTCTTCATGACTAATAACTGCACCTTGGAGCAGCAACCACACTCCGCTGCTGTAGCACCGGTTACCCACCACACACTGCTGAGTAATCTGCCTGTGACAGACACCAACCAGATAAAAGGTGATTAAACTTGTTCCTCTGCCCAGGGCGTGGGCATGATTAGTATTCTGGTATGCATGACTTATAAGCAGACAATGTTATAAGCCTGTGTCTCTACTGAATTATTCATAACAACATGCACACACTTTGATGATCTAGAGACAAAAACAGGGCATATAACAATGGCTACAGAAAAGGAACTGGTGAAACTGCATTAATCACACTTTGCACATCCCAGCAGTTCAGCTGCAGATACAGCTGCTTTTGCACACTGTGTTGAAAATAATGGGGCCATAGAGCATGGCATAATCTGAACCTAGAGGGAGCACTGCCCTTTTGGCTTTTGCTTTACCACTTCAGAATCATTATTGACTCAATGAGGCTCTCTCATGAAACCTTGTGTCCTTCCATAAAATTAAAGGGCCACCACCCATCAGCTCATAAAGATAGCTAGGAAAGTATTTCCTGCAATGCAAGAACAGACGGAGCACAGGGCCTTGACACAGAAATCATGTCAAGTCACAGATACCATTACATGTATTGCCGATAAAAACAGGGCAGAATTTAAAACCTATGATCCTCAACAAATATTAAAGCTCAGCATTTTTAATTTTTTTAAAATAAGAGATACAGGAGAATTCACTTCCTTAGTACACTTCTATGAACGCCAGGAAGGACGCTGTAAGTGAAAGCGCTACTTCCCGTGTGAGACTGCCCCCTCCCCCCCCCCATCTACTAATATTAAACAGTCAAGGCCAATACCTGCTGTAGGTTATCTCCTCTTAGCTCTGTATCATGGAAAGATCACCTGAAAGTTTGCTTGGAAAATCAGTGGACCTTCATATTTTCTTCAGTGAGTATTTAAAAAAAAAATCATGATTTTGTTTGGCGAAACAAAAAAAAAATCCATTCGAACTTTACAAAATACTTAAGACAGAAGACTGTAGACTTTAAAGAGGAATATATTCAATAAGGTTTTTTTAAGTTTTAATTGAGTTGAATTCTGGTCAGACTAGACTTTCCCTCCGTGCCCACTAAAGAAAATATAATGATTTGGATGCAAACAGATCATAGAATCATAGAATGTTTTGGGTCGGAAGGGACCCCTAGAGGTCATCTAGTCCAACTCCCCCGCAGTGCGCCGGGACGCCACGAACTAGATCAGGTTGCTCAAAGCCCTGTCCACCCTGGTCTTGAATGTTTCCAGGGATGGGGCCTCCACTACCTCTCTGGGCAACCCGTTCCAGTGTTTCACCACCCTCACTGTAAAAAATTTCTTCCTTGTACCTAGTCTGAATCTACCTTCTTTTAGTTTAAAATCACTACCCCTTGTCCTATTGCAACAGGCCCTGCAAAAAGTTTGTCCCCACCTTTCTTATAAGCCCTCT
>Ga0181612_175320_pt1 | contig 24346 bp, 12 predicted proteins | sample HoacroProtozoa21_FD_119630 | JGI IMG/M metagenome (GOLD analysis project Ga0181612, IMG submission 119630) | Hoatzin crop microbial communities from Cojedes, Venezuel. Combined Assembly of Gp0051906, Gp0051904, Gp0051908
CCTTTTGTTTTCTTTTTTATGGGGTTGTAAGCATTGGAGTTATTTTTCTGTTTTAGAATATCCATACCCCTTTTTTATTTTTCTTTCTTACTCTTTTTTTTTTTTTTTTTAAGATGGAATTTCACTTATGCTCAAAAGGTAACAAAGGTGTTATTTGTTCACAGAAACTAGAGTACTTTCTTCCTCTGTCCATTTGCACTAATGGGTCATAATCTTCTGGCACATCATAGCTTAAACATAACAGATGTGCTGTCTCAGATTTATGATGTGTCAGAGAGAGGATTGGGCCTTTTAGTTTGAACAAGGGAACTGTTAATGAACTCCAAACTTTCTATGTTTTGTTTTTTTGTGCGAACATTAGAAATACCTACTGCTTTAGCTCATTGCAAATCCTTGCTGTTTCTCTTTATTATAATTCTTACAGGTATATAAAGTCATGTCAATTTATTTTCTCTTTAGATTTGTGAAAAAGTAATCTCTTAAAGCTTAGCTTCCCTTTGAGGACAACATTTAATGATAGAAGTAGTTCCCTGTGTACGTCTTCTGAGAAGTATTAGCATAAAGAGTATTTGTTTTATCTGTAATACATAGCTTGCATGATGCTGCAAATTCATACATGGCTTTTACTGCTTGAAAAGTGCAATTGTGTGCCAAGTGGGGTTCATCCAATTCTAGTCACATACCTTTTGTTTTGTGCCTTCCAGTTCATCTTTGATAAGTAGTGTTCAGGCTTGCTTGTCTATTTGCATGGCAGTTCCCCTGTTTAACTACCATTTTCTGGTTTTATTTTCAGTGTAACTGACTGTTATACTCTTGTCGCTCAACCTAGTTATTTCTTTCTGTATGTTCACTGCTTTCAAATCGGTTGCCTGTTGTGCAACTTTAAGCAATATTCTTTTGACAGATTCTAAGACGAATCTTTTTGTAGTGTGCCCCAGATTTTTGTACTGCATGTTTTGTCTTAGAAATTTTGCATCAGTTCATTTTCATTCTCACAATATGAAGGCATGGTTTAATGAGTTAATATGTTGCAATGGCTATTTTTAATGAACTGGTGCTTATGTGTACTAATCTGTTTACTGCTGTAAAGTATTTTTGTGAAATGAGTTTTTACTAGGGAATGTCTGTAAAATGTAACCTTGGAATCTACCTGTTTTATTAGTTAACCACAGTTAATTACGAAGATGCCTACTAGTAGGTGTTTATTACATACAGCTGCTGTCATTTTCTTTAACAGGGAAGCTTTTTTAAAATAAAATTTGAAAATTACTTTAGGAGGTATGGAGAGGTGTAGGAGAAATAATACAGTTTTTGCAAGTCACGTGAATTTAAATAGCTGTCTAAAAATTAGCTGCCTGGTTTCCCCTACCTCACTCACCTCTTCAAGGTTGAAAAGACACAGGTGAAATTTCAGAAGTGTGTGTGCATATTGGGGAATGAGTGTTCTCCTCTCCATCCATTCCTCAGTGTTTCTAGCTGTTACACAAATAGTCACTGTTTTACAACCATTCCTGTTGTCACATCAGGGTTTTTAAGCTGAGTGGATTAACTGAACTATTCTTACAAACGTTTAAAAATATCCTAACAGTGAATTGCAATGGAGAGCTATTGCGGCTAAAGCAACTGCAAAATAACATAGAAGTCTTATTTTTCAGCTCTCGAGGTTTAGCTATCGTCTGTCTCTGTTAATCCTTACTGATGGGTGAGCGGTTAAAATTCTGTTTGTGTATAGATAATATGCGTAACAGGCTCAAGTACTATTCATTCTTGATTCTTGGTTGTAACAGACAATCACGCTAATCTGGTATTTTCCTTTTTAGCTGTTACAAGAAGCTGAAGGATGGGGTGAACGATTTAGTGAACTAAATGAACAAACCAAGATGTTTGAATCGTCTAAAGCAGATATAGAAGAAGTACTGAAAAATAAGGAGAGTCAAGTCAAGGTAGATTATGACAGCAAGCATTGAATCAAATTATTCAGTTCATCACTGAGTTCTAAGAAAGTCTAACAACCTCTCCTTGTCTTAATATGCATTAAGATGTTTTGGGTTTCTGTTTGCTGTCACCATCCTCTAATGTCTTGTTTCCTGCTAAGCAAAAAAGATTGCTTAGCAGCACAATGGAGCAGTCTGATAGCCCTGGAAGCCGGCACATTAGATAAAGAAAAACCGTTTTAGTTCTGGTAGAGTATTTGCATTTTTTTGAATTAGGAGCATGGGAGTTGGGAGTGTATTCTTACATCTGTGTACCTTACATAGGGAAGCACTGCTAAAAGCATGCATACTTGGCTATTTGAAAAGCCTTCACAAGGGCACACGTGTTGACTTGCAGCTATGTGTTTTAGCAGAAAAAGTAGTATCAGACATGTAGAATCCTATATATGGGGCTCACTTAATCTACTAAGGGAATTAAATAAAGGACAGAAATCTTGAAAAAGTAATTGGACAGAAATCTTGAAAAAGTAATTTTAATGGTAACTACATTTTCATTGCTTGTATTTATTTTACTGTTTGTGTTTTGTGTGGGCTTTTCCTTAGTCGCTGACACAATACTTACTGAAGATGAAAGACTGGAGTTCAGCGATAAGAGAAGATGATGATGCTGCTGAAGATAATCACTGGGACACGGATATAAAGGGTGAAGCAGAGAATGGGGAGAACTTAGGTATGCTTTCTATAGCTTCCCATCTTAAATATTAATTTAATAGATGTTTTGGAAATACAGAACCAACGATCTTCCAGGAAAGTTGAGAGATTAACTTTGTAGAAGTTGGGTTTTCAAAACTCACCCAATGTTATTCGTGTCAGACAGTTAACTGATGTTTGGACACCTCCAAAATAACAACCTATTCAGCAGTGTGTGGATGTACGCTAAAGCCATACATATTATCATTGAGCATTGTAAAGACTCGGTGTTCAGTCTCCTGCAGAATGGCTTTAGCCTGTGTTAGTATTAAGCAATGATTCTCAAACATTTGTAGGTGGAAACCTTGCTTTCATTTCTTCTTGAAGCTCCTACCAGCAGTAGCATTGTGGGTCCTTGGAGCTTTATTTCTGCTTTATTGTCCTTACACAGGTGTTACTTGTTGCAGGCAGTATGGTAGCACTGGAACCAGATGGGTGTGGGTCCCCTTAAAACAGCAGCACAGAAGAGCCTTTCTTCCTCCTTTTTCTTGCTGGACCTTGTTTTTATGCTGGTGCTGGTTATGCCATAGGGTACATCCCAGTAGATATTACAGTGTGTATTCAGCTTCTCACTTCTAACTTCAGCATTCTGAGTCGGCAAACAAAGCACTAGAGTATAGTCGTATCTTCTGCTGCCCGGCTGTTTGGTTTTTTTCCTGTTTGCTCCAAATATGCAGTGCCTGTCATGGTATGTTGGGGATTGCTTTTTTATAAAAACAAAATAAAATAATAGTAGTAAGCTCTGTCACAAAACTTTTTGTGCTTTTTGTGTGACTTATTCTATTCTGTCAAGCAGATGATCAGCAAAAACGAACTGTAAAGAAATTGATCTATGCTGCAAAGGTATGTGATTTTAAGAAACTTTTGGATGGAAGAGGGGAAACTAGAGGAAATATATGCAATTTTTATGATAAGTTTAATTGCATATAGATATCAGTATCACAGAGTTCAGCATCTTTTAATGTTTAATTAGATATTTTTGCATGCAAGCAGTTTCTGGTAATCTTAACATTCTCTTTTTTAATTTTGATTGTAGTTAAATGCTTGTTTAAAAACCTTGGAAACAGAAAGAGATCAAATGTATTCAAAACTGTCTGATGAAAATAAAGTTAAAGGAGAGCTTACAGGTAATTAAATGTTGTTTTGCCTTTAAGATTAGTAAGAAGCTTCTGTTTGCAGGCAGTAAGTATTACTTCCAATCAAAACTTAATTAAGATTACAATAATAGCTCTACTTGATTTTTAAAATGCCTGTTTGAGTGTAAATTGCTTAGCTAGTCTAAATATTTGATTTTAGAGGTAAAGTTGCTAAAGCACTGTTTGCAAATTTTGTCTGTGTTGGAATATTCTATTAACTGTTATAGAATCTTAAAATACATGGGAAAAGTGATGTTAATAAATATGTAATACCCTCTTTATGTAATTTCTGGACATGAAACAATGGGGGCTTAATCTAAATTTTAAAATCATCTGTTAAAAATGGTAGCTTAATTGTAAGTAGTTTGTCATGGGTGCAAGCTCAATACTTCTTAAAATCCAAAATACTGCCTTTGGAATTAGCTGTTGCTTTCATGGATAACAGCCAGCTGAGTAGTCGTCATGCTTGAATGTATTGTGCTTTGTTATTTGGGTGATGAAATGCTCCGTAAAACTGTATTTTTCATGTTTTTATAGTACTTTAAACTGACTTTTTGGCTAGTGTGTCTTCCAGACTGATTACAACTCTGTCCCATAAAGATTTCAAGCTTACTTTAAGCTTTCTATGTTTATTGAAGAGAGGCATAGGAATAGTAAATATGAGAAGAAACATGACTGATTTTAATTTAGAAAGTTAAAGTATTTTGACAAATCTGAGTTACTGCTTCAGGCTACTCAGCAAGACCTCATGTGGGTAAATCTGCAAGAGTGTATGATGGTACCAGTTTTACTCCTGTGATAGGATAATTACAGTAATAAGAGCTCTGAATGAAAATTTATACTGCGAATTACAAAACTGCGTTGTTTTCAAAGAAGCTATACAGTTTGGAGCAAGGGCTAGATACACACTCCGAGCTGCACTTTGTGGTAGGTAGGTAGTGTAGTTGCTGGTTCCCCATCCAAAGGAGGAGTACTGCTTCTCAATTTGTATAATTTCTTGAAATATATTAACATAATATTGCTTATATTATTAAATCAACATAGGATCAAAGGTTTTTACAGACTTTTTATATACTAAAATTTTGCAAATATTTTAATTTTGTAAATTATGTGTTGTCGCAATATAATTATCTCTAAATTTAACAGAACGTATAGAAAACCTTCAGAGTCAACAAGCTTCCTTGCAGTGTGAAAACGAACGTTTTGAAAGTGAAGTTCAAAAGCTTCAGCAGAAACTTAAAGTAATGACTGAGCTTTATCAAGAAAATGAAATGAAACTACACAGGTGCTGATTCCTCTTTTTATATTCCGTGCTTACTGTTTGATTTAAATGTCAATCTTTGATTTGGAGGGCTGAAAATTACTGAAAATTTGAATACTGCTTTGCAGAGTCGTTTTAATTGTGAAGACCCTGTTCTTTTACACCTTCATGTACATTTGTGATCACAGTATTTTTTTCAGAAATTGTTTCCATGAAAGTAGTGGTATATTATTTTAGGCCTTTTCTACAAACAAGTACAGAAACAAAGATAAAACAAGAATTAACAAATTTTTAATCTATGAAATAAGATGGGTAAAGTTGGAAAGCTTGATTATTTAAAATTTTTACTAAACTAAGATATGATGTAATAGCAGCTATCAAATGTGCTGAAAGATAGATAATCAGTAGCTGCTCTAACTGTGAGGTGTATATTATGTAGTAAAGAGACTTAGTAATGTTAGCAGAGGAGTGATGCTATGTATAAAACTAAGCTTAGAGTTAAAACATAGGCAAGCTAACTATTATCAGTAAGCAACATAGAACCCCCATGAATCAAGCTTTCCTCACCAATAAAGATAGAGTGTGAGGGCTGTACTGTCTGTCTTACAGTCAGGATGATAGTAGGGATTATGATGTACTGATTGAAATCAGAAATATGTTAAGGACTAGAAATAAAGTTCTTTGGGATGGGATGGGGCATGTAGTAACCTTCAGAAGTAATAGTGTGTGTGTATGTGTATGTGGATGGGGCAGGGAGGAGCAGGGGGCAGCAGGGGGCATGATTTTAGAGCATGATGGTAAAAGTACAGTTTTGCTAGCCAGAAATAATTTCTGCAAGGAGCAGACATAATCTTGAAGGCAGCAAGAGAAGCAGTACAAGTCTTGATCCTGTACTGAGCAGTATGCAGGACCTGTTTAAAGTATTGCTTTCAATAATCTGCTCTGTAGTATATATATATTTGCATAGCTATTAGGCATCTTTGTAGATGCAACAAAACCTAGAAATCCACTGCATGAACATTTGATTTTAAAAAACGGCAGGGGGTAAGTGGGAAGGAACCTATTAAAAAGAAGCTGATTGGCAGTTGGAAAGGAAAAATGTTTGCAGACCATGTGGATGATACTCGAAAATACCACGCTGAAGCTCAGCAAATGTGTGCTTCTTATCAACAATTTTAGAAAAGCCAAAAAGGAGTGGGGAGAAGCTGGCATGATGAGATAGCAGAATAAAAGAGGCAATTAGTACTAACAAGGTATCTTTGAAAAAGCTAGGTGTGTTCAAATGAGGGAAATAGAAAAGTGAGAAATGAGGTTTGAGTAGAAAAGAAGTTTAAATCATGTTAAAAAGGTCCATGATTTAGATAGTTTGATTGCTGAAGACTGCTGCTTACAGGAAGATGACCAGTTTATCCATTCAGGGCTGTATGCAGCAGTAGTATCCATGTGTGTTCTGCAGAATTGCCTTATGCATAATCTGTGATCTGGAATATTGGTTTTCTCTTCAGTAGTGCCTGATAATGCATAAAAAAAGAGGGACCTGGAAAGGATTTTATTTTTTTTTCAATTACTATTTTTTTAATAGTTAATAACAACTATTTTCTTCTCCCGAAAATTATTATAAATGTAAAATAGTACCAGAGCAAATCACTGAAAGTCAGTATAGTTTGGTTTTTAGTTTGCTTTATTTGATTTGTGGGTGGTTTGTTTCCCACCCAGTAGTGATTCTTTGGGAATACGGATTGGCTTCCACATTTCTCTTAGGAATAGTGGTAATCGATAATTGTTTCATATGGAACAGTTAGTAAACTGAATAAACTAATACGGATACAAACTAGTGCTATTTATGCCACTTCATATGTTGCCTGTAAAACTCTTTATCTGGATAAATATCACATATTCATCATGCCTAAATAATTGGAGAAATTTTTCTTGACAGACGAACTACAAAATTGTTGACTTGAATCAGAATTAACCATAGTTGTTGAATTTTTTTAAAGGAAGCTGACAGTAGAGGAGAGAGAACGCCTACAGAAGGAAGAAAAGCTTTCTAAAGTAGATGAAAAAATTAATCATGCTGCTGAAGAACTAAACAGCTACAGGTAATTACAGATTTTAGTTGCTGTAATCACTTGTTCCAAAGTGAACAAAAGGCAATAGAGAATTAATAGAAACACCAGCATAAGTGAATGTATTTTCTTCCAGTTTCTTTGTTTTGTGTGTGTTAAATGCTAGTTTGTGTGTAATAATAAGTACTAAGGGAGTTTTTGCTTTCTAAAAAATTTGAGTGTGGAAGATCACTAGCAACTTTTCTTCTATTCGAATGCTAATGTATTGACAAGTCAGCTGTAATGTAATGGTAGAAGTGGGTCTCTAATCTAGTTTCCTTTACTGAACAGAGATAAAAATATGAAGTTAAGAGAATGCTGTGAAATAAATGCAATGTTCAGTATTCCTGTAGATCCTAACATGTTTATGTTCTATAGTTACAGTATTCTATTTCTGTATCTCTAAGCTTGTCGAATAGTACTGTTGTTTAGAAATTCTTTACAAAAATACTGTGATGTGGGAATATTTTCTACAGTTGTTTTTTAGCTGCTTTGCTCTGTGTTGTGTGACACCAGCTGTGTACCTCTGGTTTGTTTCTGTGGCTTCTCAAACTATGCCAGAATTCTTCAGTCTATAAATTGTATATCCATAAAGTGTATTATCCATCTTCCTTCAATGTTTATGGGAGTACCGACTCTTAACTGAATGGTACTGATCAACAGTGCTTCCTGAAGAGTTAATTAGCTTAATTCTCTCTCTAGAATGTTAAGTTCTTGTAGACATTCTTCAGTATTCATACAGGAAGACAGAATTCACCCTTCTTGATTTACCTAGACTGTGAACTGTGTAGACATCTTAATTTTAAAGAGAATATTAGCACTGGAGATGGAGTATAACTAAACAATGAATGTGTCTTTGGCCCACCTGCCGTCAGAGTGTAGAGCCTAGAGAGGTTGTGCACAGGGCAGCTCGCAGCAAAGGTGGCATCATACTTTCTGTGGTCTTAGTGCAAGTGACTATCCCTCAGGACTGGCTATGGTAGCCTGTGACAGCATGGTGCTCCCACCACACTGGGACATCTGCTGAGCTGGGTGAGACTGGCTGTTAGGGCATATGTGGAGGGATATCCTTTATATTGGAAGCGTCGCAGACCACTGAAAAGCTGGGGAGATGTTGGGGTTTTTGATTCTGTTCTTTTGTTTATGTTCCTGTTTGCACTAATGTAGGGCCTGGAATTTCCGCTGCTGCTATAATTTTTATGTATCCTATAGGCCTAAGTGACAATACTGTCTTTTGGATTAAAAAAATCTTAATTATACCTTGTGTTTACCGTTGTATTTACTGTATTTAAAATTACTTTCCTCCACATTTTATTACAATGTCATAAATCCTAATTTTGTTACAGACAGCGAGCGAAAGATCTTGAAGAAGAGCTAGAAAGAACCATTCGTTCTTACCAGAATCAGGTATGTGCTTTGTGTTACTTACCATCTACACCAAGTAGGAGGGATGTTATTGCAACTGAAATAATACTATCAGCTGGGTTGTGATACTGTATTTGGCTTGGTTTTGTTGGGTGGTTTTGTGCCCCTCTCCCCAATGCCATCTGGCTTTGACTGACACAATTTCATAGCAGAGGTCACGAGATAACTTTATTAAAAAGTTAAATTTTAAGTTTAGATGTCTCATTATAAATTATCCACACACATGAAGTTTACGATTAAGAGCATATACTAAATCTTAAGTTTTCTTTTTCCAGATGAATAATGATCTAATGAATCTCTCTCTTTCACAGATTACTTCACATGAGAAAAAAGCTCATGATAATTGGGTAAGTTCCAAATACTGAATTTTCTGAACTTTGTGCATCTTCCTTTTCTGTGATTTGACTAGCTTGCTTTATCACTTTTTTATTTCTTACAAAAACAGATAATCAAAATTAACCTGTCACCTTTAAATGTATGGATTTCTTGCAGAAATACACGCAAGCATGTTAAAAATACTTCTGTCACATAAAATAGTTGGAATAATTAAGCTGGATACCTAGGAGCACCGTAGAATGATATTAGAATATTATTTGCTATAGCAATAAATTTGCTGGAATAATATGTTACCATTTAACAAGTGTGTGACATTTTGCTAATAAAAGCTTTTGGCCTTGCTTCAATGCCATTTTAGTATTTTGCCTGGAAGTACTTCATACCTTTTATCTGCCAATAGAAGACATTATGTCCTGTGAGAACAGTGTGTTCCATTGACAGCTTCCTAAGAATGTTGCTACAAAATCCATTTTTACGTTTTTTTTTCCAAACAGGAAGCTTTAAAATATCTCTTGACTAATACATTCTGTATTTCACAGAATGGTCTGTATGAGATAAAATCCTGTTAAAAGCTGTGGTGCTTCGTGGTCCTAATTTTACAGCTGTATGAATTTAAAATAAAACTTTCTTATATAAAATCAGAGAGTTTAAATCTTGTATGTATTCTGTAGATGCATCAAAGCAGCTATAGCCAAAGAATTTAATTTCTGCGGTTTTAAGAACCTGCAGGAAAGCAGTATCATTCCTCAAAAAATTGGGCAGTAGAGCTGCTAATGTAATTTGGTGACGTATGTGAGGCTCTGTTTCATATGCTTTATACAAGAGTCATATCTTGTGAAAATACAGTCCACACACTTCAGATAGGGGAAAAAAAAAACCAACCAAAAAACCTTGGATCCTAGAACCTGTCACATTTATGAAGCATTTAATAAATAGCAATATCTAAGCATCTGGTTTTTGTCCCTCCCCAAAGCTGACAGCCCGAGCAGCTGAAAGACACCTTGATGATATAAAAAAAGAAAATGCACATAACAGACAAAAGTAAGTCCAATCCTGATCTAATTCTAAACAAGTGCAGTTTGGCATGTGAGTATGTTTTGAATTTGTGCAACTCGGTGTTTTCTAGACCTGTGTTAATCAGTTGTGACCCAAAAAGGGCAGAGAGAGCACCGTGTTCCATTGGAGTTCTGAAAGAAAGGGAGTCATTTGAGCATTCCTGTAATGATAACGTGCAGGAAAGTAGGAACTTTAAGAACTATGGGAAGTACTGAAATATTTCAGTAAATAAGCAGAATGTAGTACTAGAGCTCAAAGGTTTTGGTTGGGTTTTTATTTGTTTGTTTTAAATAAATATGTGTCAACCAGAAGTCACGGTTACCTAATGATTTTACAGCTTATCTCACGAGTTAATACTGAGTGAACGGATCAGGTGGTGGTGGTTCAGAGAAACCTTTAGGTGTGAAGTTAACTAATACTTGGAATGTGATTTGGAGTACTCATGAGAGTAATGTGATGCTAGGAATTGTGACATGTAACATGTCACTTCAGGTTCTGAAATACAGTTTAAATACAGCAGCATAGAGAAATACTTTCATGAGTTTTTAAGCTCAGAGTTGTGTGACATCCTTTGTCTTTTGCTTAGGGAATAAAATATCTTGCTTCATTAACACTTTAAGTAGAAAACCTACCAGTAAACAATGCAGTCCAGTAAAACTTTTGCTAGTCTTCGGTTATTTACTACTTTTGTGTTGTTCATTTGCAGATTAACTGAAACAGAATTTAAACTTGACCTTTTAGAAAAAGATCCTTATGCTCTTGATGTTCCAGTTAGACCATTTGGCAGAGGTACAGTATTGAATTGTAAAATAGAGCCTAATTGTTTTCATTTATGTCTTTGTCTCGCAAGACCACACATACGTAATTGAAAACTATCTTGGCCATGTGTGTGTACAAATAACTCATTTAAAAAATAATTGGGTCATAAGTGACTCTGGGTTGTGTTAAGTATTTTGTTGAAACTAAGAGCATTCGTAGTATCGATGAGAGTAGCCTGGGAATGTGATACACATGGTAACTGGAGCACAATTTTAATTTCACTTATACAGTTTAGTTTTAAACTTCTTCTGAGAAGTTAATTACTTTATACAGTTTGCTAAACGAAATATTGTGAACTTGAGTATTTTGTTTTAACTGTTCCAGAGCATTCCCCTTATGGACCCTCACCAATGGGCCGGCCTTCATCTGAAACAAGAGCTTTTCTTTCCCCTCCAACTTTATTGGAGGGTCCTTTAAGGCTTTCACCTATGCTTCCAGGTGGAGGAGGAGGAAGAGGTACAATTCTTAAACTTGAAAATGTATCTGTTCTGGATTTCTCTCTCCTCTACTATAAACCTGTCACACCTTTTCCTCTCGTTGGTGACAAAAAGTATTAAAACAACCAATTCAATATAAATAGTTAATTGGACAAACTCTTCCTGTTTTTCAACTTGCTTCTAAAGCTGTCTAATGTGTAACAGTACAGTGGAAATTGAGTTGTTGCTAGTAGGTCGGTCAGAAGCATAAATTAAGAAAAGTGAAAAGCCAGACATAATCAGTCTTGTTTTGTTTCTTGGACAAATGGGGTTCTGCTGAAATAAACTTATGATCTTAAAGTAAACAAGAGTTGTTTAGTTTTCTGAAGGAAAAAGTACTGCTGCTTCCATCTCATTGGCCTACAGTCAGTGAGAGAAGCAGAGGAGGGAACCTGCCTTGTCAAAAACAGGAGACAGTTTTACTGGGGGTCATGTTATTACAAAGTTACCGATTCAGGGAATTGTTTTCTTTCCTTCATTCTAATTTTGAGGCAGTCATTATATGTGGAGACAGTTTCTTCCCTAGTGATAAAAGGGACCAGGAAGGTTGTGTGTAAGGACTGAAATTCAGAGATTGAGGAGTAGGTGAAAGCAAGTTGTGGTGTCATAAGTTGTAAGGGAAGAAAAACACTGTTCCTTCATATATTTCATGTCAATGGAAATAGTGTAGATAAATGCTAGAGTGGAGTTCAGCATTTGTTACAGGTAACAAAGAAGTTACTGTTTAATTTACTACTACTGTTACACCCATTGAAACCTGTATTTACTTCATGGGAAATGTATCTAAATGTCTCTTCTATAAGGTTTTCACTAATCAACGGTGTTTTTTTAAAAGACCAGCATGGACTATTAATTTACTTTAATTCTTTGGAAAAAGCATATCCAGGTGCACATGGAAGTTGATTCATTTTCTAAGTCAGAAAAGCTTGAGCTTGAATGTTCAACTGTAGCTATACCACACGCAAGCAAAATCATAGATGACAATTAGTAGAGACAGTAAGTAATGAAACTGAGCTGTCCAGTCTGTTTTGAAGTTGTAGCTCAGCTGTTGCTGGTGAGGAAGAGTAAAAAGCAGATTTCAGGATGCAGTATTAGCAAGGAAAGAGAATATGCAAAGGCATAACTACTGCTGGTTTTACAGCGGAAGCACTAATGTAACTTGGGCAGATTAAACAAATTATGTGTTTAAACAAAGCCAGCTACAGAGCAGTTTTAGTGCTCATCTCACTTTCCACAAGACACGAAAGGGCTTCAAATTTTAGGTTGAATTTTAGAGTAGAGAATCAAGAGAATGATACCAGAATTAATTGTTTTTGTCATTTTTCAGAACAAATCTATTTTAAAGGAAAATTGTAACCTAAAATTGCTCACTGTTACAGTTTCTCTTGCACTTCTTTATGTGTTGACCTGGTCTTCTCTTACTTCTTTTCTTTTATAAAGAACCAGAATAGTGTTGAATGTAATGTGGATATTTTCTTATGATAAGGGTATTAACTTTGTGTGCTAATTTTTAGTTTGATTAGCAGCAAGTATTTTAGCACTGAGAAGATTTATCGTGAGGGCACTAGTTTCTCTGATTCGAATGAATGAGAACTCTTAAAATTGTTATTTAAAAAAAACGGGGTACTCTAGATTGCGCTGTTGTTGAACTAAGACTTTTTCATTCCAAACAAACCTTTTAAACACTTCTAGTAAACAGACCAGTTGGTCATCAGCTGGAGAGTCCTGTGGAGCCATGCGCCTCTTGTGTTGGTATTCCATGATTTACTTTACTATTTTCAGACTTAATGAAGAAAGCCATAATAGAGGATTTAAAATACCTGGGTAAATAGCTATCTGATTTCTTTGATTAGCATCCAGAGGACCAACTGCTGTCTATGAAGCTGGTAATGAAAGAGGAGAGCCGACTTCCGATCGATTTACTGATCCCCACAGACCGCCATCAGATACTGGGTCCCTGTCTCCTCCTTGGGACAAAGAACGCAGGATAATTCTGCCTCCCCCAGGTACAAAAAATCTGCTTAGCTACTTGTATCTATCAGTGGGAGTTACTGACTTGCTGTGTATATATTTAAATATTTTTTGCTTAAAAATATGAAATGCTTTCTTGGAACTGCATGTGCAACTGCACTGGAAAGGTTTTTTAATAGTCGTTTTTTTCCCTTTCTTGAATGGTGCGGTTCACTTGCATTTCTGCTATCCTGTCTTTTAAATATGTATTGGTACTGGCAGTGTACAATCAACTGTTCAGTTTCATCATTTTACTGGGGCTTTGTTCAGTGCATCAAAAGACCTGTCTGGGCTGGATAATTTGTAAGAGATCTGAGAAACTAAAAAGTTTTAATGGTACATTAGTCATAAATAAAAGCCAGCTAATGTTGAAAAATACTATGTTTTTCAAAAACACATTTGGATTGATAGTACAGGAGTACCATGGTAGCGTCATCCTGTTCGGTGCATATTTTCATGTTGATACTGCCTCTTTGATAATTAACAACAACAAAATCAGTCTTCACTCTCACTTCTTCAGCGAAACGTCTGTATTGCACATTATCACTCAAAGAAGACAAAGATGAATCAAAGAGGATACTACTAGTATTTCTCAAGTAAACAATACAGGGGGAAGGACAACCTTCCTGTATACCTGTAATAAAGAAGCAAAAACTCTAGAAGTTAAAAAAAACAGTAAAGTACAAAGTACACAGATTTAAGTACCTCAGTTACTAGATGCAGCAAGCAATATTATAGCTGCTACACATCTGTATGAAAGCCTGATTATAAAACTCAAAGTGCACTCAGGCGGCAGTTTCTCATTTGCCAGATCTGATCTATTGACGGGACTGTGGAGAGGTACTCTTGTTTCCTTGACCTGAGCTGTGTTCCTACCCATCTCTGCACTCGGCTCTCACTGATGCAGTTTGTCGTGTAGCTGCGTGACTGGTTGCTAGATCTGGTGCCAGGAAGTTGGTGAAAACACATTACAGCACTATGAAACGTAATGGAAAATTGCACTTGTCTAAGAATGGCTTAAAATGCGTAGTAACTTACTTTGCTTTTAACCTTCATTGCTATGCTGAACCTTTGTTTCAAGGCCCCACTGGTTATAACTTAGGGAATCGTAACTTTCAAAATGCTACTGTATGTTAAACCAAAGATGAATGAACTTTCTCTTTTGCAGCTCCTTAGAAACATAAGCTACAGTACCTACATGGTGGGGTTCCTGTGTTTGGGTTTCCTTAAGAATTGTTTGCTCACCCTGATTAATAGTCACTTTGGATATTTACAAGAGCATAAGATACCCAGAGAATTTTGGTGGTCTAAAATCCTGTGGAATGGAAGGAACAAATCTTCACTGACCCGTTTTGTGATTTCAATGTTAGGTGAGCCTTATACTGATCTAGTTCTGCCTCCTCGGAGACAAGAAAGACTTTTCCCTAATCCTCCAAATACTGGAAGACTTTCTGGACCAGCAGAATTACGAACTTACAATGTGCAGTCTTTTGATAAAACAGGTGGGAATTGCTTCCATGAGACTATCAAATGGAGAATCTCAGTGTAGGTTAACTATACCTAGTGGTAAGAGCACAACGTTATAGCTACCACAGACCTGATGTTCCATTGTGTAAAAACATTTTAACACCTGCTAGCCTTGGTGCAGTCTGTCCCTATTATCAGCATTTATCAACAATAGCAGCTGCTTCTGTCGGGTGGATGGGATTCAGTGAATGGTAGTCATGAGGTTGTTCTTTTTTGTCCACCTTTGCTGTTCTGTGTGTTAACCATTCGGGATTGGCCTTGAGTCTGTTTTGGCCCCTCCCATGAGGCTCACCACAGCGCTAAAATATCACAAACCCTTACTTGCATTTCCATGCCACATTTGGTAAAGTTAGAAGGAGTTAGATTCAAGAAGACTGAAAAGAATAACAGCAAAATTTTCAAATATCCACTGGCTTTGCATGCTGAACTAGAAGGTCCTGAGGTCTCCTCCTTTGAACTGTTTACCATATTTGCAGCTTTCTGTAGTTTGCCATGCAGTTGCCCCCAACTTAGTTGCACATTTCACTGACCCAAGTACTGTTTGTTTTAAAATGGCCAATTATGTAAATTTTAGTTTGTGATACTTGGCAACAGCCAGAAGCTCAGAGGCAAAGTTTAGTGACTTAAACGTTATCACTGAAACCGTTTAAGAGCTTAAAGCATTAATACTCATTAATCAGTTTTCATCCTTATTTAATGCCTAGTAAGTCACATGTGTCTGATTTATCCGTGAGGCTGAAGCCATTAAACTCACAACAGAAACTTTGCCACGCAGTGCTCAGTTACTCTTGTGATTAGTAGTAAGGTACCATATTTGGTTTCTGGCAACAGGGGAGAGAACCTTTGCCATAATGTAAGAACTGGGACTGCCCAGTTCTGTTTCAGGTTGAAGGTTCAGGGAATTGTTTTCTACTGGAAGAGAATTCTGTTCCTGTGTGGCCGCTCGCCTTCCTACCCCATTTCCCAAGCCTCTCTGTGTTTCAATTCTACTTTCTGATGCTTTGTGTTTCACTGAGGTCTTTCTTCTAGCACCTGGATGCTGAGTGCAGGACAGGAGAGGTGCACTGTCTTTGTGCTCGCTTGTTGCATCCATTTTTGTCCTTTTTTTCAGCTGCTGGCAAGCAACAATTTAAAAAAAAAAATTAAAAAGCTGTATTCAGTCTTCGCAGTTCAAAATCTACTTAATGGAAACAGGATTTTGCATAACCTTGCTGCCAGCATTTAGCAGGTCATTAAGCATGTGTGAATGTTGCGTATAATTTCACTAGACCTGGGTGAGCATTTGTAAAAATAGAAAAAAAAGTCCAACACATTAAAAAAAATCAGAACCATCCAACACACCCTCTGACTTTAGAACAGCAACGTGTCTCACAGTACTGAAATCCAGGCTCCAACTTTACAGTTGGGACTTAACCAAATAAATAAAGTATTAGCAGGAGGGGAGGGGAAAATGGAAGGGTTACAGTAGTGTTAAGGTGTATCGCCAGGAAAATGCACTTGTAACTTCTAAAAAAATACTAAAATGGAAGAAAAAGCCTTATGTGGATACAAGAAACTTTGGTACAAGCTGCAACCTTGTAATTCATGTGCAACCTGTACCAAAGTTGGAGAAAATACTCAGATGCAGCTTTGTGTTCCTCAGTTGTCTGTAGAACAGTTGTTTGGTACAGCAGTACTTCCTCCCCCCCATCCTGATTTCAGAAAAAATACTGAAATCATTAGTGAAGAGGAGGAGGTCAGCACGGAATAACTTGTTTAACTTTTGCATGCAGATGGACAGACATCTTCAGAAAATAGCCCACGAACAGAACCGAGTGGAGATGGGATGAAAGATCATTCTAACCTTAGCGTAAGTGGCTGAACAGAAACCTGATTCAAGGGAGCTTTAGTTTTCTGCAAAATCTGTAGGAAAATTTGTCTTTAGTACATTGGTCATGTCATACTGCACTGTGCAGTCCAAATTGTAAAATTACATGTATACTTTTATCACAGCACTTACTGACTTGTGAATGAATTTTGATGTATGACTAATACAATCCCTGCTGAAAATTAATTATAACCCCAAAGATGAAATTATGCTCAAGCAGATGGTCAGTGCACACAGATGGCCTTGCTCGGGATTATGCTGTAGCTGAGGCAGAGCTGGAACTAGCTGTTAGCTGCTGTGACAGTCTACACCAAAGAGGGCCCGGTGGGACTGGAGATGTTCCCTCTCCTCATCCCTCTCCCCGAGCTAACTTCCCTGTTTTCATTGTGCTGCAGAACTTGCTACCTGATCAGTCGCTGGCATCTGAAAGCGAAGCCGTCAGTTCAGGGTTTGCTCCTCCACCTTTCCCTCCGGTCCGACCTCCGCTGATGCCCGTGGATCCCAGAGCACCTTTCATGAGACGAGGACCGCCTTTTCTTCCCCCTCCTCCTGCTGGCGTGTACGGCCCACGAGAATGTTTCCCAGTACGAGACTTCAGGCTTCCACGCCCTCCGCTGCCAAGTACGTAGCTTTTGCCAGCGTCTGCTTCAAGTTGATGACCATGAGTGCTTTGGGCAGGTAGCGAGTTACCATGCTGGGTGAACACTTAAATCTTTATTTGCACGTGCAGCTTCTCAGTTCAGCTAAGTGGGAGCATCTCTTCTGAGGGAGGCTAATGGTGGTGTACACTTTCTTCACAGTTGCTCATACCGATAATGTTTTTACAGATACTGGCTTTGGCTGGGAAATACGCATACACACACTGTTGGGCATTTAAAGGTTCTTTTTGGGCGCAGGAAAGCAAGTAGCTGCTTACCTTAATCCTTTTCCTCCTATGAGGTTACATCATACATAAGTCTTAAAGTTTCATCCTTTAGCTTTGAGGTATGCTAGTGTCCATACAACAGCGTGCATTGGGGACATAATTAAGTAATTGTTAATTGTTTTTCCTTGGAGTTTGCATTAGTGGAGCAAGCTGTAAGTGTCAGACTGAAGGGCTTCTGCCTCTTGCTGTTCTCTGATTAACCTGTGTAGAACGGGACAGTTACCTTCAGACCTGTCCATAAGGTGTGACGGCCAGGGGCTGCTGCAGCAGACCAGGGGTGATGGCAGCAGCGGCTGGATGGCAGCCCCTGGCTGGCTGCTGCTGTCAGCTGGTCGCGGGTAACCACTGCGAAAAGGTGTCGGCTGCTTCTCCCCCGGCCCAGCATCTCTGTCCTTGGAGCGCAGCATTCACCAAGGTCTGCGCTCTGTCTCCTGATTAGGGAGGCCGTTGCTGAGCGATGGGGGGGTAGGAGGGGCCGGTGCGTGTTTGCTGTTGTGACTGACATTAACCGGACTACTCTGTTCCCACAGTAAGAAACCTCTTTCCCATGAGATCGTATCCTCACTACCCACCTCAGCGACCTGGGTTCTTGCCACCACCAGCTCCTGAAAACAGAGTGGAGCCACCTCAGTCAAATCCCTCGGCTGTAGAACAACCAGAGCCACCGCAGGAGACTTGACAGACACGTGGGCAACATGCTGAACCGTTTCTGTGCTCTTCTAATGGCATTTTTCCTCGTGTTAAGTAACTGTTGTTACTTAGGTATATATAAACTACTTCGCTCAAATTGAAGCTTAATAGAAAATTCTCAGGATAGTATTTTGTAAATAAAGAATGAAATAACTATGAATATTGTGAATAAGTGACTTCCATTGTACAATAGTCATTTTAAATTAAGTATTTCTAACTTGAGTGATCTCTGCAGAGGTGTATAAAATTAAATCCTGTGAACCATATTTTAAAAGCTCAGCTGCTTTGGCCTTGTTCAGTGTACAGGGAATGTGTCTGCATGCCAAAAGTGATGCTTGCTGCTGTTTAAGTAGAATGTGAAAACAAACTGAAATGGTAAATAAAAGTCTGCTGAAACTGAAGGCAATGTCACTGTTAACATGGTATGGCAGAAGCAGTTGAAGAGGAATTAATGCCATTCCTTACTACATATGTACTCTGTATATGAGATATATATACGATACCTCATAGATAATCTTCCAGCTGTCTGAGCTTTGAGAGGCAGCTGTCCTACCAGTACAGGGGGAGGGAAGGGGAAAAGGGGCAGTTGCTCTACATCACTTTTCAAAACTGCTAGTGTAGGGCAGTGTTTTACTGAGAGTCTGTATGTGGGGTTCTTGTGACATGGGAGGAAGGAGTCACAGCCATCCAGGGGAGGCTTCAGCATGTGGTCAAGAACATGCTGCTGTGACACACACTTTAAAAACCCAAACAAACATAATTTTAGACAAATCCTGTCCATGCACATTTTCTAGCGATTGGTTGGCTTCACAAAAAAGCAGAATTAAAAAAAACACAAAAAAGCAGTGGCAAAGTAAGGCATTCATAATTTTGTGCCTATAAAAGCATTTGGTGCGTTGTCTCACCCACCTTCTCTTTGCTCTCCCCCTACGAGGACGGCCATTGCAGCAGGCGCAGTGCAGTGACCTACAGCCAGGGCCCAGGGTTTCGGTGCCTGCTGCATCTGGACAGAGCCGAGCTCCAGTTTTGCCGGCTGTTGCACAGCCCGAAGACTTCGCTGAAAGCCGCTGGCTCTCCTGTCAGTACAGCTTCAGGTTGAAAACCGCCTACTTGCTCCCGTGGCAGTCATGGTGAGGGACCCCTGAGGATCAATGAAGAAGGAAGCTGTTTTTAGCAAGCCCCTGCTGGCGGTCGCAGCAGCGGGCAGTTCAGCTGCCGTTCCCCCTTCTCTGCACACACGCACAAAACACAGTTTCAGCCTCTACTATAAATGCAGCCACCACACCCCAAAATTAGAAGTTACCAAAAAAATCCCCAGCCCTTTTTTTTGGTAATTGCTTAGGTCAGGTCTGCCAAGGGAGCTTGTTCGTTCTGCTCCTGCCATTATTCCCACTCAGGCTTATTTCAGCTCCAGAACTCATCCATGGCTCATTCCTTCATTTTCTGTATTTTCCTTTCTATTTATTTCCAGCGTCATCCTCAAAGGCATTTAGATAAGCCTTGAGCTATTCACCAACAAATTCTGACAACAGACATTTTAAAGCAATCCACATTAAAACTGCTATTTAGCTTAATTCAACTGTTGCAGCATTTTCAGCCAATTAGTTGCTTTCTAAAGGCTCTAAGTTTGCCTGAAAGACTTCACCAGGTTCTAAAATAAACTATTCAGGTCTACCTTTGCCCTTGGTATCAGTCCCAGGACAACCAGAACTGCCAACTATCAACCTGCCCCTATAGTCCGAGGGCCCTGAATAGCACCAGTGGCCTCGGTGTGATAATACTGCCACTGGTATGAACCCTCTTTTTCTTCCAGCTCACCTCAAGGGTTGCAACCTACTTATAAAGTAACTATTTTCTGAACAATTACAGTATTTTCTCTGTGTGGGTTAAATATTTGTTCTAGCTTGTAACTTAACTGCCCACAAAAATCCATTCTTCCTCCACCAAACCAATCTACTCCAGGCCCACAATGATACCGAAGGCTGCAGGCAAAACACAAGTTAGCTGGACTAAGGTGACATAGGACAAGCACAGATTAGCTCATCACGCAGAAAGAATGGGCTAATATCAGACTTCCCCCCCAGTAATAGCCCAAATTTTATTTGCAGACAAGCAATTTAAAAACAAGCTCAGATTTCTGCAGCAGGAGGGAGGGTGTGGTAGCCCAACGGACAGATTTAGAGAGGTTTAACCGAGAAGGGTCACCCCAGCGTGTATGCAGGGAAGTCCCGATTCTTCCCCAAAAGAAAAAGCAATTTAGTTTCAACAACTGAGGGCTTGTGTTCCAAGTTCCTGCTGCTAAATCTAGGATGCAGCAAGACTAAAGACATCGCTGTCTCTTTAGGAAAACACAGAGAAACAAACAAACAAACAATTAAAATCCATTTGGGATTACACACACTCAGAGTAATTGACGCAGTCTGCAAGGCCCCACTCCGATAAAAGCGCAATTCCCACATCAGGACCGTCTTAGTTTCCCAGTGCTTGGCTTCAGAGGGCTTCAGCTTGAATCCCTTCAGTCTGGTGTCACTAACTCTGAAGATTGCTAAAAATACAAACAAACATCAAACCCAACTTATTTCTAAGACAACAACCAGAGGTGTGTTCCTCCAACACTGCTCAAGATACGGGCTTCACCACGCCCTCGTGCCTCGCTGCACTCCCTGCAGTTGTAAAGTCAGAAAGGTTACACGCATCTGTACGTACTAAGCGTGCTGACTCCGTACGTGGAACACCAGCCACACCACGGATCAGACTCCAGACTGCGTGGGAAGCATCAGCCCTGGGGCACCTACAAGGCAGAGCCATGGCCACAGCCCACTTCAAGCACGGCAGCTACAAATGCGGTAAGCAAAAGGGCTGCACATCTCTCCACCACGGTCAAGTGGCCGTCTCTCCCGCTCCTTATCTCACCTCTCAAGTTAATTAAAAACAAAGCAGAAAATAGGTTTGACTGAAAAGAGGAACACGCTGATGTAACAGTGAGGTAAACAAGCTACTTCCCGGCTGCGTTAAGTAAGATGGCTATCCATAGAAACACCGTAGTCTGCAGCGATAAAATGAACATCCTGCAACTCCGTTTAAACTAGAGGATGCGGCATTTGCTTCAGGAATTTGCACCGAAAAAGCCAGAAATCTCAACCACTTTATGACTGAACTTAAGGCCCAGATGATGCTGAACAACGCCTATCAGGCTTAGCTGCTACATAAACCGCCCTGCTGAGGCTCGGCCCTGAAGGCATGGAGATCGAGTCCCGTTATTTCACTTTACTGGAACATGAAAAGCTGCAACTGCATTTACCTCATCACCCGCAGCATCCCTTCAGTAAGTTGGTAAATGACCGTGCTTACCGAATCCACTTAAACCACAAGCAATGCAATGCTCATGCTCGGCAGCGATTTGGGCGATCACAGAACGAAGTTCAGAAGCTGCAGTTCAGTCCGTGCGGGGCACGCACACACTGAACAGCCACTCTGACGACGCTGGCAGCACAGTCAGCCGCTGCCGGCCACGGCCACTCTTCGATAGCGCACCGGACACCAGTGGTTTCCATTCCGAATGCACAGCTACGTACTCTTGAGTATGGATAAAACGTCAAACTGAAGCATTGCAGGTATTCATAATCTATTTAATAGTGGGACACCAAAGAAGTACTACACATTTTTCTTGAGCACATTAGGTTTTGATTTAAGCAATTGCAATGGACGCAGGAATTTCTCGAAAGTAGTCTTCTATATTCTACAGTCCACAGTTTACTGTATCAGTCTAGTAAGTCATATCACGATATACTTTTTTGTGCTAACTGGTCTGATAGGCTCATCTTTAGCAAAGCATCCTTCCCCCCTCCCCCCCCAATGTTGACAAAATTCAGCCAAATTGAAAAAAGAATTACTGTACGACTTTAGACTCTTGTCAACCTAAACACAATGGGAGCTACCAGTTACACACAGCTTATGAACGATGTTGCGGTTTAATTCTGAAAATCTCCATGCTGATACAATAAAATATTTTATACAGCAACCAATTTTTAATGCTTTATTCGTTGATTAAAAGAATATACATTTAACATAAACCATACAACATCAGTCATCAATTCAAACATTCAGCTGGTTTCCTTACATTTTCTGTCAGGAGTTTTTTTTTATCTGATCACATTTATAAGATAAAATCTCACCACATCTGGCATATACACACACTGTGCCAGTGGATTCACTCTACTGATGTACATATAAAATCCGCATGGTATGTGCTCACTGGAGACAAAACAGCGCACACCTGTCAAAAGGTCATTTTAATATAAGATGGTAAAACCATTTGTAAAACACATATAAACTTTTTCCATAAATAGAATCATATCTGGACATCTGTTGCATAAATTGTGTTTTCCAAAGCTTACAATATAGCAGCCAGGTCTCAGCACTGCTGGGCACCCACGTTGGCCACTTACTTTATTATTGCAGACTGTCCTTTAAACATTAAATGCACAACATTCGTACCACTTAAAACTGGGGTCAGGTGGAAGTCTCACAGAGACCACGTCTGTACCGCGGTTGCCCTGAAACAGTTAAATCGGCTTTTAAAGCCTCTCAGATATAACAAGATTTTAAAACATACTTCATGGAATGTTCTTCATGCATCGTAGCAGCTCATACCTGTGATAGAACAAGCTTTGTATTTGTTTCCTTCCCTTCCTTTACATTCACTATTCACAGTGAAACAGGTGCATGTTTGTTAAGAGTTCTGAGGTTGCTGACTGAGCCACAGCACAGCTGTGTACCACAGGTCGAAATTCGACCTTATATATTACAATCTAGCAGTATCTGGCTGGCCAGAAGTTGGCCTGCCCCTGCCAGCATGTGGGCACTTCTTCGTTTTTAATCTATTCTTTGGCAGCTGACACAGGCGCTGACAGAGAAAATCCAGTGACTTGGTTGCTAGGGATTTCACGACTAACGTTTGTTTGCAGGTCTGTACCTCTGCACTGAAGTCTTCGCTGTTACGTTTTTACCTCATCGGAGTGCGCATTCTTGGTTTTTTCTTTTAAACTTTGGCCCAAAGCTAACTTTTAAGGAAGATGACAGAACATGAGAATAAACAAGGAGGAATCAAAAAGCAGAGAACCCGAAAGCCTACAGCTTAGGGAGCGAGTTTGGAAGTGCAGGTACCTGAAAAGCTAGTGTGTCACACCGCTGCTGAACGGCTGAGACAAGCAGAGAATGGCAGCTGGCTCATGCTGCACAATCTGCACGTGAAATAAAGCAAGGCGAGAAGATTGCAACGAGCAGCCCTGGGCAGACTTCTCTTCCTTTAGGCCTATTAAGTCGCATGCTGCCAGATGAAGCACACGATTACAGCACAGAAATCCACTGGGCTATGGATATGGGTATTAAAAAGAGTTGGCTCCTGAGCACAGAACTCCGATATCATAGTAAAATCATTCAGAATGCAGTCACTCAATAAAAGTAAAGTTAGCCGGCAGCCTCAGCCAGCCTTTTTTCTGTATCTCGCTAAGGTTCGGTAGACAAGTCCATTAACCGTGAAAACCCTGAACACTGCCACTTTCAGCTTCTAAACCAATACCCGACTACGTTCTTTGATCAAGAAGTAGAATACACATATATAATTCTATATAGCTAATACTGATTAAACACAGCACAAAAGGGGTTAACTCACACTACTGAAAAAACATAATAGGACCCTACTTGCATATGTAACCACAGGAATTGTAAATAAGGAGCTAAATGCCTTCACTGAAGCTTTGCATCTCTCTGTAGAAGTGACGGGTTGGCTCGGTGAAGACGCTGAGCAGCTCTATGTCCATGACTGCGTGCCAAGGCCGACCCAACCCGAGAGAGACTTGCTCAATGAGATTGTGTACTGGATCCACATCCTGATCAGCCAGTTCCCCTTGGTCGAAATCAATGCTTTCTTCTGTGACTTCCAGAACTTTCAGGTCAGAGCCACGCAGACGAGCGATTGCTATAAGGTTATGAGCCCAAACTGTGTAACCTGGGGGGGGGGGGGGGAA
>Ga0181612_157425_pt1 | contig 24345 bp, 17 predicted proteins | sample HoacroProtozoa21_FD_119630 | JGI IMG/M metagenome (GOLD analysis project Ga0181612, IMG submission 119630) | Hoatzin crop microbial communities from Cojedes, Venezuel. Combined Assembly of Gp0051906, Gp0051904, Gp0051908
ATATTTCAAGGAGGGAAAGGAAAGTATTTTAATTTGTTTTCGCTTCACTTTCAGTGGGCCTTCAATAACACCAGCGGCTACCCTGTGGCTGCCAAGTCCTGGCTGAGTATCCTACAGCATCTAAAACTCTTTGAGAGAAGTACAAGGCTGTGTACAGCACGTACACGACAGGCAGAGTTTCCTTGGGGAATGTGCCTTATTTATGGAGGGTACCGAGAGATATCCAGCTTTACATCCAACTCTTCCTCCAGAGGTTGTTCCCTCCTACATTACTAGGGAAGAGGGCAGAAAGAAATAGGACAAGAACCAAACAAACTTGCTTCATAATCGGTTGCTTTCCTCTCCCTCTCTCACTCCCACCAATGCTTCCTCCTGACTGGATTTAGAGCTGCGCCTGCCCCTGCCCCAGGGAGCCCAGCCCCGTATCTGAATCACACAGATGTTCTCCCACCACCCCAAAGCTGTCTCCTCTCCCCTGCTTCCCAGCCCGGCTGGTGGGTAGAGATCGATCCATGTGAATGCAAACGCTGGAGCCTGCCGGGCAGCTGCACGTGCTCCCCGGGCTGCAGGGCTCTGCCAGTCTCAGCAGCATCAGCAGCGCAGAAGACACGTCAGCTGGGATTAAATGCTGCTTCTCACCAGGGCCATTACCTACCAGTGGCAGCCCCTGGAAAGCAGCAGTGCACAGAACCCCCTGCCCTGTGCCTTACGGACCTCTTACTCTAGCCAGCCCTTTTCCCAGGGACATCTAGTAAAGGGACGCGCTCCTAGCAGGACAAACCTTCCTGGTGATATTTAATACCTGGAAGGTGACCTATGTGATTTAATCTGTTGCATACCAAAGGTGCAAAAAGACACGAGAGAAATCCTTGCGCTCAATCCTTGGCCAGGTCACAGTCTCTCCAGGATGAGGAGAGGAGCCCAAATGGCTAGGAGCACTCCCAAAAGGCGGAAGTTGAGGAATTAAGGACACTTGGAAACTTCACAAAACGTTTTTCTCAGTGGCAAGACTGCAGGGTTTCCCTGTGACACAATCCTCGAGACAAACCCTGGAGCACCCACGGCCCTGTTGGGCTGGGTAGCACAGGTCCCTGTGGCTGGGGACGTGCCTTTCTGCCCTCCTGCCGGGCTGGCTGCCCACCGCCCTGTCCCCCCACAGCAACGCTGTGCTGCTGGCCCCCTCTCCCCACCCGCACCTGCCCTCCCGCGCACTGCTGCAAAACACTTGCTACAAGCAGCTATTCTCTCCTCTTCCTTCTGGGTCCTGAAAGCCTCCCTCGCCTGTTCCCCCACCCACTGCTGCGAAAAGCCCCCCTCCCCGCCGGCCTGGCTGCAGGGACTGGAGCGGTTTGGCACTTGCCCGCGGCGGAGCTTCCCTCGGGGGTGGCGGGTGCCCGGCACCCGATGGCACAGCACCCACGGGGCCTTCAGGCAGCAGCAGGCTCAGCAGGGCCGGGATCGCCACTGGCAGGCACTTCACTGAAACCCCGGCCAGAGCGGGCCGGGGAGGCCGAGGCAGCACCTGATACAGCAACTTCACACGAGTTATGGAGTCCGTGCCCGTGGTCGCCTCCTCAGCCACTTCTCATAGGCCAGCTCCACTGAAACCCCCAGAGCGACACTCACTGACAGCAGCCGAGGATCTGATCTCCAGGGTTTACATTTAACGAGTGCACACTGTATAACTAAGAAATGCTCACAAGCACACACACGCACATCTACAGACGCACGCCTCTCAGGTGGCTGCCTTCTCCTCTGCAAGCCTGCCCAAGCACAGCGGATAAAGCTCTTCGCCTTACTCTAAATGCAGCAGGTGCAGTGAGAGGAGAACCTTGCTACACAAACTGCAAAAAATGAAGGCTGCAAGATGAATGCTGCCGCCACCACACAGAACGAGGAAGACAGAGGCCAGATTACAAATCTGGAACAGCAGCATCCTTAGAGCACAGAGCTGCTGGTGTGAACGTGCCTGGAATGCAGCCGCCACCTCTGTGGCAGACCCTTGTCAACTCACAATCACACACTGGGTTACACAAGATCCCCAACTCTGCCCAAAGTCCGTATTGCGTGCTGTGTTCTCACTTAAAAGCTCTACAACAGCACCCTGAAGAAAACTCTGGTGACACCACTGCCCTTATACAGACAGCAACGTAGTGTATAGGTGTAACTGAATTCGGTAAATAGCCCTGAGGTGTATTAAGTGTTGCACTTCGTTTCCAGAAGCCACTTTCTATTGTTAAAAGGAATTAAAAAATACTCAACTGTCTGGTACCTCACATACTTAAAACACGTCGTACCTCACGTGGCTTTAGTTCACCTGTTAGAAAGCACCTACACTGAGCCCAGCTCAGTAAGAACAACTCCAGGTCTCGTGTGCCATTCTTACAGGCAGCTACGCTTGGGAACAACTCTACAAGGATGATACCCGACGGGATTCCCCCTGGGCTGTGCTGGCAAGTCCAGTGCATGGCTATACAGCTGCAGTCATGGGGTTCTTCTGCCTGGGATCCTGTTGCTTGTACTGGTACTGGTCTGGACTGGTCCCACGGTGTCGGACAATTTCATTATAAGCTGGTGCACGGTGGGACTGAGGAGGGGAAGGTGGCACATCCTGCCGAAGGGGTCCTTTATGCTGATTTGTGACGGGCTGGGCTGGGTAGTACTGGGGGTACCTCAATTCTGCCACTCTTGTGTCCGGTGCACGGATGTAGTTCCCCTTAGATGGGTGGACAACAGGCTGTCCTCCTCGGTAGTAGGGAAGATCTCTCTCTTTGTATATTACTCGTGGCCCTGTTAAATATTCCAGTGGCTCTGCAGGTCCACGCCTGAGGAGGAAAAACATAATAAAAGCACATAAAAAGGCAGTCTACTAGGCCAGTGACACATTATTGTACTCACAATATACGTTTACTTTGGGAAAGGAAATACCACCTCAAGCGTGACAGGTCCAGATGAATCAAAAGAACTTCTGAAGGATAACAAGCCTCCCACCTGCATGCTACAAAAGTCCGTAACACCCAGGACGCTGGAGGAAGGGTCCAGCGCACATCACAGCCCTTTCACAATGTGGGAGCACCAGAGCCCTTCAGCTCCCAAAGCCAGCCTCCTGTGATCCACTTGCCGTAATAGAAACAAAGCTCCTTTAAACAATGCATGTTTGACTGAATCTTATCTAGCCTGAGGATAAACAGATGAGTTGGGTCTGCAAGGCTGCAAATCCCACAAGCTTTACATGCACAAATATTCACGCTTTCCAAGCCATTTCCCACTATTTTTTTTCCTAACATGTCAGACTGTAAAACTTTCCAAGCACCATAGTTGGAACTCCTGGAAGAAACACGAGGGATGCCAGGCTACAATACCTGTGTTTAATGGGTGAGCTGCCAATGGGGTTTCAAAAAAAACTCCTGTGATCTAGAAGGCCTGATATTACAACAGCCCTGTAACTTGTCAGGATCAGTATGGGTCTGACAAGCTCTAGTTCACGTGAAAAGCGACATGCGAACATGTCATCCCTGAGGATGTGCCATGGAGCCCTCTCTGTAGCTTTCTGCATCTTAATTCCATGATTTGCACTAATGAAGCATTCACATTTTTTCCTAGTACAGCTTAACTTGTGATACTTCTGAAATGGCAAAAATAATTGTTCTCACAGACATGTCACCAGAGCATCCCCAAAAGTTCAACTCAATTAGGAGTTTTTGCCAGTCTGATTGCAAATGTCTGCACTTTGGGCAAAACCTCCCATTGACTGCTGAGGAAGCTTCTCTCTGAGTGAGAGCTGATGGAAGACGGCAGAGTTTTGACCCAAAACAGGGGCTGAAAGTATGAATCAATTACACCTGCTCTGTGGCTTTGAGACTGAACTCATCAACTGTTTAAATATTCTTTGCACAGATTTATTAAAAAAGTCATCATTCTGGTATAGCAGATCAGGTGTTCACAATTTGTCAATGCCTCTCTTTTGTTCACACAGAGATTTTTAAAGCACGCTCCCCCTTTCTTAATCCGGGCTCCCAGATTCCACTGGAACTTGTTTTGCATGAAGTAAAACAAAACATGTGGTTTTCTGCTGCACTCGTTTAAGCCCATGGGGTAAATCATGGACACAGGCAATGAACAAACATTATCTGCCTTGAAATGAACCTACAATTCTCCCCCTGGAATAACTTAGTGCAAATGTTTCCTGTTTAAAATGGAAAGAGCAAAAGGAAGAATTCCAGGCCTTGGACTTTAAGGACCCTATGCTCCCCAGAGACTTTCTGCTTTAAAAACAGAACATTATAAAAGACAGGCACTCCTGGCTTCCCCCCCCTCCCCCTTCCCGGTGAGACAGTCCAGACAAAGTGCTGAAGGGCCTGAAGCCACCCTCTGAGATACTAAAAGGACTCTTAACCACATGTATTGAGACAACTGCTATCTCTGCTCACACAACTACGCCTTGCAACAAAGCCTAATTTCCACAGCAGGTCAAAGAGTTGCTCCATGTATTTCTGTATGAAGACTTGTTCACAAGTCAGTCCCATCACACTCAGCTTTTAATTCCTCTGTGCGCAAAACCGCACTTCTAATCATACAAGGCTTCCGCAATGGTAGGAACTGCTTTGTATCAAGCAGCAAACCAACAGGAACAAATGTCAAACTTAAACCCATCACCTTTTAACATAAGGATAATGCTCCAAATCCTGTATATTAGATTTTAAGATGTTCTCATTGGCAGCTATAATCAACCAAATTCTTGTGGATCACATCAAAAAGGGACTGAGCTTGAAACCTGATCCAGAATTCACGGAAGAGCCAGGTAGCTTTTGGACAGAGCTCTAACTGCAAAATTGAATTACTCTACAATAACAAACTCAAGATTAATTGGTACCAAAATGACTGTTGAGAACAGGACTGAGCCACCAGCATCATCTACTGAGCCTTCAGCACACAGCTCATCCCTCAACTCACACAAGAGGTCTGGATGTTGCAGGAAAAGAGGGGGATGCGTTTTGCCACCCAGCTAAAAGAGCTGTTTCCAGGAAAACTCAGCCAGTCCGGTTCAAGGAGACAGTGTGACACTGCTGCCACAGAAGCTGTGATTGTGCTGAGGGAAGCATATTCAGGCAGCTTTGACCTAGGACTGTGCAGTGAGCATGAGCCTGAGCAATCAAAGCACAAGCATGCCAGACCTGAGGCATGTACCCAAGCTGCTTGAGATTGTGCCACCAGGTCTTTGCTGCTGTTACCAATGTTACAAAACTAAATCCACCATTGGTTCCCTTACAGCTAATACCGTCTCCGGTTGTGTACACAAACTGCAGAGAGGAACATGTGGGAAGGGCAAAATCTTTCTTTAAAAAGTAAAGAAATATCCAAGCTGTTCACTGTTAGCACCAGGTTCCCTTCTGTAGGGGTCAAATACCCATAAGTGGTATCATTTTCAAGTGTCTTCCCCAGAGTCAGGGCTTAGCAGTTGGGAAAGGTTGTACACAGAGACAAGGCTTGAATCCACTTCACGTGGATCCTTTAGGAAAGCCCTGGGAAGACACAAGGTATGTGAGGTTTTTAGCAGCCTTGGCAATAATACAAGCAGTGGTCTAATCAATGATTACCAGAACTCTCGCGTGAGTAAAACCTTGGGAAACCCTGGTAACTGCCCAAAAGGCTGCCCCAGGGCAGCATGACGAGGGGGAAACTTCATGAAAGATCTCCTCATGGCTGCACCACACTCTCCAGCACATCCCCCCTGGAGGCTGTCACACATGCAGATACACATGCTACAGTGAGGACACTTTTCTTCCCTTCTATGACCAGCGCTGCACGTTGAAGCTGAGTTATTTCCCGAGGATTCATTTTCCCCCACCTACCAGCCATGCCCTGTGAAGTCTCTTCTTGGAGAGTTGCTCACAGTGCAAATCAACGAGCCTGGGGAGTCTCCATGAACTTCTGACGAGTCTTAAAACACAGGAAAACACAGCCCTTCTCTCCCCAGGTGTGTCAAATTAACCATCATAAAGTCAACCTTTTTAAGGCAGAAGAAACACCTACATGCTCCGGCTGCAGAAATGCCGCACCGTTAGGAGTAAGTCTGGGACACTGGGGGCAGTTCCCAGAAGGAAGAGCAGGGCTTCTCTGAAGCAACACCATTTTCACTTGATAGCTCATGGTGTACAAGTCTATGCTGTTGTTTATCCTTAAAGGAATTGCCAAAACAACTCAAACCAAACACTTTCTACTTGGCAGCCTCTTGCAGACGCTATGCTTGTTTCTGCAAGAAGCAAAACAACCCCTGCCTTTTCGCTCGGCAGACGCTGCCACCTCTGAGGAGGCCCTAATGAAATTCTTCTCCCCTCCCTTGCTGTTTTTGTTGGCTCCTGATGAGTTCAGAGTTCACAGGGCCATATCACACCTCCCAAGTGACCCACGGTTTGGGGGTCAAACCAATAACCTCAAGTGGAAAATCAGTGACCCAGGGGAGTGATCAAAAATCCACAAATTGGGTCAAGCAGGTCCAACCACTCAGAAGGACCAGGCCAGGAGCGTGCCCTCTGAGAGGACATGCTGAGCAGGAGCTGTTCTGACCGTCAGCTGTTTTCCAGATTTTTGGCCAGTTGTTTGACCTGGGGGTCCAGTGAAATTAATGGCAGGCAGAAGGTAGGGAAGCTGACACAACATCCTGGGAAGGAACTGATCTCAGAGCTCCAAAAGTGTTTTTGCTGATAGTTCAGCGCTGCTGGCTCCAGTGGAAGATGCATCACTGCGGCAGGTCTGGCTAAAAGCAGAGGCTGCTGCTGAAGGAAGTGGTGGAAGGAAGGGAGGCAGAAGCACCAGGTTCAAGAAAGGAGCGAAGTTGGTGGGGCAGTGTGAAAGTGCATTCCTCAGAAATGGCACAGGCAAGGAACCCCTTCAGGTGTTCATTTTATTGTGAGGAAGTGAAATCTCACCTTCCCCTGCAGAGAAATTACAGCTCACATCGAGGTAGCTGCAAACATGTTTCGCCGTATTATTTCATGTGCTGGTTAGCAGCTCTGCTAGTTTATCTTCTAAATCGTTCACCACGTAAAGATCTGTGATCCATTTTGAGCTTTAAGAGCACAAAGTAGCCCTGTCCAAATAAAGCTGGGAACTTATGACTGATGCTCAATTAACAGTACATGTGTTGTTATTTTCTCTATGACAAGCAAAGTCTGAAGTAGTTTGTTTTTCTACCGCTGGTTTATTTACCTTCCAAGCACAAAGGATATAAAAATCTAATATATTCTGGCTTTGCTGTGGAATTTTTAAGAGCTTCTGTGTTTATTTCAAACTGAACCAAAGGATTCAGAATACTTAAGAAAGGCTTCTTTTACCCAAAATGTCATTTAGTCATTGAAGTCAAATGGGTATCTGTAGGTCTCAAAAAACCTAACTAAAACACTTTTTGCTTTCTGCAAGTTCCCATTAAAGCCCCCGTTTCAGTAATTCTTCAGTTGTGGAGAATCTCACAGGGTAGACTGGCCTAAATAGCTGATGCTTCAAAAAACAACCAGAAAAACCCCATTTCATTTCAGGTTTACTGTGTTTCATTGTTAACCCCCATTTGCAGGTCACCTTTAACATCAGCCATGAGACACATGCTTGGGTTATCTGAAAGGAAAGGAAAGCAAAATGACGGTCTGGCTGTTCATGCTGTGCCCGATCATGTTGGGGGTTTGTATTTCATCATGACAAAGAGTTTTTCTTGCCTCTGTTCTATAGGGAGAATCACAGAGGTCACCCTCTTAGTACCTGGTAAAAAGCAAGGAAGGGAATGTTCTCTTCTTACATCACTGTCTCCTCCTCGCTGCTGAGGGAATATTTTGCAAGGGATATAATCTCACATGAAAAACTGCCTTCTTACTTTGTCAGGGAGTCCTTCTTGAAATAAACTTCAAAGACAGCCACAGACTAAGTGGCAAATGGAAAGCCCACATTTGGCTGCAGTCTCTTTCATGTCTAAGCAAGACACACAGAGACTCACGGTGATGGCATCAGGCAGCTCAGGCTGTGATTAAAGAACAGGAGAAAGCAACAAGGTCCTATCTGTGTCCAAACTCTCACTGCATAACTCCTATTGTATGCATCATGATTGCAGGCTGTTTTTTCTCAGCCAGGGGGATCTACTTTTAAAGAAGAAAGGAGAGGCAGATGTAAGAATTAAATTATGCAAGAAAACAATCTTACAGTATCAAATACATTATACTGTGTCTTTATAAAGCTCTTCTCAACGTACACTAAAAACAACTGACTGAAAAAACCACGTAGTCCCTATCTCTCCAGATACGGTATTAAAGACACCTCAGTGCTGTTTGTAGGCAGTGGCACTAAGGACTTCTGTTGCTTAATATTCAATGCACGTATAACTTAAAAATAAAAAAAAATATTTTTTAAAATCACTGCAGGTTTCAAAAAAAATCACTGCCTGACTGAGCTTCATTAAAGCTTGCCTCTGTCTTAATAGGTGAGATACTCCTGTAACAAATACTCTTTGCCATTTCAGACCAGTACTTCCTATAGCAAATGATGGGTTTTGCATTTAAAAAGCCACAGGAAATCAAATTTGGTATCTTAGTGCTGGGAAGAATCTGCAGCACACGGAAGTGCTCAGTGGCTGCTGTCTGTGAGAGAGGCTTGTACCTCTCAGAAGGCAGCAGATGCCTAGCAATGTCATACTAACCTCAAACACACCACACAGATTATTTATGGGCTGAGCTGGTGGAGGTGCTTTCTTCTCTTCTTTTATCAACAATGCAAGGGTAAAAAATCAGATAACATAAACGAATACAATCCCTGGCTCTCATGTAGCACATGCCATGCGGAGAGAGCTGTTTTTAGTTTGAGAACTGTGTTTGGAATTCCTTCAGTGTCAGGTTTCCAGTTACCAGACCCTCATCCCTGGGCCAGGCACGACTGCGGTTGGACTGGATTAGCAGAACACTTTGCAATGTATATTACATAGCTTTGACTTCTATAGGCTTTGCAGACCCATAAAAATTATGATCATTTCATGACCTGCATTACTGGGGGGAAAAAGAGAGCAGAAAAATATCCCCCCTCTTTAAAGAATTCATACTTGGTTTGGATTTGGAGAAGGATGGTTCCAAACAAGTTTGTCTGAAACTCAAGCAAGAGTATATTTCAGATGCAATGCTGGCAGGCCCGATTCTCTTCCCTTGTATGCAGAGTTGCAAGTTTAACAGTGGCCTTGACTGGCCTGTACATGAGTTTATATGCACAGTTTTTCTTTCTACAGTATTACAGCTTGGAATATTTAGAAACAAACAGCGAAAGCACCACAGTCCCAGAAGTTAAGTGCATAGACATATTTATATTACTCCAGCTGAAGCCTAGCCTTAAAGCGGCTGGAGAACAAAGTCCTTTATTATTTGCAGAGGGCCACGTTTTGGGAGATGTTGGGCGCCAGCAGCTCCCTGGGCAGTTTTTAGCAATTGGAGACCTTTAGGTGTCCCACTTGTTTTTACATCCAGGACCAAGCACAAAGTTTAGTCAGATACTAGCTCCTCATGCAGATAAGCAGACTGCAAAAACAACTGTAAGATAGGAAAACAGTAGTCTGACAGGTTTAAAACTTAACTATAAGATTATATAAGATTTCTTATGACAGCATGAGCAGTTTATTTTGCACGCAAGCAAATTGATTGTTCTCAATCCCTAATGGAGCAAACTATGTCACAGACTGGTTAACATCAGAGTTTAGAGTGCCATTTAATCAAACTCCCTCCCATCAGATACAAAGCTATGAACATCGTGTTGCTCCTTGTTCCGGCATCAGTGTATTTGCCACAGCAGATCTCAGACCAGCTTCCGATAATCCCACCCTGCAGGCAAAGCTCCCCTTTCTTTCCTTCCCTAAATCCAACCTACAAATATAGGAACTGTGATAATCAGGATTAAAAACCTCAAACCACCAACAACAAAAACCTGAATATGCTAGCCGGTGCTGTCTAAATGCCCAATAAGCATTCAAAACAACTAGTCCTATAATCCTTCCTACCTGACTCCCCACTTGCTTTGTCCATATGCTCTCAGGCATGGTACATCTCTTCTACCAGGAGGCCTAAAATTAAGTAACACCTATTGAACAAGACATCGCTACTCTGTGATCTCTTCAAGCTTAAGGGGATCTTAAGTAGATTGGTACTTTAAGTAGCGAGTCATTACAACATGTGTCATTTCATATGTTACTCATTATTCAACACAACATAATACCATGTGAGTCATTAACCTCTTGGCATTGGTAACCTACTCTCAATGCTAAGCAGTCATGCTTGTTGCTCAGGAACCCCCATGCTCTGTTGGGGAGAGACCTGGCTGAGATTTTAAGGTCCCTTTGGTCTTTTGTTTTGCAGATCAGCAGGGGCGGAAAGCTCTTCCTATAGACTAAAAGAGTCTTGGCCTTTGGTCTCTTGCATCACATTTCTGAGACGATGCCAGCCAAGTTACACTGGAGGGGAGAAAACTTCTTTTTAATGGATGTATGCATCTCAAGCCAGCAAGAGAACCAAATGTTTAGCTTTCTCAGCTGTATTTTGCATTTCAGTGCAGATTCCAACTAACACGAAGGGGTACTGAACACATGCAGAACTGCCACTACCGGGGCGAGATGCTTAAGTGAAATCTCTCTTACGGTAGTATCTGTACTGCATTAATGTGCAGTAGCTCCAATGGACATGGGGACCCCCCTACCCCTGCCATGAGAAGAGCCAGCTACTTCCCTCAAGAGCAGGCCAGCAGTGAGAAGGGAGAGAGACGTGGAGAGGCGAGAGCCCACCACCAGCCCCAGCACAGCAGCAGCACAAAAGCCACAAACACCATCCAGATCTCTCTGCCTCACCCTAACCTCTGCTGCAGATCTCTGCTTTTTTTGAGGCTATCAGGGTAGAAATTAAAGGTCCTGTGCTAGTTCAGGAGATTTTAATTTGATTTAAAAGAAATTCTGTTGCCATAGTCAAAACCCCTCTTTCGAAGGAAACAAACACACCGCTCAGGCTCCAGGAGAGCTCCTCCTGAGCGAGGAAGCCTGCTCCCTTCGCCCATCCCTTCACAGCACTACTGCTATCCACGCCATTTTTGTAAAGTGCTTTCAAAGACACATAAACCCAAATACTATCAAATGTTCTCATTTTTCACGTGAAATGAATTTAAAGCACGGCGATTATTCAGCTGTGCTGTTCAAATGATTTTCAACAAATAACAGAAGTCATTAAAAGAATATTCCTAAGTAATAACAACCTGGGCCCAGGTCTTTACTATTCAGCCGCTGGGATCTTAACACGCTGTCTGATCTTTAGTGGGCTAGTAAAAACCTGTAAAAAGTGGTTATTAATGTTATCACCAAGCTTTTAGGCCCTTTTTTTTTTTAAAGCATCTCTCATTTAAATTAAAGCATTCCTTGCAGCATTTTCTCCCATTGCCATGATGAAGCATGTCTGTCAATTCTGCCTCCAATGGCACAAACTGGGTAGTAAAACCATGCTTCAATAAAAAACGAAAATGAATTTTGAAACTGATTGTAGCTGGTTATTTTTCCCTCCATTTCATTTCTTTCTGGGTCCAGACATTCTGTTAAACTCACTGGGGTGTGCCGTTCCCTTTTTTCCCCCTTTGCAGCAAAGACAAAGCTCAAGCTCCAGAGGAGAACGATGGCTGCTTTCTGCGGGTGAGTGGGACCTAAAAACAAGGAGCTCTTATTTCTTTCTTCAGGCAGTATTTCAGTCCCCATTGTTTCCCTACTGCTCATGTACTGATTTGCTCCTAAACAGCACAAACAGCCTGTAAGTACATCCTCCCTCCCGTATTTTCTTTTGTTAGAACCATTCATTTCTATACAGGCATTAGATTATAGATTTCCTGGCTTGCCGCACTCCATTAACACTCTGGTAACCACCCCTTTTCCAGCCAGCCATTAAACACCTCCTTTAATAATTGAGATTTAAAGGCTCAGGGCATGATAAACAGCTGAAGTTACAACTTTACAGCTGCCTCTATAGAAGTGTGTAAATCTCCAGATTTGGATAGGCAGATCAGCTAATTAGACTTGCATTAAGTCACAAACTTTGTGGATGCTCTCAAAGCAGACGTCCTGAAGTCGAGCTTTAAATAACAAGGGTCAAACCCCTAAGTCCCACTGGGCTAGGAGAGACGGAAACGTCCCACCGGGTGCCCAGAGAGCAGTAGCACCGACTGCAGCTGCCATGACTTGCCGACGGCCACGAGTCCCTGCCACTGCAGCCCATTCCAGCTGTGTTTATGCTGGCTTCTTCCTTAAGAGCTTCTACAGTTACAAGAACACCAGTGCAGCTGCAGCAAGCGGAGTGGCTGCTGACGGGACAGGCTCTACCTGCTGCTCACGGTGGAGACAACCCTTGTTGTCTCAACAACCCTGTAGCTCCTGCCTGCCAGCACCCAGGCTGCCCTCTCAAAGCGGGGCCCTGCAAGCCACAGGGGCTGAGCACAGCTTCCCCCTGCCCCTGCCTGAGGCTGAGGAAATGCTGCGTGGATGGCCCCGAGTCACTACTAGCCAGGAAACATTCAAAGCTGGTGAGATTCGGAGCTGCAGGCCACCGGACTCTCTAGGGATGTGGGCAGTAAGAGGTTAACCTTCGGTGGCGAGGCCCAGTGCCTGTGCTCCATCTCTGCATGAGTTATCTCCCTGTTGCTGCATTTAAAAATACTGTGTGTAATTAACTGTTATCAGGTTGTTAAGCAGCGTGCTGAAGTGTGAACTTATCATCCAATTGTTTCCTTTATTTACAAAGTCGCTGCCATCCTCTGAGGCAGCAGCCTAGGACAGGCTGTTGACTTCCTCAGATGATGAGGGTTTAGCGCACCAGATTCTGGTAGCAGAAGCAGATTCTGGAGAGGTGAGACACAGCCGTGAATCTGCTCAGTTCCTCAGACACCCCCTCAACACGGCCTGCAGAATAGCTTTGTGCGAATGAGACGCACACACGCCACCTCTACCAAATACTTCACTGTAACATTGCTTTGAGACCTGAACTGCACTGAGGAAATGCACAATATAGCTCCCAACTGCTGTAACCCAGCCCTGTGAGCACAGGCAGAGCTTTTACTCACGTATATGGCACTAACTTTAACCCTATAGATATACACGTTATGTGGTCCCTTCACAGCTGAAGACGACATAACTGCTGACTTTTATGCACCTCCATGCTCAGTTCTTCCCCTTCCCCTTTTCATTTGCTGGACTTGATTTCTTCAAGAAAACCAAATCTGGAAGTCAGTGCACATCATGTTAGATCACAGGCTGGAGATGGGAGGACGTGACAACAGGGCAAGATGCCGCACTGCCTGCTGTCCTCTCTGCCTCCCCACCTTCCCCAGGCTCAGGTTTGGTTTCCCAGAGCCCACGGCTCCCACCACATTTTTTGCCACTTTCCCCTCCTGGCCTGGCTACTGTTCTCTGCTTTGCTTTCCTCCCCAGCAGCAACAGCCCTGGCAATGCCTGCAAGGAGTCCAAGATGACATGAGGCACCACTGGATCTACGTGATTTTCTCCCATGTATTCCTGGTCTGAGGCAGCACTATGCATCCAGCAGGACTTCCTAGCATGGTCCCTGGGCATGCAGCATCCTTTGCTATTTGGGAACTGGTACAATTATCAATATCCCAGATCTATGTGCAATCCCCCCCCCAACACTTGTAATAGGGAAGATAAGTAGATTCTAAACAAATTTCTTCTTTGCCATCTGCACACCATGCTGCATGCCAGATGACAAGATAAAATTGCAACAGCAAAGTTCCTGGAGCACAGAAACCTTCTAAGGAGGCAAGCACAGTCTGTGGCAACACAGCTGTATCAGCTTAGTCATGTACCCAGAACAGCAGACATCAGGATGCTGAAGCTGGAAGAGGGAGCACACAGAAGACAGGAAAAAAATGCTTTAAAGGCACACCAAAACACTGCATCCCTGAGCAGTGGGAAAGCGATGCCAACAGCTGGGAAACAGTGATACCTTACAGAGGTGACAGCACAGCAGTTGGAAGTTAGGGGCAAGCCAGTATTGAGATAAAGAGGCTTTGGACAGCACCACCAGGTATAGACCTTAATTTCTTTTGAACCCATCTATACATCATTTGTCAAAGACCATCACCTGCAGCAGAGTCTTATGTGCAAGAAACGATGCTGTCAGCAGCTACAGCTTAGATTATGATGAACACCACCACAATCACCACCCAGGAAGGCTACTACATGCCATCAGTGAGAAAAAGAGAAGCAATAGCCCTTCCTGATCTGAAGGTGGTAAGAACCTGGCAAAGATTCCAGACAGCATGTCTCCTTTTCGCTGGGGAGGGGGGGAATTCAATAAAGATATCCTCTAACTTCAAACAATCTTTTACATAATGAATCAATCAAAGAATTATCTTTGCTCTAGTATGTTCAAATCAAGGGAATCATCACTGAAAATAACAACCAATTTATATAGCTCATTTAAAGCTACAGTAAGCTAGGCTGCTGATTCACTAATGAACAGTAAAGGTCACTCCTACAATATAATTCTGATGTACAGTGTGATAGACTTGAAGTGGCATGTTCATAAAAAAAACCCATCAAGATACTTTGCAGAGCTAAGTAAAGATGGAAAGAGATCTGTGCTCTGCCTAGAGACCAGATTGAGAAGAGGGAATAACTTGATGCGATGAGGAACTTCGTGCCCCAGACTCATTCGGCCTCAGCCAAAGCCTCTGGATGTCAATGGAAGCATTTCAATGAGCTTTGGATTAGGCTCTTGTACAGCAGAACGGTATCTGAAAGGGGAGGAGAGGGCAGGGAGAGAATGAGACATCTGTATCCTGGAATGAAGTCAGGAAGCTAAGGCCTGACACCCTTAGACAGCAAACAAATAGCTCGAGTACTAGATGTGGGCTGCAGAAAGGCCTCACTCCACGTTGAAACATCCCTTTTCAATGGTGTCTTTCAGGTATTCAGAAAAAAGACTGACCAAAATGCTGTTAATTTATTTTTTACTTTTTGAGTGCTCATGATCTAGAGGGGGGTACATATATGCAACTACTAAGAAACAAGATGTTCTACCATACGAACAGCACACCTCCACTACATGGATGTTACACCTACAATTATTAATAGTGTGCCAACTGGGGCAACGTAGCAGAGTGTGCCCGAAATTGCAGCATCACGTCTTTGACTGTTACCAGAACCAGGTGCTTCAGAGGAAGCTGCAGTTAGGCGGCAATTAATAGTTTCCATAGGTCTTACAGCATAAAAGCAACCTCTCCTTTCTTCCTCAGAAGCTAACTCAAAACAAAGCAAATATTGGTCTAAGTCCAGGTTTGCAGAAAGACGCAGGTTTCAGAAACACAAAATACTTGATGGCATGTCTGTACTTACAGATGTTGATATAAAAAAACCCCAAACATATTTAACCTTGACAGACTTACTAGTTGAATCCCATAGGTAAAAAGCACAATAGCACAATATAGTCAAGAGTCTATGGTGAGTGGAGAATGACGTCTTTTACAAACCTCAATGTGAAATCTTTAATGCCGAGTTGGGTTTCTCTCTAACAAAAATATGGGTAATTCTACTTCCAGTAAAATGGGATTTTGTTTAAAAGCACTGTGCAATATTTCAAAGGCCCCTCTTTTTTTAATGATCAACAAGTAAAAGGGAGAAATTTCACATCAAGCAGCTATAATATAAACAATTACTCAAGAAGAACATTCCAGTTTCTAGGTCAGAAAAGCACAAAGCAGCAATACCATTCTAAGGACACAAAATGGTCTTCGTATACTAAAGTCCCTTCAAAAACTTATTAAACTTGTGGTATAAATTTTGTGGTATAAACTGGTACAACTTAAAATGAAATGTCTAAGGAGGAAAAGACCAGGGTTAAGGGTTCTGTACTTATTTTTTTTTCCACATTGGGATTAAAGTGATTTCAGCTGGGACTCAGCATTACAGATGTAATTATAATTTCCATTTATATTTTTAGACTGTGTACAAAGAAGTGTAATAATGGACAGCTGAACATTTTCCATTGTCCATTAAAAATGAAATGTTGCTGATGAAATCTCTGTAAGACCAAGGACCACTGCAGTAATCTCTCAATAACAGAGCTTTCTTCAGATGTTTGGTGACGAGAGAGAAGGGAGAGCTGTCAGCCCTTCACACAAAGAAATCAAGCCAAAATGACATTAAGGTTGTTATTCCCCTCAATAATACTAAAGAGATTCCAAGTTAAGATCAGTAACAAGTCTCTTCAAAGAAAAAGTTGGATTATTCATTAAATAACCCTTCTTGTTATTATTTACAGGGTATTTGACAAAAAGCTTTGCATTAACGCAACATTAAGGAGACATTATTTAAACCACAGAAAATGGAGGGAGTGAAAAAGGGAAATCTCTGTAAGTCCCACTGACTGCCTGCCATCCTTCTCCCATGCTTCACAATGTTCGTTTAAGTTCAGGTTTGCTGGAGGCCTCTGATAGCCAGGCAAACGATTGCTACTGAAAAGCAAAATGTAGTCAAGGTAAAGCAGGTGCTCCAGCGCTCTGATGGATCTATACCTAATAATTCAAGCTGTAAACCCCAACTCAATTTCAACCTACTAACTGAATTCGCCTTTTTGTTTTTTTCAAATTCCCTTTCGCTTCAAGCTGATCTGCTCTGTGCTTTCTGCCACAAAGCGTGGTGCGGTCCGTATGGCAGCACAGCCTGCACCACCGAGCTGCTGCCACGCACCATTCCAGAGGGGCTGCAGCACACCATGCTGCGAAGAGACACTTACAGAAAAGGCTCAAAACCAGCACGGGTGTATTCAGGCAGCCTAAATTCAGCCTAATTTCCTACTTGGTGAGAGACCCAGATGCCTTCAGAGACCCCTACAAAGCTAATTAGAGGACTACCAGAAGTCAAGTCAGCCAGTAAGAAATAGTACGCACAGCAAAGTCGCACAGGCTTTCTGAGCGTGGCTACTGGGATCACTTAAGCTTTTAACTGATTCTGGAATTCTTTAATCGCCGAATGTACAGTTGTAAAGTGTGTTTGCTGTTTGAGGATCTTTGGGAGAAAGACTTAGTATGTCCTTTTTTCTACTCGTTTTGTCCCAACTGTTGTTTTGGGTGATTGATTTCAGTTCAAGAGCACATCACTGTTACCTCAGAAAGCAGAACAAAGGGAAAAACTGTGACCATATCATACTTCTAAAAATACATTCTTTTTATACTGAAGACATCTCGGTTCCCAGTAAACAAATATTCATTTTCTTTAAAGCACAGCATCTCTGATACAGCCAAAATTCATAACAAAAATGCTAAATGAGGGACCAAAATCTGATGAGACACGGGTATGTACAACATCATGCTGACACCTAGATCCAAGCAAAAAGCCATTCACATGGATTTTCAACTGTGAAATCCTGCTGAGATTGGTTTTGCTTGCCAGATTTTGTCTTGATCTACAACAGACTGCTCTCAAAGTACTACCCTTCACCTGGAAAACAAAGGCTATTTTTCTTCTTTAAATGAAGAAAAGTGCCAGCTACTCAATATCCAAGGAACCCCGTTGGCTCAGGGTTTTACTCGATAACCTGGGCTGGGTTTTGTTCGCACATTCACCGCCCTTTCTCTCTGCCCTTGGCTGGAACTGGCTGCCAGTTTCCAAGGTGCTGTCTCAGACTAATGCATAGATCCAATCTCCTTGCTGAATTACATCTGGGGTGGAACAAAAACGGCAGATAATTCACTTCTATTAAAGTTAACATGCTCCTGTTCTTGCTTCCCACACATGTTATACAGTGGACATGTTTACATGTTCTGCTCTGTTTTTTCAGCTGTTGCAAGTGCATGAGCTATCAATTACTCCGTGCACAGAGAACATGGTGACTTGAGGAACAGCTTCCAGTTTACGTGACTCCACCTCATCACTGCTCAAACATTTAAATGAATCTTGCTGGGCAAGAGGCCTGAAGCAGAGAGATTACTTAGGTGCTCTCTCTCCTGCCATTTTCCCCCTCATTGAATGGTTAATCACATCAGAAGAACTCTTTAAAACTAATATTTGTTCAAACAGCTGTAGGATCCCATCTGCTCACGCAGAACAGAGCGCAGAACTAGCGGAGACCACACCAGTACCAGACAGAAGCCAGCAGAAGGTACGTGTTCTATCAGTATCTCTACGGCCAGATTAAGTTACGTTTGGCAGACAAAGTTTTCGAGTACAGCAAAGACACTACCACTACTGTAAAGTTTTTAGCATATGCATTATGGTCTTTAACATAGTTCCAAAATAAAGCTTGTTGAAAATCTGACTAGTGGCCTATGCACTATTTAACACCAACCACACGCCTACAAAGTTTTGCTGGCGTGTTTCTGGCACATCCACAACATCTTTACCTGTGGTAAAGACGCTCAACAGCTGATGCAGAATTTCCCAAATAAGCATCAATGATAGAACAGTATCACTGTGCATCTTGTGCTTTGTTTATGCCATATTTTAAAGAACTGTTCGCATAGAAAAGGTGCTAAGTGACAAAATTAGCACTAATTTACATAACTATTAAATGCTAGAACAATACAATCTTTTCCAAGCCTGCAGATTTGGGTAAAGATTCTTAACAAAGCAGGAATTAATTTTCTCTAATAGGGTACAAGAGGAGTTTTAGCTCTATATTTGCTTTTAACAACGTTACTGTCCATAACTGCTAGTGATCCGAATGTTTGCAGTTCTTTAACAACCTTGACTTGCATTAATTTTTAAGTCTTGCTTGTACTTTGCTTATATCTGTGGTAAGATGGGATGGGATGGGATGGAGAAGAACAGAGAGAGCAGGCAAAGATATATTTCTTTTTCTAGGATCTCCACAATACGGAGAGAGACTGCAAACATTGGTGGGCAGAGTTCCTGGGGAAAAGACAAATATCCTAATCAGAGTTTATCAAATTACTGCCAGACGAACCCAGACAGCAAAGAAATGAAGGAATAGGCTCTAACAGTGATCGCATTTGGGTCTAAACCTACTGCTGACTGTAATCGGCAGGAACACATCCATGGATTGCAGTGGTTCTGGATCAGGCTCGTACTAGCTTCTACAACATTTCTTGCAGAATAAGGTGTTACTCAACCTGGATCAACACATCCAAAGCATGACTTTCTAAAGTGTCATAATTGAAGAGCAACATAAAAGCCTTAGGTGAATATATGAGCAAAGAAAGTTGGACAAAAATGTCTAGAATTTAGAGTATTCTCTTGATACGTGTTTAAGAGAAATTTCTGTGCAGAGAAATTAAATATGTCACCTACTTATGAAATGGAAGCGGTTTGGCTGCCAATTGTATGAGCTGTGTTGAAACAGCTGCTCTAGCAACTGTTTTTACTATTAAATTCTTCAGTGATTCTCTTAATCCCAAATTAGATACCTCTTTCCTTTAATCACCAGTTTATATAAAAGCTCTCTCCTCACAAGGCAGGGTTTCACTGAGGACAACAAACAACCGCAGGTCTGCTTAAACTGCCCTTGTGTTTCTCCATGGCTCACATCTCCCCCACCCTGTTTCTTATTTCTCAGTGGGTGGCATGCTGAGTGCTCACGACTCTGTCCCCTATGTGTTTGTAACAGAACCCAGAACTATATTTGAGTTCTTCAGATTTCACAGCCTGTCATTACCTTGCAGCATGCAATTAAGACTGTCCACGTACAATTCACCTTCCTACTTTATCATCATCATCTCCTTTCCTCTTTCCTAAATACGTACATAAGAATACCTACAACTGACTCACTTTAAATGGCTTGCTATTAGAAGCTTGAAACTTGCCATTGTCACAGTGCAACTTCCTTGTTCTTTTTAACATCTTTCTTGTTTTTTTTCTGAGCCTGCTTTGCAAAGATTGGATGGAGACAAGGGAATTAGTGGGACTATGGAGAACTAACTTGCAGTCTGCCTCTGAGCAATGGGTGTCATCACAAAGCTACTGTTTGCTTACAGGAACCTAGCTGAGCCATGACAGAAGATACAGCATGTGCATGCACAACTCTGCGAGGGCTGCAGGAAGCTCACTCAAAAAATCTTTATCCAACATGCTCAAAAATCTTATATATTTACACCTGATGCTGTTAGCTTCCTCCATTTCTCCTCTGTTGGCTGTTTTTAAAGCATGTTCGCTGACAACCGTCTTTCAGCAACACCTCCACACCTCTTTATCCAGCGAAAGCCAAAGCCAAGAGCTGCAGTGGAGCTGTCTAACTTTATAATGAACTTTCACATAGCAAGAAAAACTTCTTTCCTCATCTTTGCAGCCTAGAGTCCACACTTTTTCACCAGTTCTGAATTATAATCCAACATAAGCAGCAACATTTTTATTCCAAATATCCGTACCTATAAAGGAGCCAGCTGAGCTTCCCAGCCTGCTGATCTCCTGAGAAATTTCAATATCCATCTCAACAACGCAAAGGATGTATTTGCATTTTGTAGCACACATCTTATTCCCCAGGTTTCACTCAGCACATCACTCTGTTGATGCATTCTATGGGACATATGCTTTTGTTTTTTAATTTGATCATCTTCTTTTTAATTTGCATTCACTTATCTTTTTTCCACAGATCCTTCATCTCAACCTAACCATTTTGTACTGACACTTCTTTCTTTCATTAATATTTTGTTCCCTAACCGTTGTTTTGTTCTTTCACTCACTGAAGGCATAACTAATACAGCTTTCTTTTCTGAGGCAATGTCTCCATGACTTCATTAAATTTTATAATATTAATTCAAGCCCTTTTGTTCAAAGGCAATGTTTTCCTCCATGTCCTGTATTTTTAAGCTGAATTTGGTGCCCTTAGTTTGAGTGGGAGGTCCTTATGCCTCATTATACACTAAAATCCATACCAGATCCACGTTTTTTCTAAATGTGACACTTGAAAATATTTTTATTTACTCCAGCTAGTATCTCCTTGCAAAAATGCTGGCTGATTAGTTTCAAAATATTAATTGACTTTTAAACTATACCATATTGCACTAACTGGCTTTTCGCTATGAGGAATTAACTGACTTCAAATAATTGACAAAACCTGTCCCTGTCTGCCTCCTTCCACACCTCTGAACTATTCCTCTGGGACATATGGCTTTTAGTGTTTTTTTTTCAAGCTATGTCCCCATTGTTGCAGACATTTTCTTTGCTCAGTTTTCTTTATTTATTCCCATGGAAATTATAGAGGTGGCCTGCCAGCCGCAATCCATGATTTGATGTCATGAACCTTGACCTTTCTGACTTTCTAAAGTATCCTTTTTCAGTATAAAGACTTAATTTGGCTTGGATAGAGGCACCCTGCTCATTTCAACTGATATTTCTGTTCTGTTAGAAAGCTGGAGGTGTTTTACAACTGAATCTCCTTCCTTTTGAATTCAATGAAGAGATCTCTGTAATTGTGATCCTGTTTACAATTTTCTTTCCTCCCTTCAGCCAAGTCTTGGAGAAAGACACAAGACAGAAGACCATTTTTTGAAATGTCTACAGTACACTGACCCTTTCCTACCTGCTCAGCTTTTAATGCCCAAGACTCTCCCTGTAGAAGGTACACACAGGTTATTTATGAACTCTGCACATTTTTGGACAAATGTGCTTTGACACCACACACAAAAAAAGCCTTCAGACTTCACATAGGACACTGGGGTGAGATTAGTACCATGGCACACTGCAGCAGAGTAACTGAAACTGAGATAAACCAGAACAAGCTGCAACAGAGCACTTCCAGCTTTCTGCTGCACGTACGTAGCATAAATCTGGTATCCCGCTGCGGGTTTGGACTCTCTCCTTCTTGAAATACAATGACTTCTGTGACATCTCAGAGACACTGGGCAGCTTCTACAGCAATCAATTTTATTACCTTGCAGAGTTAAGTAAGGTTAGTTAAGCAAATCTTAAAACTGTTTGATATTGGATTTAAGCTAATCTCTTAATGAGCACATCAGCTTGGTTCCCAAGCTTGTGGTCTAGCATGTAAGAATGATCATTTTTCTTGGCCTGTATTTCTTCTTGGCTGGTTTATTGCAATGTATCTTAGGGGTGCTTGAGTAGGACCAGTATTTCCATTAAAACTATTCTAAATTAATCTGCCAGGACTTAAAATCCAACTAAAACCATACACATATTTCATTTATAATGAGATCACCATATTGAAAGATACAGACAGATAAGATTTTTGCTGCATTTTCAATGAAAGTACAGCTGTCAAGATAAAAATCGCATTTTAAAAATATCCCTGAGTTATTGATATTACTTTAGATTATTAAAACAGAAGAGAAAGTTAATAACGAACTATACTGTAGACTATGCTGTTTGAGTCTTATTTATATTTCACATGACCAGGATGACAAAATTATGTGGGCCATTCATTTTTGTGCCCTACTTAGTTCTAATCCTATTTAAGAGTCCAAATTATCAAGTCTTCTTAGTTTTGCAGTTGTCAGGGGGATATTAAAAACACCATGACTTACACTGAAAAATTAAAAAAGACCATTCACAATTGGTTCTCAAATCTTTCTCTTGACCCTCTTCTCTTAATTTTAATCAATATGAGAAATGGGGGAAGATACAGACTTTTTTCAGCTACCTAGAACTACAGAGTATTTTCCCATCACCCTGCCCTTCACTGTTTTCCACCACTTTGGAGGGAAAATCTGGGCATTACTAAAAATATTGTGTATTACATTATGCACCAAAAGTCAATAGGTTTGCTTTATAACTGTATAACATATGTCCATTAATGTGGTTTCACTGACAGACCATGACTTTGGTGATTCTGGACCAGGTTGATAAATTATTTTGCTGCCATTAAAGTTTTGGCCCCCCCCAATTTATGAAAATATATCTGTAGATGCTCTTTTTAACCAGGTGAATGATGCTCTGATTTAAACGGTGCTAGCTACAAGGCAGCAATGGCATTCCCTGTGATACCTGCAGTCTGCATCAGAAGTGCCAACCTCTCCCTGCCATAAAGCAGACTACTGGGCTAAAAAAAAAGAAAAGAAAAATGCAAATTCACTAGAGCCATGTAAGGAAGTCAACTGAAGAGAGTACGAGTGCAAAATCGAGAGGCAGACTGTTACTAAGAAGTGGCTGAGCTCTAAGAAGGTCCCTGGAAGACAACTTGGCAGATCTGCAGCACTATTACAGGACAGAGCAACACTGCCACTGTTACTGAGAACTCCTGTGCCACCACATGGCACTCCTCAGGGCAGATGGGTCAACACCAAAAAACAACCAGGACATCCCATCCCTTAGCTGACGGCTATAACCATGACTGAACAGCTGGGTCAATGCTGTTGGATATCCACGAGGAATGTAAATGAAGTATACAAAAGGAGGAGGGGGACAGACTTTTTGCAATGTAGGATGGAATAAGTTAAGTCAAAGTGATTTAAAGATAAAAAATTAATTGTGATTTAAACCAACAAGCAGGGAATTTTGATTTAAAATCTTGGTTTTTCATCTGTACTTCTTGGTTAGTCAATTCCCATAGGTTGGGAATGCTCTGACAAGTTGATTTGCAGCTAATTATAGTCTGCACTAAAATTGTGATTTCGTTTTGTTAGCCAGGAGAACACACTATATACATATTTAAGTAATGTCAGTATATTAATTTCAGATTCTGCTAGACAATGGTGAATGATGACTCTTATTTAATAGACAATTAACATTTTCTTCTGATTTGTGTTGTCACTTTCTGATGACGTTTTTGGGATTCAATTAAATTACTGAAATCCTGCATTTTGAAATAAACTTGGGTGACTAAAATAAAGGCAAGAACACTCCAGTGCAAGAAAAAGCTAATGAAACTTGGTATGTCATCTGTTCCTTCTGTCTGAGGAACCTTATCTCTTCACGACGTAGGTGTTACAATAACTTCGCTTTTCATTCAAAGAGTTAGAAATGTTTTTGACTCGACTCTAGAGGCTATCTCATAAATTGACTGCATGGGGACTCTGGCCCCTTGAGTCAATGCTGTTTTCATGCTCTGTAGTGTAAGACCTAAGCGCTCAATCTATTTAATTTATTGAAAGGGAGGTTAAAAGACAGCATAAATGATCACTGCATAGATATACCGAAGGGGAGGCATTTTGCAGGTTTGGCTCTTAAAATCTAGCAGAAAAAATATTTGTCATAGTATCTAGAAACTGAAATAATGTAATTTCAGACTTAGCAAAAAAAAGAGTGTTATAAAGGCTAAGAGCCAGTTACATTTATTAAAGCCAAATTTATTTAAGCAAGCAAATAAGCAGGCAAAAACAGCGCTGGGTGGCCAGGGGAGTCTCCTGCTCCACCAACGGCGCGTGCCCGCCCAGTCC
>Ga0181612_131690_pt1 | contig 24340 bp, 12 predicted proteins | sample HoacroProtozoa21_FD_119630 | JGI IMG/M metagenome (GOLD analysis project Ga0181612, IMG submission 119630) | Hoatzin crop microbial communities from Cojedes, Venezuel. Combined Assembly of Gp0051906, Gp0051904, Gp0051908
AGGTAGAGGACTTGTAGTACCTTGTTTAGAAGGCTGTTGCAATGACACCATCCTGTTTTTTGTCAGGGAGAGCTTCTGAGGTGGATTTGGTGAAGAAGAGTTTTCTTCATGTGATTCAGAACAGGAGACAACAACTGTAACAAAAGAAAAAGAACAGAGGAAGAGTTTGGTGTTTCTACACAAAACTATGCTCCCATATTGTTAAACATGAACATATATTCAGCAAAGCCCTGTTATATTACACCCAACCTCATTACAGTGTACTGGTGCAGTACTGTCTTGGTGATGTTTCGAAACAGCCCTACCACTTCACAGAGACATAACTAAAACTAAATACTTTATTTACTAATGTGTTCTTTCCTATTCTTTATCCACCCCATTTTCACCAGTATATAACCTCTAAAGAGACAATGTATATTCCAGTAGTGCTCATGTTGCAGTAACAGTACATCTAGCTGCTCTGCCAAAAAGTGCACCTCTAAAGCATTCGTGTTGGATAGGGCTTTGAGCAACCTGATGTAGTGAAAGATCTCCCTGCCCATGGCAGGGGGACTTGACTAGATGATCTTTAAAGGTCCCTTCTGACCCAAACCATTCTGTGATTCTACGATTAGAAGAGTTAAACTGTAAAATGCTTCTTAGCTATACAATACATGACACAGATTTATCAGCAATCTTTTGGGAGGACCTGCATAAGCGCTCTCATCTTCACCACACAAGAACAATGCCCCATCTGAAACTAATGCTAATAAAACCTTTGCATCATTGCACACATTCAGAGAACAGGGATTTTTTCTTACTGCCAGGCAAGAAGCATGGATTTTCAAAGGAATCAGATAACTTTCTTTTATCTGGTATTTAGTGATACATACTCTTCCCAATACCCTTCTTACTAATCTGCCTGCAGTGCTCTATCTCAGGGATCCCTTTGTCGTATCTATAAAACCCCTTCTTTGGTAACGGTGACATTTGATCATAATTATGACACCAGTACATATACATTTGTACATTTTTATTCAAATAAAATCTTAGACTCCTGATGTAAAGTATGGTTGTGCTGGAAAAAAAGACCAAAATCTCAGAAGATACAAAAGGACATAGAAATTCTTTTCTACTTCACTAGTGTGAATACTAAACCCAGCATGCTAAGATTAGTTGGTTTTAAATGGAGGTGTTCTTCTGGATCAAATTTTTGTTATTCAAAGTAAAACAAATTTATCAAAATTATTATTCATTGTAGTACTTCTGACAATGAAATATTCAGTACCTTATGACTTCTCTTTGGAACAACCCACACCAACAATGGCTTTTTTTATCTATTTAGCCTGTGCATGTGAAAATATACAAGTCCCAAACTAAGCATGCAGTAATCTGTATCTGAGATTGTCCCATGTCTTGTCTTTTCTAGGAATCATAAACAAATCAACCAGAAAAAAACATATTTGTTTTCAAAAGATATTCAGAGAGATGCAAGATGAGTTTCTTTCAAACCTCAGCCATGTGAGTCATGAATTCAGCAATGTAAATGTGTGAAATCATGTCAGAGGAGACAGGAATCCTATTCACATGAACTGCAATCAGTTGAGACAAAGGTGTATATACATGCCATTGATAACAGTTAGGATATTCTCAACAGAACTAATTTGAAAAATAGTATTATGAAAACATACAGAAGGATACAGAAAAAGATGAACAAAAAACCCCAAAACTTGAATGTATGTTCAACTTTTTAAAACTTCGCACTGCTTTTAGTTTTTCAGCATACGTACTCTAATTTTGAACTGCTAAAACAATTTTCATTTTAATATATATGACACTGTGCATCACATAAGTTTTATTTTTTTATTATAGTACTAAAGACAGCCATCCAGTCTTCATGGGGTTCCAAGGACTGGGTAACTTCAGAACATAACAGCATCATACGGCAGCAGAAACATGCTGTACTGATGAGAGCCCTGTGGTCTCCACAGACCAATTGTCAAACACTACCTTTTTTTCTGCCTCTGTGTTCAAATACGCAGGGACATTAGTATTTGAAAAGCTGATTCTGCACTCTATATAAGACATAGACACTGATGTGCTAAGTGAGTTATCTTCAATAATATCTTCAAAAACAACATGAATTCTTGTTTGGCCAGCCTTATGAAAAGCTTGCCTTTTTTGGCTTGCCTGATGAAAAACAATTGGGGAACCTCTTCATAAAACTGTCAAAAAAATCCATGCTAAAAGTCAATCACATATTGCAAACAAATCTATTTCACAATATTACAAGAAATTTTGCTGTGGAAAGAGAACAATACTTTTTGACAACTTGAGTCTGCTCCTCCCAACTTATATTCTGTGTCTGTTGAGATGTTGTTCAGTTCTGTATCTCCTGATCTTTGTTAAGCATTGCTGTAGCTTCCGTATTTACTTTCCTCAGGGCTTTCCGTAAAGTCTGTTCCACCCAGTCATCTCCTCACATGCTCTAAGCTGCTCGTGCATTTTGGAAATAGCCTGAATATCACGGACCCACAAAACATACTATAGTCATGGCAGAAGTTCTGCTAAAGACATTCCTCCTGATAAAACTAAAACATAACCAAAATAACCATAACCTCCCCCCCAGTTACACAAACTCCTTTGGGGTTTTTCTCTTCTTTCTCACTAACAAACATAAGTTCCAGTGGCAGACTACCATGAACGGAGGCCTAAGCTACATGAAACACGAATTTACTGCTTTAATGTGAAAAAAAAACCACTGCCATTGGTGATGGCTGAGACAGACAGGGTACAAATGTTTTTTTGTACCATTGAGATAAGCGTCTTAAGAAGTTTTGTGGTCTGTTATTAAGATATACTCAAACTTAACTACTGCTTTGTTACAAAGAGCACTGCATAAAACTTGATCTGCTAATTACATTCTTCACTGTGCAGGCTGTCAGCAACATCCTGTTCAATTCTGGAAAAAAGCCAAGGGGGTTCATTCAAATGCCTGGTAACAATCCCACTTACCTACCCTGGGAAGCTGCTGCTTACTGAACTGTGCATATAAGAGGAACGAAAGGTAGTAATTACAGCGGCATTCACTGAGAGACAAAATATGCTTGGACAGAGGACCCTAGACCCAGTGATAGGCAAGGAATTTGTTCCTGTGCACCCACCGAAGTATGCCCCTGTTCATTTATTTCCTCATAGCAAAGAATTTCTGGCTATGACTCAGCAGAAGAGGACTCACAGTATGATGAATGCATGCATGAGATCTGGATAGCAGTGTTGTAACACTCCAGTCCAGCCTACACTCTTACTTGACATCTCAATTATTTTTCTCTCTCACTCATTCAGCCTCTCTGAACCGGAAATCTAATGCACACAGTCACTAACAGAAACTCTTCTTCACTTTCCTTTGAAACTGGGAACTCCAGAGATGCTTCCAATAACCCCACATCACACCCACATCCTTTCATACACGCTTGTATGTAATTCTTGTATGACACAAATTTCAGCATTAAACAAATAATAAAGACTAGCTCCTATCAACTACTTGATCTCTCTGTCTTGATTGGCAAAAGACAATGATTTCAGTGAAAAGAAATAAAAGATGGAAAGAAATGAAATCTGTGACTTTAAGCTAAGTCTGCCACCAAGCAACACAAAATGATCAGGAAGAAACAGTAAGTGTAACAATATCCAACTGTCACAGCACAGCTATGGGATCTTTCAACTGCACAGCACAAATCCACTGCTTTTTCTGTAATACAACACAGCAAAACCAGAAGCCTCCAGCACTCAGAAGACAATTCCATTTCTTTTGTTATCCTACAGGAAAAAGCATTCAGACACCTCCAGGGCTGAGATTTTTCCTGAATCCTTATGTTACTTTGCAGAAGAGAAGAAAATTACAGAAAACACTTTTAGAACTCATAATGGCAAATCAGCTCCAGATCAGCCAAGCCATCTTCCTGCCAAAACAGGAATTTCCTTTAGAGCATTTCCTAGTGTTTTTCCCCATCTAATATCAAAATAGCAACTCAATATTTCTCACTGCTTATCTGAGAATATAAACTAATGCATAGACTAATAGATCTGACTGTCAGGCAGTCAGGCTAGACAAAAGGAAGACTCTGTCTACTACCTATCCCAGTATTTTTCAGTTACTCCTAAACCTTCTACTTTCATCTCAATAAATAATCTCTCTTCTTCATGAGTATTTACAGCTTGAAGTTATTAACCTTTCACCTTGGAAATGTCACTGTAATCTTCTGCTGCTTGCTATTAAACTCTTTTATTCTTTGCTCATTAGTTGGTTGGTTCCCACGTCCCTTGCTTATTTCATCACTTTCCATACTCTGTCTAGATACATTGCAGGTAATGGTCAACAAGGGGAGCAGCATGACAAAATGCAGTTTTGCCAAAGCTTATTATACAAGAAGTTCCTAAAGCATCACTCTACAGCCCTCTCCAGTTTTTCAGGGTTCTTACTGAAAGGCAGACATCAGCGCACACTAACGCCATGCTGTGCAGAATGGTCATTCTGCTCCCTCCTGAGATCTCCCTGTTTACCCATGTAACAATCTCATCAGTCCTTTTGGCTAAAATAAATCCTCCTAGTTGGTCATCCACCATGGCATCAAGTCTCTCTCTGGCATATTTCCTTCCGAAACAGGTATTCCCACCCTCCATATCTATACTATTTCCCTTTGAGATACCTGGTTTTATTGCATTGGTGAGCTGGACTCTGCTTTCTATTTTTTCCTGTCTTAATCTTTTTGTTATCAGCAGATCATCAGTACAGTTTTTAGCAGCAAGTCAGAAGACAACATAAAACTGTTAAATAGCACATAGCCCAGAACTTACCCTCACAGGAAACTTACAGAGTTGATCAACAATGATTCCTATTCATACTTATATTTTAAACCTACCTGTGACATGGTGATTTGTACCAGCCCAGGCGCACACTAAAGTACATCTCAAGAGTTACCAATTTAAGTATGTGGCTGAAATCGTAACATCCTACATCCACACTATGACTTCTGTCAAACTTGTACACTCATTTAAAAAATATGACACTGCAACAAGGAGTCTTTTAAAATAAGCCCTTTAGATTGACATGTAATTATAAACCCTTTCCTAGTTCTTTGATCCTGTGTCAGGTATTCTAATATCTTTACTCAGACTGATACTAGGGCAGAAATCATCATCTTACCAAGTAGCCTTACTCACAGGAGTAGAGAGTATATCAGCACATGTAATTGAATACAGCCATGCAGCATATTCCATTTACCCTTTTTAAATACTAATGTGACATTAACTCTCAACCAGTTCTCCAGAATTTCTTCAGTATCCCAACACATACTGAAAAATTCAACACGGATGTCTTTTAAAGCCCCTTTCTTCCAAAATTCTTAACACAAGCTGTCTTCAATAGCAGCTTTACAAACTAGGCATTTTAATAACTGCTTTTTCACAACATCTTTGTGTTGTTATGAAGACTATTGCATTATTTCTATGTGACAGTGAAGCATCAGTTTTTGGAGTTTTTTTCCTAGAAGAAAAATATTTATTGAACTCTTTCTTTTTGTCTCTGTTATTGACAAACCTACCACACACATCTATGACAGATTCATATTTTTGCTGGTAATGCACTTGGAAAATTTCCTTCTACTTCCTAACTGTGCTGCTGGTTTCTTCTTAATTTCTTTTGCTTCCTTCATCTATTGCTGAACTTTTGACTTTTCAACTTCCTTCTACTGCAAGCAGTGTACTTTTCTCCTTATTTTTATACCAGTATACCCTCCCCTTTCAGCTACAGATTTGTGGCTTTCTAGCCATTTACACAAACAACCCAATTATTTTCTTCATTATTCCATCCACAGCCTTTCTTTCAACTGAGTTCGTGTGATATTGTTTTAAACTTTGGGAGATTTAGCTCTTCTGGAAGTACCAAGATAAAGCATTTCAAATGTTATTTAGGCACAACAGTCCATTCATCTGAATATCTAGGCTGAAGTACCTACCAGACCACTTCAGATTTTATTCTGTTTCAAAATGTGTATTCAAGCCACAATCATTTCCACTTGTATAACATCTGAGTTTAGTTCCGGGCTCAGTTCTTAACTCAGTTCTTTATTTGCTGAGGATAGGTCCAAGACAATATCCTAATATGTGATATGAGAATTTGCATTCAGATATTGTCATCTACTGAACATTTGCAAAGATGCTCTCATGCTAGCAGAATGAAACATCCAGTATGCCACTTGTGTTGAAGGCTTCATACACAGAGACATAAAAACGCTTTTTTCTCCCCTTACGCAAAACAGACTAGTTAGTATTTCACCCAGGTCAGGTTTGACAGTCTATAGTAGTCATCAGCAAACACATCAACATTTATTTTAGGTATTAATTGATCTTTTGGCCTTCAAGATCATTTGATTCAATGGCTGGGGAAAGAGGAAATGTCATTTTTGCCATGAGATGCTGTTCCCAGCCTACTTCTGTCCTTTGACTCTAGTCACAGGAATCCTCCCTCCCAGCCTGAGAAATTCCAGTTTACCAGCATTTAGGTTTAGAAATTAGTAATTCCATTCCATTGCCACTTGTTTATTAGCCAGCCTCATCACGTTGGCAGTAAGCAATTAAAGAACTCCTCTTTCAGTCCTCGGTGCCTTGATTTATTTTGTTCTGAACATCTTGACTCTCTGCTAAACAAGTGATTTTTTACTCCTCACTTTTCTGTCATTTTGCTTGGTTGCTAACATAACACCATCCGAACAAGTCTGGCCTAACAAGTCTAGGAGGTTGCTTCCTCTCCAGTGAGCTGGAGACCAGTCGAGCCATACAGCTTCTTTTCACCAGAGAATATAGACATGCATTTCATAGACTCAAGTCTTATACAACATATCTGGCTAGCAGAATGCTTACAGACTTTTTCTTTTTTAATTTTCTGTACTGTTTTATGTGCAGAACATGGATGGCATCTAAGAATATAACTTGTATGTCCTTCTTCTTTGGCACCATTAGAAGATTTCTAAAAATCAGTTACATTCTGCGAAACTAAACCCAGTCATTTATGCTAGTGTGGACTATCCTTGGTGTCTCCTTGCTTATTTGCTTCAGAGAATCTACTCAGCTGTTGCAATCCTATCTGGTATTCCATCCACAAGAGACAGAATGCCACCTCCTTGTCCATCTGCTGACAAGAATCTTCCTTGAAGGGTGGTTAAGTGGATCACTCTGAAGAGCTTTTCACAGCCAGGCACTGAGCAACTCCCTGTTATAATACTCACTTGGATTGCAAAAGATCATCTGCAGTTTCCATGACATACAGACTGACTAGACATTTACAGTTGTACAAAATTCCTACAGTCCTCTTTCCCACTGCTCACAGCATGCCTGCTTCCTGGCTGCCTCTGGTTACACAAAATGCTGCTTTGTCTCTCATTTCCTCGCTTTCTCTATTTGGCCACTCGGTTCCCTCCCTGGATAGAGATGTTTCCTGAGTCACGTTGTCCAACAACTAGTTATCCTCTCCTATGTGTCTTAGAGTGAGTACTCATCCTTTCAAGCCTCAAATCTTTGTTTGTAATAAAATTGCTATACTGCACTTAAAAAAAAGACCCTTTAAGCTCCAGCACCAAATACAGTACATTGCAGGTTTCCACCACTGCTACAGCTATTAGACAGAACTCACCCAGAAAGAGTTTTACCCATGCCATCTACATTTTTCTCACAAAACTCACCTATTGGATAAGATGCCAGATGGAATTCTTGGGTCCTCCTCTTAATACTACTTACCTAACTTGGCATATTGCCTTTGAATTTCAATTTGTTAATTATGATTTCTTTTTCAGTTTTCAGTGTACATGTACATCTACTGAAATAGATCTGAATGACTATTTTAATTACAGTTGAGAAATAGTATGCTAAAAACACTTCCTGAAATCCAAAAATATGCTATCTACTGCATCCTCCTTATCTACTGTGTAGTGTATACATGCACATACTCATGTGTGCACAGTGTCACATTAACCTAGATTTCTCTTTTTATAGCGCAGATGCTCATTACTCTTATGTCCATTTTTATAAGACTGCTTATTACTCACAGATAATAAGGCCTAGTTTTTGCATGGTGTCTCACCTCTACTAAAGCTGCCAGGAACCAATCATATGCTACCCAACTCCCCAAAGGCTTTCCAAGGACCTTTGAGATGCACTGTTCAGGGGGGCTCCGTTCTGCTCTCCTTCCTGCTTTCTCTTCTCTGTTCAGGCTGGGGTGATTGCTAGCAGAAGAGACATCTAATCCATTTCTGCTATCTGTGTACAGACACAATACTGACAGGTAACACAGGTTGTACCAATGTTGGTTCTGAAGAAGAGGGATTTGTCCATATGACCTGGAGCTTCACTGGAATACAACTTCTGTTTTTCTTGGTAGAATTTCATTGGTGTGAGCCACAGCCTTGCACCTGAAAGTTGGCTGTTTGTGGGGTGGTGGCTTGTAGAAAACACATTTGTTGCTTATATCACATCTGTGTCAGAGACAGTGGAATTCCAAATCCTGAACTCTTAATCTGGTACCTTCTCTTCCCTTGCTCCTCCATACACATTAATTGGGAAAGAAACATTTAAAATACATTGAGAGGCATAACTGTGTTTTTCTCACAGGGAATATGGATCTTCTTGAGTTTGTAAAAACTGGCCAAAACAAAGGTGGAAAAAAGAAGAAGAAAAAAAAACCATAAACCAAAAAATACCAAGTGTTTAATGAACCAAAAAGTAACAAAAAAAAATTAATTCTTGAAACGTTCTGTTCCTTTTTCAAATCTTAAAACACTTTTTCATTTATCTGCAATAAAACCACCATCCATTTTTAAGGAAAATTTTCCTTTGTCATATATCAAATTTTTTAGGTTAACCTTTCAATATTTTCAATCTAGTTTACACTCAGGCCACACAAATGGTTACATTGTCAAAACCAGAAGGATGACAAGCTTGAGGGAGAGGAAGGATGCAAGCCTTTCAGGCTGGCTTTGTCATTAGAGGAAAGGGATGTGAAATTGCACCCTAAGATTCCAGTTTTAAAACAAACTGTCAAAGAGCCATCATTACAGAGGCAGCAAGCGTGGATGACTGGCTTACATTAGATGTATAACTCCGAGATTAATAAAACTTAGGGGCATGTGTCCAACCCTCAACAGAGTTTTTCAAGCAGCTCCAAAGAAGCACCAAGAAAGGAATACATGATAGAAATACATTTTGCCTTCCAAGAGAACAGCACTTCAAAACTGTTGTGCTCTTGTCTATAAATTTAGAGGAAGAAATATAATTGTTTTATTCCTTCAGAACAGCACTCATTATAGGGTTTTTCTGTTGATGCCTAAAAGGAGATACGTATGTGTGAATTCACACGTATAGTGTAACAGGCATAATCAGTCACAAGGGAAGGTGAAGGAAGATATAAAGCCTGTAGATGCAGAGAGAGTAAGCAAGCAGAAGGTCTCCCTTGAATAGCTACCTGAGGCCTTGCTCTCTGCTGATGGCCCTAAAATGCTGAGCAGTGCCTATTTCCTCATGGCATATTTTTATATGAAAATGTCAGTTCCATTACTTAATGGGAAATATTAGTATCTTCCAAATATTCATGTGGAAACTATTGTAGCACTTTGTTAAGGTAGAAGCATGTTTTCTTTACTCTGTAATCTACTCTAATCTACTCTGAGTTCAGAGTTTGTAACATCAATGCAGTCAAGTGGTGTAATACCTAGCTAAAGGAAAATGTTTTCATGTTTTCAAAACAGACTGTTTGCCACACAGACTGACTCATTTTGATTAAGTTAAAGAATAAATTTGGAACAATTTGGTTTGTGAAAAATGTTAAGATTTTTAGTCTTCATCATGATTAGAAATCAAACAAGATTTCCAAAATCAATTTGCCATGAGACAGAATATTTAGTTTTCAAGAAACTCATATGCTAAGATGCCAAAAAACCCCTCTGTGAACTGCCCAGAGCGACCAATAAAATTAGGCAAAAGAGAAATGAGAGACATAATTACTAGACAGCTTCCCTCTAGGATATGTTCCGCTACCAGCTTCCGGATGCCTCTGCATTTTGTGGCCTGTGCCAGAAGTTCTGTGTCCCTGCCCTTCAGCTTCCATGGCACAGCAGTGCAACATTTTGCAGTGAAATTGTGTGCCAGCAAGAAAGTGAAAGAAATATAATTTTCAGATCCAGGTTTTGATTGAATTATTACAATGAACATACAATTGATCATGTAGAATTCAATTTAGTAAAAAGAAAATTATATTCAATTACTTGATTTCACACAACATAACTCAAGTGGAGAGGACAAAAGGGACTTTAAGATGTCCTTGAGCTCCCTTGATCTTCAGGGTTACTTAATGTTCCTTTATACCCTTGTTTTACTAGGAACAGCCTTAGGAATGCTCTAAAACCTATGCACTGCTCCAAGAATCCCTCAGGGGCTGCTCTGCTCACAGAGGCTATCCAAGCACAAAGGCACATTTCCTGCACTTCTTTTTCCTTTGATCTACTTTTGACGCAAGGATGACTGCCAACAGCTCTTCATCATCTAAGGATTCCCCTTTGAGAACTTAACCCTTGCACAGCAGAGTAAGTAGGTCAGCTATAAGGATGCTCCATACATCATTAAAAGCAGTTTTATTAGATACATATCTTTCTCTGGTAACTCTTCCCAGATAGCAACAGAGGCTGTCACGCCACAGCATTGTGTTTAGCAGAGACACTACTCTTGAGCAGGGTTCCCATTCTGGGTCTGCTGTCAGCCCTCTGAGTCACTGTGTAGAACACCACAGATGGTGGGATCAACCTCTTGGTGAAGGTGCTTTTAGCAAAACAAAGGGAAAGTGTGATGCAAAGACTTGGTTACTGTTGTCTTATCAATGCTCCTGGGCTACCTACAGGAGAAGGAAGAACTATCACAGCCGACATTGATTTCCTTCTCCAGGACTATTGGCTATGGAATGCTACAAGCTTTTCTCCACTATTTAGCTTCTCTGTGAATCTGTTGGGAGACCACTGAGAGGTGAGAAACTACTTCATACACGACAGATAATGCCATCCTTCTCCAATTTCATATTAGAAACAATATCATCTCTTAGCTTCATTAAAACGTACCAAAACCCACTCTCTGCTGAAGAGCACATGACTGCCAGTAAATTCTGCAACACTAAGAGGATACTGGTAGCAGAAGAGAAATGTCTAAAAACTTACAAGCTCCCAGATGGTTTCCATGCTAATACTCAGAGTCCCGTGCACAGACTGCATGCAAACTTCTTTTCAAAACAGTTTTGCCTTGAAGAGAGCAGGCATAATTGTGCACTGTGCCCTCTGCACAAATGTAATATTCACACACACAAACCCATTTGCACAACAGTATGCCCAGCAATGAAACATGAAAAACATTTTGGTACACCTATTTTTAATAACGAGAAAACATTCACCGCTTTAGAAAGACAAAAAGACTGAAAAAGCCTGCTAGTTTCTTCTACTACAAGAGCCACTATTCACCCCTTATAAGACTGTCCCAGAGTCATCTCAACCCAAGGAGGAGTAAGGGATTAGGAAAAAATCTAAATAAATCTATCAAAAAAAACTTACAGGTATTGCAAATTCATTGATAAATAAATAAATAAATCAAACCCAAGAAACTGCTCCCACCCCAAAAATAACTTTAAAAAAAAAAAGAAACAAAAAAAGAAACAACCCACCCACCCACATACAACTTGAGCAGAGCAGTTAATAAGAGGAGGGAAGACCCAGAGCTACAAGCTATTTGATTTTTTCCTAGGAGACTGTGGAAATTGTTGTTAAACCATCAATTCTATAAGGATGCTTACAGCTACATGGCTATATCTAACGTGCTGGTACATGAAGCGCTTTTGTAAAGAAGGCAAAAATTCTTGCAGCAGGAAAAGCTCACAGTTATTGTCCTTTAGTATTGATAGGAAGTCTGGCATCAGAAGCACAAGTGTGATTTAAAGTACTGATCTGAGTATGCAAGTTTAACAATGAGGCTCAAATCTCTTATTCTAACATAGCACAAATACTGCCATTGGAAAAAAGCATCCAGAGGAGGAATCAGCAGTAGGCAAAGAGCACAGAGTGCAGATTGAGAGAGATTTGCCAGAACCACGATATTCCTGGTTGTTCTTTGTCTGATGCTGGTATAGATCCATTCAGAAAAGGTACCTAGTATTACCAAGCTACTACTATTAACATTTATCCTGTATTGGTGTTTCACAGTAATAACAGAGCAAAAGACTATAAACTGCATTTTGATTACTATAGTTATGGCTACAGTTCTCATTTTGGTTAATTAAATTGAAAGAGAATTTAAAATGTATTAAGGTAAGTGAGCTTGTCAAATAGCAACTACTTTGACCTGATAGTTATTGCAACATGTCATTCATCACTCACCAGTTCAGGCTCACAAAGACAGGAGAATGCAATTGTTACTGCCTACACTTGCTGTCTTTACACCTAAAGACAAATGAAGTGGAAAGTAGTTAAAATACTAACATTCTGTGAAACCAGAGCTAGCAGAAGTGAACCTCAGAATTTCTAAGAGATGGTCTAAAGCAACCTTTAACGGGTAGCAACTGTACAATTTGTATGAAGAGCAACTGTCTGGAATCCCTTAAAAAAGAGTTCAGAACCAAAAAATCCAAAGTAAACTCCAGGACAAAACAGATTTTTTTGTAGCATGTAGAATGCTAAATACATAGTGATACATAGTGATAGAGAAAACCAGTCAGTAGCTGCCAAGAAAAACCTGTGTCAGCAGCAGATAAAGCCCCCAGCTGAGCTGGAAGGGGTCAGGGCACAAAAAACTGTGTGATCACAAAGTCCAAAGACAGTTTTTGGCGTAAATGTAGAACGAGGCAGACTCACGTGCTGCTTTGCCAGGTCACTTTCCTGACTTCAGCTTGACCATCCAGTTCTGCATTCTACAAAATGCTACTGTGCTACTCTCTGAGTGAGAAGTTTTATTTGCATTGTTTAAAAAAAAAGAAAATAGCAATAATGAGTAGGACTGGTTGTTAGCAGCCTCTTTCATCTAACAGGTTTGTTATCTAGGACCAGGACAAAAATTGGCCACCTTTTCTCAGCTATTTCACGAAATTTCTCCTTTATCGCAGCTAGATTCACTGGCAAGCTTCCTATTCTTTCTTGCAACAGCATCAACAGGAGTTTGAATAGAATATCTGACTTCAGAACGTTTCACAAAGATACAGATGCAATGTTAGCCTTCTGTGTCAACATGGAGAGGCATACCAGAAACATAACATATCTTAGGCAACTAATAAAGAATAAGGGGCATTAAAGTTCAGGGAAAGACAAAGATGTGGGTAAGGAGAAACTTGTTATCCAAACACATGTGTTTCTATAATCAGGAGAGGAATGTGAAAAACAACGAATGTTTCTGTTTTGTTTACTTTTTCCCTTTCTCCTACTTGGTCACCCTCATGTGAAAATCACTCTGGGCTCTATGACTTTTGAAGATAATATCTTGTACACAAGGAAAGATACCTTCACCATTTGACTTGGAATTTAATATTATGATAATGTTTTCTTTTAATGACAGTGTGGAGAGTGTTTATTTGAAAGTTGGCTGCTGGCCAGCTCTTTTTAAGCTATATGAGGTTGTAGTTTCTTAAAGCTGTGTGAAACATCTTTTATGAAATTCAGCAGAGTAAGAGAAACCCTCAAGACCTGAAGAACTGGGTCCCATTTTCTTCTCTTCCATTGATTAGTAACAGTTCAGGTATGGGCAAAGACTATGATCAGCAATACATTCCACATAGATAACACAAATACACAACAGGACTGGGCTCTATCCAATGCAGAGAAGGCAAAAACCCAGCCCAGAAGAGCTCACATTCTCAGACAAAAGACAACGAAGAGATGTCACAGCAAATAGACGCATGGAGAGAAGAGGAATAAACACGTATGCTAGGAGAGAAGAGATAGACACAACTGAGTTGCACTCAAATACTAAGATGCTTTTGCATTTTTATAGAACTTGGAGAAAGAAGCTACCAACTTCAGGTCATGCCCATTGTTTTGACAATACGTCACTGGGCCCCCAAAGTAAGTTGTCAGCTGTCACGAGCTGTGCTGTTAATGCCTGCTTTACCAAGCAGAAGACTAGATACAGTACCTTCTGGAAACTATAGAATGGAACGTGGTTGCTAGTGGTAAAGTATACTTAACTTACTGTTACATTGGAGCAAAGCTCTTTCTTTAGGTTCTCATTCTGGAGCAGCCAAAGGCTGCAGCTGTATTTTGGGGTAACCATGGTAAGGCAGTACAAGAACTATGCCTTTTTAAAGCAGCAGCACTTGTATTTTGGCATACAATAGTGACTTCCTCAGAATTATTTTGCTCAGAAGCCCCACCCACCACTGTTTATTAAACCTACTGACAAGGGAATAATATACCACACCATAATGATGGTGGGCTTCCACATAAGAAGACAGTATTAAGTATATACTGATACTAATAGTTCACACATTACTGTAGCCTTTATCTAGAAGTATCACAGCATGCACGTGAATATGCATATGTGTGGGCCTGCATATACTAGTGAATGAGACTTCATTATATCTGCTTTGTGCAAAACAGAAAGTCATGAAAACGTGTAGTTGTGCAGAGATTAATTTTAGACGTGATCAATTTTTTCCTAAATGGTAAAAGTGACTTTTCTTGTGCCAATGCAATGGGGTTTTTTTTAATTAGGAAAGCCTCATTGATCATTTGTTAAAACTCCAACAGGCATTTTTATGGCCAGAAGCTTAAACCTTGAATATGTGTCACTACAACTTAAGTCTCACTGGGAGTTCAGGTAACATCTTCAGATCTGCTTGGTCATTTTCATACCACCCTAGTGCAACACCCACGCATCCTTGCCAGCTGTTCTACTCACCATGTGGTCCTAGTGTGCCTGACAGGCAGACTGTTCAATCTACGAGGAAAAAAAGCTTACTTCTGCGAAGTAAATGAGTAAATGCAGAAAAAAGGCAGACCAAAAGTCTAAGTGGAAATGACAGGGGATAATCAGTGGACTGAATTCCAGAAAGTTTGTATCCATAGGGGTGAGATATGTTTTTATATTGCAAAATGATATTTTAGAAGTTGTAAGCACACAAGGGGGAGTGAATAATTCTTTTTGTACTGCATATTCTCCTTACTTCTTGCTCTTGTCTGCTCCAAAGAACTTACCTGCTCTTCTCAAAGGGCCAGAGACTGCAAAACTTGCTTATATGCAATAGCATGCCCCCCCCAAGAAAAGCATCTTTGGCAAAGGCTTGCCCAGATACTGCTAAATGTAAGAAATTAAGCAGGAATATGAATAGCACAGTCCAGAAGAATTGTGCAGGGGGGAAAGAAGGCAGAGGAGTTTTGATGGCGATACAAACTTTTGAAGTGTGACGGAGCTGCTCTTGCCTGGGATACTTTAGTTCTGAGAAAAGGATGTATCGTTACCAGGAATCTTAAGAAAGATCATCTGCATACAAAGTACAGCAGTCCTAGGTACAAACCATGTTTCTCTTCTTGACTGAAATCATGGCCAAAGACATCCAGAATCTAAACAACACTCTATACTGAAAATGCTCCCTCAGGAATACAAAAGGAGAAGGAATATACAGGATACATTCCCCTAGACCATGTGAGAAAATGTTTCGCAAGCTTACATCCAGTTGTGAGAGTTTGATTTAGGCCATAAATAGAAAAAGACACTGAAGCCACTTGAATTGCTTGATCTCTTGGAGGAAAAACGTAGTTATTTTTGTTAAATGAAAGGATATATATTTTACCTCCTTCTTCAATGGACAATTTGATTCTTTCTTCAGGGCACTCTGTAATTCCTGTTGCTAACATCCATCACATGTCTGTCAGGCCAAGAACCTCTCTCCCCCTCCTGAAAAGGGTATCTCTTGTTCGGCCCGCATTCCCTGAAGCCATAATGCTTTTAATTGATTGCTTTTCTCTCTTCTTTTTCTTAAGCATCTCTTTAAAGTCACTCTACAATCTATATACACCGACTAACCACTTTAGTTACCTTTCCCGACAAGTGTGCACGTGAAAACCCATTGCTTTATGTCTTGGGCTCGAAAACCCTTAAGCAAGATATGAAAACCTTAAAAGCTTTATTGCTCAATTAGCTGTTTTTTTTCCAGAAGACAGGGAAAGGTAGCAAGTGTTGCAAAAGAAAGAGATGAAAACTAGAGTCAACCTTGTATCCTATATCTTCTGAAAAAGATGTCCTCTCCCACCTAGCTTCTGAGGTCAGTTATTGTGAGTCAGAAGAGGAAACAAGGCAATGACCATAAAAGATGGTCCTGGAGCCCATGATGGAGAGCTTTCTGCACATCTGCTTAATTCACGAATTGCACACCGATGTCAGATGAACTAGAAACAACAGAGGTCCCTGCCTTAAGACAAAACACAGAAAGTCACAATCTGTTGGTGTCTGCAAGACTACGCTGACAATGACCTGTCTTGATGGCTTTTGCATTTGACATGTAAGTCAAGACTGAAAAAACTGTCTTCCGCCCACGCTTCTTCTGCCATTCCAGGTAATATGGCTATTTGTGCTTTGGAAGGAAAGAGGCAGACCAGTGAAAATAAAATTGAACTTGCAGTTCATATGAAGGAGATCAGCAAATACCCTAAAAGCACATGCTACCTTTTCATTGCATTATGCCATTAGCAGAGACATCCATGGGAAATATCGTTATTGGTGTTAGAACTTAACTCCACTCTTTCTTTAGATATCTGTCCAATAACTGAGTTACAGAGGAGCAAGGAAGGATGACCTCAATTTCTTTATTACCTCGAAAAATGAGGGAAGTAGGCATGCTGCACAGTTAATACTTGATTTCCTTGCTGACAGGACTGGCACATAGGACAATTTGCTTGGAAAATTTAAACCCAGCATTTTAGAAATTAAGCAAACTAATTTCCTTTCAGCATATTCCGTTAAACAGGAAGAATCTTAGCATGTGATATATTGTTATTTAAGCTGTCCAAAATTGAATTCAGATGTTCAGAAAGATCAAGCTAGTGAAAAGGACTGATATTATTGCTTTTTGCTGCTCCCACAAGCGTTACACAGAGCACATGTTCAGTTACCCACTCCAGTCTGATACTCCTGCAATACTGCAGCAATCTTTGTGATACAGTCCAAACCAAGTCATCATTTAATAAGGCAACTATCATTTTCAGGTTGAACAATACAATTGGCACATGGAAAAGAGATCAGATTTAATCCTTGGCTCCTACTCTTGGCCTCGGTCAGAAAATCTGTAAGACAGCTCTGCTCCACTGCCATGGATTTGAGTGTTTAGCATCACAGTCAGCTCTTGCTCTTTTGTGTTTCCAGCACTCCTAGCACAGGGTGAATGTTTTGTGGTCCTTTCTCATTGAAATTCCCATGGCAGGGCAGCCTGGAACTGTAGCAGGCTGTACTCTATAACCCAAGAGACCCAACTGGTCTTAGAGTCCTCCATTTTCTGGAGCATGCTTGTCTGCTCAAGTGGATCCATTGTCAGGAAGCCACACACTTGTCTCCTCCTTGCTTTGGCAGGTTATACCATGATTACAGAAGTCCAAGTAGTCTGGTATAAACGCCAAACGAGACAAAACGCCATGAAGAAATCAGTCTGTAAGGCTGCTTTAGTGTCAGTGACACAGCAATGTTTTTCAAGAGTGTTCTAGATATTCTCAAGCAACAGAGAGTCAAGGTGTCCTCCTGGGCTGTGTTTAGACATTTCCCACATTTCTGCTTCCTGCAGAACAGACTTTCAGCTGTAGGAGCCTTTCACCTCTTTGCTGAAATCTGGTCTTGATTGCCACCCATGGTTTGACTTTATTGTAGCTTTCCCTCTGTTCTAGCTCCTTAGCACACTGTATTCACTTACAACCATTTCAGGATTAACTGACTTTCACAGAAGAAGCTGTTAAATATAAAAGCTTTTGACCTCCAGTCAGGTCTCCAAATATGTAAATTTGGAAAGTCATTTTGAATGATATTACAATATTTCAATGGAGCTAAATGTTGCGTTTTTAGATTTTTTTTCTCTTGCTATTTATATGGACATATCTGCTAATTCAGTTCACAGTGCAGTAAGGACCTGGTTTTATGTGTGTGAATTGATGTATTGAAGAGATTTGCTGAAATGAGAGACTAGCAGTTTGTGGATAATTACCTGTTATTAGTTAATTTTGGATCTCATGATGAGCGAACTGCAACTTACATGGTATTATTTCCCTGCTGCTTGAAGTATTGTGCAATAAGTGGAAACAAAGGATTTTAATCTAAAAAGAGCTAAATATCTTTCAAATACCAAAGCTAAATTACATTTTTTCCCATCAAAGCTTCTGGGTTTAAAGAACAAAGAATATACAAAACATAGGTCTACTCACTCTGCATAGATTTGCTTTCTAAAAATTAGCAAGGAAATATTAAGAACAAACCAACATATCACTAGGCCAAAACTAGTTTACATTCTCTAAATTAAAATCTAACTATAGCCAAGTCTAGGTCACAAAGAATTTGGATCAATAAATCAAATAGGATAATGGTGATGTCTTAAATAATCAGATTCTGAAATCATCAAATGAATGCATCAGCTAATCAAATGAAATCACAAGGTTAACACAGGCAATTGCTTTTCATCAATCCTCTACCAAGAGATTGAAAGTGATGGCTGTTTTCCTTTGATCTGAAGCTGCACCTCCTTTCCAATCTAGCACAGTGGTCTGGTGCAGCTGTTGCAGGCCACGAATTTCCAGGCTGAGTTCAAACCCTTAAACAAGTTTTAAGAGAGTGCAGCAAGCTGCTTTCTTGTATCACTTTGTTGCTACACAAACTATTATTACTCCACTAGTCTTACTTCTGATTTTGCATACAAAACCCCAAACATTTAATGAAAGTCATTATTGAAACAAGCTGGCATGTCACAGTACTAGGTCTAAATAACACCTTTTCAAGAGCTTCCTGGTTTCAAAAAGTCCTATCCAGTACTCATTTGCATGCAGGGAACTATTAACAGCATGATTTACCACCATTTAAACCATGCTCACACCCTACATATCCTGTAGAGTAATGACCAAGCATGTTTCCCTCCTTCAAGGTTAAAGAAAGAGAGAATGAGACCTAGATTTGGGGGTCTTTTTGCTTTGCCATCCTGGAAGTTTCGAAGCAGGTGGCTGCAATTACTGGCACCAAAGGATGCAGTAGCTTATTAAGAAAACAAAAACTAGTAGTCAAGTAAGATTACTCTTCTCCAAAAGGAGAAGTGTTCAAATGACATGGTCTGTCTAGGGGCTCCCCATATGGACACTGGGAAGAGAAAAGTACCTCTAGAACTGCTGTTCACTGCATGTCTGCCAGTCACGGATTTGCGACAGAATTGAATCCTCTCTGGACAGCCTAGGTGGGATGAATCTCAACGTTTCAGGACTGAACTGCTACACTGATATAGCCAAGGACAAGTGTCTTCACTTCCCAACCGCTCAGAAGTGAACTAGAGATACTTTTCTGCTTAACAGAACTGGTGAACCATGAGAAAGAGCCCCTCTTCCTAATTACCATATGCTTTCTTTTATAAATAAAAATAAATTTAAAGTGTCAGGACCGGAATGGACTTCCACTTAAGGGTTCAGGGACCCTGCTACACCAGAAATCCAGGGATGGTTAAGTGACTTCTGCGTCCTAGAAATAGCTGGTGTGGTCTAATTCTCTTGTAAGACACATGCTTTTGGCTACCTTAGCCAGAGGTTTTAAATGCATTTAAAACCAGTAAAACCACAGCACTTTGGCATTTGCCTTTCACAGTTTGGCCTGTGTCACCACAGAGAACCCCAATGACATTGACAATTTCAAAAGAGCCCATGGTGCAACTACCAGCAGTGAATGTTACAAAAACTTTACTCCGCTGCGGTGAACAGGAGACAACATCAAGTCTGCTCCTTTCCTCCCTTCTTTGGCATAACGGCTGGGCAGTACAGGCAGTCCTAACTTCATTTAAAAGAATCCCAGGATCTTCATAGCTATAACTCACAGCTGAACCATTGCTTTCCATTCCTCAACCAAACTCACACAGTCTACTAGCAGCTCTGAAAGTAAACAAACAAAAAAATCCATATGCGTGTTTATAAACCTCTTAACCACTGTCCTGCCACTGCATCCCTTCAAAATGAGGGAAGTAGAGAAAGTCTCATCAGAACTACGTGAAAATAAATTTTGTCCTCATCTTTTCCAGTGTGAGTGTAATTTAATTTATGAAAATTAAAGCTTACCCAGATGCATTTGAATAGGAGTTATTCCAGTTCAGTTACAAATAAACTGGAATAACAGCTAATAAAAGGAAATCTTTCCTGTTTATTTCAAGTACACTAACACCCACTATGGGCTAACACTGCTAGGAATTTAATGTAGCTTCCTGAATTGGCTACGTATTTCTTAACCTTAATATTTACTTATAATTGCAACAGCTACACTGAGAAAAGTTACAAGTTTCTGGATTTTTCTCAGTAATAAACTGGGCACTGGAGCTGAGAAATGAAATTTCTGATTGCATGCTATATTATGTTTTCACACAATCATATCTATACTGTCATTAAATATTCAGCAACTTAATAGTGCTAGGCACATTACATTTTTATGCTTGGAAGTTAGGCCAGTTGCATAAAATTCTCTTTTAAACTTCTATATTAGATCACCTTGTGTTTCCTACGGTGCCATTTTCACCAGAAATCAGTACTGCTGGAAATCACATTATTTCCAAGTCTTCTGTTTAAAATCCTTGCTTCCATCATTCCAACACATTTATTTTGGGAGGTGGAGGCAGGCCTAGTGGTGGGGAAGAAGACGATGGGGCACTCTTCATTAGATGCTGCTTTTGGAGCATGCCTCTAAGAAAACTTATTCTCAGCAAGTACTTCTACTGCTACAGCATCTGTAACAGGTTTTGAGTGTTTACTGCTATGTGATTTCTACCTGTAAACAAACTCCTACCAAGAAGTCTCACGTTTTCTTTTTTCAGTTTGGTCACAATCCTATTTTGCTACTGTCAATGCTCTATCCTCATGATCCCTTCAATACTTTCCACTAATCTCAGTATTACGCCATTCCACAGGTTTTGTGAAAAATAGTCAAAAAGATCACTTAATTTTTTCTTTAATCAGTCACATCAAAGCCCTCCTGTGCTCTCTGGACTACTCCTTTACAGAATTTTGATTAGAGCAACCTAAGAATGAACATGCTTTAATATGCTAACATGCACTGCACAACATTGTTGTGTCCTCCTTTGAAGGTCTTTCTGCTAATTCAGCAGCTCCTACGTAAACTCTGTCTGCTTTTGCAGCATTGCTGTCACAAAGTATAGTGGGTGCTGTCTAACCATTCCTGGTCACTTTAAAGCGTTTTTGGTGGCATGCTGCAGAGCAGAATTCAACATTCATCCTCTCCGCATCAGTCAAGAATCAACATTAATTTCCATGTTGCACAGCTTGTAGTGATCAGACACCTGGTGTTTTGGTGCACCTCAGGGGCTGACACAATTGCAATATCTATTTGATCACATATGTAACAGCTGTAAGCACTGTTAAATCAGTCAACATTTTTCATTAACCCCTCACCCTTTTCTTTGCTGATGTATGCACAAAACTTCCTCAACTAATTTTGAGAAGTCATGGTTGATGCTTTTATACTTCTATGACAGTGATATATATCAGATAACCACAAGGGTATAGATGAGCAATAAAATAACCACAGTACAGAAATAAAAGAAGTGAACGAGTGTTCTCTCATACAGTGAAGAAAGAGAACCTGAGGTCATTCAGCCAGGTTAGAAGTATCGAATTATTAAGAGATAACCAGTGAACCAGCAACTGGTGTATCTGTCTCTATAATCAGCTCCTGGGTACATACCTTTCCAGAACCCTTGAGGTATGAGGGAAGCTGCTATGAGATTACAAATCTGCTTAGGAAGGATAGGCTGCAGAAGTGAAAAGAAGAGATGAATCAATGACATGCTATATTACACCACTGCTACCTCAGTCCTGCAGGATTTGAATGCTCATGGCTTAATATTAGGTAGCACATAGCACAAGAGGGAACAAAGACACAGCCATTTACTAAATAGAAATCACAAGGTTCTCAGTAATGACGCTGAAAGGGTAAATCATTCCATTATCAGTAGATACTCTATTTATGAGGAGAAAAAAAAACCCACAGTACATGTATGCCATGTAAGAATGTAAGAGCACTACCTTCTCTTAAAAATCAAGAGCTCTAGATAGCTTGAACCCAAAAGTCCTTAACAAACTGGCTGGTGGTACCTCTGCTGTAATGCTCGTTTCAGAAAGTCTCAGAACATTGAAAGCATCTCAGCATGAAAAAAAGTGAACATTTTCTTAATGTTTAGAAAGGTAAAAAGGGAATCAAATAGTATGCTGGACCCTGATTACAAACTTGAGCAAAATAAAGGAAAAAATTTATTAAGTTTGATTAATTAACAACAGGAATACAGTTAAAAAGACAATGTTTCATGGAATAAAAGGTTGTCTTAAACCCACCTTAATCTTTAGAGACTATAGCAGCATTGTCCACATGAACATCCCCTATAGCTCCTGAACTCTTTGCAGTCTTCCAACACTCTCAAAGTTGCAACAAATCCACCAACTTAAAACCACACCCGTAGCTGGTGATGTTCTAATGACAAGAATATACTCTATCAGCTTTCCAAAACATGGCAGAAAATTACTTCTGAAATCTTTTTGGCTAAATCTGTATGAAAATGCCTCCTTTCCTTCACAGATTTTTCTTTTTATTTGCATTCATTAGTTTATTTGCTGTTATTGCATTTTTTACAATCCACTGTGGATTCATATCTGTGGTACAGATATGAATAATAAACTGATGGGCTTTGACAGGCACCTTCTAGGTCTGTTCATGGAAAGAAGGCTTCAGAAGCACGCCACCTTTGCATTTTCTTTTTTGAGAGGACTCTCTGCCATTATATTTGCAACAATCTGATCACTGACATTTATGTACGCTTGTCTACAGTCTGTGTGCCAGGCACAGGTTATTAATAGGTGCGCCATTGATCCTAATATCAGGGAAAGGCAGCTCATACCATCCTCACAAAGAGCTAACTTTCCTTATAGTGCCCAGCCTATTTTTAACAGTAACTTACTTCATCCTACCTTTCACTTATACCACAAGTATTTCAATTTTTAATTTAGCTTTCCAGTTAACAGATCAGATTTATGCAGTTTTATCAGAGCTTGTGGTCTTGTGGTTTTCCCTTGTCAGAAAGGGGCATCTTTCTCAAATTATATTTTCATGCGAGACTATGAATACAGGAATTTTGTGCTCAGCTTCACCTAGCAGTATACCTACCACCAGCACCTTGGCAGCAGCTATATGGAGCAGCATGGAAGATTCCATCCTCTACACTTACTCTTCAATACGGCCAGGAAAATATGGAAGTACTGCCACAAGTCTCCTCTTAGTATCTGCCAAATTCCTTTCCAGAAGGAGAGATTCCAATTGCTCCATGCCAAAATTTAGTTTTCATAGGCATAAGTTGTGAAAAGGTGGGATGCATAGAAGTACTTTAAGAGAAGTAATTTAAGAGATTAAACTATTTCTCACCATAATATGTCCAGTAAGTACATAAGAGTGGGATTTATGACTTCAGCCATGTAGTACTTAGGCGTTAAATCTAAGTTAAGAGAGAGAGAAAAGCATTACAGGAAGAGTTTAGAAGACTGGCTTAAACTGCTCACCTACTCAATGGCTCAAGCTGTCAAAAGGATTCCTATTCTAAGTGCCATGCAGTGAATCAGTTTGTCACAAGCTCACTTTGTACCTCTTAACATGTTCTAAAAATCTGAAACAACAGTAAAAGGCTGTTGCCTTGATCAGCCCTTCAACGGCTAAACTAGGTTGGAGAAAAGTACAAGATTAAAAACTGAATCTTCTGGCAGTTCCCCTGCATTCTTAATGATCAAAACACGCTGTGTTACCTGGGGTTTGTTCTGTTAGTGCACAGACTGCCACCTGTAAAAAGAGGGCAGAAGAACTTTTTATCCTGCTCATTCTTTAGTGTCTCCTGTAAGTTCTTCAGTCACATCCTATTCTTTTTCTCCACGCCATCTCCTCTGCCACACACACAAAAAAAAAAAAAAAAAAAAAAAAAAAAAAAAAGGACAGGGAAAAGGGAGGGGATGTTTATGTTATGCTGGGGAGAACTTTGGCCTCAGTTGGAAACTTCGGGGAAAAATTTTAAAGATAAAAGACACAA
>Ga0181612_139148_pt1 | contig 24338 bp, 14 predicted proteins | sample HoacroProtozoa21_FD_119630 | JGI IMG/M metagenome (GOLD analysis project Ga0181612, IMG submission 119630) | Hoatzin crop microbial communities from Cojedes, Venezuel. Combined Assembly of Gp0051906, Gp0051904, Gp0051908
CTCCTGACACCCACCCTGCAGATATTTGTAAGCATATATTAGGTCCCCTCTCAGCCTTCTCTTCTCGAGGCTGAACAAGCCCAGCTCCCTCAGCCTTTCCTCGTAGGAGAGATGCTCCAGTCCCCTCATCATCCTCATAGCCCTTCGCTGGACTCTCTCCACTCTCCCCTTTGGAGAATGTCGCAAGGGACAGAATATTACCCCAGAAAATGTACAGGAACCCAGGTAAGCTTAGGACCGCAAATACACATGAAGCCCTTAGACATGGGACCTAACACGCTGCATAACTGTAAGGGGCCACTGAAATGTTTATCACTTGTTTGTATCACCCGAGTTCTGTATTAAAAGTACAAATCTAACCTGCCCTACCATCACACTCATCACCTATCTCCAACAAGATAACCGTGTCACCAGGGCAAAATCCGCAGCTTTTGCTTGCTTCTTTGTTTCTTGCTCTTTCCATAGTACAAGCAGAGAGAGAACGATGAAAAACCGATCAAGCACAGTGCTGCCGGAATACAGTTTTCCCATGTGATGGGATTACGGCCCAAAATCCTAAAGGATTGCACTGGGAAGTACAGTAAGTTCAATGCTTCGACAGCATGTAATCATTCTGCTGGGGGTGCAGGGTTTAGGATCGCCTTCAGGGAATGGTATTACAAATGCAGCAGTGGAAAGCCTGCTAGCAGGACAAAAAAACGGATTAAAAAGAGCTCAGGATGTGGCCCAAAATATCAATATGACATAAAAGAACAATTAAATCAGGAGATTTTATTCTCATCTGTGAAGCAGTATTCCTACACTACTAAAACCCATTATTTGACATTCTAGGTATAAGATTATGGATGGACTGAAACCAGAACTTTGCATGGGCATATTTTCAACATTTAGAAACTATCTAGATTAAGATTCATCATCGTAAAGGGTTTATACCTATACATTAACAATGGATTAATTCTAACATCTAACTCTCCAGATTGTTGGAAATCAAGATGCTGAATTCAGATTAACTGTTTTTCCAATGTTCTTGCACTATCTGGCATCGCAAGAACAATTTTTGAAGATTCAGTTGAAATCTCCCTATCTTTGAGCTCTGGTGCTAAGACCTACATGTCATGTATGTAACACACATGAAGAAACCTCATCACTCCATGTTACAGCTGATATAATCTGGGAAGACTAGGGAAGAGGGCCTGCTTTCTGCTTCCTGTGCCATTATAATTTTTATTAAGGAGTAAACCACAAAATATCCCCTCAAAACATAGCTTAAAAAATTAAAAGGAAAAAAGATACAAAGTCAAATTAAAAAAATACAAAGACAAATTTAGTTATTACAGCACTCGATCAGAGCACGCACATCCCACCAAGCACAGCAGCCGTAAGTTGATGGTTGCGGTCTCCATGAAACATCCCTGACAGCGGGTGGTTCCTCTCCTTGGAACAGGGACACGGGGGTTTGAGCAAAGTCTCCGACCTGGCCTCTCACCTCAGCTGAAGCTGAACAGAGTCTGCTAGGGAAAATTCAGGCGCTTAAGTGTTTTTTGCTGTGGATCCACTCCAAACTGCCAGCTGCGTAGCTGTTTATGCCAGTGCTGAGTGAGAAGAGGCTTTTATTCAGAATTTTCACTTGCATTTCACACAGGTATAAACAGAAGCCAAAAGTGTAAAACAGCAGAAGATGAGGCCCATGGGTCTTGCTAAACGGAAGGTAAAACCACCTTGACAAGTCTCAGTGACCTTCTGCAATGTAGAAGAAATTAAATCACAGATAATGACAGACCTTGACTGGTAACGCCCATACCTAACACGAAGTCCAAACAAACCAGACGTGCCAGCTGCCCGCCCCATGGCATCAAGGGATCCTCTCTGGCATCAGCCAGACCCGACCGAATGCGGGACCCTTCTGCAACACCAGTAGCTTCCCTCTAAGCCAAAAGAAATGGGAAAAAAAACCTCTCAGACACAAGTAACTCAAGGCACGACAGCGCAATGTGAGCAATGTCGCTGGAGACCACCTAGCAACATCCTCCGGGATTGCCCCGAGGATAACACGGGGCAGGTGACGCAGGTCCCGAGGGGACAGTACCCACACGGCAGGCGGAAACAAATGGCTGATGTGGGGAGAATAATAAGGGAGAATAATAAGGGCCTCCTGCTACAGCACAAGCCTTGCTCTCGAAGACACGTATGTGACAACAACATCTCACCTTCAGGCGTCAGATGTTACCTTTGGTATGGTGCTAATGGTTTCCATTATAAGCCAGCATCAGCATCAGAGTTCATATTGGTATTAAATCAAAAGGCAACCTGAGAGGAGGAGCACATGGAGCAGAGGTGTTGCCAGCGCTGTGCAAAATCTTCTCAGAATAGTTAGTACAACATCTACACTACACATACTGGTGAGTATATCCACTTCTATCTTAAAAAAATAGCAACGGCCCACTAAAACACCAAAGAAACTCATGCCACAAGACATTATCGTAAACAACTAACGTTATTTCCAAGCTTTGCAAAAACTAGCTGTGTCTGTTACAACACACGCCCCACACTGTGATGTTAAGCCGCATACGTGGGGTTTAATTGAGTGTAACTGTCAGGGCATTGGAACACAGGTGTCCCTTCTAACAAAGGCAGAAGAGATGGTCACATCTCTTTGCAGGCACAGATGGTCAGAGACTGGGTCTGTGCACTGTCTCTCTTCTCATGTTTGAAAATTTGATCCTGGAAGCCTAATTGTGGAGGCTGAAGTCAACGTCATCGGTCTGCAAGTTGCTTCCATAAAGCCACAGATGCAAAATTAGGGAGAAGCCACAGTAACAAAGCTCTTCTCCAGACCAAGCGTCATAGAAAGAATTCACTCTGTAAGGGATGCTCAGAGTTATCTGGAAAGCTGCTCTGAAGAACTTTATTGCCAGACCTTTTGGTATGCCACTGCTCCCAGGACCGACTTTCCGCATGAGCCGGGGGAGCCCAGGGCTGCTGGTGCCTGCCAGATGACTCCGGCCACACTTTGTCTGACTCGAGACCGGAACAAATCAGACCTGCAAACGGCACCGTAACCCCAGCTAGAATTACAACAGCTTTCCTAAATGCAGCTTCCTACTGCGGGCAGAAGGCTCAGGCAGCTCTTATGGCTGCCAGACCTGAGTGTGCAGCTTCACCTGCTCCTCCCATGCCTTGCCCCTAAGGCAGCCAAATTACCCCCTCTCCCTCCCACCCTGGTTTGATATTTTCCACGTAGCTGGTACTAGCCACCTGACTGCCTGCATCGTAAGGCATCAGCTAGAACGCCTTGAATCTTTGTACAGCAGGAAGATGAGCTGTTTGAAAGCCTTCATAAAACTGTAAGCAGATAGTTTAGACGTTTTGATGAGAAGAGCAGGTTTTATTGTGATGTGACTGACAGTCTCCGCAAAGGGTATTTACAGTCTGACTCTTATTACTAAAAACACAATGACAGGTAGAACTTGATGGTGATGTGTAATGGGGAGGCGACGGGAAATCACGACAAAAAGAGCTCATTAAACATTCCACTTTTTCAGAACAGTTAATTTCACACACGGAACCACAATTTCCAAGTGGAGCGCGTACCACTTCACACAAGCTCTGTGGGGTAAGCTTGCTTTCCTTGTCTGGCTTGGTGTCTGTTCTCAGAGAACGGAGAATAGGAGAACTGGTCTAAGGCAGGAGCAGCGAGAAAACAGGAATGAACACAAGCAGTGTGAGCTGATACAAAGGAAGCGGGATGTACTGGGAGGATACTGGCTATCTTGAAAAGTGTGTGTTTGGAGCTGAGCTGCACGCCCGGGAGAGGAAATCTCCAGGAGGGCAGGATTTGCTGCGAAGGGATGCAGCAGAGAGATGCGGAAATACAAGAATTCTACTGAGTAAGCAACCTTTTCATCCCAATGTCAGAGAAGCGACTTGGCAACCAGCCACCACTCATAACTGATTTCAGTGGGCACGCTCATATTCCAAGACCCAAGACTCGTTCCTTTCCGCCCCATTTGCACTGTACTTCCATTACTTGATATCCGAGACCGTGAGGAGTCACACTGCAAAGTACTTTGACACCTCCTGACAAACGGCCTCACACACGGCACGGTACTGTCTAAGCGCATTGGCTAGCTCGACGCATAGACAACGTTGAATATTTTGCTTCAGGGCACTACTGGGAAAATGCTTCATACCCTCAGCCCCAGCGGGATCCCATACGCACTGGGGAAGCGGTATTTGCCCAGATGGTCCTGGTGTCTTAAGAAGCTGTATCTTATTGAAACCCAGTATGAATTACACCTCCCAGTTTCAAAGTAACCTTTGGAAAACGGATTCTGGCTTATAGTTTTTACACAGTGGTAGATCTCACCCCACCCAAGCCTAACTATGTATAAGTTTTCATCCCAGCAAGTCATTTACAACTCCACTGCAGCCACGAAAGAACAATGTCCAGACGTAGATTTATTTCCATCTGAGAGGGACACCTCTCACAGACAGGAGGAATTTCCCTGTGAAGCGTCTATTTCTCTCCACGGGCTACAGAGAGTCAACGGCGGAGGGCACCTAGACGCCAGCTTCAGTATCCCTCGTTTTTATGTGCGGACACTAGAGATAACTTGCCTGAGAACACACCGAAGGGAAACAATCCCAAGACGGAAAACCGATCTCTGTCCAGCGAACGTGAGCAATTCCGTTTGAACTCCAGCAAAACTTGCTGCATTTTTATTAAGTGTTGTTTTTATTGTCGGGAGAGAGAATTCATGGTGCCTGAAATCTATTAGGAGCTACAAGAAGTTTCTCACTTCATTCATCCATTATGAAATTAATGAAAGCAAGCTCTCCTAATACAGAAAGTGTCCTTCTATGTTTAAACCAGGTAGATGAGCTAGATTATTTGCCCTCAGATTGAATTTTAGAGGTTTATCTAATAATGACAGCTATAAATTGAAAAAAAAATTATGGCAAGTGTCTCAATGACAGAGAGTCTCAGATGTGGAAGGGTGAGCAATAAATCAGATGGGCAGTGGAATATTAAATTGCTAATTTTAAGAGCCATTGCTGCTTTTCTTTTTTCTTTTTTTAATACACACTAGTAAAAAGGTGAAACAAAAATCCCAGCTACATATTTCTTCCTCTTCTCTTCCTTCTCTTTTTCTTCATAAATTACAGTACATAACTTGTTTGGTGAAAAAGCTCCAATCACTTTAAATTTAACCATGAAATAGAAAAAAAAAAAAAATTAAGTCTGCAACCAGCTTCATGGAGATGACAGGTGAAATATATTTGATGATTACAGAGTAGGGTCCACACGCCCTACATCTCACAGCCATGCTCTTTACCAGGACACTCTAATGCCAAAGTGTCTGCAGACATGATTGCAAGTGTACTGTACACCCAGTCATACTGCAACGACCTAAATTACAGACTGTACCCTGAGTAAATCTGAAACATTGCTGGAGGAATAATAAAGTCGCAGGAAATGTACAGTGGAAAAATTGCAACACTGAACTACAGTGAGAAATGAGTGAAAAATCTACAGCCATTCCGCGCCCACAAATACCTTCATTAGTTATGCAACATGAGTTATTTTACTAGATGTTCCCAGCCAACACGATGATGCCTCCCTCCTCCTACTGGCTTATCATGAAATATTTATGGCAAGTTTTGTTTGTTTGTGCAAAGCACAGAAGTGTCACAACTCAGGCCCCCATCCAGCCCCTCCCCAGCATTTATCTTTTTCATTCGGCATCTCAGGCTCCGTGCTCAGCCCAAGCTGTGCTAGTTACCACGTCCTTGTGTGAAAGGAGTCTCTCTTTCTCTTGAACACAGGCATTTTCCCCACGCTTACAGTAGACCGAAATTCCCGACCTTTTCCTTTGTTCTTCTCCATTCTCACACAAACCCTCAGAAATACTAATTTTCTGTGTAACCAATGCAACTGAACAACTTCTTGAGGTATTTATAGCACCAATTTATATTAAACAGTATAACCCACCCTTCAGCAAATGCATGCCTTGTGCTAAGGCATCTGTCACTCCACTTCTTCTCTCAGTCACTTGTTACCATCCTTTATACACTCTGGGGATAAATGCTTCCCCTCTTCAAAACACTAATGTGCAGGAAGGGAATGGTGCCATTTGGATACAACAGCATATTATCCCTATTTTATAATAGTCTACTGGCCATGCAAGGCACAGAATTAAGAATTAAGTTGACAGTCTGTATTGACCCCTAGCCTCCTGCATACTTAGAGCACTACAGAAATAATACATTGCAATACTGGGAGGAAATCTCCTTGTTCTGATTAAAGCCCACAATAACCAGGAAAGCAATGCAATACATAGAGAAAAATTTCTGCTGCCTGGGAATTTGTGGAATGAGGTCTTTATGCACACTGAACCTCGATGTAGTTCCTTTCAGTTTCCCACAGCTGTTTAAACTAACGGCAATTGCACATGTCTCTGCCCTACAACTCTACAGCTCTTACTAAGCTACCACAGAAGTTGGTTTTATTGGAAAAAAAATTGATTTTCTATGATATGTGTTAGGTTGGATTTTGATATAACGTCTTTGTTTTTTTTTAACAAATGACAGAAAAATAATTCTAAGGCAAATTCCCTGTTTTTGGTAACATTTGATTTGAAGCTTGTTATGAAATCTTCACCTATCAGCATACTGTATTTACCAAGAAGTCTTCTGAGAGGCGTAGACATTATAGCCGCAGAAAATCACCGTAGAAGTCACAGACAATCTTCTGACATACCTTCTCCTAATGCTGCTTCCCTCGACTTCCACTCTATTCAGCCCTTGCCTCCCCTGCTGTCCTACTAAACCAAGCTGTAAGGAGCACAACAAATCAAGTACAGCTCTGACAGAGCACACGGGGGAGAAAACGGAGCCCAGGCTCACCCAGTGTGATAAGCCTTGTACAGCAGCGGGTAATAGAGGAACTCTCCTAATCCAGGCAGCAGCGATTCATGCATTGACATGCAGAAGGCTCACTGTCGACTCTTAACCACAGATACCACATGTATAAATGGTGACTTTCATAAGAATGAATCGGAAAAGACAGAAAGGAGATTTAAGTAATGAATGAGATGGATATAAACGACATTACAATCCTGGTTACTCTGAACCAACCGACAACAGATCATTGATAGAACTCCCAAGGAATGTATCAAATGTTACAGACAATAATGAAAGCCACAGAAGCTAAGAAACACATCTTCTTTACTGTATAGAAATAGGGAAGATACTTACACTTACAGGTTGACTTTTTGGCACATCATAAACACCTTCCTTCTTTTGGCTGGTAGGAACCTGCAATAACAAATGAAAACTAAGGTCATTACGCAAGCAAGTTTGATGAAAAATTGCAATCTGCAACTGATAAATTTAAGTACAGGGTAGTCAGTTACTACTAAGGAAATCAAGGATGGCTCCCTTTTCATGCAAGCAGTAACACTAATGGAGACAATACTGAAGAAATAAAACATCTACCTGAATTTTTTAAATCCTAAAGCCCAGCAGTGTTCAGAAATGAGATTTTCATTCTCAGTTAGGTTTGGCTGCATTAAGTTCAGGTGCATCTGGATCTCCTTCCCTGCTTAATTGGCTGTTTTTTTTGTTTTACTTGGGGGTTAGAAGACATACATGGAAGTCATGATCAGCTTAGTACATCATCTTATTCCATGGCAGAGATCCAGAGTAGAGCCACTGATCTGAGGGAAAGAGGTGTCTGGCCTACGGCGTTAGATTTCTTCCTTCCAATCCATTTAATAATTGAAGTCAAGCAGAGTCATAATATGTACCCCTGCAGCGATGGGGCCCTGCGGCTGCTCTAGGCAATGTTTGGTTACAATTCTACAGTTTCACTAAGGAATTACCAGCCTGTCAGGGTCTGACACAGCCAGGGAGCTGAAGTCAACAGCCTCGCATGGGCAGGGGACGACGCACTTCAGAAACTTTGGGCGAGTCTTTAGTTGAGTCAAGAGTCACAATTTACACCTTGGGCACTGACCAACTGCTCGTGTAAATTCAGTTGCTTTCTAACACTGGGCATTGCTAGCCTAAAGACTGTTGGTTTACGTATTTATAATTTGTGATTCTATTTCTTTTCCTTCCTAGAAGGGCTGAATGTCTATTGTAAATGACACAAGCAAAATGAACAGTAAAAACATGCTTTAAACAGACAGGAATGCTCTAAGTAAATCAGTGCTACTTTTCCACTGAACAAGGGCATTCAGCATCAGAAGGTTACATGTCAGACATTAATGAAGGTTAATTAACGGCACAGGTTAACAGGAGAATTAATATGGCAGATATGTCAAAAAATGATTATGTTTTTGTTTTCTAAGACTATAAATATCTTAAGAGTTCTGCTATTAGAGTAGGTCTGGTCTAGGGGAAGCTGAAGGAATGTTGCTGATTTATTGAGATGTGCTATCTTTCCTAATTCTGTATAGTCTATCAAAACATCTCTCTACTGTTCATTCTCTTGCCCATTTTTTAATGTCAAAGTCATCATAGGAAACTGTATATCTTTAACTTGGCGCATGCCACAGAAGTCTGCCAAGAGCGCAAGCGCAGAACCCTCATAGAAACTGCAGGAGCTTTTCAAAAGTTCTCTTCTATTCCCACCCCAGGAATAACGTGCTTGCCTCAGTTTTCTCAAAGTACTGGCCACTTCCACTAAAACCACCTCTGACATTAGATACGCGAAACTGGTAAGAGTGGAACAACCCAGTTTCATAGCAATAACAGTCTGTAAAGAGAGAGCGCTTTAAGTGACGGCGTAAGAGCAGAAACCAAGAATGGTCTATTTAGTAACTCACTGGAAAGCTTAGCCCTTGTAAAAACAGGACAAATGTGGTTAAGATACACTATTTATAAACTATCATGAGGGTGCACTTTTCTCTCTGGGAAGTTTATCCTTCAGTCGTTCTTCTCTTCCTCCTTCCAACTTTTCCATGAAGCCATCCCAATTTGCACGCTCTTGTTCACAGCTCATTGTGGAATCAGCATTTCCCTGCACTATCGATCCCTCCCTTTTAACTCCAGCTTATACTTACATTACATAAAAGCTCCTGACGTCTAGTATCAAGACTGAGAAACTTTTCTGAAAGACATTTTACTCTCCCAACTCAATTCTGCCCGTCTTCTTCTCTTTACTTGCCATGTACCATCACGCTTTTTTGCATTGCTACTTAGACTGGGAGTCTGCAAGGGATTTCTCCTGGTTTTCCTTTGATTAGCAGTATCAGCAAAGGGGTACCAGCACTGCTGCTGCTGCCAGCTCTGGCTCTCTGACAAGCTGTGAACCATTTTGTTGTACTTCCGCCTCGCCAGCAATACAAGCACCGCAACTCAGAAACCCCCATCTCAGCTTGTCAACTCATGGAGCAGAACTTGCCTCTCCGTAGAGACCAGTGCTGCTACATACACAACACAAAAACCACCTAACAAAACCCCCTTCCACCTCACTACCATAAGCCAACAGACAGGCAAAGAGATGCTGTTAAGAAATCTGACACTAGGTGAGAGGATTGGTACATGCTCAGTGATCAGGTCCCTCCTTAACTAACACATCAAAGAACACACGCAGACAGACAATATTAAAAGAGCAGACAGACACAGAGAGTCTTTGGGGCACTGTATCAAACAAAGGTAACAGACAGAGAAAGAATGCTTAAAAAGAAAATTGTGACCTCTACTATGTTACAAAGAAATAGAAATCATCACTTTTGGCATGTATCTTCCATCTCCAGTTATGCGCTGGGTAGGAATCTTTTCCACCAAGGGAGAAGTGAATTTTTTCCATACCAGCTCTTGGTTGAAAGACCAGAGCAGCACCATGGGAAAGATTTTGGTGAGGCTGAAGTGAGGATGCACAAGGTTACTGAGAAGATGCATGTTTACCAAAGTGTAGTACGGGGAAGGCTTTGTGGTAAATAACAGAAGCCGGCACCAATTTGCATTGAACTAAAAAAAAACCAACCACCAAACAAAAAAAGAGAGAACCTTTTCTACTTTCATTTTTAATAGTAGCCTGGATGGTTCTGAGATCATCAAGATCTTGTAAGAGAAACAATTTTGCCAGTGATCTGAGTGTCAGATCCGAGCTGTGGGAACCCAGATGTGCAGCGAGCCGAGAGCTCACACAGTCCATGGGAACCAGGACGCTCGCGGCTCTGGGCAAGTCTAAGGTAGTGACACTTCAGCATCTGTCAGGTACCACAGACACTAGAGAAAGACTCCTAGCTCCCTAACCTCCGCACTTGCTTTCTTCAAGGTATTGCCTGTAGTAAAGACAGAGAAGGACAACGCTCGGCTGCATTTACTGAGAGCACGGAATTTTATGTATCCCAGGTATTTTTTGTGCATCGCTGTGGGAGAAAAAACTTCATCACATCCAGACACTGTCATACAAAGCCTTGAGCAATTCTCAGGTGACTTACAGGACACTAACAGTAGTACCTCGAGATGACGCAAGACCTCTCCACATGCTTATCTTCTTCTATTTCTATTTTAAGAAAATGTCCAGAGAGTCCTCCTGCTCTTCAGGTTGATCCTCAGAGCACAGTTCCTACTTCTCCCCACCCACTGGAGTTTGATCTAAGATCTCCAGACACTGGGACTGATGACCCCATTTTGGTTGCTTCCACCAGTATTTCTCTACAACATCACTAAAAGCTTCGCACTTCGATGAACAACAATCCGGATTTTTTTGTCTGAATGTAGTTGTCATGGGATTTCTGCTTCTAGCATAAAAGTGACAACTAGCATAGCAATTTTTTAACAGATTGTCTTCCTGAAAACAGTCAAACTTTCAACACCCTGCGGCAGAAAATTTTTAACCTTAGGCACACTCTCACCTCGAGAGCTTTGCATGTCTTGGGCTCGAGATGTAGCAAGATGTGTATTCTAGTCTGTGTGGTGGGGTGCCAGGTAATGAACAGTTAACTGAATCTCATCTTAATGACCCTGAGCTGGTTATTTTCGAGTGTTTAACCTGCATCTCCCTTCCCTACTTAGCTTCTTTCTATTTTGGCTTACGGCTACTCTACCCTTTAATTTTTTCTATTACCTTCCTACCTTTTCTCATTACTTCAAAAAACACCTTTTCCTTTCTTTTTTTTTGTTCTATCCCTGCTCCTGTCTACCTTTAAAAAGCTTTGCCTATTAGCAGATGAACCTCTAGTACAGCTAGATGAAATGCTTAATCACTGCTTGAATCTCCTTCCCCTCCACACTAAATGATTTCCGCAGATCACGGTTTTCTTACAGAATGCAGAGATTTCTGTCTGTCTCCAGATTTGCCTCCAGTATGTGACACGAAATGAATTACATTATAATTTAATAAACCCTGTACTGATCCCTTGAGGATAAATTGAACGACAAAAGGTTATTTTATATTGCTTTCAATGCAATTTTTTGTCAGTGTGAAGAATGCAAGCTTGGGATCTAACATAACATAAGCACTCTGAAAATCTTTTCCCCAGTCTGGAGGATGTCCTTTGAGAGCTCTTAGGTTTTGCTCAGTTATTTCCTTGGTTAGCCAGAAGGAAGAGCAGTACCATCAAAATGTCTTTCTAAGAATTGCTTGGATGGTCCGCCCTCCATGAGATTTCAGTATCTGTTTCTCAGAACAGGTGTAACAGGTTTCAAAAAATTAACAGGAAAAAAGCATTTACTATCTATCACCTTACATGGTCCACTCAAAAGTTTAAGATCCTTCATACGTTGACAAAGTTCATAAAATTTATGGAAGCTGAAAGGAGAAACAACAGCAAAAACCACACTGCGACTGGGCAGATTATTGATGTCACGTCATCAGAATGAAATGCCAGACATTTTTGTGATGAATGAAAACTAATAAAAGTGAACCACATATGAAATGTACTTTACTAAATGCTTGCAATTGTTGCAATGAAAACACCGAAGGTAGCGATTTTATACCTGATAAATGTTTTCTTCTGTTTCAGGCTCACGGATCGGCTCGTGTCCAGCCTCAAACACAATGTACTATTACACCAGCCGCCAGAGAGGAAAAGTCAAAGATGAAACAGAAGGGAAAAAGGCGATTTGGAATTCCACGTCAAAACACAGGCAGGCATTAAAGACACAAGTTCAAGGTACAGGCTGGCAGCAGGACACCCGGTTTGTTGGAAAGCGCAGAGTAAGGTTGTTTCATATTTCATAAACCGGCAATGAATAGACCTAAATCTCCTCTAATGATCATTAGAGCAACTCCCTAATTCTTTCTCACTAGGGAGACCGCCTGTGGCCGAATATTAATTTTCTGAAGTCAACGTGAATTTTGCCTCTTTTACATAATGGCAATTATTTATACACTCATTTATTATCTGTTAATAAAGAAGCTAAATCCAGACTGGGAGAACAGTCTGGTGCTCATGTAACAGGCCACACAGCAAAAGCCGGTCACAACACTTCTCATTTTCAGGTTCTTGCTTGATTGTGAAGAGCACAAAGCGAAACTCCTGACATTATAAAAGCTGAATAGTAATTTAGGGCATCCTAATTCTTATCATCTTTCTTGCTGCACCTTAGGCACTGTTCAATATTCACTAATGGCTGAATCAGTTTCAGCGTGCCTCCCACTGACATGCCTAAGTGGAAGAACACAAGATCTCCAGGAAAAAAACCCCTCAACTATCACACATTTTATTTCAGCACAAAAACATAAGAGTGAAACTACATCTTTTTCTTCTTCACACTCGGTAGGGTATCGGACATGAATATATTGACGTATTTCTGATAATCATCTTTGCTCCCAGACATTTTGCTTGGATGAAACAAGACTTAAATTTCAGATCTCTTATTAAATCATAGCCCAAACGCCAACAAGGGCGTGTGTTGTAACATCAATTCCACTGTTGTTTTTTTCCAAACATTCGCCCTCTGAATTAAATTCTGGCCCCACAGAAGACAAAACCAAAATGTCAATTTGTTACTATCAGATCAAGATGTCACCTTCCTTATTCTCAGAATAACTCCCTTTTCAGTTGGTGTTTGCATTCAAAAATTATGACAAATCTCATTTGGAAACTTAAAATCTGGACTCACAAGCCATATTTTAGGAAATATTTATGACATATTTAATCTAATGTTTTTATACTCCAACTGAAATATTGTATCCTGACTCTATACAGATATATCGTGCTATTACTTACAGCTTAATCTCTAAATATTCTGCTTTCTGTAAAAAACTTACAGGTTTCTCAGAAGACCTATCTCAGTAAACTGCAAAACAGCTTGTTACAGATTTTGGCTGTGTCTTAAGATAACATATATCTAGTCATTTCTGAAACTCCAAGGTCATACAGCTTCAGAAATTACCTGGTATACAGGATCTTCTACATCTTCTTCCAAAATTGTCTATAGCAAAGTAAGAGGACAGGCAGTAAAAGCAAAGAACATAAACAGCAGAGATAAAAGAACTGTATTTAGAAATTAAAGGACAGCAAAGAAATAAGCAAAATGGGCAGGTAAGTATATGGTTTTCTTTCTTTCGTACACAGATGAAGTTATATTATTGTACAAAGTAACTTTATTCAAGTTTAATTCAAGTTTAACAATTTGCGCCTTCTTTGATTTGACTCAAATACACACATTCAGAAGTATAATGAATCTTCCCTAAAATATTATAGACACTGTTAAAAACCTGACTTACGATACAGTGACCTTCACTAAAGTTATCCTTCTGAATTAGAAGCAATACTCTGCAGGAAATGAATAGATCATTTCCAGTTGCTAAACATGTTCATCACACCCAGGAGATAGCTTTCATCACTGTTTAATCCTACTTTGGAGCTCATGATGGCCGTTAGGGTCATGTTGGTCCACGTGAAGCTAGCACCGTTCAAACCTACTGCTCTTCAGAAATGCTGAGGATGCTCACTGCCTCTGTGGAGCAACTCTGGGGGATAACTTCAAACCATACTTTTCTTGGCAGTAGTCTAAGCTTATGCGCGTACCTGGTATACCGCTTGTTCACACTGTTTGTCCTTTTGTGCCTTTTTTTCCATTTCTTCCCTTTGTTTCAGTTCATAGATGAGCTGAAACAGGTCTCGCAAGTCCAGAATTACAGGTTCAGCCTATGGAAGCAAAAACAGGAAGGAAGGTTTCTGTGTGGGAAAATACACTCCTCTTATCCCACCCTTCTGACAGAGCACTTCTAGCATCTCCACAATTGAAGAGAACTTCATCCAGAATTAACTTCTACCCTAGCACCCAGGCTCAGGTTAATTTCTATCAAACTAACTATATTTCCAAATTAATGATAATTATAATGATGAATATTAACGAATCATGACTATAAAAGGCATATATATGAATATAAAAGCATATTTATTTGTGATTTCTCATACAATGGAATTACAGTAGACTATATGCAAAGTAGCTATTTGGTATCTACTACTTTCCACTCAGATGAGTACAGGAATATAACCAAGCGTATCTGTATCCAGTCTAGTTTAGTTAGAAAGCAAAACAGTAACTAATTATAAAAAAATATAATGTGAAAAATTGGAAACAGTGAAATATATTCCCTTTTTCCAAAAGTGCTTTCATTAATTTGCTATTTAAGAACATCTAAGCAGACACTTGTGACATATCTAGCATGATCACAACCAAGACAAGATTGGCCTCTTGAACAGCTTCTTATGAGCACGGCTTTTCTATTGAGCTACACTGCAGAAAATGACAGCGATCTGACACTTACTGCCTGGGCTGTTTTTATTGCCACAAATCTGTGATTTCCCTCCTTTCCACATACATATCCAAACGCTCGATGGTCTGTGATATCCTTTGCGATGTATGAAATTTCATGAACTGCATGGTGGTGCTGTAGTAGCTATAAAAAAAACACCCAAAACACAGTAAGAATTCTCCATCAGAATGTTCTATTAAAAAGCTGTAAAATTTCTGTTTCATCAGTGCCTTACCTGGATCTCAATACACACATAGAATTAAAACAAAAAACATAATTTCACACCAAAATCAATTAATATCTGAACTCTTTAAGCCTGTTCTCTTTCCAAAATCCAGCTAAGCTTGACTTGCTTTAATAATTGGACTAAACGCTTCAAATGAATATTTTTCTTGGTATCTTTTGGTGAGATATAATTCAACAGGAAATATGTTGCCTAGTTACTACCTACACAGAATCCTATGTACAGAACCAGTATTTGAGGTATATAAAAGCAGCAGCAGCAGGTACCTGCAGATTCACAGCGGGCGACTCCGAGGACGGAGTGATCTGCAGGGGCTGCAGAGCTGGAGCCAAGGTATCCAATCTCCCCAAGGGTCGGCACCGGCCCTGATTCATCCCCGCAACACCCAGCAGCAGCCAGTAAGCTGCATTTCATTTAAAGCATAACAGAACTCCAAAAACTTATTTCTCCCAGAAAATTCATAGAAATGCAACTATCCAGCTTGTGCTCAATGCTAAATGCAAAGGTTCACATTTTATTTAAAATTCCACTTTGGTAATTGTAATAATAAAAAGACTCCATTTGGTTTAAATGTATGAGTAAACCTCTCCCCAGAGCCAGGACGTGAATCTGCGAGCCCTACAAGCATGTCTTGGAGTGCCAGCACCTTTCTCACTTTGGCCTAAGTAGTATTTTATTACCAAAATAATATTAATGCATTTCTACGTAAAATAATCTCCTTGAAAAGTTTATCTAAAACAATCTCTTAGTTCAAATTTCTACCTTCTTATATATTGACCTGCTCTTACATCATCTAGGAGTCACGCTATTTCTGAGAGCAGGCAAAGCCTCACAAAGGATTCTTCCGAGGCCCAGATTCCTGCTGGTTTTGAGAAAAGCACATTTTGAAAATCAGCATGGTATCCAGGCAATCTCTAAACAACCAGTTATTTTCAGAGGTTAAAAAAAAAATTAAAATTCAAAACTGGAGAGGGTGCGTGTGTGTAGAATCGAAAAGGCTGAACGCGTGCAGGGCAAGTGACGAGTGATGAGACTTCTGTAGAACATGGACTGCAATTTAAAAGGAGAGGCAGCACTCAAGAGACAGATGACTACATATAAAACAAAAGACTGGACATTTTTCATTTTCATTTCGCAGTAAATGACTCCTAACTTCCCAAGATCAAGATTGCTTGCTCGTAGAAAAATGGCAGTGTTGCCATTGACTTCAGGCTGAATGTGGCTAAGCTGAATGAAGGTGCACTTCAGACTCTCCCAATGTGTTAAGCATTTAAAATTAATGATGGGATCTTACTTAGATAATACAGGGATATTGATTTATTAGGTTTTTCTGAAAACCAAGCTGCATGCTATCTGTTACAGTGAAATGAAATGTTCCCATCTCTCTATTCTGCATATGACAGGGAATGTTATGTCTGGCTCCTATTAAATCAAAGTTCTTTGACTTTGCTTTATTGATTGCAAGACAGCGTTTTGCACCGAAATGAAACTGCAATCAGATTCCTTCCTCATGGAATTAAATCTGAAGATCATTCTACCATGGAAAAGTATCACCCACAATGTAAGACAGCAGATGGAGACACTCCAATTTATTTGGGAACCCTCATTAACCGTTCGAAAATCGTTACCTTTTTTAATGGTTATGATATTTTACAGATGGTATCAATAGATGTACAAATTAAATAAAGGTGACTGCAACCTTATCCTTTCACATATTTTACTGGACGGAGCGTTTAGCAAGAGTTTTTCACTTGTTTGAGGGATACGGAGTTGGAACATAACATACACACGAAGCGCAGTGTAGTGTTGCACACACACATCTGTACTCAAATGTAGATATAAACACTCCTTCCAACCTGCGTTTTCACAGCCCTCGATCCGTCTGACGTGTCCTTTCTACATATTCCAGTACTTCATTCCAAATATTACTTCACGAGTGCCTGATTCGTTGCTCATTGTAAAGCAGAAATAAGATGCCTGTTGCAGTCAGTAGAGATTTACCACCATAAAATGCCAGATTAAAACTGCATCCTTTCTGCAAATCTTTGTTCTAACGCCGCCGCCTGCCCAGCACCCTGCAGGGTCCTTCCCAGTAGCAAGACACGGGCAGCAGAAGGGATGGAACAAGGATTACCACCACCTCGTCCTGCCAGCCAACGGAGACTTACAGCTGAGGCTACCCCTAAACACACGGTCTTTGCATGTTTTGAGTCGATCTGTCTGATGCATTTGCAGATTAATCTGCCCCCTAAAATGAGACCAACCAACAGAAACACCATCTTTATCCCTCGGTGTGTACCTCCTCAGAGCAGTCCCGAAAGGAAACGAAACAAAAGCCACACAAAATTCCTTCCAGCAGAACCGCTGGTCAGTGCTCCACAGTAAATATTCACGAGCCGATCTGCCCCTCTCTCTCCCCAGCCTTTTTTAGTATCTTCAAGGTTCTACCATGACTCAATCCCGTCTCCAGTGGGTCAGAAGCACATAAAAGAAGTGTTTCATAACTCAGCAATGTTTATGATAGCCCTGTATGCACATTCTGATGGATTCCATCACACGCTATTTGATGATTTTACTGTATCGCCGCTGAGCGCTGCTACGAGCCATTTACCAATTCGTAAGTGAGGTATCAAATTGTTTTGGAGGGCTGCAGCACGACAGAACAAATTATAGAGAAGACTTAATTTGTATTATGGTTCAATACAGTCAATTAAATATTGCACAGATTAGAAAGTAATTTAACATTTAAGCTTCAGTTGTTAAAAAAATCCACTGTACATAGCCTCCAAATTATTTTAGGTCTCCTGTGACTTTAGTCACTGTTGCAAAAGTCAAGGATTTTAAATGCAAGCACCAATAAAGTCTCAACCCCGATAACAAAGGTAGTCCCATGATGCACGAGCCCTTCTTTTTAGGTTAAACATGATGTCACGATTAGATTTTAGTCATACCTTACAAAGTTTTTTCCTCGTGTTAAAGAAGCCCAAAATACCCACCTCCACCAAGGCTGGTGTCTTCCCTCTCCCCCATAACTCTGTTCCGGTATCTCCCACTAGCCATTATTTTCTCTCCTTTTCTCCTTCCTATCCCCCGCTCCTCGTCTTCCCCCCACGTTGCTCCCTGTACATCACATGGAATTGATTTAGCTGCCTCTGAGATCTGCAGCATTTCTAATTTCCCTCAGGCTGCTTGGCACCTATCATAAATTTTTTCACCCCTTATCCTCATCTTGCCCCTTTATTTCCACGCTGTAGCCTCCAGTGCCACTAAATCAATTAAGTCAATCAATTAAGTACTTGGAGGGTCCAGCAATCATGTCAAATATGTGAGTTAGATGGCACGAGAAAGTCACTGCTTTACTATCGCTATTTCTCTTTTAATGAGGTTGTCTATTTAGTGGAGCCTGGGGCACAGTGTTAAGAGCCACAACAAAAAAAACCCTGCAAGCCGCAAAGCCTCCTGTAAAAGCTGCCCCACCGCAAGCAGGAGGCACGTACCATGCAGCACTGTATCCATAAGGACAAGTTTCACAGGGATTTCACTTGCACGGCCTTTCACCTTGAATAACTAAACGGCGAGCCCGCTTTCAGATCGTAATTTCCACACTAGCGACACTGGGATGGGGGTGAGGGACGTGGCCCAAGCACCCTCTGCATTTCCATGCCTGTCCATTCACTTCTATCGCAGTTGAATAAGCAAGAATGTATTTCACATGTCACATAAAGCTCCCCAAACATCAAAGTTACCCACCAAACTGCAAAATCCTTAACTGACTTGTAATAAAATAACTTTATGAACTGCAGTTTTAGTCATGCCGCTGTCTGCATGAAAGCCCCCTGCACTCCAGCTCCTCCTGTGACTGCTCAGCAGCACTTTAGGAAATCGGGACCTACGTGTTTAGGATAACTACTCAACAAGTTGTAGAAGCCAAACCCAATGTGGAAAATTACGGCAATGCCTCACCAAGCAGCTCAGCAAGCCAGAAGAGCAGTAGTACATTGACCAGTATTTACTGCGATGCATTAAGTGAAAGCAATGAATTGTAAATCACGTGAGTGGTTCCGAGATGAATTTGGTCTCCTCGCCGCAAGAAACGCTGGAGGGGTACAGACGTGCAGCCAGCTCCCCCACCACACCTCGGAGGCTGCTGCCGTCGTTAGTGGTGCTTGAGACGCACGTACCTTTGCACTTTGTCCAACGTTCTTCATGGCCATTTCCTTACAATTCCTGTTTGGTTTAGCTGAGATTTGCAGTGATCATGGGGACGATAAATGGTCACAAGCATTTCTCTAATCACCTGTGTTTGTGCTGTAATGCTTCTCTGCCATTTTGTTAAAACGCACTTAGCAGAGGTGGTCTGGATCTGCTCATCTCCACCATGAACACCCCACAGTCCAAACACGTGCTCCAAGAGCAGACGTGAAACACCGGAATTCTCCGCAGCTGCAGATTCAAACCCCAGACCTGCCTAGTTTTATAACTTTCGCGCAAGGATGGAGAGCAGTCCCTTGTATGTAGACAACTGAAGAAAACCCCACCCAAACCCCCAAACCCCCTCGCTGGCAAGGAGTTTTCCCTGGTACCCATCAATGGTGCATGGATACCTGTTAAGCAGTTGTGAACCTTTCAACTTCTTTTCCCCCTGGAGACAAGGGAGTTTCAATGGGACTGTGTACAGACAATTCGGGGAAAAAGTCAACAACCTCAAATGTCAGTGAAATGGAAAATGAATCGGTAAATTGTATTTGCACCATGAACTGTTCTGTGCTGTTTTCTGGAGCTTACTATTTAGGTGGCAGATTGGGTGGCAAGGCATCAGCCAACCGAGATACACAGGGGACGAGCAGATGGGGGAAACGCAACAAGCCTTCCCCTTAACCGTCGCCACAATTTTCAGCTTTAATCTGAAATAGCGAAGAGGAGGCAGCTCGGAGTGTCTGAGAACCACAGTCACTGATGATTCCAAACTCCCTGCGAACCACTGCTGGACACAGCACAGGGGGAACGAGAGCAGGGATGGCGACAGACCTCATCCGCCTGAAAAAGCCAACTGCTCCCTTGCCCCCATCAATGCGTTCACCCACAGCCCTTCCCCTGCCTCTCTGGTGGTTCCTCAGCGCAGTATAAAAACATGTCACTGGCATGGTGAGGTGTTGCTAAAGTGCAGATGAAGAGACAGAACTTGCAGCTTGCTGTCAGAGGCGGCTAAATCCAACCAGGCAAGGTACTGCCATGGAGTGAGAACTGAACCCTTCCACGGAAGGAGATTGAACACGTGCTACATACTACACAGCCCAAACACATGGTCCAGCCCTAAAGCTTTCTGACCCAAAGCCTCTCATGGAGTCTGGGCTGAGTAATAGGTTATGGACTTTCCATCTGCAAAAAAAACAAGAATAGGAGCAGAAAAGGAAAATGTAATCTCTGGAGCATCCTCCAAGCCTGAAGGGACTTCTCAGATGGCAGCCTTTAAGCATGTCTTCATAATGAGAAGAAAATAAAACTGTCTAATCCCTGTGCTTCTTCCACACACACTGACTGTGCAGACAATAACCTAAAGAGAGACTTTTCCAACTGCCAACTTCTAAAAGGTGTTTCAGTGGCCAAGCTTTGCAAGAAAAACACTTGGCACAAAAATCAGGCTTTCAGATTATATGCAGATCGAAGCTTGGCGTACGTATCACAAACGGGCACATAAAATATGGTGCTGACGAAGAAAAGAATGAAGACAGATTTAGCTCCAGTTATCACAGACTCAGTCCCTCCAGGGGGTCAGCAGTCTGGCTGTGACACAGTAAAGCATCTAAAAGATGTGTAAATTAAATTTCCTCTTGATAACAACAACAATATTAATAAACTCTTACCAGCCACTTTCTTCCTGCAACCGAGGAGACTGGAGCAAAAAACAGATTTATGTGCCTTTCCAAGCTGACACGGTAACATGCGGCTGAGTTAGGAAGGACGAAAGTCAGTGAGCGTAATTGTGTGTGGAAGGATAAGCACGTCTTCAAGTGGAGTGCTAGACTGAGCTCAATCTGTACACTCCACTCCTTCCTATAGAGAGGCAAGCGCTTGGTGAAAGTACCTAAGGTACCTTTTTGGCTGGACTCGGGCGGATAGCTTAAAGGGTACTTCAGCCTCAGCTAAAATCCCAATTAATCCTTGCATTTCCTTTGCCTGATGACCAAAGCATCCTGCTCCTGCCTGTATCTCACCTGGGGAGCAAGAGCAGCGAGTTCTGAAGAGAGCAAAGGCGAGCGTCCTTGTCGGTGCCTCCGGGGATGGGCACATGCAGCGGTGCTCCCGGCTGGCCTCACCCGAGACCCCGGCGTTCACCGGGAGTCAATTAACTTGGTGGGACTTAACTTTGCCAGCGCAGCAGTCTAATTGTGATGAATGGATCTATGATATCGAGCTAGCCGGATGTTCCAAGAACCTAATTTGTGAAAGAGAACACCACTAAGGTAATAAAACTTCTGTCTGGCTCACATAATTTGTAATAATGTCTGACAAAGACCAGATATGAATTTAGTTATTGTTCATTGTCTTAGGAAGCAAATGCTAAGTTGCTCATGCAGAAGACCCATTTACTAGATATATGAATTTGAAAAGGAACAAAACAAAACTGGAAAGCACACATGGCCAATTTTGTATCTTCACTTTAAATGCTTTTCAATTTTTTATTGTACCAGGAGTGAAAGTAGCTAGCTAAATCTAAACCCCTTGTCCAATTACTATCAATCCCAAACTATATTTTAAATATGTACTTGCAAATATTGTTCCAGGACAAGGAAAATCCTAAAGGGCAAGGAAACATTTTCATAGAGCTTTGGAAAAACAAATGTGCCACACTAAAGCCGTGATGCTGGACCTCCCATGAGTCTCATACTATTTTCTTACGGTTTCTGCATCAGACACCGGCATTGTTTTATCAGCAGGGTTAACAGGGCATTGTTTTTATCAGCAGGGTTAACATTGTTTTATCAGCAGGGTTCTTGGTAAGCGATACCAAGAAGCAGCAAACCTGATCCTTGATACCAAAGTCAGTGGCCCCATGAGGCCATAATCAGCTCAGTAATGCAACACGGCCCTACACTGCAGCTGTATGGGACCACCTGCAGACTACAACACATTGCCTTACCTCGCTATTTCACTATTTCAGCGTGGTCTACAAGTGACAACACTTGCCTGTAAGGATATTCTTTTACTCTTTGGCATGGCAGCTGCCCAGTGGCTCCTGCTGGGTTTCCAGGGCTGTAACACTCTGTCCATGTGAATTCTCCCTTAGCCCCAACCTCATCACCTTCTGCAAAATGGCCAGTAGATCGAACTAGCCATAAATTCACCACTATTGCCCTCTGCTCTCAAGCCAAAGCTTGCACACAGCCTAAGTGTAGCACCACTGACCATTCCTGGTATTTTTTTCCTGATCCACTCTGAAGCTCGTAAGACTCTCACTGATTAAACCCTGAATTCGAGGGAGCATGATATTCAGTAATGAGACAGTCAGTCCGTTACAGTATCACTGAACCTCTCCATATTTTTATTGCGTTCATCTTTATAGCCTCTGAAAGTCTTCTGAGAAGCCTTTACTTTTACAAGGTTCTTTTGTTCCTTTACACCAATATTCCTCACCTCCTGAAACGCTTTTGATTTACATGAACAGCACAAGAAAGTCCTTCACACAACTCCTAGGAGCTTTGGAGGTAATTTTTTGGCTGTCTCAGATCTTAACTGCTTCAGATTCAGCAAGCATTATGACCCACCCTCTTCCTGTAGCCTCTGATTCGAAAAGCTCATCAGTGAAAACCAGCCTCTGATTTTCCTGATTTGTCATGCAAATCCTATAAAGCAGAGCTCGCAAAGATCACAAAAATCCTGCTCATACTGGCAATACTAAAATTTAAGTTGCACTGGATAGTCGTCAAGCAGCAACCTTCTTCAACCATAAATTTACCTTCCACAACATTACAAACTTCTCTGGAAAAGGGGAAAAAGGACAAGGGGGATTTATTTTATATTTATCTATCTGTCTCCCAGATACCAGTACCAATTTAATAAGACTTCGAAGGGGGCTGAGAGAAAGCACATGTACAGAAAAGAATAAGAGTAGAAAAGCACTCTATGAATTCACAAACAGTGTATAACCAGTGTGTCATGTTCATGAGCCAATGCAAAATGAAAGCAAAAGAGCTGAGAAATTCACACGACACAATATTTTATCTCTTTCAAATACAAAAGTGATTTTATAATCAGAAATAAACCAAAGCATACAAGCAAGAAATCCTGAGTTCCACAACAACAGATTGGTTTCCAGTGGCATAGTAAAGAACTGGACAAAATCCACTCAGTACAACTCTTCACCACTAATGGCTTTATTTTCTCACGGTCAATGTATAAATATAGAGTACCATCTAAAGGAGACATCCTGCAATGTCTCCTACCACAGACATCGGCTTGCTTATGAGAAACACTTGAGTCTACCTTTCCATACCACAAACTGTTCAGCTTTCCATGCTGGGGTCACCCCTCTCTACTACTACTTTTACCAGAATTCATTATCATGAGAAATCCTCCTGGTTCCCAGCAGAGATGTCTGAGCTGCTGGCTATTCTTCCCAACGCAGAACTGGCCTGTGAGGCGATGGCAGACTTTTCAGTAAGACTAAGGACAACCTCTATTGGCACCATAAAATCTCAGATTATTCCATGACTGGAGGTGTACAATCACAGAGCATCAGAATGACATCGGTGCCGAAAGTGCCTGCAGGTTGTGATGGACTCGGTGTACCTGCAGGTCAGCAAATGATGACTCTGGAGTGATGAGTTATACAGTTCAGAAATAGTGTCATTCACTATCTATCCTGGTCATAAACACCACAGTGGCACTTCATACCATTTTATTTTCAGTCTTACTACAGAAAAAGAGACAAAATCATTCTCTTTGAGTTACAGTTGCATGTATAAACAAACTTCAAATAATCCCATAAAAGTGCCACTCCTTCGTTTGTTCAGGTCCCACACTGGACACATAACCTAGGATATACAGCATCCGTAGCAACACACCGAGTGTGTGCAGTGCTTGAGCCGTAAGATAAGAATAAAATAAAATGTAAAAGGTGACCTCAGAGAGAGTCTAAACAAGAGCAAAGAACTTGCAGGTAATTTGTGGCTCGATTTTGGGTTTTTCCCCCCGCTGCATTACCGGGCAGTAGGAATTTCTGGGGTTGTACTCAGTAGGTGCCTGGCACATTGTGTGACAAGAGTTCTACATCTCTACTCGGGCAATGGAGGGTATTTGTGAGTTCTGTCCTGGCACCTTCCCAAGGGAGCCCTACAGCTCCCATTTGCACATTTTAATGCCCAG
>Ga0181612_111259_pt1 | contig 24332 bp, 12 predicted proteins | sample HoacroProtozoa21_FD_119630 | JGI IMG/M metagenome (GOLD analysis project Ga0181612, IMG submission 119630) | Hoatzin crop microbial communities from Cojedes, Venezuel. Combined Assembly of Gp0051906, Gp0051904, Gp0051908
CCTGACAGATTACATTCCTTGCCAGTGATGTGAATGTGAAATTACTGTTGTATCTTTATCTGTAACTTACTTATTTCAGCGTCTTTTAAAATATCATCCTAAAAAGTACATATGCATAAGGAAAGATTTTTGGAAGTTCCTTTTCTCCAGATCAAAGGATTATTGTTTTTTTTCTTTACAGGAGATGATCTTACTCTAGGCCAGCCTTATTAACCAGAATTATGTTATTAAGTTATTAGGAGCTTGCTTCCAAAATTTTAGAAAAAGGCTAGTGCAGATGAAATTTACAGTCTGAAGACAATAAAGCACTAACCTAGCTTCTGAACACAAGTCAAGAGACAGTATTGTCTTCTCTTCAGTTTATTCAACTATTTCTATGAAAGATATCATTTCTTGGAAGTGGGAAGCTATTTTTTGCACCCTTCTCTTTTAATCTGTGAGGGAAAATTCATTATTAGGCTGAGAGGTGCTATTTATTATCTCTAGTAAACTGTGTTAAGACTTAGAACTATCTCACACCTTCATACAGAATTCATTAGTGAAGAAATTGAAGTTTATTACTGTTAGTCAGCAGATACCTGTTTACTGTAATAAATGAGCTTTAAACACAAAGATGTTTTAGACACACGTTTTTTTTTCTTTCATAACTAACATACAAGCTTTTTACTAGTAGAATATAAATGTTTGGTTTGATAACATAAAATTAAGTCCCAAGTGTCATTCAAACAGAAATGACTACAAATCATGAGTAAAAAAATGTAGTAATAAAGTTGTTACTAGTTTCTTTTACATTTTTTTATTTAGTCGTCATCTCGGTTTTTATATGTATTTGTATAACTACTCAGTGAACACAGATCTTTCGAATTATACAAAATCTGGTGTTGCTTTTTAGTAACATATTTTAGTAAATACTGCCACCCAGTGAATAGATGCTGGCACTGGCAAGGTGCAGGTGGAAAGAGCAGCAGGATGGTCTGCCACAAGTTAGGTGATCATATTCCCTTGTCAGAATAGGCCACACCGGACAGCAAAATTGGTCATGAGGCAGTCCGTTTTCTCTGAATCACACTGGAGCCATCTTAGGGCCTGCTCAAACAACTCTTCCTGGGAAAAAATAAGGATGTTGGTACACTCCAAGAAGTTAAATTCCCTAGTTCACCAGGGTCCAGGGAAGATTTCTTTTCAGGAGGCCTAATAGGTTTTAACTATGCTGTTTATTTTGCAGTCCATACTGTAAGATGAGAAGTGGATGAATGAGAGGGATGGTGTGTTCATTTTTACAATTCTTTGGGGAATCCAGGGCAAATAGATAGGGCCGGACCAAAAGAAAAGTCCTGTGGGGAGCTTTGAGCAGGACAGACTGAGGATGAAAAGACTCCTGTGGCCTTAGATCATCCCTCTTTACTTGGCACAATCTCCATCAGACAGAGGAAATTTCATTTCCAGTCATGGATGGATTCTGTAGTGGAAACTTTAGACCAGTTTATGTCACAGGTTGTATGAAAAGCTGAAATTACATCCTGCCATTAAATTTGTCAAAAAACTTAAGATGAACTCAACCTTTTTAAAGGAATAAAACTTGCTAATTTACTATTTAATTAAAAAAAAAAAAAATCAGCAGATCCTTACTCCAATATGTTCTCATTGAATATAGTGGTTAAAGTGTGGGGAAGATTAATCAAGCTAATGCTGAGCCTTTCTGAATTTTTGAAAGGCCCATACTTGCTATTAATTACTAGAAGAGTGCTATCTTTCACACTTTCACGTTCCTATGTATGGTGTAAGTAATTATTTTTTCTTCCTTTTTTTACCAGATAAGCCCTGTGGACATCCTGGAGATACTGAGTTTGGTTCCTTTGAACTTACTAGTGGAAGTGAATTTGTATTTGGTGCCAGAGTTGAGTACAGATGTAATGATGGGTAATACTGGTTTTATTCAATATATGGGAGTTAACATGAGGTGTTAATGTTAAAAGAAGTGTCAGTTATGGATGCAGCTGCACCTTACTAATATTTCATGCTTGATTATTGTTTAATTTAAATTTCTGCAATTACAGTAAAACTGAAGATAACTCTTTCTCATGTCTGGTGCTGTTGGAGCAGCTGAACTCATGCACCTGAAGCTGTCATCCAAAGTATCTGAAATACGTAAGGGTGTAGCTAACTTGATATCATGGCTGTCTGAGTAGAAAACAAAAATAGTGATCTGTCTGTAAAGCTGCCTCATGACTCCACCAGCCAGCCAGTTCAGACAGAAATGCAGCTATGTCTGCTGGAATCAGTACTCTCAGTAGACAGTCATGATGCAGTTACGTTAGCAAAGTCATTAGGCCATACAACAGAGTCTCCTATTCAGAACCACAACTCATCAGTCCTGCTTAAATCGTTTCTGTGCATTATGAAGTAAAATGTATTGTAAACATGTTTGAGAGAGACATTTCTGGTAGGCTCACTAACATGTCCTCACTGACTGCTTGGAACAAATTCTTCTCTCTTCCTCCTCTATTTGTCTTCTTCAATGAAAACTGCAGCAAGGCGAATACATAGTATTATGTTTCATTAAGTAAGCCTATGACTGGATGCTTTCCTCTTGAAATGCAAATCAGGTATAAGCATGGTACAGTGATTTAGCCATGCTTTTGCAGTCTTTATATTGCTGGAATCTGTAAGTCTGAGTTCCACAAAAAGAGTTCTAAAATCAGTATTCTCCTTAATCCTGTAAATTCAGACAGTTCACTGTCACTTTAGACTAGCTGTACTTCCTCTGACTACATTTCAGACAAAGCAGAAGCCATGGCATTGTGGCCATGTTGCCCTCAAACCTAAAACAGTACTAGCTCATCAAAGCATGAGATACATATGGTTTGGATTAAGTCCTATTTTGATGCTGTCATATGACTTTCAGTCATACTAGAACATGCTAGAACATGTGAAACCTACTTCCTTTGCTTCACAAACAGCAGCACTGCTGTTTGTCACATAATGAGACTGTATTTTAGCATTGTTTACTTTTTATTCGGTAAGATACCGGATGCTCAGCCAAAGAAATTACCGTGAGTGTCAGGCAGATGGATGGAGCAATGACATCCCTCACTGTGAAGGTAAATGGAGTGTGACATTTAATTCTTTATCAAACTGTCTTTTTATCTGTCCAATACTATCTAGAGCTAGTCTGTGATCTATTAGTATTCATTCACATATGTTTAAATTCAAGTTACGCAGCAGTGAAACTCTTACAATGACTGCTCAGCCATTTTAGTCCAATAAGCACTCAAGCTTTTATTAAAAAGCATTCACAAAATGGAGTCTCGCCACCCCCAGACTGGCTTAAAGCTCTGCCTCACCTAAAGGCCCTGATAGAGTAGATGACTGCAAAACATGGTTACAAAAGACAGCTGAGATGAGGCATTTCAGATGTATATGAAAGCACGTGTTTTTTTAGCTAGTTTCCTCCTCCACCTTTGTGGATATCTTAGCCATTAAGAGTTTGTTATAAGTTCTCCCTATTAGCATACTGTGGAAGAGCTTCAGTAAGTAAGAATGAGAGCAAGAGAGACCCAGACCTCAAGACTTAATAGGCTGGATGGCTCAGATGATACTTCCCTGATCTTGGAAACCTTTTCACCAGTTTGAAACCTATATGATTATGCAAATAAGCTTCCTTTCTTCCCAAAGATAATTTTTAACTATTTTTTTAATCTATCTTAACATGTGTGCACCAGTGAAGTTTCTCTTTAGGTTATGATATGTCACATTGAGTTTACTGGATTTTGAGTGTCCTCAATTTTAGGCATACAAGTCTCTATCTGCACAGTATAGAGGCATGGTTTCCAACGTTTTTTGTCACATGTCACCAAGATACTGCAATTTCAAAGTCCTCATAAGATTGTTCTTTTATGATTGAGGAGTTTTCATTAGGCTGAAATATGATTGTCTATGAACGAAAGTATTTGTATAATGTCCGAATTGTGAGGAACCTAGAAGATAGAATGTGAGCTCATAGAAAAGGCAGATGGCTTATAAGATAGAGAATGTTGTGAGAGAAGTGGGAGCTATGGTAGGCAAAACACCAGCCACTTTCGTACATGCTCAATGATATCTATGTGACCATTTAAGATTTAACTTTGATAGTCATTTCCCCTTTAATCCAACAACATACATTAATTCTTCCTCTTTCTGCAGTTACAAAGTTAGGAGATAGAAGAGGTCTAAATTCAAGGCTGACATTGTGTTTGTTTACTACTATAATTCATCTGATATCCTTAATTAAGATTTTTAGTTAATAACTGAACTGTTGTAGTCAGTCTATAACACAGCAATTTTCCAGGTGTTCGTCTATAGCAAATCCAGTTTGGCGTAGCTCTTAAGTAAATTAACTAACTTTGACAAAGTTAATAGCCCTATATGTCATTCAAGGCTCATCTAACCATCCATAGAATTCACAGGACAATTTAGACTGGGCGAGACCTCAGGAGGCCATCTAGTTCAGTGAGTGCTTTGTCTTTAGCCTTCAAGGGCAGAGAAGAGGATGATGAGAGCTGGCCTACAAGCTTCATGCTATGTCAGTCTGTCTTTTTGCTTAAGATTTTGTATTATATCTGTTGCAAACGGTCTATGAATACATAACAAGAGTGTATATTTTTAATATGTGTACAGAAATGACAATGGGTTTTCTGTATTTTAACTTTCTTGTAAGTCAATTTATTTTACAGAATAGACCTCAAAATGGCTCTTTTTTTCCTTTTCTTTTGTTTTGTTTTATTTTTCAGTGGCAAAGTGTTTACCTGTACAAGCACCAGAAAATGGAAGAATAATTACGACTGGTGCATTTGAGCTAGGCCAAGAATATTCCTTTGGCCAGGTTGTAAATTTTGAATGTAGTGCAAAATACAGGCTTGTTGGATCTAAAGAAATAATTTGCTCCTCTGATGGAAAATGGAGTAGCCATTTGCCTCGGTGCCAAGGTAAAAAGGATGTTATTTATCATCTGTAATCAAGAAGCTTTATTCTCACAGACTTCTAAGGACTGGTTACCTTATGGGAAACTACAAAGCTTTCACTTTATTCGTTGCATATATGTAGAAGAAGGAGGATAAGAAGGAGAAATCAGAGAATACTGGATGCTAACATAGTCATAATGGTCCATCTGTTTGTTCCATATTTTCACTACAAGTTGTATGTTTTGCCAGGCTGCAGTTAATTTCTTTGAAACTGTTTTTGATATGTCCACATCAGATTCAGTCATGTCAGTGTTGATTCAACCAAAGTAATTACAAGCAGTTTAGAATCTATGTGAACCAAGTTTAAATAACAAGTATGATTTTAATTCACTTGTGTTCTTAGGGTGTGTAAAATACAAAGAAATCATGAAGGATTTTTCTTTCTTCAAACTAATGTGTTTTGACAAATTAGAGGGTTAATTAATGTTTAATATTAAAGAACCACAAAATCACAGAATAGGTGAAGTTGGAAGGGACCTCTGAAGGTTCTTCAAAGCAGTCAGCTAGGCCAAGTTGCTCAAGACCATACCCAGTTGGCTTTTGAACATCTCCAAGAATGGAAACTGCACAGCCTCTCCTGGTAACCAGTTCCAGTGTTTGACCACTCTTAAGTAAAAAATGTTTTTTGTGTTTAAGCAGGATTTCCTGTATTTCATTTGTACTCATTGCTTCTCATCTTGTCACTGCATGCTGATGAGAAGGGTCTGGCTCCATCACCTTTACTGCTGCCTGCCCCAACACAGTCAGGAATTTATACAAATAAAGAAGATCCTCCCTCCTCTCCCCAGCCTTCTATTCTCTAGACTCTTTTTGTCTGACATTTTTTCCAATTCCTGAATTAACTTCATGTCCCTTCACTGGACCTGCTCCGGTATGTCCATGTCTTTCCTGTATTGGGGAGCTCAGACCTGGACACAGTGCTCCAGATGTGGTCTGACCAGTGCTGACTAGAGGGGAAGGATCACCTCTTTCGACCCGCTGGCAACACTCTTCTCCATGGAGCCAGGACGCTGTTTTCTTTGCTTGCTGCGAAGGCGCATTGCTGGCCCCTGTTCGACTTGTCCAGTAGGACTGCCAGCTTTTCTTCTGCAAAAGGACTTTTCAGCCAGTCGACCCCACCCTGCCCTGCCCTGCCCGCAGCTTCTGCTGGTGGCTGGGGTTATTCCTCCCGTTTTGCGGATCATATGTTTTTGGATTGTCAGCATGTCAGAATGAATCCCAGGAAGCTTATGGTAACAATCCATCACTAGTAAATATTCAGTCCATCAAGTGCCTTAGATTCTTTATGTCTTACCTGATTGGGAAGGGCACGTTTGAAGAGCGGAGCAGACATGTCAGGATGTCAGATACCTGTATGTTTTCTTCACAATTTCAGCGCTGCGTTTTGCTGCTTTGAAACTCCCATTTATTAGAATTTGAACAGTAGAAAGTGGGATTAAACACACGCGCTTGTAAAACTTGCAGGATACAGTGAATTTCATCACATGATGATATTTCCACTGAGCTATATTTCATCCTAAATACGAAGTAAATCCAGCAAGGGAATCCAAGAGAACTCTTTGGTGTCCTGCTCTGTGGCCTCCGAAACAGCGTCTTGAATATTTTCTGACATTATGAGTGCAGCTTTTGGAAACTGCGAGATCTCAGTGGTTTTGTTGGGTTTGGCAAGGAGCTGGGGATGCTGAGGTTCTTTTACAGGTAGTGAAGCACTCCAGTATCAGTTTTCCAGATAGTTCAGTTGTTTCTTCCTGTTGATGCCATGATTTAACTAATTGTCTGCTGGCTAAGAGAGCGTATCACATTTGCTGGAAATTACAAGGAAATGAAATTATCGGTAAAACGGAAAACCCTAAATTTCAGCTAGCCTAGTTGCGTATTTTAGAATGTCCCCTGCCTTATATACTGATTCTGAGATCCATTAAAATCCAAAGCAAAGCCCTGAAATCTGTCTCAAGAACCAATTTGCTATTGATGCTGTCCTACACCGCACTTCCTACCTGGCACCCACAGTCACGTCAGTGAAAAGTTCTCAAATAAGTTTCAATCGGTTTCTAAATGCAACTGTTTTTGTGAAGTCGAGTGAAAGAAACCTGAAACTTGATTCCAATAGGCATTTATTCTCAGCAAATAAAAATAAACAAAAATATATGGATTTTGTCTTGCTCAATTTCAGAGATTATCTGTGACCTGCCAGAAATACTGCATGGATACGTACATTCTCCAAAGGAGTCTTACAAGGAATCTGAACAACTACAGTTTGCCTGTGATGAAGGGTACAGATACGGTGAAAGAGCAGGCGCGCAGTGTACTGCATCAGGATGGAATCCAACCCCCTATTGCACTGGTTAGCCTTGCCTGAAGTTATTTTGCACGTTTGTTGCGTTTGGAAGTCATTTCACAGATTAGTGATGACACAAGTTAGTTCATTCGTAACAAAATAAATCCATCCACATCTGACCAATATCCCATGAAGATCTGGAGGGATTAAGTGTTAACGGGATTAGAAATCTGGATAAGAGTTTCCCACGGACAGCAGTAGCACAACCAGTTATTTCAATATTTTGTTACTTGAGTGTAGTTAAATACGTCCACAAAGCAACAATTGCTTTAGTACAGTGCATGAATAAGATTGATGCTTAAATGCTTCACGCAGCATTAGTAGCTGTTGTTATTTTATTCTTTTTTTTTTTTTTTTGTATGATTCTGCATTAGTGGGGAGAACATAGGAAAACTATTTCCTGGGTTAGAAAAAAATACTAATTTGGACAAATAGGAAGGGTAAAGCTGAATCTCTTTACCTTCTACAAAATACAAGGAAAATGTTTTATCTAGGCAATGGAAAATGAAACACTGAAAAGAATATATAAACAACCAGAACAAAAAAACCCAACGTATTAATACCAGAGAAATTCATACTGCAGAAGTAATCTGAGATTTCTAATGGCGTGGGAAAATCAACATTTGAAAGCAACTTCTTAGAGAAGTGGTATGGTTTTTGAAGTCCTGTTGTCATCACATCAAGTCTCGATACCTTTTTATGTGTGTTTAACATGAACACAATGGGTACATGTCAGTGGCTGTGCTATATGTTGGAGGACTGGGTAAAGAAATGTTTGTGTGATACCATATGAATTGAAGCAGTGTGAGTAAAACCGGGAAAAGCGAATAGTTTTAGCTTGATGAGCTACTTAGGAACGACAGGCAGTTCTTTGAGGGGGAGATACAAGTTAATGCATCTTCAGGTATTGCGTGTTCAGTAGTTGCGATGTTGTGTCACCATAGCCAAGACTCTGCTACTTGTAATCATAGGACTAACCACTCAGTAAAATACCACTCAACGTCTCGTCCTGTATGAAGATTTGAGACAATAGAAGTTTGCTTGACCTCCTGAACTGACCTCTGCATTTTGTCTGGGTGTCCTGATGAGTCTTACCGTAGTTTGAGCAGACTGAGCAGGTTGCTAGTCATTATATCTGTTCTTGAGACTTCCAGGCTACTAGTTCTCATCAACCAATTCCAACCAAAGAGGAACAATTCAAAAATGATCCCTATTTTGCTGGTAGAACTTCCGTAAGAAATTGTTGGTGTACTGTGCAACCTTTCAGAAATGACTGGAAATTACAAAGGTGTCTTTCAAATTAAAATCCTGAGTTCAGTTTGTAAGCTGCCTTTCAAGACTTCTTTTGAAATAGCACGGTAGTGTCATAGGAAGAACAATCTGAAGCTGACATGGCCATTTCTAAAGGAGTTTGAGCAAATGTGAAGTAGTCCAGTTTCAGAAGGAGTAGTAGTCCGTTGGTGGCCATAAGTGTCTAAGCTGAAAATTACAATGGAATTGCAAAGACGGATTATACATAAAGGTGAAAATGACAGTAGTTTCTACACAATCATTACATCAAGAATTGTGTACAGCATAGATTTGAAGTTCACTAACCCTAAGCCATGGACATGAAATGATGTATCAACAAGGATCAAAGTGACATGGTGTGCATGAATCCAGCCACTGTCCGTGACTCTTAGTCTAGGATGAAGACAGCAATTTCTTCAATGTCATGAGAACTGTAATTACGCAACCGCATTATCCATGGTGTTCAAACTTCCCATCAGAGATTCTCTGAGGGTCAATACAATTTAATCTGTTTACAATGCTGAAGCTCCCGCTTGCTTTCTAACTCCCAAATGCCTTCCGAGCAGTTAAGATGAAAAATCCGTAATTTCTGAGGCTAGTGCTGATTGACATCAGCCCTCTGGGTCATAGATTTTACTTTTATTTCATTCAGCTACAACACTTAAAGATTTCAACCAAATCTCCCAATCCCACAAAGAGAAATACGCGTGCCATGTCCCAGTTGAGACAGTGTGATCTAAATTTGGCGGAAATCGTTAGTACCTTGAATTGTCTTCAAGAAATTACCAAACACTTGAAACTGGAAAAAAACGTTGGCAACAGGGCAATGTTGTAGGATATTATGTACCACTGACCTTGCCGGGACCTCTTCCAGAAGGCTCCTTTAGAAATAAAGAGTAGTCAGTCATAGTGCCCACTCAGTTCGTGAGCTTTCTTGCTTCAGGATTAGCAGTGATACAAATTAATATGCATTGCCTACGGTTTAGCAGCATACTGCTTTTGAGAAGTGCCAAACAGAACATTCTTCCAGATGCAGATATCCTGGGCTCTGATACTTGGGGCATATTCAGATAGGGGTTCTGGATCCTACTTGACTTACCGCTGAACCTAGATGATTCAGCAGTATGTGCATACCGCTGATTCATCCACCTTCATTCCCAAGCAGGACCAACCTGGAGTTACCTTATAGTCATGCCCTCCCAGCCCTGAGTGTGTTGGTGCTACTCGTCTGAGTTGGAAGCAGAATATGAAAAACCCCAAAAGACGAACTCCAGTTTATAAAGAATATCTTTGCCTGAGTTATCTGAGCATAAAGATATCATGAGCTTTTTAGAATACCACTCTCGTCCTTTCTTAGTTGTTGACGTACTTGCAGTGTCAGTGCCAGAGCCTAAGCTTATCACACAGCCTTCGAATGATCAGTTCCTAGTGAAGAATAGTTACTCCTCCTTTTAGGACCTGCCAGAGAACCTGCCCTCCCTTGCGACAGCGCCCATAAACCAGCCCAGGAGAGCTGTGAGTGAGCCCAGCATAGGTTATTTTAAGCTCTAGCTGTGGAACAACCTGCTGGAAAAGATCAGTCAAATTCAGCTTGATCACCTCTAGTTCTTGCTCCCGCCATTCTCTTTGCAGTTGATATTTAGTCTTCTAATTAACATGACATCAGTAACAGCTGTCACTCTCCTCTTGCAGAACCATACATTTCTAAGAGTGAGAGAGAAATGTAACCTTTTCTTTGCCCTAAGAAACATCTTTTTAACAATTTTACGCAGTTATTGTCCATGTACTATAAAGCTAAGGACTTATGCAATAAATGTAAATATATCATTTGAATTAGCATCCATTTTTTCTCTTTTTGTTTAGAAATTGTATGCTCTCCTCCAAGAATTCCCAACGGGAACTTTAGACCTCAAGAAGACAACTACATAGTAGGTGATGTAATCACAATAGAGTGTGATCCTGGATACCATTTTAAAACATTGACTGGCAAAACCACATCTGAATGCACCAAGAATGGCTGGGTGCCTGATCCAGGCTGCGTCCGTAAGTAGCTCTCGTGAGTGAAGACACAAGATGTCGAGTTGTTGGAAATATCTCAGTGAAAAAGAGGTCAAGAGAAAAACTTAAGAAGTATGAGAAATGAGAGTTGCTTCTTCATTGTGTTTCTTGGTGAGGTAGAGCTTAATTTGACGGTTTGGAAAAATTGTCTGTAAAAAGAATGGTATTGTCCACATTTACATTGTGTTTGTAAACACAGGCATTATGTAGTACTGTACTGTGAAAGTGTGTGTTAAGAAGTGCTGTAGTCAGCTCCCTGTCAGGAAGGTTTGTGGTCCTCCTGAGGAGTAGCATGCCAGTCAAGATAAGAGGACGCAGAGAGTGTTAAAGTATCCAAACCAAACAAAAGCACAGGTAACAGTTGGAAGGTATCTTCCATCGTAGTTGTTGCAGCTTTAGATTTTTACTTGCAGTTGTTTGTTGGAATATTATGAACAACCACAGTTTTATTCTACCTTTTATAACCTGTCAAATATCAAACCATATGCAATGGTAACAGGGGAGCCACCCAAGGTATAGGTAACAACAGAGACAGCAGAAGCAGAGTGCCGATGTTCCTGCGCTCCTTGGGATCTGCCAAGGTGTGCACTTCTGACCCTGCCAGTTTCAGAAATCACTTGGGTGATGAAGCTGAATCTGAATAAATTGTCTCCTGAGTTTTTTGTCACGCATTTGTTGATGATGTTCTTGTTAAATTCTATTTCAAGAGAAACCATGTGACTACCCAGCTATAGAAAATGGCAAGTTAAGTGGAACACTGGAGTACTACAAAAACTATTACTTTCCAATGAGGCCTGGGCAGCATGCGGATTACCACTGCAATACTGGTTATTCAACCCCGACTGGACAATACTGGGTTCGAATAGCCTGTTCGGAAAGGGGCTGGTCTCCAGCACCAAAATGCCTCAGTAAGTACATTAGTAAGTACATTTCCACCATATGCTCAGTTCTGTTAGAATGACGAGAGATCTGTGCAGCAGAAATTGTGCCAATGGAGCACAAGACAGAAGAAAGAAGAGTTTGTTAAAGTAGAATGGCTTTAGCTGACCCCTGGAACTGCACCCAGACTGTCATTCTGTCTGCAGAGCTCAGACTGTAGTCTGACACTGGTAAGTGACGCTCTGAAGTGAGTAAGGCTGAAACGGTGTGTTTAGATTTTGGAGTTTCTTTCCTCCTGAAATTATCCATGAGATGAAGATATACATAGGAAATGTTCCTCTTCTCCGGCCTCTGGGTCGCATGCATGCATCTACTTTCATCTGCACACACAGCTGCGCATACAAAGAGAGTTTCTGCTCTGCGTAGATATATTCTTCCTTGCGTGACTTGGGCACTTAGTCTAGAGGTTCCTCCCTGAGATGTGTTGCCTGGTCTATTTGGCTAACATGGAGCTAAGAAGGTAGCCAACTCTTGCAGTAAGCTGAAAGGGAGCGTGGCATCAGCAAGAGACCCAGATAAACACAGTGCTGTGATTCTCTCAACTGGCTCATGCGGCTCTCCTGTCCCTGCATGCTGCTGAGGGCAGTCACGGTACAAATGTGCAGAACGTAACCCTGTAAAACGTCTACACATGGCTCATTCAGATCTTTTAGAATGTAAGCCCTGGCATGGTACTCATATTCCCTTTGTCTTCAGCAGCGAAACCTTGTTATAACATAGCTGTTCATCAATATAACTCCTTGTGCAGCCTAACTTTAATTTCTTGTCTTCTTTCAGCCTCTCACTATGCCACGTGATACCTATTTCTCTTGCTTCCTTTCCAGTTGACATCATACTGGAAGGGAGGAGGAATAGGAAAGATACCTCTCCTAACTCCAATTCCAGCTTTTGTTCCTGACTTGCTCTAAGCCTGAAATTTCTAGAATGTCTCACAGGAACATTAAATTCTTTAGATAATGATTTCATCTGGACAAAAGAAATAATTCAACCTAACTTTTCTTGGACTGTAAAAATACTTTTTTAGGAAACAATTCCACCCTGACAGAGACACCGACCATGGAATCTTTTGGACCGCCACCCACTGGCATTTTGACATAGCAATGAGCGAGCAAAATAAAATTGTGTGAATCCTAAGGTTAGGCAATTGCAGGCGTTACTGGAATAAACACCAAAAAATGTGATGTGGAATTTAAACTTTCAAAGCTGTTGCACAAAAGCATAATTAATTCTGCTCCCAGCATGCAAATACATCCTCTAGTGTTCCTCAAAGTCTTTTTTCCATATCTTTATTGGCTCTCTAATGTACGAATATTGCTGTTTGTTATGGTGTTAATTTCTTAAAATGTTTTCCTTCACAATACAAGACCATAACATCCAACCAAGATGACTGATTTCCATTTGTTTAGACTTGTTTAAACAACGTGTTCCACGTGATGTGAAATCAGTTACAACATTGGGTCTGTCTGCACTAGCGTGTTAGTGTGCAAGAAGGGGTCCTTTGGTACATATTTGCTTTAGTCCTGCAGTATGTGCCCTCTAAGTGACCTCTTTTTGGTAGAAGTGAGGTGGTGCTTGCACACTGTGAGGATCTCTGGTGTGTCCCCCCTTGCAATATGGACAGCAGGTCCTCTTTATGCATGCGCAGTGCAGTGCACGCCCAACATGAACTCATTTCTAGTGAAAACCAGGTGCGGACATACAATTTTTGGAAGTTTACAGGATTGCTGCACATCAAATCCCTGTCCACCCCTACTTGCGCTGCTTGAGTTGGTAACTGTGAACTTTGACTTTTCTCTTTACAGTTGTCCCCCAGGAAGAGAGCTCAATGTTGAAGCAAAAATTCATGTACTCTTAAAAATGTTCTCAGTTGTACTGCTGGTTCATTGTCCTCCTCCTCCTGTGTATTAGAAGCATGTAATTTAGCAGTGTTTTACTTTGAAGAAATTCTGTCTATCTCTTTCAGAAAAATGCCAGAATATCAATTTTGATGATGGTTATTTCACCTCGCGCAAGAAAACATTTCATTTGCAGGAGAAGGTCACCTACAGTTGTCATACTGGTTTTGTAACTCCAGAAGGCCAAGGAACAGGAGTGATACAGTGTCAAATGGATGGCTGGACTCCACCTCCAAAGTGCATCAGTGAGTAACGTAAAGGCTTCAGAACTCCCTGTCATTGTCACTGGCACAGACAAGGTGTCCTATTTAGTCAGATTTTTGCCATCTAGATAGGTAGGGTTTTCTTACTGGGCAGAGGGAGACTCCAGTAGAGGACTGATCCTGCAGAGACTAACCTTCTTGGGGCGCCAAGAGGTAAGGAGAGAAAACATAAAAGACCTGAGTAAGGCAGGAAAATAGCTACCGTCTTCTAGGTGAGCTATCTTTTTGGACCTCTGTAGCACAAAGCAGATGGTAATCACTGACCTCTCCAGTGATTCTGACCTGATGCAGATGCTCCAAATTATTCCCAATTCTCGCACCTTTCACACTTGTGAGGGAAGATTTATGAAGAAATGCCTGTGAACCAAGAGATTCTGCCAAGAACTTTCTTTAAATGTGACCAAGCTAGAGAAAAATGGGATTAATTATTTGGAAAGATGTTATCACTATGCATAAAAAGCAGTATACAGATGTCTTCCCTGGTGTTAAAAAGCACATTTGTGAAAAACACTGGAGTGCTTTTTCCTGATAATACCTCCATACTGTGGTTGCCTTTCTCCTCTTAGAAGTTCCTTCCTCTCCTGAACAGGGATGTGGGATGGTGTTTAATCTTTCAGTGTTATCCTACCAAGGCTCGTGATGTTGACCATCTTTAGCCAATATTTTATCTTGTCCTTTTATTTCAGACTGCCTTTACCAAGGATTTGGCAGCTTTTTCTCTGACCCTGTCACAAATGACCATAGGGAACAGAAGTATAAACTGCTTGCTATGACACCAGTAATAATAATATCTAGTAGAAAGAAAGGAATTGAATCTAAGGAAGAAATATTAATACTGGGTATGACTTCTAGACACGTATTTCTGAAGATTAATGCAACAGATATTATGTGAATGTGCCACACACAAAATTTTGCATTCATATTCTGGCAGTGCAGAATTTTTAGTGTTTCAGACATACGGAGTAGTTCAGTATGGTAGCACACGCTAAAGCACCTACAGAAATGATGGTTCCAAAGGACAGTGTTTCTGGATCAGAAAGTGCACTAACTTTGTTTTATTCTGCAGAATCATGTAAAGCACCTCATGTGGACATTTTGAATTACCATGCAAATAAAACTATGTTTGTGCCTGAAGATACAATCGAGTATGCGTGTTCGGAGGGATATCAAACTGCAGATAATATGCCAACTGGTACCACAAGGTGTGGCATAAATGGTGAATGGAGTCCAGCGCCGCAGTGTCTTGGTGAATATTGTTCTGTTTGCTAGTCAGTCTAACTCTGTATACACTTTGTGAAGCTTTTTTCTTTAAGACTTTCTTTGGTTTTTTTCTTATCAGTAGCATTTCATGTACTTTTTGTGGGGTGTACACTGTATGTTAAAATATTTTTTCTTTATAGCAATAGAATGTGAAATGCCGACATTGCCCAGTGGAGATTTTTATCCGAAGAAGGGTAAATACCGCAATGGAGATGTTGTGAAATTTACCTGTACAAACAAGTACGTTAGAGTGGGACCTGCCTCTACTCAGTGCTATTACTTTGGATGGTTTCCATCACTGCCAGTATGCAAAGGTAATTCTGTTAACTTCATTCTAGTAGGAAGTAGATGAAAATGCCTGGGTCCTGAAGACTTCTGGGGACACCTTCTGAAAGTCAGTCATGCTCCCAAGAACGATTATGCCATCTTTGACTGTAAAAGGGCAGGAACTGGTCCGCTTTGGATCATTACGTAGTGTTTTGCTATTTCCTGTGAAAGATCCTGAGGAGCTGAACTTTCAGTGTTGACCTTTCTTTTAGCTTTAGCTATGCCAGCTGGAGTTCTGCAATAACTGCAAGTCAGCTTGTAAATGGCTTGTGCAAAAGTTCACTCAAGTTACTGACTATAATGTATGAAAAACTATTTATTATTCAAAAAGTCATAAATAATATGTAATATGGTAGCCAGGAAGGATTAATTTCAGTAATCTTCTCTCTTACTGTACCCTAAACGTCCTAAGTTTTGCCGCTGCCTGATGCTGGTACCCATCAGATATTGTACTCTGTGTTCCTTTTTCCGATCACATGATATTGAAGAAAATAAATTTTTTTTTGAGATGACACAGAGCTGGACCCAAGCAGAAGAAACTCAGTGAAGGGTTTTCCCTGAGAAAATCCTCAGCTTCATCCAATAGGATGAACAAACTCATGCAGAAGGGAAGGTACGTGCCCCTGTTCTTCTCTTCCTCTTTCAGACACAGCACAACTTAGTGGCATCTGAAAAGGGTTTATTTTGCTGGTGCTATGCCCCTTCATGAGACAGCTTGAGAGGATGAAGGGATCTCATATTTCTCATGTCCCTTCCTTCACACTTGATCCATTTCCTTCTTTTTGCTCACTCTCTTTTGCATTTAAAAACAAGTATGTTTCATCTAGTTGGCTCTTCAGCTCAGGAACACTTTAAGCTCCCCTAATAGGAGTTCCATTTGCTCTGTCAGACATGAATTCCTTTAATATACACTACATATCACTTGCTGGGTGATTTTTATAACATTGTATAACACTTTCATAACATTATAACATTATTACTTGCAGAATTTTCACACTTTTTCCTTTTTTCCTTTTTTTTTTTTACTTAAAGAATACTGAAGTTGTCATCCATGCAACACTTTTTTTTCTCTTAAAACTGGGTTGGTTTTATCAACCACTTCTGTCATAGCAGGCAGCTGGGAGTGCGTGGAAGTAACAGAGTAGACTGAGCCAGGTTCACGCATATCTTTTCGTGATCTCCAGACCAGCAGGAATCCAGATATTCAAAGGCATAAACCAATGGCCTGTTTAACCTGTTCTACTGATTTTTCTTAGCTTTAAACAACAAACTCGATTTACTTTGTGTTTCACTTTACATGTAACTGTGCTAATAGTACTGCGTTCAGAGCATAAGCTTTGATCTCTTGATTTCAGTGAACGCCAGACGCTGTGGACCTCCACCTGAGGTTACCAATGGAAGCATTGCTGGTGGCTCTGTGAAACAGTATCAGCACGGGGACAGAAAACAGTATGAATGCAACATTGAATTTAAATTGGTTGGATCAAAGGAAATAGAATGTGTTGACGGACAATGGTCATCTTCTCCCTCTTGCATTGGTAATCTATATAACTCTTCCTTGAAAGAAGTCTTATAATTCACTGTAGGCTAATACTTCACAGATATTTTCACAATTAAAATTAGCTATTTGCAGGTATAACGTGCAATGTTCAAAATCATGTTATGAATGAAAAGTAAACGCACACTATAGGTAAAGCCAGAATTTTATTAGCCGTATAATTGAAATCTTAGCAGTCCAATCAAAGAATTGTTGTGAGTCCAAATCAAATGATTACAGGAAGAGAAAGAAAATAAAGACATCATAGATGAAGACTAATTATATAAATAATGCAGAATACCATTGCATATTTGTAGTACAAATAATTTATAAGATATAATTACAATTGTTGTACACACACTCTACCTTATTGACCCCTTTTTCTGGTTTTATGCTTGCCCTTCCACTGCCTCTTTGGGTCCTACAGTCAACGGGTTCAGTCTGATGCATTTTGGAGGGAAGTTACAGCACGTTACCAGTATCTCAAGTCATTCACTGAGAGGAAGAAGATGTTGATGCTGATGACTTCCTCTTCCTCCTCACAGCATCTGCTTGGGGCAATTTTTAGGTTTACTAGCATGCTCTTATGCCTTGCCCTGTCCTCACTGATCTATAAGTTCTGAATCAGATCTGTTAAATGCGTTTTATGTATGTTAGAGACTTGCCCTTTGTTCTTTGTGTTATCCCTGAAACCAGTTGTGATCAGCTCCAGGTCTAAGCTGGCCTTTTGAGAGCTATTCCTAGCCTTTGGGTGCCAGGCTATGCCCTGTCTCTTACCATCCCATGCCTCTGCTCTGCCACGCCCAGCCTTTGTCCCCACTTCTCAAGGACTCTGTTATTGTACGTGCCCTGTACTCACCTGTATCATTATATTAGAGGCACCAGTAGTCACTCTACAGAGACTGAAAATTTCTTACTACTATGTATATAAAACTATGGTTGTGCCACGCAGAGCTAACCAAAAGTAGAATAAATCAGCTATAGCCTGATCTAGAAAAATTGTTGTTACAGCTCAAACAAGTAAAACCAAGCCTCTAGGCAGGTAAGGACAGGTTCTGACAAAGTGAGCCTCATACGCGTCCATCCTGATGCCTTACAGCTCAGTACAAATTCTGTGGCCTCTTTGTTGCAATGGCAATATTGTATGCTAGTGGTGCACAGGGCTACAAACACGATGGCCATGACTGCGTGATGTACGCTGCTGTCTTCTTTAGGGTAGAGTCAGACACGTCCACCAGTTTTTTATTGTCCTGATAATGAAATGGTGACTAGTTCTACAGTCAAGACTCCTGCCTAGGCAAAAGCACATACTTACTGTGCATGCCATTAGGTAGCGTACCTCAAACCTGAGAGTATGAATGTCAATGACAGGAGTTAAAAAAATACTGTTGAAAGTACTTGTACTAAACTGGGCTAGTTTACTGTGTTCCTCTATATACACATTCTTACACGTCTTCCATGAGCAACACTGATGGTTTAAAAACGTGCCGCATGGAGCTTGCCATCTTTTCAGTGCTTGATACAGTGAGAATAGTTCAATGCACAGGCTTGAAAGAAGAGTGGTCCCAGCTTGAGTGCAGGGTTGTTCAAATTCAGGTTTTTAGTTTATCATGGGTCTTCCCTCTCCCTCATTAATAGCAGGCTGTATGCCCTTATTCCCTTTGCATGCCTTTTTCCTCCTTCAGAAAATCTACTCACACACTGCGCTCATCTGTGCAAGCCGTTACCCTTTGCTGTCACTACCGCTGCAACCGTGACAGCCTGAAGCAGCAACTGCTGTTATCACACTGAGGTGGCAGCACTGCTGCCCTTTGAGTGGTGTTACAGTGGTTTTCAGTTCTTGTAATAATACTAATTGAAAGTACACACTACAAATGTGTAGGTGTATAATCAAATATAATTTTGACTGATCAGAATCAGGTATCCGGGTGAGCTGGATTAATTGAAGGTTTTCTTACACTTCAGGTTTTATGTACCAATGAAAAACTGTTTGGGAAATGAACATTAGCTGAAACTACTTGTGGAGCGTGCTGTGGAGTTAGGGCAGTGATGGAAAAGGAAGGGGAAAGACAGGAGAGGGATTTAGTAAACTGACTAAAATATATACCTACTCCAGCTGTGTTGAAGCTTAGTTGTTCCAATGCATGGAAGCAGGTTTGACTGACCAAATGCAAATATAGTTATTTTTATTTAAGTTCTTTCAGCTGTTCATATGACTCCAATATTATTGTGGTGGAATACTTCTGCTCTTTTCAACAGAAGACAAAATGCCGTGTGGATCGCCTTCCTCTATTCCAAATGTTGTTCTTCATCAGGAAGACCAGACCCAGTTTTTGCATGGTGATGAAGTAATTTGTGGATGTAAACCAGGCTCTGGCAATTCTAAGGAAATGAAAGTTAGATGTCTTAATGGGGAATGGAAGCCTTTACCTCTTTGTGCCGGTAATCTATTTCCGTAATATTTCAGATGTGAGCGTACCATAGTTCCATGCAAAATTTCAAGGACTTCAGCAATCCATATGTAGCCAGAGATACTATAGTTTCATGCATCTCAACTAAGTTTTTTTAATTCACTCCTCTTTTATAAGTGAACATGTCCTTTGTCCTGGAAAGACCCTGCACCTACAACTTTGTAAGTGCTCTGATTAGGTTTGAGGAGGGAAACAGACACTTGCACAGTGGGTAAAATCAAGTGTGGGAGTACAGCTTTGGTGGACGGTGGCTTTTACCCGTTTTCCAGGTGTTGCTTCCTGGTAATGACCCTTCAGAAGCCTTGGGACATACCTGCAATAAAGTACCATGCCTGTTGTTTTAGTTACTTGTGGCTTTATGTGTCTGTATACTACTTTGCTTTCTTAAAATACTACTGGGAATTAAAAAACATGCTAGTAGCCACAATGTGCTAGACTTATCCCATCCTCACCATTTTTATGTGGATTAGTCCTTTTCATTTCTGATCGGTAGTGATTTGAGAACACTGTAAACCTTTGTTAACAATTACGTTGAGGATCGAATCTGGCACAAAACACGGTCTGCTTAGCTTTCGTGAGTAGCTTGTGTTCTGATTCTCAGGATCACCAGTTGAGGACACAAGACCTGGCTATGACTCAGACACACTTTCACAGGAGATTGATACCTGATACATATTCGGTTGGGAGTCGCACTTTATGCTCCTGTTTCTACAAGCAAAAGAAGGTTTCTCTTCTTGCTTGTCTTCCTACGTTTTTGTAGTTTTAGGGAAGACAAGAATGCTTAGTTTTTATATTATTTACTGCATTCAGCAAAAGGGATCCTGTCAACTTAAAAATAATTTCTTCGTGAGTGGGAACAGGCTCTTCTTTAGATAGCAGGAACAAAAAAATCATTCTGTTTCTGTAATCTAGGAATCTTACAGGTTACTTCACACTACAGTAAATAAAAAAACACTTTCACATGGACATGCATGAGGAAACTGATAAACTCTTCACCAGTGAATGCGTATGTATGTACTATCTGAATTAAATCGATTTTTTGGCTCTTTTTATTGATTTTTTTTCAGATCCATCTCCTCAGTGTGTGCTTCCAAGCAATGTAGAGCTTGTGCACAATGGTCATCTTCCCAAGCCAAGAAAGGAGACTGAGTTCCATGGAGTTATACATTATATATGTAGCTCAGCTGACAGAAGTATTAAACAGGCAACTTGTGTGTCTGGCAAATGGTCACCAGAGATTGAGTGTACAGGTATGTTTTCAGATTTGGATACAATTTCTTTATGTTATGTAGGACTGATAAATGCTCATTATTAAAGCTTCTTAGCATTACTGTGTCACTAGTCTGAAATAGAAATGCTTACAGGCTCATATATACGCTAAAGAATAGTTATGAATAATTATGGGAACCATTTAAACAGTTAACTAGGTTTAGAGACACACTGTTTTAGTGAGGCAGACTTAATAATCTCTACTCTGACATTGGAATGGTTGTCACTGTCACTTCTGATGTGAGAAAAGATGCAATGGTAAATTTAGGCTCAGTTCTTCAAAAGGGCTTTACCCTGGTGCAAATGAGAGTAGCACAGAGCTCAAGCTCCAGCCAAAGCTCCTTTATTTCCTGTAAACATCCAAAAGCTTTTCTATTCCAGTTTTTTTTTCCTTCTTTTTTGTCCAAATTGCTTCCTAGTGAAACAAGAAGAAAAAAGCAGTTCCCAAACTCAAAAGCACAGACCTAGAAGAGATTGACCTTATCTAATACACACCAAAGGTCAGACGCCTGCTTTTATGTATAGTAGAGCAGGATATTGTCTGTCGAAGGCATGACTCTGAAACAATCATCACCTCATTGCCTGCTTTGGTTATGCCAGCTTTGTGGGAAACAGCGCACGAAGTGGGAGGAGTACACTGAGTGGCAATCACTGAAGGGACCATCCCCTTAAAAACCAAGTGTCCCTACCTTCCCAGCAACAAACCAAGCTCCTGAGGTCTCCTCCTTCCTAGATCTACCTTCTTCCCTCCCATTTTCTTTCCTTTGGCAGGAGCAGCCCTTCACTCCTTGAGTGGCAAAATTGAAGTTTTTTTCTTTGTTTCCTTCTGTGATTCTAATTCAGCTCTGTTATCAGCCAAGTCTGAAGAAAAAAAGCAGCAGCAGAACAAAGCAAATTGAGAACCCAGAAGTGAGTCCAGTTTTTCTGAAGCAGCTCACCACAGAGAGAGGAAGGGGACACAGGAGCGTGAAGCTGGGTGTAAGGGAAAGGAGGGTCTACAAGAAGCTCCAGCTTAGATTAGTGTAGGCAACTGTGACTGCCTGTGCTGTGAGTTTGAAAGCAAGCATCTGAAGGCAGCTCTGGTGTTTCTGAAGCAGAACAAAATGATCAAAGTATTAGTTAACACTTGACATAGCTACTAAAGTGTTTTCTTGGTTGTTTGTGCTGTAAACTGTGATGAACTCTTACGCTTGATCTTAAGTTCTATTACAACATGTGTCCTTAGCTGAGGAGAGTACATGCCCACCTCCACCTCAGGTGCCTGGTGCTCAACAGATAACAGTTGGAAGAAATTACAAGAATGGGAGTAAAATAGCTTTTTCATGTCTGAAGAGTTTCCAGCTTGTTGGTGTGAATGAAATAACGTGTACAGAAGGGAAATGGGAGTCACCACCTCACTGTGTGGGTCAGTAGTGGATTTTTGGTTTCTGTTTATTTTGTTGTGAATTTCTGTGTTGTGCATTTGCGGTCATCATTAGCAGGAGGATGATGTTATTCATGTTAAGATTATCACGAACAGGTAACTGCAGAAAAGCAACAGAACGGAAGCTGCTAAAGAAAGTGCAGTTAAACAACTGCTGCACAGGAGGTCTTTTTATTTACTCAGGCTTCTCTAAGATGGCATATAAATCTTTCAGGTTTCTCCTCAAGAGCTGTGTGTTTATTTGCTTAGTATATTGCAGAATGGAGTCTCAGTTTTGACTGGGGGCCTTTCGAGTACCCTGGTGAAAAAAATCAGGATTATTTGTTATTTAGTTGCAGTAGTAGCAATGGCTGGGTTTTTTCATTTTTATTCTTTCTTGATTTGCTTTCCTTTCTTTTTGCAACCTCTTGCTCTAACAGGCGTGTGAATGATATGGTATAACTCAGGCCATCTATTCTAAGAAACGGTGAGGAACCTGTAATCCAAGTGCTAAAATGTTGCTGATGCAGGTGATGTCTTGTAAGCAGAAGTTCAGTAAGAGGTAGAATAAAGCATTTTCAGAAATAGATAGTGGGTAGATGAGCACAGGACAAATGAGGTGCCAGCTGGTGAATGATGTGCGCAACATGCCAACCATGTCTGTATTTTTAAGCTGCAAAACTCCAGTGCCACATGGTTTGTCTTCTTTTGCATTGCCTGAGTCTCCATTTCTGCTGGTAAGTGGCAGACATAGAAAAGAGTAACGAAAAAATGCTTGAGCTGTTCATAAACCAGCTTATAAATGAAATAAAATTCCCAGTGCCAGTTACTGAACAGGAACTTTGACTGTAATTAGATCTTTTGTGTCGTGGAATTCAGTGCAAACATATGCATTTTAAATTACTGAGTACATAAGGTTTTATTTTATTGTGTTGACATATCAAGTCGAATGCATAAAATAGAATCTAAGTACTGCCATGCTGCAGTAGTATAGGAGAAGAAAGCATTGGGACAGCCCTGACTCAGAAGGGCTTCATAGAGATTTAGTCCATTGTATGTATTAGGAAGTACATTTTGTCATTTCTGTTCTCTCTTTCATTTTCATCATGCCATCACAAAACCCCTCAGGATGTTGGTACAACTTTATTAATGGTGGAAAAAAATAAAAGCTAACATTCTAGAAACTCCCTTTCAGCATCCCAAAACAACATAACGTCTCTTCTGTTTCTCTGCCTATGACATATTCCCTGTTCTTGATGCTAAGCTGTAACTGTATCTCCTCGGTATGAACTGGAAAATTGCTTTAATTTGGTTCAAAGGAAAAGAGAGAGAGAAACCCCACATAGGAGGGAAATGAGAGAGAAGTTTTCGGTTATGTATCTTGGATACATCTTCATCTTCCTTTCAAGCCACATAATTTCTGTTTGGATTATTTTTTTTTCTTTCAGTTTTAGATGGCATATGTCATTGGAATATTAATTGTCTTACATCATCATTTACCTGTGTTTTCTTTATTTTACAGAAAGACCATGTTTGCCACCACAGCCTGTAGAATGTGCTGATGTTCCCAGCCTGGAAAATCAAAACTTAAAAATTAAAAAAGAAGGGAAAACAGTTTATCTGTCTGGTGCTAGATTTAAGTATGTTTCTCGTTCCGGATATGAGTTAAAGGGACCATTGGAGATAACTTGTTCTATGGGAAACTGGACTTCAGCTCCTACATGTTCGGGTAATATCAAAAAATACTTCTTTTGAAGAGCATTTAGCAATGAAACTGGAAGAATTTTAAACTGGATGTTGACTAGTAAGAGCCAGCAACTCCATATTTTGCTGTGGAATCTTATGATCCCCCGTGTATGTCTCCAGAGCAATCCTGACTGGACGTTTTGAATGCACTTTAGTTTTTAAAATCTTCCTCTATATTCTTACAATCTTTGTTCAGTTTCTGTCAGGTGAGTCGTGGGCACATCCTCATAATCCAAGGATCTCTTTTCTATAGAGTCCACTAGTGACCAGGAGTTGCTTTGGTGCTTCAGTGATGGAAACCACTCCAGTGTAGTCAGGGACAGAAGCCTTTATTAAAATTTTCTGCCACGATTAGAAACAGGATCTCAATAATTCAGTGACTGAAGTCCATACCTGTTTAGGGGAACAATTTCTTTAACTACCTTGTATATAAAATCCACGGTGAGCAGATGACTGTGCCGATGTGAGAAAAAGCTCTCTGAAGCCTCTGTTTGGTGGAAGCGGTACACTCATTCTACGTGTGTCCCATTAGCACAA